>Ga0180430_10000150_pt1 | contig 77845 bp, 69 predicted proteins | sample SS_ome_9_FD_132999 | JGI IMG/M metagenome (GOLD analysis project Ga0180430, IMG submission 132999) | Hypersaline lake sediment archaeal communities from the Salton Sea, California, USA - SS_1_S_2 metaG | ecosystem: Environmental > Aquatic > Non-marine Saline and Alkaline > Hypersaline >...
CCATCCGGCCGCATTTGCCGGCCCGGCGCTGGTGGACACCATTCATCCCGTGGGCATCAAGCGCTACGTGCCCGATGCCGAGATCCAGTCGGCCCTCAGCGAACGACCGCTCTGGCAGAATTTCCTCGCCCGCTACGGCGAGAATTGGAAAGTCCGCTGGTACCCGGGCACCGGCACGCCGCACATCGTGTGGGGCGAGGGCCTGCCCCTGCTCCCCGAGGAAGCGACGCTGTCCCAGGTGGAGAAGATCAGCCGCGACTTCATCCGTGATCACGCCGACCTGTTCATGGTCGACGAGGCCGAGCTGCGGCTCAAGGAGAAATCCGTCAATCTCGGCCGGGACAACGAACTCTGGTTCATCCACTTCCAGCGCGTTGTCGATGGCATCCCGGTCTACGCCAGCGACGTCTACCTGCGCTACAAGTTCGGCCGGCTCGTGCAGTTCGGCTCCGACTGCTTCCCCGACCTCGCCGCCGAGCCGCGGATCGAGGTGGACGGCCTCGAGGCCATCGAGATCGCCCAGGCCGACTGCTACTTCAAGCACGGCGTGGACACCCTGGAATCAGCCGGGGAACTGCTCTGGTTCCCGGTGCAGCACACCGTGGGCGGCGCCTTCGCCTACCACCTTGTGCAGAAGGTCAACGTGCGCAAGGCCGAGGGCCCGCACAACCTGCACTATTACATCGATGCCGGTGACGGCAGCATCATCGCCCGATGGGACCACGTCTTTCGCACCGTTTCCGGCACGGTCACCGCCAACGTCTACGAGCGTCACGTGGACAACCCCATCGTCTGGAAACCGAATGTCGACCAGACCGTTGACTTCAGCGGGGCGTCCAGTGTGCAGACCGACGAGAACGGCGACTACACCTCCCCGGCCACCGGCACCCAGACCATCTCCGCCGAGCTCTACGGCCCGTACGTGAACGTCAACAATTCAGCCGGCGCCGACGCGTCCGTCTCCTTCGAGGGCTCGGGCACCGGTCAGAACATCCACTGGAACGACACAAATTCCACCATGGCCGAGCGGACCACCTACTTCTCCCTCGACCGCATCCGCCGGCTGGCCATGGTCTGGATTCACCCCGCCTGGTTCGATGCCCGGCTGCCGGCCAACGTCAACATCAACGACACCTGCAACGCCTACTACGACTACAGCTCGGTGAACTTCTTCCTCGCCGGCGGCGGCTGCAATAACACCGGCGAACTCTTCGACGTCATCGCCCACGAGTGGGGACACGGTCTGGACGACAATATCAGCGGGATCTACGACGGTGCCTCCTCCGAGGGCTGGAGCGACACCACGGCGATGATGCAGACCGAGGACTGCCTCGTTGGCCCGTATTTCCACACCGACGGCTCCCCGGTGCGCAACATCTGCGACGACTACACCTATCCCGAGGATGCCACCGGCGGCGTGCACTACGAGGGGCAGATCATCGGCTCCACGAACTACGACCTGCTGACCATGCTCAAGGCCTCCCTCGGCGAAAAGGCCGGCATCCAGAAGCTGCGCGAGCTCTTCTGGCAGCACTTCTACACTTCTGACCACTACCTCGACGACTACGACGCGTACCTGGTGCTCGACGACGACGACGGCAACCTGATCAACTACACGCCCAACTTCGCCGAGATCAACACCGCCTTTTCCGATCACGGCCTCACTGAATACGTGGTGCCCACCGGCGTGATCTTCGAGCACACTCCGCTCGCCGACACCCCGGACACGATCAACCCCTACGAAGTCGTGGCCACCTGCACCTCGCTCACCGCCACGCTGGACAGCGGTTCGCTGGAGGTCTACTACCAGGTGGACGGCGGCGCCTTCGTCAGCGTGCCGATGACGGCCTCGGGCACTCCCGACGAGTTCGTCGGCTACATCCCCGCCCAGGGCGTGGGTGCCGAGGTGAGCTATTACCTCTACGGTGAGGACGACGAGGGCCCGGGCACCCTGCCCCGTACGGCCCCCGGGTCGACCTTCAGCTTCCTCGTCGGTTTCAGCACCATCTTCTTCGACGACATGGAGAGCGGTGAAGGCGGCTGGACACACTACGAAGTGGCGGCCCAGGACGACTGGATGCTCGGCGCTCCCGGTCCCAACGGCAACGACCCCGACAGTTCCTACTCCGGCTCGAACCACTGGGGCAACGACCTCGCCCCGGACGGCTGGAACGGCGACTACTATGCCAACGTACACAACTACCTGCAGTCCCAGGTCATCGACTGCAGCGGCTTTTCCGGCGTGCGGCTGCGCTACATGCGCTGGCTCACCGTCGAGGAAGCCGAATTCGACCAGGCCACGATCTACGTCAACGGCACCCAGGTCTGGCAGAACGCGGTGAGCGGCAACCACCTCGACACCGCGTGGACGGTGCACGACATCGACATCTCCGCCCTGGCCGACGACAATCCCTCGGTGGTCGTCGAGTATCACATGCAGAGTGACGGCGGCGTGGAGTTCGGCGGCTGGAACATCGACGATTTCAAGCTCGTGGGCACCACCTCGGCCGTGCCCCAGGACACCATCGAGGTTTCCCTCGCTGTGAATCCGGGCTCCGGCGTGGTGCCCTTCAGCACCCAGTTCACCGCCACGCTGGGCAACCTTCTGGCCGGTGAAACCCGCCGGGCCGCCGGCCGGATCGACCTCGTTTCCGGCGGCGGTCAGTCCTTCACCAACTGGCGCTCCGGCTGGACCAACCTCGACGGCGGTGAAGCCTACAGCGCCATCTGGATGCAGTCCATCCCGGCCCTGGGCTCGCTGATCGGCGACAACGTCTTCACCTTCACCGGTGCGGACGTCACGCCGGCCCCGTTCAACCAGCCGCCCTACGCGCCCTCGGGTGACACGGACAATGCCAGCGCCACGGTGACCGCAACGGCGCCCTGACGACGGCAGTGCCAATCGGATGACCATTCGCCCCTCTCGGCCCACCTGGCCGGGAGGGGCTTTTTCATGCGGACGGGGAGAAGTGCTTTCATGGACAATCCATCGACGGGGTTGCTACAATGCGATCACTTCCGTCGATTATTACTCAGGGTGTGCTCGATTCGGCCCCTGGTTATTCCGGGCGCCCGAAGGCTGTAACCGATGAAACCGCCCGCGACAGACTTCTGGCTTCGATTCTCGCAAGTTGCCCCCCCCCAGCACTTTACATCGTATGCACACTGATCGCCCTGCATCCATTGCCCTGGAATTTGGGCAGCCGCACCGTGGGCGGCAGGGGTGACATCTTCATCTTCATCTGGGATCAATGGTGGCTACGGTATTCGCTGCTGGTTCAGCACCGTTCTCCGTTCCGCACGAACCACCTGTTCCACCCTGACGGCGTCAGCCTGGCCGGCCACACACTCAACGCCGGCGACGGACTGCTGGGTCTGCTGATCAGTCCTTCGGGGGACCTGCTCTTTGCTCATAACATGTTGTTGATCATCTCCTTCGCACTGTCCGGCTATTTCACCTTTCTCCTGGTCAGGGAACTCACTGGATCCAGTTGGGGGGCCCTGCTCGGCGGTGTCGTGTTCGCCTTTGCCCCGGCCAAATGGACCGCTGTGTTTCACGGACAGATGAACATCTCTTCGACCCAGTGGTTGCCCCTGTCGCTCTTTTTCATTGTCCTGCTCATCCGGACCCCGCGCTGGCGGTGGTCCATGGGCCTGGGGCTTGCGCTGGCCGCCCTGTTCTACACGAGTTTTCAGCAGTGTGTCTTCTTTGCCCTGCTCGCCCCATTTGTCGCCGCTCTCGCCCGTATCGGCCGGCGGAAGGAGGGCAGCATCGTCGGGGTGCTCCCATTTCTCTCCACTGCCATGGCACTGTTCGTGTTCCTCTCCGCGCCGTTGCTGGTCGAAATGGTCGTCCATGGGGACCAGGCCCGGTTTGGTGTGACGCTCCAGGAGGCCGGCGGGATGAGAATCGGGCTCGAGCGCCTGATCCTGGGACAGACTTTCCCACACCGCTGGAAATCATTTCTCGGCGGGTGGGAATCAGCCGTCCCCGGTACTGGCCCTTTTTACGGATATGCTTTCAGCACCATTCTCCTCGCCGGTATGCTCACCCTTCCCTTCCGACGCCAGGGGCGTCTTCAAGTCCTGATTGCCACCGTGCCCGCGGCGCTCTCCGCATGGCTCATGTCGGGGTTGGAGCCGGAGCTCTTCGGCAGGGCATTCCCTTCTCTCGCCACATACGCTCTGGCCTTCCCCGGGTTCGGTTCCATACGAGCGCTCTACCGATACGCCATCCCTCTCACCCTGAGCCTGTCCCTCATCACCGGGTATCTGCTGCGGGGGGTGACAACGGCGGGTGTCAGAGGCCGGCTTCGGGATCGCTTCGGCATCACCGCGGCCCGGCCGCTGGTCTTCCTCTGCCTCGCCTTGTTCGTCCTGCTGCCCTATCTGGAATACTTGAAGGTCCCCCTGCGCACGTCTTCCCTTCCGGCTCCCCCGGCGATCTACGCCGGGGAGGACTTCCGAAACGGCTGTGGTGCGGTCCTCGAACTGCCCTACTGGTGTTCGGGCGCAGATTTCTGGATCGGGAACGCCCGCTACGAGACCCTCTGGTACCAGACGATCCACCGCAGACCGATGGTGGGCGGGCACGTTTCCCGTGCCGGCAAGGCGGCGCTCGCCAGTACCGTAATCGACAATACCCTGCGCTACCTGGCCCTGCCGCATCCCGCCGGTGAACCGCCGCCTGCAGCATCGGTGCGCGGAACGTTCTCCCGCTTTGGCATCGGCGCGGTGAATATATCCAAGGGCGATTACGGGCCGGGCGTGGTGCAACGGGTGGTCCGTGTCCTCGGGAGTGCACTGGAACTTGACACACTCTACGAAGATGAGCGGTTTCTCACGCTGAAGGTCGGCGATTCACCGAAACGCTACAGCAAGTGATATGGATCCACGTCGACCTGGAGCATCGCCGGGCTGAAGCGGGGCAACGAGGCGGCCTCATCGAGCACCCGGTGGAGATAGTCGTGCAGGCTCGACCGGTGAGGCGAGCGGAGGATCAGCTGGTGTCGATACTGCGACTTCATCTTCCAGATCGGCGCTGGCACCGGACCGAGAACACGCGTCCCCCGGGGCGGCGAGCTCCGCCGGAAGAGGCGCCCCAGGTCTCCGGCCAGCTCGCTCGTTCGAAGCGGATCTCGGCCGCGCACCACGATACAGCACATGCTCGTGGACGGCGGATAGCCGATGCGCTGGCGGACCTCGAGTTCGCGTCCCTGGAATGCGGTGTAGTCCTGTTCGCTGGCGCAGCGGATGGAGAAGTGGTCGGGGGTGAAGGTCTGGATCACCACCTCCCCCGGGCGGCGCCCCCGACCGGCTCGGCCGGCAGCCTGGGTCAGCAGTTGGAACGTGCGCTCGCCGGTGCGGAAGTCGGGGATGCCCAGGCTGCTGTCGGCATTGAGGATGCCCACCAGGGTCACCCGGGGGAAGTCGTGGCCCTTGGCGATCATCTGCGTGCCGACAAGAATCGACGTGCGGCCCGCGGCGAAATCACCGAGGATCGGCCAGGCGCGGCTGCCCCGGGCGGTGTCCTGGTCCAGCCGGTCGACCTTCTTTTCCGGGAAAAGCAGCGCCAGCTCCTCCTGCAGCTGCTCGGTGCCGCAGCCCACCTGCTGCAGGAAATCACCGCCGCAGGCCGCGCAGGTGCCTTCGTACGGCTCCTGGTGGCCGCAGTGGTGACAGCGCAGCCGGTCGTCACCCCGGTGCCAGGTCAGCTTGACGCTGCAGTGGCCACAGCCGGCCACGGCCCCGCACTCGCGGCAGACGAGGAAGGCGGCGTAGCCGCGGCGGTTGAGCAGCACCATCGCCTGCTCCCCGCGGGAGATCGTACCCTCCAGCTTTTCCACCAGCCGCTCGGAAAGGATCGACTGCCGCCCCTGCCGGCGGAACTCGGCCGCCATATCCACCACCTCGATGCGGGCCAGCGGGCGACGGTGGATCCGGTGCTCCAGGAGAAGCAGGCCGTATTTCCCGCTGGTGGCGTTGGACCAGGATTCCATGGAGGGGGTGGCCGACCCGAGCAGGGCCACGGCCCCCTCGCGGCGGGCGCGCACCACGGCGCAGTCCCGGGCGTGGAACCGCGGGCTTTCCCCGGCCTTGTAGGTTGTCTCGTGCTCCTCGTCCACCACCACCAGGCCGAGATTTTCCAGCGGAGCAAAGAGCGCGGAGCGGACGCCGAGCACCACCCGCACCCGGCCCTCCCGCACGTCCCGCCACTGTTCCCGCCGCCGCGCCGGGGAAAGCCCGCTGTGGATCAGGCCGGCCAGCGGGCCGAAACGGCGCTCGACCTGCCGGGCGAGCAACGGGGTGAGCGCGATCTCCGGCACGAGGTAGAGCACGCTTTTTCCCGCGGCCAGCGCCGCCTCCGCCGCCCGCAGGTAGACCTCGGTCTTGCCGCTGCCGGTGACCCCGTGGAGCAGGTAGGCGGCAAAGCCGCCGCGCGACAAGGCCCCGGTGACTTCGTCCACGGCCCGTTCCTGCTCATCGGTGAGCGTGAGCGGTTCCGGCTTTTCCGCCGCGGGTGCATCGCCGTCGGCTTGCGGAAGAGCCGACCCGAGGATCAGCAACCCGGCCCGGCGCATCTCCTCCAGCACCCGTCCGCTCACCCGGCAGCACCGGCGCACCTCGGCAGCGGGCACGTCTCCGCTGTTCTCGGCGAGGAAGGCCAGCACGCGACGACGGGCTTTCTGCCCGGTGGGCAATTCGCCGGCGCGCGGGGCGCCAGGAGCCGTCCGGACCACCGGAACCTCCCTCGGCGGGGGCAGTTTTCCGCCGGGAGGCAGGGCGGCGGCGAGCAGTTCGCCCCAGGGACAGAGGTAATAGCCGGCCATCCAGCGGGTCAGCTCCAGCATTCGGCGGTCCACCAGCGGCTGGGGGTCGATCAGCTCGCGGACCGTTTTCAACCGTGATCGGGCGATGTCGGTTTCACGCGAAAGACTGGTGATGAAGCCCACGGCGCTCCCCTTCCCCCGGCCCAGGGGCACCCGCACCCGGGCGCCGGGACGGGCCAGGCCGGCCAGGGTGTCGGGGAGGCGATAGGTGAAGAGCCTGGTAACCGGTCGGTCGAGAGCGATGAGCGCAAAGGGGCGGTGAGGTTCGCGGATCTCACCCTTCATTGCCGGCGCTTCCTTCGTTGAGCAGGTCCCGAACCATCTGCATGTCCTCCCACACCGGCCGCTTGGCCTGGGGGTTGCGCAGCAGGTACGCCGGGTGATAGGTGGGCATGAGCAGGGTGCCGCGGTATTCATGAAACCGCCCCCGCAACTTGGAGATGGCCCGTTCCGTGTCCAGCAGGTTCCTGGCGGCGTACGCGCCCAGGGCAACGATCACTTTCGGTTTGATCACCTCGACCTGTTTGAAGAGGAAGGGAGAACAGGCCGCCACCTCTTCCGGCTGGGGATCGCGGTTGTTCGGCGGACGGCACTTGAGGATGTTGGCGATGTAAACGTCATCCCGCTGCAGGCCGATGGCCTCGATGATCTTTGTCAAGAGCTGTCCGGCCCGGCCCACGAAGGGCTCGCCCTGCCGGTCCTCGTCCCGGCCCGGGGCCTCACCGACGAACATCAGGTCGGCATTGGGGTTTCCCGCGCCGAAAACGAGGTTTATCCGGCCCTCGGCCAGCTTGCAGCGCCGGCAGTCGCCGAGGTCCTCGCGAATGCTCTGCAGGGTTTCCATCACCGGCGTCTCCTCCTCGCGCTCCGCTTGTGGTGTCGCGTTCTCGGGGGGCGGCGGCAACCCGGGGCAACCGGCCTGCTCGAGGAACTCCAGCCAGCCCCGTACCTGCTGCCGGATATCGTCACCCGGCGTCGCGCTAGCCTTCCGCCCGCTCATTGACCAGTGCTCCGGCACGTTCGAGAATGGCCAGCGCCATCCTGTCCTTGGTGGTCAGGTCGACCTCGAACCGCCCGCCGGCGGCATCGATGATCACCCCGGCATTGGTCTCGGCGCCGAACCCGCGATCAGCCGGCCCCACCCGGTTGGCCACGATGAGGTCGAGGTCCTTGCGTTTCAGCTTTTCCCTGGCCCGGGTTTCGAAGTCGTCGTCGGTCTCGGCGGCAAAGCCCACCAGCACCTGCCGTTTCCTGCGCCGTCCCGCATCGGCGAGAATGTCGGTGGTGCGCACGAGCTCGAGCCGCAGCGGCCCCTCACCCTTGCGCCGTTTCGATGACGATACGTCGGCGGGACGGTAATCGGCCGGGGCGGCGGCCATGAGCAGCAGGTCGCAGTCATCGAACGATGCCAGCACCGCTTGGTGCATCTCGGCACAGCTCGTCACCGCCACCGCGTCGACCCCCGGGGGCGTATCGAGGCCACGGGCACCGCTGACCAGGGTCACGGCTGCGCCGAGCCGGGCCGCCTGCCGGGCCAGTGCGTAGCCCATGCGCCCGCTGGAGCGATTGGTGAGAAAGCGCACCGGGTCGATGTCCTCCCGCGTGGGCCCGGCGGTGACCAGCACCCGGCGGCCCCGGAGCAGGCCGGTCTCGACGCCCTGGAGCAGGTCGCCGAGCACGAGGTCGACGATGTCATGGGGCTCGGCCAGCCGACCGGGCCCGGTGTCGCCGCAGGCCAGGAAACCGCTGCCCGGTTCGATCACCGTCACCCCCCGGGAGCGCAGCGTCTCCAGGTTCCGGCGCACCGCCGGGTGGCGGTACATCACCGTGTTCATCGCCGGGGCCACGTAGACCGGACCGTCAAAGGCCGTGTGGAAAGTGGAGAGGAAATCGTCGGCGATGCCGCCGGCGAACTTGCCGATGATGTTCGCCGTGGCCGGGGCCACCAGCAGGCAGGAGGCACGCTTGGCCAGCGAAACGTGCTCCACGTCCCATTCCCGGCTCACGCCGTCGAACTGGTCGAGCAGCACCCGGTTGCCCGAGAGTGTCTGCAGGGTCAGGGGCGTGATGAACTGTGCGGCGTTGGCCGTCATCAGCACCGTGACCCCCGCTCCGGCCGTGCGCAGTTCCCGGATGATCATCGCCGCCTTGTACGCGCCGATGCCCCCCGAAACACCGAGGGCCACGTGCATCCCGGCGGCCCCGTGGCCGGTCACGGTGCTGTGCCGGTCAGTGGTCATCGTCCTCCACGTCGTCCTCTGACACCTCCTCGAGGCTTTCTTCATCGGATTCGACGATGGCCTTGGCTTTCTTGGTCACCGGCGTCGCATCCTCATCGTCATCGTTGTCCGTGGCGATGACCACCGGCGGCTCGATATCCAGCGGGGCAGCCATGTCGCCCTCGAGGAAGATGTCGCTGTCATAGTCCTCCACGGCCACGTCTTCCGGCTCGTCGAGGATCTCGAAATCGATCATCCCGCTGCGGACCTCTTCCAGGGCCACGTAGGCCCACTTCTTGGAAGGGGTTTCGAATTTCGGCCGTGCGCCGCGGTGCAACTGTTCGCACCGCTTTGCCGCGATGGTGATCAGTCGAAACTTGCTGTCCAGTTCTTTCCCCGGTACTTTGTTCACCCTTCTCCTCCTCCGGCTCTCCCGGGCGCCGCCGGCGACGCCTCACCGCTGGGAAAATGCCGTGGCCAATTGACGGACCATCCGCCGCGATCGCGTGCGGAGGGCGGCGATGATCCCGGCGAATTGCCGGTAGCAGCCCTCCAGGTCATCATTGATCAGTATGTGGTCGAATTCACCGGCGCGCGAGATTTCGGCAAGCGAGTTCTCCAGTCGCGTCCGGATGGTTTCCTCGTCGTCAGTCCTGCGGTGGCGCAGCCGGCGCTCCAGCTCATCGCGGTCCGGCGGAACGACGAACACGCTCACCGCCTCCCAGCCCGTTTCGCCGTCGAGGCGCTGCCGCACCTGCTCCGCCCCCTGGACATCGATATCCAGCAAGACGTCCCGGCCGTGGGCCAGGGCGCTTTCCAGCGCGTCCATGGACGTGCCGTAGAGGTTGCCGTGCACCGTGGCGTGCTCGAGAAAACGGCCTTCCTCCACCGCTCGGAGGAACCGCTTCCTGCTCACGAAACGGTAGTCCCGCCCATCGGTCTCGCCGCGCCGCGGCGCTCGCGATGTCCAGGAGACCGAAAAGTCGATCTGCTCCAGGCGTTCCATGGCCAGGGTGGCCAGGCTGGTCTTGCCCGACCCCGAGGGGCCGGCCAGCACCACCAGGGATCCGCGCGCAACGCCGTTCATCATCACGCCTACTCGATGTTGAGCACCTGCTCACGGACCTTCTCCAGGTCCGATTTCATGTCGATGACCAGGGCCGACAGTTCCGGGGTCCGCACCTTCGATCCGGTGGTGTTCACTTCGCGATGGATTTCCTGCAGCAGGAATTCCAGTCGTCGGCCCGCCGGGCTGCCATCCTCCAGCGCCTGGCGGAAAGCCGTGAAGTGGCTTTCCAGCCTCACCAGCTCTTCGGTGATGTCACCACGGTCGGCGTGGAAGATCACCTCCTGCTGCAGGCGCTCCTGGTCCAGCTCCACCGTGGCGTCAAGCTCGGCCAGCCGCTGCCGCAGGCGTTCGAGCAGCAGCTGCGCCACGTCGCCGGCCATTTCCCTCAGCCGGCCCAGTGCGCATTCCAGGGTTTCGATCCTCGCCAGCAGGTCGCCGGCCAGCGCCTGCCCCTCGGTGCGCTTGCTGGTTTCCAGGGATTCGATGGCCAGGTCCAGCGCGCGAAAGACCAGCGGGAGTTCCGCATCGTCGAATTCACGGGCGCCGGCCTCCTGCAGGATCACGCCGGGAAGCCGCAGCAGGGTGCCGAGGTCCAGTTCCCCGGGAAGGTCGAGTTCCCCTGAAAGCTCGCGGGAGGCGGCGATGAGCCGTTCGGCCTGTTCGCGGTTCACCGTGGGAAGCTCGGCGGCAGCGGTCTCGCGATTGAGGCGAATGGAAACGTCGAGTTTGCCCCGTCGCGGTTTGCGCCCGATACGGCGCCGGATGGCCGCCTCGTGGACCGACATTTCCTGGGGCAGGCGCAGCTGGATCTCGGAATGCCGATGGTTGATCGAGCGCATGACCACCCGCACCTCGAACTCGCCCGGTTTCTCCGTCCGTCCCTCGCCGAAACCGGTCATACTGCGTACGTCGCTCATTGCCTGCTCCCTGCCCGGACCATCCGTGTTCAAAACGTGGCAGTTTAGGACAGTTTTCGCGAAAGGTCAATCAAAATAACGGTTTTCAGCAGCCGCCCGCCCCAGGTTGCGGGCGATGATGCCGCGCTGTATCTCGGAGGGGCCGCCGTAGATGGTGGTCACCCGGGCATCTCTAAGAAAGCGCGAGGCGGGATGGCCGTCCCGGCTGGCTTCGGGCCCGGCGTGATCGAGCACCAGCCCGGCGGTTCTCACGGCGGTCTCCGAACAGATCAGCTTGGCCATCGAGGCCTCCCGCGGACAGGCGGGCCCCTGATCCACGAGCCAGGCCGCCCGCAGCATGACCAGGTTCGCCGCCTCAACATCGGCGGCCGCGCCGGCCAGGGCCTGTCGTTGTTCCGGCGAGCCGGCGTCCTGTCGCTGCGCCGCGGAGAGCGCTCCCCTGGCGATGCCGACGCTCTGGGCCGCAACACCGATACGCGAGGCCTGCAGTGTTTCCAGGGCCGCGGCCAGGCCGCCGCCTTCTGGGCCGAGCAGCCGCTCCGCCGGCACCGGGACGTCGTCGAGCACCAGGTCCACCACCAGGGCCGAGCGCAGCCCCAGGGTGCGGTGCGGCTTGCTGATCACGAGCCCCGGGGCGTCCCGGTCCACGATGAACAGGGCCGTGTCATGCCCTTCGTCCCTTGCCACCCGTGCCACGACGAGGAAGGAACGCGCCAGGGGCCCGTTGGTCACCCAGGCCTTGCGGCCGCTCAAGCGGTAGCCATGATCATCGGGGCGGGCCGTGGCGAGCAGCCGCGAAGGATCGGCCCCCGCGTCCGGCTCACTGAGGGCGAAGGCCCCCAGACGTTCGCCACGCGCCGCCGGGGCCAGGAACTGATCCAGCTGGCCGCCGCTGCCCAGGCGGGACAGCGGGGCGCAGAAAACGAAGTTGTTCACGTGGACGGTGACCGCCACCGAGGGGCAGGCCACGGCCAGTTCGCGCACGGCAAGACACGCCGAAACGGTGTCCAGCCCCTGCCCGCCATGGGTCCGGGGGGCGAGGAGCCCCAGCAGCCCGAGTTCCGCCAGCCGGGGCAGCAGTTCCCGGGGGAAACGCGATTGCGGCTCGCAGCGGTCGGCGGCAGGGCGTACTTCCGTTCGGGCGAAGGTACGCACCCTGTCGCGAAACGTCTGCTGCTCAGGGGTCAGTTGCAGGTCCACCGGTTCCTCACGGCGACTCCAGGTGGTGGAGGTATTCTCGGTCGATCAGCTCGAGGAAGGCGGCCAGCCGCTTCGGCTGCTCGGCTCCGCGGCCCGCTTCGGCAATGAGCACGTGCTGCAGGTGGCCCACGTCCACGTAGGCCTCGTGGGATTCCAGGTCGCGGAAGAGCCGGTGCCGGCTTTCCCCCCGGCGGCACCATGTAATCCCGGTGAAACCGCAGGCGTCCAGGGCCGTCTCCAGCAGTTCGCGATTCCAGAGAAAGCGGTGGCCCCAGGCACGGAAGGCCCGGTTGAGGCCGATGGCCTTCATCCGTTTCTCCTCCCGTTCCAGGTCGAGCCGGTAGTGCGTGGCCCAGACCCACTCGAGATTCGGCGTTGTGATACGGAGCTTTCCGTCAAGGGCCAGGGCACGGTGCACGTCACGCAGAAAACGCACGGCATCGGTCACCGACAGGTGCTCGAGGAAATGCTCGGCATAGACCGCCGCCGCATCGCAAAAAACAAACCCCTCGGTGACATCGGACACCAGGTCGATCCCCGGGGCAGCGGTTCGATCGATATTGACCCAACCGGGGATCGGCTTGTCGCCGGCCCCCACGTGCAACCGGAGGCCTGGCTCCTTCAACCGCCTCTTTTTGCCGGAAAAAATCATCATGGCACAGTCTACGATCATTGGCGCCACCGATGCAACGACAGCGGCCCCGGTTCCCGCCATGGCATCGATGTGCTACACTTCCAGCGCCGGCCCCGGCGTGGGCGACAATTACAAGCTGTTCCAACCAGTGGACTTCCACTTCCCACTCGCGTGGGGTTCAAAGGCGCTGCCCATGCGGATCGTCATCGACATCAGGCCGTTTCTCAGCCGCGGCACGGGGGTTGGGGTGCTCTTTCGCAACCTGCTCACCGCCCTGGGCGAACTGGACCGCGACAACCGCTACCTGCTCTTCAGCAGCTCGTGGAAGCAGCGGGTCGACGGTGATCTCTTTCCCGGATGCGCCAACTTCGAGATCCGGGACCATCGCGTGCCGGTCCGACTGCTCAACCGGCTCTGGCATAACTACCGCTTCCCGCCGGTGGAGGCCTTTGTCGGCCCGGTGGACATCGCCCACTCCCCTCACCCCCTGCTGCTGCCCAGCCGTCGGGGGCGCCGGGTGGTGACGATTCACGATTTGCACTTTCTGCGCCGAACCGACGAGGTCGACGGAGAAATCCGCCGCGACTACCCCCGCCACGTGCGACGGAGCGTCGAGCGCGCCGATCTGGTCCAGGTGGTGTCGCGCTATACCCGCGGCGAGGTCGAACAGGTGCTCGGCGTCCCGCGGGAACGGATCAGGGTGGTGGGCCCGGGTGTCACGCCGCCTGGCGACCTCGATGGGTTGCGACACCGGCCGCTGGACGGATTGGCCGCCGGTGACTACGTCGGATTTGTCGGTACGCTCGAGCCACGGAAGAATGTCGAAGCACTCCTCGGAGCATGGGCCCTGCTCACGGCCCGGCAGGGCAGCAATGTGCCGTCGCGGCTCGCCCTGGCCGGCGGCGGCCGCACCGCTTATGTCCACCGGCTCAAGACCCTGGCCGGAGAGCTGGGCATCAGCGATCGGACCGTGTTCCTCGGCTACGTGGCGCGACGGGACATCTGGCGCTTCTATGCCGGGGCCGCGGCACTGGCGGTGACCTCCACCATCGAGGGGTTCTGCATTCCGCTCATCGAAGCCATGGCCGCCGACGTACCGGTGGTGGCCGTGTCCGCCACCGCCATCCCCGAAGTGGCCGGCGAGGCTGCGCTGCTGGTTCCCGAAGGTGACGACGAAGCCCTGGCCGCGGCCCTGGGCTCGGCCTGTGCCGACAGCGAGGAGCGTCACAGGCTCATCGGCCTGGGCCGCGAACGTTGCCGTCGCTACACCTGGAAGCGCTCGGCGGAAAGACTGCTCTCCCTCTACCGCGAACTGGGCCACGGCCCTGCCGGAGGAGATGCCTGATGAGGATCGCCATCGATGCCCGGGAAGCTTTCGGCACGCCCACCGGTGTGGGGCGCTACCTGGCCAACCTGCTCGACGCCTGGAGCCGGCCCGGGTCACCGGCCGAGCAGCACCGGATCACGCTCTACACCGATGACCGGCCGGCCGGCCGGTACACCCCACCGGACCGTTTTCCGGTCACCGTGCTCCGCCGCTGGCCCGAGGCGCTGCCCGGCCGCGACACCCTGTGGCAGCAGGTCACCCTCGCCCGCAGGCTCCGCCGGGACCGACCCGATGTCTTTTTCTCCCCGGCTTACAGTCTCCCCGGCAAGCTGCCCTGCCCCACGGTGGTCACGGTTCACGACATCTCCTTCGAAGCCCACCCGGAGTGGTTCCCCCGGCGCCAGGCCCTTCGCCGGCGTCACACCTGCCGCCGGTCCTGTCGTTCGGCCACGCTGGTGCTCACCGTGTCCGAATTTTCCCGTTCCGAACTGATCGGCCGTTACGGCCTGGCCCAGGAGCTCGTGGTGGCCGTGCCCGAAGCCGCCGACGCCCGGTTCCGGCCCCGGGAGGACCCTGCAGCGCTGACCCGGCTGCAGCGTGACCTCGGCATACGGGGACGGCTGATCCTCCACGCCGGCACGATCCTCAATCGGCGCATGATTCCCCTTTTGCTCGAGGCCTTTGCCCAGGTGCTGCGCAGCGACCCGGACCTGACCCTGCTCTTTGCCGGGGAAAACCGCAGCTGGCCGACCATGGATATTTTCGAACTCGCTTCCCGCCACGGCGTTGACGACCGCGTGGCCGCTCCGGGATACGTCAACGACGAGGACCTGGCCGCGCTCTACAATGCCGCCGCCCTCACCATCTACCTCTCCGAGTACGAGGGATTCGGACTTCCGCCGCTGGAAGCACTCTGTTCCGGCAGCCCGGTGATCACCTCGGCGGACAACGCCCTTGGCGAAAACTTTCAAGGGCTGGCCCACCTTCACGCCGGACGGGAGGCCGGCGCCCTGGCCCAGGCGATCATCGACCAGCTGGCCCGCTCCGAAAACGAGGGCTGGGAGGATCGCCTGGCGCGCAGCCGAAAGGCCGCCGGGCGCTTTTCCTGGGAGCGCACGGCCCGGGAAACCATGGCGCTCATTCTCCAGGCCGCGGGGAGGGGCGGAAGGCCATGACGACCATCGGTATCGATGCACGCAAGGCCGCCGACTTCGGCATCGGCCGCTACATCGAGCGGCTGGTCAACGGCCTGGCCGGCCTGGACAGCGGCGCGCTCTCCTTCTGCCTTTTCGGCGGCGAAAAGGCGTTGGAGATCTGCCGCAGGGCCACCGGGGGCGACCCGCGATTTACCCTGCTCAATGAGCCGAGTCAATCCTATTCCCTCGGCGAGCACCTCTCCCTGCCGCTTGCGCTTCGCCGAGCCGAGGTGGCGCTCTACCACAGCACGCACTATGTGCTGCCCCACGGGCCCCTGCCCCGGCGGGTGGTCACCTCGGTACACGACCTGATCCACCTCATCTACCCCGGCTACCTGCCCTCGCGCGCGGCCTTGCTCTACGCCCGCCACTTCATCGGCCGTGCCGCCCGGCGGAGCGACGCGGTGATCACCGGGTCGCTGGCCAGCCGGGACGACCTGCTCCGCTTCTACCCGCGCACCGACCCACACAAGGTGCGGGTCATCCCCTACGGCGTGGACGGACGGTTCCGCCCCTGGTCGTCGGCGGCGGAAGAAGATGCCGAACGGGAGGAACTCCGGGGACTCGGGCTTGGTGGCCGTTACCTGCTCTACGTGGGAAATTTCAAGCCGCACAAGAACCTCGCCACCGTGCTCGAGGCCTATGCCGGCTGCCAGCGCCAGGACCCGGAAACACCGCCACTGGCGCTGGTGGGTCGTGATCTGTCAGCACAGGGCGAACTGGAGCGCCTTGCCGCAGGATTGCCCGATCCCTCCAGGCTCATCGGCCTGGGCCGCCAGCCGGACCGCCTGCTCCCGGCGCTTTACCGCGGCGCCACCCTGTTCCTCTTTCTCTCCCGCTACGAGGGGTTCGGCCTGCCCCCCCTGGAAGCGCTGGCCTGCGGCACGCCGGTTCTCGCATCGCGTGGCGGGTCTCTGCCCGAGGTGCTGGGCGATGCCGCCGCCTTCACCGACCACGAGGACGCGGGCCCGATCACCCGGGCCATCCTCTCCCTGGTCAATGATCCCCGGGCCGCGGACCGTGCCCGGCGCCTGGGGCCCCGGCAGGCCGGACGATTTCGCTGGACCGAGACGGCGGAGCGCACCCTGGCCCTGTACCGATCGCTGCTCTGAGCGCCCTTCATTGATCGGCCACCGGCGTGCCCTGTAGAATGCCTCCATGAGAATCGCCCTGGTCCACGATTGGCTCACCGGTTTCCGCGGCGGAGAGCGGGTACTGCTTTCCCTCTGCCGGCTCTACCCCGGTGCGGTGCTGCACACCCTGGTGCATCGTCGAGGCAGCCAGCCCGAAGCTATCGAGCGGATGGAAATCCGCACCTCCTTCATCCAACGTTTGCCCCTGGCCATCCGCTGCTACCGCCAGTACCTGCCCCTGCTGCCCACCGCCATCGAACAGATCGACCTGCGCGGCTTCGACCTGGTGATCAGTTCCAGCCACTGCGTGGCCAAGGGCGTCATGGTCCCCGACGGCACACCGCACGTCTGCTACTGCCACACCCCGATGCGCTACGTGTGGGATATGTACCACGACTACTTCGGCCCGGGCCGCAGCGGCCCCCTGACGCGCATGGTCATTCCCTTCGTGGCGCGCTACCTCAGGGCCTGGGACCGGGCCACCAGCGGCGGCGTCAATCGCTTCGTGGCCAATTCAGCGTACGTGGCCCAGCGCATCCGCCGGCACTACGGCCGTGGCGCCGCCGTGGTCCACCCTCCGGTGGACGTGGAGACCTTCACCCCCGCCCCGGCCTCGGTCAGCCCGGGTGACTACTACCTTCTCGTTTCGGCCCTTTCGCCGTACAAGCGGGTGGACCTGGTTATCGAAGCCTTCAATCGCAGCGGTGCGGAACTGCGCATCGTCGGCTTCGGACCGGAAGCGCAACGGCTGCGCCGGCTGGCCGGGCCGTCGGTGTCCTTTCTCGGCACCCTGTCCCTGGACGAGCTCGTGGCCCAGTACCGCGGCTGCCGGGCCTTCGTCTATGCCGCCGTGGAGGATTTCGGCATGGCCCTGGTGGAAGCCCAGGCCTGCGGCCGCCCGGTGGTGGCTCTGGGCGAAGGCGGCGCCAGGGAGAGCGTGGTGGACGGAACCACCGGCGTGCTCTATGGCGAGCAGACCGCCGAGGCCCTCCTGGCGGCTGTTGACAGGCTTGAAGGGTTGCAGTTAAATACCAGTGAAATCAGGGAGAACGCCCTGCGCTTCTCGCAACGGTCCTTTGAACGGCAAATGACCACGATCGTGAGCGCGTGTCTGGCCGGAGGGCGCTCGAAACCGCGGAGTTGACCGAGCAAAGATGATCAAGCGCAGAAACCGGCTCATCGCGCTGACCTACCTGGCCGGCGACCTGGGGGCCACCCTTGTGGCCTACCTCGCCGCCTACGTGCTCCGTTTCTACCTCTTTCCGGTGTACAAGGGCATCCCGGCCTTCCTCGAGTATCTCAAGCTGGTGCCCTTCATCGTCATCATCTGGCCGCTCTGCTTCTACCTCAACAGTCTCTACCGTCTCGCGCGGGGGCGTTCGCGGGTGGAAACATTCCTGCTCACCACGGTGAGCGTACTGCTCGCCGGGGCCCTGCTGCTGCCCTTCGATCTCTTCTATCGCGTCTACTTTCTCAGGGTGGAGAACATCCAGTACCAGCACTCCCGGGTGGCGCTGGTCATCTTTCTCGTGCTCGACGTGATCCTCGTCTTCGCCACCCGGCAGATCTTCCGCGGCTACCTGGAATATATCCGCAAGCGAGGGTACAACCTGATCCGCATTATCGTCGCCGGAGCCGGCGAGGTGGGCCAGAACCTGGTGGACAAGATCGCCCGGCACAGCGAGCTGGGCTACCGCGTCGAGGGCTTCATCGACGATGACCCTGAAAAGCAGTCCCTGGTCTATCACGGGGTCCCCGTGCTCGGCACCATCGACGAACTGGAGCGCATCATCAGGGAACGTTTCGTGGACAACCACGTGGACCAGATCTATGTCGCCCTGCCGTTGTCCGCCCACCGGCGCATGCTCGAGCTCTTTGCCGTGGCACGTGAACAGATGGTGGGTATCAAGGTCGTGCCCGACTTCATGGAATTCATCACCTTCCGCGCCGGGGTGGAGGACCTTGACGGGCTGCCCATCGTCGATCTCGACCGGTCCCCGCTGCACGAATTCCACTACCTGATCAAGCGCTCGGTGGACGTGGTCTTTTCCCTGCTGGCCCTGGTCCTGCTCAGCCCGATGTTCCTCTTTGCCGCGGCCGGCATCCGTCTTACGTCGAAGGGGCCGATTCTCTATTCCCAGGAGCGGATGGGCATGGACGGCAAACCGTTCGTGATGTACAAATTCAGAACGATGACCAGGGACGCCGAGTCGTCCACCGGCCCGGTGTGGGCCCGTGAAGACGATCCCAGACGCACGGCTTTCGGTTCCTGGCTGCGTCGGTTGAGCATCGATGAGCTGCCGCAGTTCTTCAATGTGCTTCGCGGCGACATGAGCATCGTCGGCCCCCGCCCCGAGCGGCCCAATTTCGTCCAGGAGTTCAAACGAAAGATTCCGCAGTACATGCTGCGGCACAAGGTCAAGTCGGGCATCACCGGTTGGGCGCAGATCAATGGCTGGCGGGGAAACACCTCGGTGACCAAACGCATCGAATATGACCTCTACTACATTGAGAACTGGTCGCTGGCGCTCGATTTCAAGATCATGTGGCTCACCCTCTGGCGCGGTTTCTTTCCCCAGAAGAATGCCTACTGAGCCGCGCCGATTGCACTTTTATCCATACGGTCTATAATGACGTTCCCGCCGGCCGGCGCCCTCGGGACGCCCCCCGGCCAACGTGTTCCAGATCGGGGCCAACAGGGAGACGATACTGATGGATTTCCAAGGAAAGAAAGCACTGATCACTGGCGGCTCCGGTTTCATCGGGTCCCACCTGTCCGATTACCTGCTGGACAAGGGCTGTCATGTCTCCGTGCTGGACAACCTGAGCACCGGTGACATCGACAACATCGCCCATCTCATGGGGAACGAGAATTTCATCTTCGTCAAGCACGACGTGACGAACTACATCCACGTGCCCGGCGAACTGGATTACATCCTCCATTTCGCCAGCCCGGCCAGCCCCATCGATTACCTCGAAATGCCGATCCAGACGATGAAGGTCGGCTCCCTGGGGACCCACAAGGCCCTGGGCCTGGCCAAGGAGAAAAACGCCACCCTGCTGCTGGCCTCCACCTCGGAGATCTACGGCGACCCGCTGGTCCACCCCCAGACCGAAGACTACTGGGGCAACGTCAACCCCATCGGCCCCCGGGGGGTTTACGACGAGGCCAAGCGTTTTTCCGAAGCCCTGACCATGGCCTACCACCGCTATCACGGCGTGAACACCAGGATCGTGCGCATCTTCAACACCTTCGGACCGCGGATGCGGATCAACGACGGACGGGCGGTGCCCACCTTCGCCGCCCAGGCCCTGCGCAACGAGGACGTCACCGTTTTCGGCAAGGGTGACCAGACGCGAAGCTTCTGCTACATCAGCGACCTGGTGGAGGGGATCTGCCGGTTGCTGGTCTCCGACCGGGTGGAACCGATGAACATCGGCAACCCCAACGAAATGACCGTGCTGCAAATCGCCGAACAGATCATCGCCCAGACCGACTCCAAGAGCCGGATCATCTTCAAGGACCTGCCGGTGGACGACCCCAAGACCCGCCAGCCGGACATCAGCGAGGCCAAGCGGGTTCTCGGCTGGGAACCGAAGGTTGGGCTCGAGGACGGCCTCAACCGCTCCATCGAGTATTTCAAGGAGAAGCTGGGCGTGCACGGCGCGGTTCGTTGACCGATCCACGCCTCCGTCTTTACGTCCCGGTCTTCGACTGCCGGGCCGCCAGGGCATCGGCCAGTTCCGGGAATTCGGCATACGCCGCTTCGGGGGGCAACGGCTCCAGGTCCACCATCAGCCCGTCGCGGGGCCCGGGGATGAAGCCGGGGAGTTCCCGAATGATCTCCGCTGAGCGATTGGTGGCGATTCCGCTGACGTCAAGGGTCAGCCTCAGGGTCTCCAGGGGCACATCGTCGCTCTCCGGGCCGAAGCGTCGCAACCGCACGGTCAACTGGTCCAGCGTGACGTCCGAATCGTTGATCACGAAAATGGAGAGCAGCGTTCCCACCTTCTCGTCCCACTCCCCACGCTTTTCGGTAAACCCCTTGAGCTCCACGGTATAGTCGGCCCGGTGGGCCAGCACCTCCATCACCGGGTCCCGGTCCCCCCCGCACTGCACACTGGTCATGGAGGCCAACAGCAGCATCGCTGCCAGTGCCGGCCGGAAGATCTTCGCTCCGTTGATTCTGCGCACTGAAACCTCCTTCAATCCAAGACATTCCCCTCTGCCGTACCGCCTGAGGGCATGGCCGCCCCGGCCTCCTCGGTGCGCACTTCGGCGCCCTTCTTCGCCTTGCGGGCGATGAACCAGCTGAGGAAACGACTGTCGTTCACCCCGGCCACCACGTCACGCATCCCCTCGTAGACCGATGGATCTTCGATGAGCATGCCCAGCGAGCCCTCTCCCCGGTCCACTTTCTCCAGAATCGAGGCCAGCGAGACGGCGATGGTGTCCAGATTGGCCAGCAGCCGCTCGGCATAGGGTTCGTCGTTGAGCAGGCGCGGTGCCAGGCCGCCGCCGGCTTCCAGCCGGCTGGCACTCCGTTCCAGGGACCGGGACGCGGCCAGCAGATTCTCCACGATTTCCGCGCCGGCCGGACCTTCGGCCAGCAGGGCTCCGGCAACGCCCTCACCGGCTTCCAGGCCGGCCAGCAGGCCGTCGATCCGGTCCACCGTGCGGACCAGGCCGTCGGTCAACTCCTCGCCGTAGCGTCGGTCATAGATCAAGCGTGAAGCAACGCCGCCGCCGCTCTCCACCTCCTCGAGCACCCCTTCCAGGCGCGAGGCAAACGTGTCGAAGCGGTCGAGCAGCCGTTCGGAAAATTCTTCGTCCGAAAGCAGCTTGCCCAGCAGCGTATCCCCCTCGTTGATGCCGTGCAGCAGCACCACGGTCTGATCGAGGATCGTGGCCAGCTGTTCGGCCACCAGCTCGCCGGTGCCCGCGATCTGGGCCAGGTTGACCCCCTCCCTGACGAGGATCTCCCCGCCCGGGGGGAGTGCCTCGGGATCGCGGCCCAGCGACAGTTCGATGTATTTCTCTCCGGAGAGCAGGCTCAGGCTCCGCGCTGCGGCCACCGTGTCACGTCTGATGCGCTGGGCCATTTCGCTGCGCACGCTGATCGTGACGAGGATGTAGCTGGATATCGGGTCATCGGGAAAACGGATCGAACTGACCCGGCCCACCTCCAGCCCCCCGAGCTTCACCGGCGCCTGCTCGTTGAGGTTGACGATGGTGGGAAACCTGAGTTCGTAATCCACCGTATGGGCGAAGAGGCCCTCACGGCTGCCCAGCAGCAGGACCGAGGCCATGAAGATGATGATGATCGCCGAAACCACTACACCGACGCGGATATTCACCGAGCTGTCCCCGTCTCCCATGGCTTCACTCCTCCCTGACGTGCAGAAAATCGTGCAGCGGGCCAGGTGGACGGGCTCTCGCCTCGTCCATTGTGCCGACGAAATCGATACGCCCGCCCAGGAGCCAGGCTATTCTATCACCAACGTACGCGGCGCTGTCGATGTCATGGGTCACCACCACCGAAGTGAGGCCAAGGCCTCGCTGGAGCCCGCGGATCAATCGATTGATCCGGAAAGCCACCACCGGGTCGAGGCCGGTGGTCGGTTCGTCGTAGAGGATCACCTGCGGCTCGAGCGCCACCGCCCGGGCCAGGGCCACCCGTTTTTTCATTCCGCCGCTGAGTTCGGAGGGCATGAGGTCCTCGATTCCCGAAAGCTTGACCATGTTCAGGCACTCCCCCACCCGCGCAGCGATCTCCGCCTCGCCCATGTCGCTGTGCTCACGCAGGGAGAACGCCACGTTCTCCCCCACACTGAGTGAATCGAAAAGTGCACCGCCCTGGAAGACCATCGCCGTCTTGCGGCGCACACGGTGCAGCCGGTGTTCGGGCACGCCGGTAACCGGTTCGCCGGCAAGCTCAATGCGACCCCGATCCGGTCGCAACAGGCCCAGGGCCAGCTTGAGCAGAACACTTTTCCCGGACCCGCTGGGGCCGAGGACGACCATGGTCTCGCCCCTGTGCACCTCCAGGTCAAGCCCGCGCAGCACTTTTTTGGGGCCGAAGGCCTTGGCCACGTCTTCGAATACGAGCACCGACCGGTTGTCCATCACTCGCCCCCGGGTCTCTTCAGAACATGATGAAGAGCTTGGTGAGGAAGAAGTTGGCCACAAGCACCGTGATTGAGGAGGCCACCACCGTGCTGGTGGTCATCCGTCCCACGCCGTCGGCCCCGCCGCCGGCGGCCAGACCGTTGTAGCAGCCGATGAACGCAATGAAAAATCCGAAAAAGAGTGACTTGCCCACGCCGCTGAAGACATCGTGCAGGCTCACCGCGTCGAGCACGTGCTCGATGTAGAAACTGGCGCTGACATTGATCTCCGTGACCGAGATGAACAGCCCGCCGAAAATACCCAGCAGGTCGGCGAGCACGGTGAGCAGCGGCAGCATGATCATCGTGGCCAGCACCCTGGGAACCACCAGCCGCTGTACAGGGCTGGCACCGAGGGCGCGCATGGCATCGACCTGTTCGGTGACGGCCATGGTGCCCAGCTCGGCGGCGATGCCGGCACCCACGCGACCTCCGACGATCAGTGCGGTGAGTACCGGGCCCAGCTCGCGGACGATGGAGAGGGCCACCGCCTCCCCGATGAAGTATTTCACCCCAAGCCGTCCCAGGGTGTACCAGGCCTGCACCGCCATCACCATTCCGGTGAACACGGCGGTGACACTCACGATGGAGAGCGACTTGACGCCGACCTCGTCGAGTTGGGCCACGAGCAGCCGCACGTCCAAGGGGCGGGTAAACAGACAGCGCACCATGGCGGCCAGCAGCCGGCTGGCCGCGCCGATGTGCCGGAGCAAGCGCCCCGGCCCCTGACCCTGGATCCCCTGCTGGTACACGAATGTCCCACCCCGCTTGCACGCCCCGGCCCGCGTTCACTACGATGATATCGGTTCGCCCGTCGTGAAAGCAATCGATCCTCACGCTCAAGATTTCCGGCCGGCGATCCGTAACAATATGGTGTGGGGCGCACGGCCCCGCCCGGCATTCATTGTTAGCGGGCAAAAACGCCCCGAGGAGGAAACCATGATGGGACACACGTCCACGGCGCACTACACCCGTCCGGCAGCCGCGGTGGTCCTGACCCTGCTGCTCTTGCTCATCGCCTCCCCCGCTTCGGCCGATGGTCCGGGCAAGCGGCCGGCAGCGTCTGTGGACGTCGCCGGAGGCACCATTACCGCCTCCCTGGTCTGCCTTCCGGTGAGCGGTACACTGCCGCTGATGGTCCAGATTTCCAGCACCACGTACAACCAGACATCCCACGAGCGGTTCTGCTACGGGCAGGTCGACCTCCAGACCGCCGGGGGGCTCTACATGGCGTCGATCTCCGCCGGCACGATAACCCTGCCCGGCGGTGTGGGTGAGTTCGTCCAGGTTGGTTGGTTCAAACCCCTCCCGGCCAGGATCAATTACGTGGGTGACAACCGCTACATCTTCACCATCCACGATATCACCGCCCCTCCCTACAACCAGCCACCCTATCCGCCGTCGGGCAGCCGGGCAACGAGCCAGTGCACCGTGGACGGTCGGATCCCCTGATTCTTGACAAAAAGCGGCCCCGGAGCTAACAATACCGCTTCCCTGGGGCCTTTCTGTCTTCATCTGGCCGTCGCTGGCGCGGCGGTGCGGGCCCCGCCTGAAATGTCCCGGAGACCAGGACCATGAGCAGCGCGAGCCCGAGCAAGAAGCTGAAAGAGACACTGAATCTGCCCCGCACCGATTTTCCGATGAAGGCCAACCTTCCCTCCAGGGAGCCAGCGATGATCGAGCGCTGGGAGGAGCAGGGGCTCTACCGCCTGATCAGGGAGGCCCGCCGTGGCCGTCCCACCTTCGTGCTCCACGATGGCCCGCCCTACGCAAACGGCAATATCCATACCGGCACCGCCCTGAACAAGGTGCTCAAGGACATCGTGGTCAAATTCAAGACGATGAGCGGCTTCGACGCCGCGTACAGGCCTGGCTGGGACTGCCACGGGTTGCCCATCGAACTTCAGGTGGACAAACTGGTCAAGGACCGTCCGGAACCGCTGCCGCTCTACAAGTTCCGGCGCAAGTGCCGCGAATACGCGGAGAAGCACGTCAAGATCCAGCGCAAAAGCTTTCGCCGGCTGGGCATTCTCGGCGAATGGGAAGAGCCCTACCTGACGATGAGCTTCGACTACCAGGCGGAGATCGTTCGCCGGCTGGGCCGCTTTTTCAAGCAGGGCTCGGTCTACCGCGGCCTTAAACCGGTCTACTGGTGCGCCGACTGCCGCACGGCCCTGGCCGAAGCCGAAGTGGAGTATCACGACCACACCTCGCACTCGATCCACGTCAAGTTCCCGCTGCTCGGTGACCCGGCCGAACTCGACCCGGCGCTGGCCGGACGTGACGTGTCGGTTGTCATCTGGACCACCACGCCCTGGACGCTGCCGGCCAACCTGGCCATTGCCGTGCACCCGGACTACGAGTACGTGGCGCTGGATACCGGCGGTGATGTGCTCATCGTCGCCCGGGAGCGACGCTCCGCCACGCAGTCGGCCTGCGGGTTCCCGGAGGGCGCCGAACTGGCCTCCTTCCGTGGCACGGCACTGGAGAACCGCCGGTGCCGGCACCCCTTCATCGATCGGGAGTCGATCATCCTCACGGCCCGTTACGTGACCCTGGACCAGGGCACCGGCTGCGTGCACACGGCACCGGGGCACGGCCAGGACGACTACGTGCTCGGTTCGCAGCACGGCCTGGAAATCTTCGCCCCGGTGGACGATGCCGGTCGGTTCACCGACCAGGTGCCCGAATTCCAGGGCGTGGCGGTGTTCGAGGCCAATCCCGGAATCGTCCGGCTGCTCGAAGAGAAGGGGATGCTCCTCGCCGGCAGCGATTTCGAACACTCCTACCCGCACTGTTGGCGCTGCAAGCACCCCATCGTGTTTCGCGCCACGGAGCAGTGGTTCATCTCCATGGCCGAAACCGGTTTGCGGCAGAGGGCCGAAGAGGCCGTGGATCAGGTGGCCTGGATTCCCGGTTGGGGCCGGGACCGTATCCTGGGCATGATCGCCAACCGTCCGGACTGGTGCATTTCCCGCCAGCGGCAGTGGGGCGTGCCGGTGGCGGTGATCTACTGCGAGGACTGCGGCCATGTGTTCAGCGACGAGGCCCACTTCGACCGTGTCTGCGATATCTTCGCCCGCGAGGGTGCCGACAGCTGGTTCCGCCGGGACGCGGCCGATTTCCTGCCCCAGGGCGCGGCGGTCTGTCCCGACTGCGGCGGCAGCCGGTTTCGCAAGGAAAAGGACATCCTCGACGTCTGGTTCGATTCCAGTTCGAGCCATGCGGCGGTGCTGGGGCAGCGTGACGACCTGCCCTGGCCCTCGGACCTCTACCTCGAGGGCAGCGACCAGCACCGCGGCTGGTTCCAGCATTCACTGCTCGTGGCTCTCGAAACCTGCGGCGCCCCGCCCTACCGCCAGGTGCTGACCCACGGCTTCGTGGTGGACGGGGACGGGAAGAAGCTGTCCAAGTCCCTGGGCAATGCCGTCGACCCCCAGGAGATCTTCGACGGCCGGGGCGCCGAGATCGTCCGGGTCTGGGTCTCCATGTCCAACTACCAGGAGGACGTTAAAATCTCGGAAGAGATCCTGCAGAGCGCCTCCGAGGCCTATGTCAAGATCCGCAATACCTGCCGCTTCCTTCTCGGCAACCTCGCCGACTACCGGCCGGAGGGGGCACTGCCCGATTTCTCATCGGCGGGGCTGGAACCGCTGGACCGCTGGATCCTTGGCGAGACATCCCGGCTCTCCGAACGGCTGCTCGGGGCCTATGAGCGATACGAGCTCCACACGGTGTACCACGCGATCTACCACTTCTGCGCCGTGGAGCTGTCGGCCGTCTACCTTGACATCATCAAGGACCGGCTCTACGTGCTCGCGCCCGATTCGGCCTCTCGTCGTGCGGCCCAGCACACACTGCACACCGTGCTCAACACGCTGGTTCGCCTGATGGCGCCGATCTTCTGTTTCACCGCGGACGAGATCTGGCGGCACATGCCCCCGTGGCCGGGCAAGGAGGAGAGTGTCCACCTGGCGGAATTCGTCACCGGCGACCGCCTGCCACGGGACGGGACGTTGGCCGAGCGGTTCCAGACCCTGCTGCAGGTACGCGGCGAGGTGCTCACCGCCCTCGAGACGGCCCGGCAGGACAAGGTGATCGGCAATTCGCTCCAGGCCAGCCTGGAGCTTTTCGCCACCGGCGAGATCCTCGAACGGCTTCGCGAGGAAGAGGCACGCCTGGCCGACTTCTTCATCGTTTCCTCGGTGACGCTGACCGGTGAGCCCGGCGGGTCGATCCGTTCGGAGAAGGTCGAAGGCCTGGGCATCACGGTGTGCACGGCCGTGGGGGGCAAGTGCCCGCGCTGCTGGCACATCACCGATGACCAGGGCCGTGATCCGGAAAACCCCGAGGTCTGCGCGCGCTGCGCCGGCATCCTCGCCACCCTGCAGGACGGCTGATCCCCATGGAACATCTTCGTCGGTACCAGGCGGGCGTGGTCCTGCTCACCGTGGTCGTGGACCAGTTGACCAAGCTGGCCGCGTCGACGTCACTCAGCCTGCACCAGTCGAAAATGGTCATCCCCGGGGTGTTCAACCTGACGCTGGTGCACAACAACGGCATGGCCTTCGGCATCCTCTCCGGGGCGCCCTCGGCGGTCCGGGCGCTGTTGCTCACCGCGCTTTCCTGCGCGGCGCTGCTGCTCGTGCTCTATTATTGCGCCAGTATCCCCCGCTCGAGAATCTGGCTTCAGCTGGGACTGAGCATGATCATGGGCGGTGCCATCGGCAACATCATCGACAGGCTGAGACTGCACTACGTGGTCGATTTCCTGGACTTCCACTGGAAAGGTCACAGTTGGCCCGCGTTCAACGTGGCCGACAGCTGCATCTCCATCGGCATGGGCCTGCTGATTCTCGATTTCCTCCTCGGCCTGCGGCGCCACGGCACCCCGGGCGAAGGATAGCCCCCATGCACCCGGTTCTCATCGATTTCGGTTTTTTCACCATCGGCACCTACGGGTTCGCCCTGGTGCTGGCGTTCCTCGGCGGCATCGGCCTGGCCATGCATCGCGCCCGCCGGGAGGGTGTCCCCCCGGGCCAGATCCTCGACCTTTCGGTCTGGCTTCTGGTGGCCTCCATCGTCGGGGCAAAACTGCTGCTGCTCATCGTCGACTGGCGACTCTATGCCGAGCGCCCGGAACTGATTCCGGGATTGATCCGGCTGGGCGGCGTCTATTACGGCGGTCTGATCCTCGCCGTGCTCGCCGGCCTCTGGTATGTCAGGCGCAAGGGGCTGGACACGTGGAAGGTGGCCGATATCCTCGCCCCCTCCATCGCCTTCGGCCAGGCCATCGGCCGCATTGGCTGCTTCATGGCCGGTTGCTGCTACGGCACGTCCTGCCATCATCCCTGGGCCGTGACCTTCACCGACCCCGCTGCCCACCAGAATGTCGGCGTACCACTGAACGTGCCGCTGCATCCGACCCAGCTCTACAGCTCACTCAATGCCCTGCTCATCTTCGGTCTGCTGCTCATCGTCGCACGGCACAAACGTTTCAACGGCCAGGTCTTCTGGACCTACGCCGCTGTCTACGCGGTGACCAGGTCGCTGATCGAGTTCTTCCGCGGCGATTACCGCGGGGCGCTGTTCGGCGGAACGGTCTCCACCTCGCAATTCGTGAGCATGCTCTTTTTCATCGTCGCGGTCACGGCCTACGCCACGCTGCGCAAAAGGTCCAGGCAATGAACGAGATCATCGCCTCCAGCGAGGATCTCGAGAAGCTGTCTCCGGACGGCGAGGTTCGTCTCGACCGCTTTCTCTGCACCACGCCCGGCGGCGCCGGCAGGAACCAGTTTGCCCGGGCGGTGCGCGAGGGGTTCGTGCTGCTCAACGGCCGCCGGGCCAAGCCCTCCAGCCCGGTGCGTCCCGGGGACGTGATCTCCCTCTCCACGGAAGGCCTGGGCCAGGCCGCAATGCCGGACGGGGAGGAACCCGACGCCGAACCGCTGCCCTTGCCGCTGGTTCATCGCGACAGGCACCTGCTCGTGGTGGACAAGCCGGCGGGCATGGCGGTGCACCCTGGCGCCGGCCGCAGCAGCGGCACGCTGGTCAATGCCCTGTTGCATCATTTCCCCGGCATCCACGGGGTCGGCACCAGGGGGCGCCCCGGCATCGTCCATCGGCTGGACAAGGACACCTCCGGCCTGATCCTGGTCGCCCTGGACCCCGCGACCCATCGCGCCCTGTCACGTCTTTTCCTCGATCGCTCCATCGAGAAGGAGTACCTGGCCCTGGTCTGGGGCTGCCCCACGCCGCCGCGGGCCACCATTGATGCGCCAATCGGCCGCAGCCCCTCCGATCGGAAACGGATGTCGGTGCTCAGCGGCCGCGGCCGCCGGGCCGTGACCACCTATCGCGTCACTGGGCGGCATGGCGCTTTTGCCCTGCTGGCGGTCCGGCTGCATACCGGCCGTACGCACCAGATCCGGGTCCACCTGGCCCACATCGGGCACCCCATCGTCGGGGACCCGCTCTACGGAGGCAGGCGTTGGAAAAACATTGCCGACCCTGCCTTGAAAAGGCTGGTGCGCTCCTTTTCCCGGCAGGCCCTTCATGCCCGCCGACTGGCCTTCGAACACCCGATGAGCGGACGCGCGGTGGAATTCGTCTCCCCCATTCCCGGGGACATGGAACGCCTGCTCACCGGCATCGACCACACCTCCTGAGCCCCAATCGCATCTATCGCAGGCAGAAATCGTGAATTTTTGGTCAATCGTCCCGGTGAATGGCGTAAATATTTACATTCCAAGCGGCTTGTGATACATACATCTGAGCCGAAAGTCCCGTATTGACATTGCTTTTTCCCTGTTCTCAGGGGGGTGCGGAGGAGATATGCCCCAGGAAGCCAGCATGGATGTCATCAGCCTCGTCATGCAATCCGGCCCGATGGCCAAGGCCGTGCTCTTCATCCTGCTCGTCTTCTCCGTTGTTTCCTGGGGCATCATGATCGAGAAGCATTTCCTGATAAGGAAGGCACGCCGTCAGTCCCAGGAGTTCCTCACCGTTTTTCGCCAGTCGAGCAAGTTCTCCGAGGTCAAGGCGATCTGCGATGACCTGAACCAGAGCCCGCTGGTGGGGCTTTTCCTTGCCGGCTTCAACGAATTGAACTTCCAGCTACGGGCCAGTCTCAAGCAGCAGGACGGTGGGCAGGGGCGGGCGACGATCACCAATATCGAGGGAATCAGCCGATCGCTGCTGCGGGCCACGGCGGTTGAGATCAACAAGCTCGAGCGCACGCTCAATTTCCTCGCCACCACCGGTGCGATCACCCCCTTTATCGGTCTCTTCGGCACCGTGTGGGGCATTATGTCATCCTTCCGCATGATCGGCCTCACCGGTTCGGCCAGCCTGGCCGCCGTGGCGCCTGGTATCTCCGAGGCCCTCGTGGCCACCGCCGCCGGCCTGGCTGCGGCGGTCCCCGCGGTGATCGGCTACAACTACTTCGTGAACAAGATCCGTGTGGTGGATTCGGAGATGGAGGATTTTGCGCTTGAATTCCTCAGTATTTCCGAACGCAACTTCACCTGATCGGTGACGGGAGAAGCGGCCATGAGGCACTCCATCGGCAGGCGGGCGAGGGGCGACAGGACATCCCTCTCCGAAATCAACGTCACGCCCCTGGTCGACGTGCTGCTGGTGCTGCTGATCATCTTCATGGTCACCGCCCCGTTCCTCCAGCAGGGTATCGACGTCAACCTGCCGCGTACCGAAACGCAGGAAGGCGGCGAGGAAAACCGCCTCGTGATCACCATCGACGCCGAGCAGCGGGTATACTTCAATGACACGGTGATCAACGTGCATCTCGTCGAGGAGCGGTTGCGGGAAATGGTAACCCGCGGGACCGGCCAGTTCACGGCCGAACAGGTCTACCTCAAGGCCGACCGCACCGTGTCCCACGGGTTCTTCATGCTGGTGATGGACAAGATGCGCCAGGCCGGGGTCACTGAATTCGGCATCGTCACCCAGCCGGAGATGGCCGAACCACCCGGCGGGGGTGGCGCCGACGGCTCGGTCCCCGGTTCCTAGCACCGGGATTGCGGCGCTTACGGCCCCCACGGGCCGGTTTCATGGAGTTTTCCATGACCGAGGAGATGAACAGGCTGCTCGACGAGCGATCGGCCGGCGGCCGGGCCGGCAGGCCCCTGGCCCTGGTCCTGTCCGGTGCCGTGCACCTGGGGCTGGCCGCCTGGTTCCTCCTTCCGGCCATGGGGAGCGCCTCGGCCACCGAAATGGGCCCGTCGCCTGGATTCGTCCACGTGCGCATGGTCAGCGGCCCGCCTGCCGGCGCCGACGTGGAAGCGCCTGCCGTCGAGGCGGCGCCCGAGCCGGTGGTCACCGAGGCCCCGCCCCCGGAACCGGTCCGGGAGCCGGCGCCCCGGGTCGTGGAAAAGGTGCCGGCAAAGCGCCCGCCGAAAAAGAAGCAGCCCACGACGAAACCAGCACCGCCGGCCGCGGAGAAGCGCGGCCGTTCCACGGCGCAAAATACCGGCCAGGCGGCGGCATCGGGCAGCGTGGGGCTGGGAGGCGGGGCCGCCCAGGGCGGCCTGGTGGGCATGGACGGCCTGGACACGCGGTTCAGCTGGTATCTCGACCTTGTCGTCTCACGGATCAGCTCGGTCTGGGAGGAACCCTATCTCGACTCGAGATTTGGCAAAACATACAGGGTGACGGTATACTTTGTCATCCACCGGAATGGGTCGTTGAGTGACGTGCGAGTGGAAGAATCCAGCGGGGTCGACATGCTGGATCTGTCCGCCGTGCGTTCCATCAGGGAGGCGGCTCCCTTGCCCCCGCTCCCGCAGGAATTCCGCGGTGATCACCTGGGCGTTCACTTCTGGTTCGAATACGAAAGGGACTGACGTGCTCTTCGCATCATCCACGAGGGCCGCGCACCTGCACCTCGCCCGGTCCTGGGCACTGCTGGCAGCGGCGCTGCTCGTTGCCCTCTTCCCGGCCGTTGCCGCGGCCCAGGAAGAGGTGACCATCGGCACCGCCAGGCGCGGCGTCAGCCTCATCGACCTCGCGCTGCCGCGTTTTCTCAACGCCGGCGCCGACCCGGCCCTGGCCGATGTTATCGACGAGATACGTGAGGTGATCTGGAGTGATCTCGACTTCTGCGGGCTCTTCGAACTCGTGGACCGACGCTTTTACGGCTATATCCCGCCCTACCACCTGCAACGCCCGGTCTACGAGGATTGGGAGGGCATCGGCGCCCAGGCCTTCCTGCTCGGGTCCCTCCGGGCCTCTGCCGCCGGGGGCGGTCAGACGGTCTATTCCGTTGACACCATTCTCTACGACGTGAAATCCCGGCAACGGATGCTGGGCAAGAAATACGACAGCGCCAAGCCACTGCTGCTGGCCCACACCATCGCCGACGAGATCATCCGCCACTACACCGGCACGTCGGGCATCGGCACGAGCAAGATCGCTTTTATTTCCGACCGGGACGGCAACAAGGAACTCTACGTCATGGACTGGGACGGGAGGCGGCCCACCCGTCTCACCGCCAACCGCAGCCTCGACCTTTCGCCGTCCTGGGCACCAGACGGACGCCGCATCGCCTACGTCTCCTACAAGCGCGGCAGCCCTGAAATCTTCGTCATGGACGCTTACGCCGGCCGCGAGGTGGTTTTCGCCGGCGGCCGGGGGGCATCGTTCTTCTCACCGGAGTGGGCCCCGAACGGCCGGAGTATCATTTTCAACTCCAGCCTCGACAAGGAGAGCGAACTGTACATCCGCAACCTCGAGGGCCTGGAGATGCGCCGGCTGACCTTCAGCCGGGGCATCGACACCTCCCCTTCATTCGCCCCGGACGGTCGGCAGCTGGCCTTCAACTCCAGCCGTACCGGCTCACCGCAGATCTACATCATGAACGCCGACGGCCTCAATGCCGAACGGATCTCCTTCGGCGAGATGCTGGGCCGCTACAACAGCTGCCCCGCCTGGTCCCCGGACGGTTCGCGGATCGCCTTCTGTTCGCGGAAGAACGGCTTTTTCCACATCTTTACCATCGACGTGGCCGACGGACGGTTGCGGCGGCTCACCAGCGGCCCATCGAACAACGAAGAACCCTGCTGGTCCCCGGATGGACGGCATCTCGGCTTCACGTCGGACCGGACCGGGACGCGGCAGATTCACATCATGAACGCCGACGGAGCCCGGCAACGGGCGGTGACATCCACTGGAAGCAACGTGGCACCGACCTGGGCCGGGCGCTGACAGGAACAACGGAGTGACAACACGATCCGTATCACTTATCAGGAGGTAATCGCACGATGAACAGAACCCACGCATTTCCCGCCAGCCGAACCCTCTTCCTCGTTTTACTGCTGTCCCTGGCCCTGGTGGTCGTCCCCAGCGGCTGCAAGAAGAAGGCCCCGGTGAGCGAACCGTCCGCCGAGAGCACCGAGGCGGCCGCAGAACCTGCCGGCGACCGTGAAGCGCTGGACAGCGGCGATATCATCGGCATGGGCACGGACACATTGAGTGACGGCGACCTGGGCACCACCCGCAGCGAGCCGGACCTCAAGGACGTGCACTTCGCCTTCGATCGCTACGACCTGACGATCACGGCACAGACGATGCTCCGTGAGAATGCCGAATGGCTGCGGGCCAATCCCGGCGTGCAGATCATCGTCGAGGGTCACTGCGATGAGCGGGGCAGCAACGAATACAACCTCGCCCTGGGTGAACGGCGGGCAGAGGCGATCAAGAACTACCTGGTTTCCCTGGGAATCAGCGATTCCCGCATGCGGACAATCAGCTACGGTGAAGAGATGCCCCTCGATCCGGCGAGCAACGAGGCGGCATGGTCCAAGAACCGCCGCGGCCATCTGCTGGTGGTTTCAGGACAGTGAGCGAAGCGTCGCCGGCCGCCCTCGCCGGCGGCCGGCACGACAGGAGGTCACGGGATTTGCGGGAAAATCGTTTCGGATCGAAGGTGATGACGGCCGAACTGGCCGCGGCACTGGTGTGTTGCATCCTTCTCCCACTGGCCGGCGGCTGCACGTCCAACGAACAGCTGGTGCGGCTCGAATCGGAGATGGACCGGCTCTCCACCCAGGTGGACAATCTCGACCAGTCGGCGGCGGGCAAGGACGGGGCACAGGATCGGGCCCTGCGCCTGCTCGAGGAACGGCTCAATTCGATGCAGCAGGAGAACGCCTCGAGCCTGGCGAGTACCGAATCGGCGATGAACCAGCTCTCGGCCCTCTATTCGCGGATGGACGACCTGGAATCTCAGCTGGCGCTGGCCAACCAGAAGATCGACGTTCTGGGAAACTCCCTGCAGCGGCTGGAACGACCCGAACAGACGCTGCCGCCTGTGGGCGGCGATGAGCCTGACGTGGGCGACGAACAGGGTGGCCTGCCTGAAACGGGGACACCGGAAGAGTTGTACCGCTCGGCCTTCGCCGATTACCGTCGAGGCAACTACGAACTGGCCGTGGTCGGTTTCAAGGCCTTTCTCGAGCAGTTCCCGACCAATGCCAATGCCGGTGACGCCCATTACTGGCTCGGCGAGTGTCACTACGCCAACGGCCAGTTCGAACAGGCGATAAAGTCCTATGACCGGGTGATCCAGAACCACCCGCAGAACTCTCACGTGCGGGGAGCGTATCTCAAGAAGGGCTATGCCTACATCGAATCGAACCAGGTGGCCCTCGGCGTGGTGCAGCTCTACCACATCATCGACAACTTCCCCGGCACCAGCGAGGCGAACCTGGCGCAGCAGCGGTTGGAGAAGATGGGGCTTCGCCGTCCGTAAACCGCTGATGTGATGACGGAAAAGCTGTTGACAGCAGGATGCTGCGTCCCTATAATACGCAACTTGCCGCGGGGTGATCCCGCTGAACGACGATGACAGACTGCCGACGGAGTTGACCAGAGCATGCCGAGCCACAAGTCTTCGGAAAAACGGATGAGACAGGAAGCGGTGCGTCGACAGCGCAACCGTTCCAACAGTTCCCGCCTGCGGACCCAGATCAAGAAACTTCGTGGAGCGATCAGCAGTGGTGATGCTGAAAAAGCCCGCGAACTGCTCACCCCCACCGAGTCGATGATCGACAAGTCGGTGCAGAAGGGTGTGATCCACCGCAACGCGGCGGCCCGCTACAAGTCGCGGCTCACGCGGCAGGTGACCAAGGTCGGGGACTGAAGTCCTGAGCGGCAGGCCGGGAATCACGCTTTCACCGGAAAGGGTTTCCCGGCCTGTGGTGCGTACCGGGGACGGTCAGCAGGCGAGTCTGGCGGCCAGGGCCACCAGCACCGCCGGAGCCATATCCTTGCCCGCCCGCTTGAGGTAGCCGTCGGCCCAGGTCAGGTGCTCCAGCATAGAGGCGAGCCGTGCATCATCAGTGCGCCGCAGTCCGCGCTCCAGCTCAGGTGCCGTCTTCCGGGCCAGCCAGGGCGCCAGGGGCAGGCTTTCCGCGATAGCACCTGCCCCACCACCCGCCTCGCACACCGCCCGGGCGAGAATCATCTGCCGGCACCGAGTGGCCAGCAATCCGAGCAGCTGTATCGGTTGCTCCCCGCTTTCCAGCAGTTGGCCCAGCAGCCGCAGGGCCGCGGCCCTGTCTCCGCCAAAGAGCATCGGCGCCAGGTCGAACACCGACCGTGTGGCCACCTGCCGCAGCAGCTCCTCCAGCCGCTCCCGGGTGATCGGCCCCGCCGCGCCGGCATGGTAGAGCTCGACCTTGAGCAGTTCGGAGCGCAGCCGGTGCAGGTCGGAGCCGAGGTATTCCACCACCATCTCCGCACCGCCCGGTGCGAGGGCCATGCCTCGCTGACGGAAATACTGCTCGATCCATGATGTGAGCTGGCGCTCTTTGGCCGGCGCGAAGGCGCGAATCGTTCCGGCCGCTTTTTCCAGCGCCTTCCAGGTCTTGCTTCGCCGGTCCGGGCGGGCCGCATAGCAGAGGACCAGGCAGCAATCGGCTGACGGATCGTTGAGGTAGCCTTCGAGCAGCGCTCCGATCTGGGGCGCTTTCCAGCGCTCCATCCGTTTCAGCGCCACCATCCGGGTCTCGGACATGAAGGGCAGGCGGTTTGCCGCGGCCATGACGTCGTCCGGGCTGCACTCGTCGGCGTAGAGCAGTTCCAGATCAAAGGGCCGGGCCTCCTCCTCCACCAGCCTGTCGACCAGGAGATCCAGCTCCTTTTCCATCATGAAGCTGTCTTCGCCGTGGAAGAGCACGATCGGCGGCAGACGGTCAGGGACCTGTGCCCCGCTGTTCATCAGAACCCCTCCAGCACGGCGGTGACCATGCTTTCGGCAAAGTCCTCGGCCAGTTCCTCGAGGGTTTCGGTTTCCCGCGGGGAATACTCGGCGGTTGCGTCTTCGGGGAATTCGTAGCTGTCGCTGAATTCGAAGTACTTGTTCTCGTAAAGAATCCGGTTCTCCACCAGGTCGGCCAGGGCGATCTTGACCCGGACGAAGACTTCGTAGGTCGTGGCCTGCCCCGGCTCGCTGAAGGAGGTGGGTATCGCGTAGTACGAGGAGATCTCACCGATGAGCACGGCGTCGACGCCTGTTTCCTCGGGCACCACCTCGAAATCGCCGCGGGTGATCAGCTCGTTGATCACGTGGCTGGTGAAGATCTGCTCCAACCGGAACTTCCTCGTGCTGTTCTTGAACATCGGCACGCCAATGGTCTGCACGTGGTCAGGGAGGAAGGAACCATAGCCCACGAGGGCGTAGCCGCACCCCATCGAAGGGGGCAGCGCCGCCGTGAGCAGGACCAGCAACGCCAGGGCCATACCCGTAATCCGCTTGTTCATCCCATACTCCTGTTCCCGGCAACGAAGCCGGCCGAGGCGTTCTCCGGTTGATTATACCGTCTCCGACCCGCGCGCTCCACGGCCTTCACCGGCGGCCAAGATCGATGTGCACGATGCCGGGGTTTCTCGGCGGGTGGTGCACCATGGTCCGGCAGGAGCCCACGCGGCGATCGTCACGATAAAAAGCGAGCCGGTAGGCTCCTGCTTCAAGCCCGGTAAAGGAAAAAACACCGCGACGCACCAGCGCCACACGTTCCACGAATCCGGGAGCGCTCCGAAACGGCAGCAACCGGACCTCGTCAGGACTATCGCCGTTCGCAGCCGTCACCCGTCCGACAATGGCCGGCGCATACTGCAGCGGACCGTTTCGACGCACGGTCATCCCTTCCCTTGCCGGCAGCTGCGGCAATCGATCAGTGGCCACCAGCAATCCGCCACGTTCAATGCTCTGGATGAACGTACTGGCCGAAGCCCTGAGTTCGGGGCGCGCCCGGCCGAAGCGTGCCGGACCGGTGTCCTCCGGTGGCATTTCCACGTCGAACACCAGGTAGCGCGGGCCGACATAGTCCACCGATCGAAAGGGATCGGAGAAGACCCAACCGCTCCCGGGGTAGTAGATTTCGATCCAGCGGTGCAGCCCCTCGTCCCCCAGGCTCTGCTCCCGTTTTGCGTAGCGTTGCGGCCCGGAGTCGGCAAGCTCCGTGGAGGCGAGGAAACCGCGAACGCCTCGTGCCGGGATGCCGGCCTCCCGCAGCAGGGCCACGGCCAGCTCGGATGCACCAACGCAATTCGCCGTCCCGCTGCGAAAGACGTCCAGCGGATCGCCGGGCACTTGCGGTCCGTCGCTGTACGCCACTTCCCGGGAGACCCAGCAGATGATGCGGCGCACGGCCTGCACCTGTGTGCGGCTGCCGGCGGTCAGTTCGGCGGAGCGGGCCGCCAGTTCCGGCCGCTCCCCAGCCCGCCGGGCGTACGATGCCGCTTCGAGCGGTATGGTTCCCGGCTTCGGTGGAAAGACGGCCCGGCAATCCAGGTCCCCGGGGGTGCTGCGCACCAGGACCCGTCGCGAGACCGCATCGCTCTCCAGCACCTCGAGCGCGTAGCCGTTGTTGGCGTAGGGCAGGCAGTGAGGTTCGCCGCGAACCGAGGACACATCGTAGAGGGCCCAGGCGCTGCCGCGAACCACGTCCGGCCCCGCCGGCGATTCGGCAAGGGTCACGCCAGCGAAGGAGAGGGCCAGCAGTGTGGCGAAGAGCACCGGCAGGCAAGATGCAATTTTACGCGGTCTCATCTTCCGTCGGGGTCTCCAGGGCGTGGTCTTGGAAGCGATCGCGAAGGATGCTGTCGAGGATGCCGTTGACAAATCGACCGGAATCGGCAGTGCCGTAAAGCTTGGCCAGTTCCACCGCCTCGTCGACGACCACGGCCGGTGGTGTGGGTGGACGGCGGAACATGGTTTCGAACACCGCCAGGCGCAGGATGTTTCGATCCACGGAGGACATGCGGTCCAATCGCCAGTTGTCGGCGCTGTCCGAGATCAAACCGTCGAGATCGGCAAGGTGGCGAATCGTGCCGCGCACCAGTTCCTCGGCGAAGCGGCGCACCCCTTCCCGGGGCTTGTCCGGCAGACCGGGATCACGGTCATCGCCGACGCCGGGAACCAGGGGCGGTCCGGATTCATGACGGCGCTGGTACATCGACCAGAAGTCACCAAAGTCCAGGGTTCCGGTGATCTCCCTGGCTTCCCTGTAGAAAAGCGCCTGGAGGGCGAACTCCCGCCCCAGGCGTCGATCGGTCTTCATCGGGTTCCCTGCATTTCCGGGGCCGCTGGCGGGTGTTCACTTGTGCGCATCGGCTTCCCGCATCAGGTTGACCATCTCGATGGCGGCGAGCGCCGCGTCGAACCCCTTGTTCCCCGATTTCGATCCGGCCCGCTCGATGGCCTGCTCCAGCGTATCGGTGGTGATGACACCGTAGGAGATCGGCAGACCGGTTTCCATCATCGCCTGGGCAATGCCCTTGGTCATCTCGGCCGAGATGTAGTCGAAGTGCGGCGTAGCCCCTCGAATCACGGCCCCGACGCAGATCACGGCGTCATAGGCGCCGCTCTTGGCCAGGTGGCCGGCCATCAAAGGCACCTCGAAGGACCCGGGGACCCGAAAGGCCCTGATGTCCTTTTCAAGGCAGCCGTTGCGCTGCAGGCAGTCGAACACACCGGCCAGCAGCCTGTCGCTGATGAAACTGTTGAAGCGGCTCACCACCACGGCGAATTTCAGCCCCTTGGCGTTCAAGCCTCCCTCGATAATCTTCTTGGCCATGATCAGCCCTCCTTCTGCTCAGATACGGGTGGCCGCCAGGTAGGCTTCGTACCGCCCTTCGATTTCGCTCCGTTCCAGACGTTTCAGCCGGTCGAGGCTGAAATCCTCGACGGTGAACGAGGCCATCACCGTTCCGTAGACCGCGGCCCGGCGGATGGATGCCTCGTCCAACGTGCCGTCGCGATCCAGGCTGCCGATGAACCCGCCGGCAAAGGTGTCGCCGGCGCCGGTGGGGTCCACCACCGTTTCCAGGGGAAAGGCTGGCGCCACGAAGAACCCGTCGGGGCTGCAGACCATCACCCCGAACTCGCCCCGCTTGACCACCACCCGCTTCGGTCCCATCTGCTCGCGGATCACCCGCGCTGCCCGGACCGTGTTGCTTTCCCCGGCCAGCGAACGGGCCTCGGCGTCATTGATCAGCAGCACGTCGATCTTCGGCAGCAGCTTCAATAGGGCGTCCCGTTTGCCCTCGATCCAGAAGTTCATCGTGTCCATGGCCGTGAGCTGCGGCCGCTCCATCTGGTCCAGCACCTGCAGCTGCAGCTCGGGGTCGATGTTGGCCAGGAACAGGGTGGGCAGGGAGCGGTAGGCCTGAGGCAGTTGGGGCGAAAAGCGTTCGAAGACGTTGAGCCGGGTGTCCAGGGTCTGGGCCTCGTTCATGTCCCCTTCGTAACGCCCCTTCCAGTGGAAGGTCTCCCCTTCCTCTACCACCAGGCCCTCGAGGCCGACGCCGCGGCCCTGGAGGAAGTTCCGGTCCTCCTCGTTGAAATCACGGCCCACCACGGCCACCAGGCGCACCCCGGTGAAGTTGCTGGCAGAGGTGGAAAAGTAGGTGGCCGACCCCCCGAGAATCCGTTCACGGGTGCCGTAGGGCGTTTCCACCGAGTCATAGGCGACGGAACCGACAACAACGATGCTCACGTTTCACTCCATTCAACTGAGGTATGTACCGATGATCGGCGCCAGGCGCTCCCGCGCTTCGGGGGGCACCGCGTCGGGCCTCGTGATAATGGCGTTTTCCAGGGCGCGGCCGCAGTCGCACCCGGGGGTGCCGGGCATTTCGGCCACCATCCTGGCAATGAGATTTTTAGCGAAATCGGCGTTCTGATTGAGGTAGCCGATCAGCGTTTCCACCGAGACCGGCTCCTCCTCTTCCTTCCAACAGTCGTAGTCGGTGACCATGGCCACCGTGACGTAGCAGATTTCGGCTTCCCGGGCCAGCCGTGCCTCGGTGGAATTGGTCATGCCGATCACGTCGAGGCCCCAGCTGCGGTAGAGCAGGGATTCGGCACGCGAGGAAAACTGCGGCCCTTCCATGTTCAGATAGGTGCCGCCCAGGTGCACCTTGCGGTCCAGCCCGCTGGAGCAGCGGTGGGCCAGTTGCTGCAGCTCCGGGCAGATCGGGTGGGCCATGGAAACGTGGGCCACCAGCCCGTCGCCGAAGAACGTGCTCTTCCGCTTGGTGGTGCGGTCGACGAACTGGTCGGGGAGCACGATGTTCATCGGCGGCATTTCCTCGCGGAGGCTGCCCACCGCCGAAGCGGAAATGATGCGCTTCACACCGAGCGTCTTGAAACCGAAGATGTTGGCCCGGTAATTCAGCTCGGACGGCATCAACCGGTGCCCCCGGCCGTGACGGGCCAGGAACGCCACCCTCGTGCCGGCGAGGGTTCCCACCACGTAGCTGTCCGAGGGGTCGCCAAAGGGGGTGGAAAGGGCCACTTCCTCCACGTTCTCGAGACGGTCCATGTTGTAGAGGCCGCTGCCTCCGATCACGCCGATAGTCACTGGTTCCATGCAATTCCCCTCCACTGGAATGGCCCTGATCATAGCACTCATGTTATACTTTTTCCACTGACTTAGCTGATTGCTCAGGAAAGGATTGACCATGACCAGTGTGGCGCTCAGCCATGACCCGGGCCTTGCTGCCCTGCCCTTTGATCTCGAGGATGCGGAAACCAATCACCGCTTTACCGCAGCGGTGCGCCGGGCCCTCGAACTGCTGCAGTGGGGACCTCAGTGCAGCGGCCGTACCGTGCTGATCAAACCCAATCTCGTGCGGACCTTCGAGGGCAAGCCGGGCAACACCACCGACCCCCGCGTGCTGCTGGGCCTGGTCCGCGTGCTGGAGGCGTTCTCGCCGAAAGCCGTCATGATCGGCGAAAATCCAGGTTGCGGCGTCTCCTCGGCCTGTGGATTCCGCGACTCGGGATGCGAACAGATCGCGGCCCTCACCGGTGCCGAGCTGGTCCCCTTCGACACGGTCCCCTGCCGCACGGTGGACATCGAGGGCGGCCTCCTGCTGGACCGGGCCGCCATCCCCGAACCGTGGCTCGATGCCGATCTGGTCGTCAACCTGCCGATCATGAAAACCCACCTGCACGCCGGTGTCTCGCTGGGCATCAAGAACCTCCACGGCATCCTCGTGGACGCCGACCGCTACTTCCACCACCGGATGGACGTGCACCAGAAGATGGTGGACCTGCTGAAGATTCGCACACCGGACCTGACCCTGGTGGACGGCGTGCTGGCCATGGAAGGCCAGTCCCCCTTCTTCGGCCGGGAGCGGGAGATGGACCTCCTGATCGCCGGCAGCGACCCGGTGGCGGTGGACGCCGTGGCCTGCACTGCCATGGGGTTTCGGCCGGAGGAGATCGGCATCATCCGCCTGGCCGGCACCCAGGGCCTGGGCGAGATGGACCTGGAGCGGGTGGACGTCGTGGGCGCCCCCCTGGAACGGGTCTCGGCCCGATTCGAGCGGGGGATCATCAGCTCGGCCGGGGCCTACCCCGGCATCACCGCCATCGAACTGGGGGCCTGCGACGGCTGTCTCTCCAGCGTCCGTCACTCGCTGGACCGGCTGCACTACGAAGGCCGCATCGACGAACTGGCCCCGCTCACCGTGGTCACCGGCGCCCCCTGCCGCAACCTGCCGGCCTTGCTGCGGGAGACGGACCCCGAGCGCACCTGGTTCATGGGGGACTGTGCCGCCCCGCTGGTCTACGACCAGTCGTCCCGCCGTGCCCGGGGCGGATTCGTCCCCGGCTGCGCGCCTCACTCCTTCGATCTCTACAAGAAAATCGTCGGCGAAGACTGATGCGCATCCTGCTCGTCGAGCCCTTTTACGAAGGCTCCCATGCCGCCTGGGCCGAAGGTTATCGGCGGCACAGCACCCACGAAGTTGAGCGGCTGACCCTCACCGGCCGCTTCTGGAAGTGGCGCATGCACGGCGGGGCCGTGACCCTGGCCCGAACGTTCATGGAATCGGACAGCGCACCGGATCTCATTCTGGCCAGCGACATGCTCGATCTCACCACCTTCCTGGCGCTGACCAGGGAACGTACGGCCGGTATCCCCGCGTCGGTCTACTTCCACGAGAACCAGCTCAGCTACCCCTGGTCTCCGGATGACCCTGACCCCGCGGCCGGACGCGACCGCCACTACGGGTTCATCAACTACACCACCGCCCTGGCGGCTGACCGGGTCTATTTCAATTCCCGGTACCATATGGACAGCTTTCTCGGCGCCCTGCCCGCCTTCCTCGGCCGCTTCCCCGACCACCAGGACCTGCATCGGGTGGAGGAGTTGGCGGCGAAGAGCAGCGTCCTGCACCTGGGCCTCGACCTGGCCGCCCTGGATGAGCACCGGACGGCCAAAGCCTCCACCGACGGCCCGCCGCTGGTGATCTGGAACCACCGCTGGGAGTATGACAAGAACCCGGAGGCGTTTTTCCGGGCGCTGGAGGAAATGAAGTCGAGGGGCATCGATTTCCGTCTGGCCATTCTGGGCCGGGGGTACGGCCAGACACCGACGTGCTTCAGCCGCGCCCGCGGCATCCTCGGTGACCGCATCGTGAAGTTTGGCCACGCGGCATCGAGGGCAGAGTACGCCGGGTGGCTCTGGCGCGCCGACGTCCTCCCCGTGACCTCGAACCAGGATTTTTTCGGTTCCGGGGTGGCCGAGGCGGTGCACTGCAGGGCCTGGCCGCTGCTGCCCCGACGCCTGGCTTACCCGGAACTGATCTCTGATCGGCTGCACGGTGATTGCTACTACGAGGATTTCGCCGGTCTTCTGCGCCTGCTCTCCCGGGCGCTCCGCCGACCGGCGCCCGAAGGGTTCCCGGCCGACCTGTCCCGTTTCGACTGGCGAACCATGGCGCCGGCCTACGATCGCGCATTTGCACCTTGACCGGCCCCGGCCATAGAATAAGCTGTTCGTCCCATCAATCAGCCACTGGAGTTGCCCGATGCCAGCTGACCACGTGAAAGAGCCCTATACCCCGACGCACAACATCCGCTTCGTCACCGCCGCCTCGCTCTTCGACGGCCACGACGCCAGCATCAACATCATTCGCCGCATGCTGCAGGCCGGCGGTGCCGAGGTGATCCACCTGGGCCACAACCGCTCGGTGGCCGAGATCGTCGACGCCGCGGTACAGGAGGATGTGCAGGGCATCGCGGTCAGTTCCTACCAGGGCGGGCACCTGGAATTCTTCAAGTACATGATCGACCTGCTCAAAGAGCGCGGCTCGTCGCACATCCTCGTTTTCGGCGGCGGCGGCGGGGTGATCGTTCCGGAAGAGATCGAGGAGCTGGAAGCCTACGGGGTGGCCAAGATCTTTTCCCCCGACGATGGCCGGGAACTTGGTCTGCAGGGAATGATCAACCAGATGCTGGAAGCCTGCGACTTCCCGCTGGCCACCGACCCGGAGCATTGGTTCGAGAATGCCCTTGAGCGCGACGCCCGCTCCATTTCCAGGCTGCTCACCTGTCTCGAGGAAACCGACGACGCGGAACGCCGCCAGATGGCCGAAACGGTGAAGGGCTGGCTGGCCGAGCAGACGGCGGGAACGGCTCCGGTGGTGGGCATCACCGGCACCGGCGGTTCGGGAAAGAGCTCGCTCACCGATGAGCTGGTGCGCCGCTTTCTCGAGCAGTTTCCGCACACGTCGGTGGCCATCCTTTCCGTAGACCCCTCGAAGCGGAAGAGCGGCGGCGCGCTGCTTGGCGACCGCATCCGCATGAATTCGGTGAGCACCGCCCTGCCCATGGGCAACCCGCGGATCTTCATGCGCAGCCTGGCCACCCGCACGGCGAACAGTTCAATCAGCCGCTCACTGGGTGATGCGGTGACCCTGGCCCGGGCCGTCGGCTTCGACCTGGTGATCCTGGAAACCGCCGGCATCGGGCAATCCGATGCCGAGGTGGTGGAACTGGTGGATGTCGCGGTCTACGTGATGACATCGGAATACGGTGCTTCGACCCAGCTCGAAAAAATCCAGATGCTCGATTATGCCGACCTGGTGGTGCTGAACAAGTTCGAAAAGCGAGGCTCCCAGGACGCCCTGCGCGACGTGCGCAAGCAGTACCGCCGCAATCACCTGCTCTGGGAGGCCCCTGACGAGCAGCTGCCGGTCTACCCCACGATTGCCAGCCAGTTCAACGATCCGGGGACCAACCTCTTCTTCGCCAGGCTCATTGCCGCCGTATCGGACAAAACCGGAGTGGCGTGGACCGCTGCCGCTGCTGAGGCTGACGCCGACCCGCAGAAAGCGACGATCATTCCGCCACGGCGCCAGTCCTACCTCGCGGAGATCTCCGAGACCTGCCGGCTGCGCCGGCGTTGGATCGAAGAGCAGGCCGCTATCGCCCGCCGGCTCTACCAGCTCGACGGGGCCCGGCGGACCCTTTCGGGCCACGAGGACGAGCAGGAACTGCGCATTTCCAGCGTGGACGGCGAAGGCCACGTTGAGATCGCGCCGAAATCAGTGCCCGATGAAGCCCTGGCCGCCATCGACCGGGAAATCGCCGCGCTCGAGCAGCGACTGGCCCCGGAATGCCGTGAGTTGCTGGACCACTGGCCCAGGGCGGTGGAGGCCTACCGCCAGGAGCGCATGGTGACCAGGGTGCGCAACCGTGAAATCGTCACCGAACTGTTCACCACCTCGCTCTCCGGGCTGAAAATCCCCAGGGTGGCCCTGCCCCGCTACCGCGACTGGGGCGACATCCTCTCCTGGATCCTTCGCGAAAACGTTCCCGGGGCCTACCCCTTCACCGCCGGAGCATTTCCGTTCCGCCGTGTCGGAGAGACACCGACGAGGATGTTCGCCGGCGAAGGCACGCCGGAGCGTACCAATCATCGCTTCCATTACCTGGCCAGCGGACAGCCGGCCACCCGCCTCTCCACCGCTTTTGATTCGGTGACCCTCTACGGGGAGGACCCGGCCGAACCGCCGGACATCTACGGCAAGGTGGGCAACTCCGGGGTCTCCATCTGTACCCTGGACGACGCGAAAAAACTCTACTGCGGGTTCGACCTCTGCGCGCCGAACACCTCGGTGTCGATGACGATCAACGGTCCCGGGCCGATGATCCTGGCCATGTTCTTCAATGCCGCCATCGACCAGCAGGTGGAGCGTCACCTGCGGGAGACCGGGGGCTGGGCGGATGCCGAAAAAACGATCGAGAAACGGTTCGCCGACCTCGACCTGATCCGCCCGGCGTACCGCGGCAAGGCCGATCCCGCGGGTGAACGGGCCATGGGGCTGGGCACGCTTGGCATCAGTGGTGACCGGCTGGTGGACGCCGAGACCTACGGGCGGATCCGTGAGGCGACGCTGAAGGTGGTGCGAGGCACCGTGCAGGCCGACATCCTCAAGGAGGACCAGGCGCAGAACACCTGTATCTTCTCCACCGAGTTCGCCCTGCGCATGATGGGCGACATCCAGCAGTTCTTCATCGACAGCAGCGTGCGCAACTACTACTCGGTATCGATCAGCGGCTACCACATCGCCGAGGCCGGGGCCAACCCGATTTCCCAGCTGGCCTTCACCCTCTCCAACGGATTCACCTACGTGGAGTACTACCTCAGCCGCGGCATGGCCATCGACGAGTTCGCCCACAACCTTTCCTTCTTCTTTTCCAACGGCATCGATCCCGAATACTCGGTAATCGGCCGAGTGGCCAGGCGCATCTGGTCCACGGCGATGAAGGAAAAGTACGGTGCCGGCGAGCGGAGCCAGAAGCTGAAGTACCACATCCAGACCTCCGGCCGAAGCCTCCACGCCCAGGAGATCGACTTCAACGACATCCGCACCACGCTGCAGGCCTTGTATGCCCATTACGACAACTGCAACTCCCTGCACACCAACTCCTACGACGAGGCGATCACCACGCCCACCGAGGAATCGGTGAGGCGGGCGGTGGCGATCCAGATGATCATCGATCAGGAACTGGGGCTGGCCAAGAACCAGAACCCGATCCAGGGTTCGTTCATCATCGAGGAACTCACCGATCTCGTGGAACAGGCGGTGCTCGACGAATTCGAACGGATCAGCCGCCGCGGCGGCGTGCTGGGGGCCATGGAAACCCAGTACCAGCGGGGCAAAATCCAGGAAGAATCGATGTACTACGAGCACCTTAAACACTCCGGGGAGCTTCCGATCATGGGTGTGAACACCTTCCTGCGCCCGGCAAACCTCGGCCCGGCCGAAACCCAGCCCACCGAGCTGATCCGTTCCACGCCCGCGGAGAAGGAACAGCAGCTGGACAACGTGGTGGCCTTCCGCAAGGCCAACGACGTGGAGGGGGAAAAGGCCCTGGCCCGTCTGTGCGACACGGCCCGAACCAAGGGCAACCTCTTTGCCGAACTCATGGAAACAGTGAAGTATTGCTCCCTGGGGCAGATCACCCGCGCCCTCTACGGTGTGGGGGGACGCTACCGGCGGAACATGTAGGGCTGGTGCTGCGATGAGCGAGACACAGGGCCGCAGGGCGGTATTGATCCATTACAGTGAAATCGGCCTCAAGGGTGGAAACCGCAAGTTCTTCGAACGGGTCTTTCGCGAAAACCTGCTGCGCGCCCTCTCCGGCACGGGGTACGGCGACCTGCAGTGGCGCCGCGGCCGTTTCATTCTCGGTCTCAAGCCGCGCTCCGTTGTGGACGACATCCTCCGGCGACTGGCCCTCGTTCCGGGGGTGGCCTACTTCGCCGAAGCCGACCTGGTGGATCTCGAGCCGGATCTCACGGCGGTGAGCGATGCCGCCGTTGAGCGCTGCCGGAAGCACTCGGACGTTCGCTCGTTCCGCGTGGCCACGCGGCGGTCGGTGAAAAGCTTCCCGCTGACCTCCGCCGAAACCAATGCCCTCATCGGGTCGGCGGTGGTGCAGGCCACCAACTGGAAGGTCGATCTTGGAGCACCCGACCTGACCTGTCATGTGGAACTCTTCGATCGCTGGGCGCTGGTCTACACCGGCAGGCAGGAGGGTGTGCGGGGCCTGCCCGTGGGCACCAGCGGCCGTGCCGTTTCCCTGATCAGTGCCGGCATCGATTCTCCTGTGGCGGCCTGGCGCATGATCTGCCGCGGTTGCCGTACCTTCTTCGTTCATTTCCACAGCATGCCCTACACCGGCCAGGAGAGCATCGAACAGGCCGCCGGCCTGGTGCGCTGCCTGGCCGGCCTTCAGGGCGGGGCCAGGCTCTGGCTCATCCCCTTTGCCGAAGTCCAGCAACTGATCATCGCCGGGACACCGCCGGAGCTGCGGGTGATCCTCTACCGCCGCTCGATGCTGCGTATTGCCGAACAGGTGGCGCGGCAGCAGCGTGCCGGCTGCCTGGTCACCGGCGAAAGCCTGGGCCAGGTGGCCTCCCAGACCATGGAGAACATCACCGCCATCGAGGACGCGGCGCAACGGCCGATCCTCAGGCCGCTGATCGGCATGGACAAGGAGTCGATCATCCGCGAAGCCCGGCAGATCGGCACCTACGATCTTTCGGTGGCACCGCACGACGACTGCTGCAGTTACCTCCTGCCGCGCCGCGTGGAGACCCGGGCTCGCCTGGAGGACGTTTGCGCGGCAGAGGTTGCCGTGGCCGAATCGCTGCATGACCAGGAGCAACAGGCCCTGGCGTCTGCCGAACGCCGCGATGTGCCTCCCCCGTGGCCGTCCCGGGAGCCTTGACGAACTGCCGGCCGGGGGCTATAGTGGGCCCGTTTTGATCGGCTAGGGCCGGTTACCGGTATCCCTTAATGAAAGCAGGGTTTACAGTTTCCGAAAACGAATCGGCCGCATTTCGCAGGAGGCATGCAGCGCAATGAAGGGGGTCAAAATAACCGGCATTGGTACCGCTCTCCCCTCGAGGGAGATGCCCAATGATGAAGTGGCGGCCCGCCTGAAATCCCGCGGCGAAGAAATCCTCGAGGAGCACCAGCGGAAACAGCGTCTCTGGTCCGAGGCCCTGGATCACTTGCGGGGCGAAGTCCGTGAACTGGCCCGCGAGCAACTCGAGCGCAGCGAAAAGGTTCTGCGCCTCCACGAAGAGAACCGATCGCAGTTCCAGACCTCGGACAAGTGGATCATGAAACGTACCGGCATCCGCTCCCGCCATGTGGCCGGCGACGGGGAAAACGTTTCGGACCTTGCCGTGGCGGCGGCGAAGAGCGCCCTGGAAATGGCAGGCCTCACCGCCCAGGACATCGACTTCATCGCCCTGGGCACGGTGAGCTCGGAACACTGGACGTCCCCCCCAACCGCTTCCCGCATCCAGCACAAAATGGGTATCGACGTGCGCCGCGAGGAGGGGCTCAAGGAAGTGATGGTCTTCGACCTGGAAGCGGCCTGCTCCACGTTCCCCGCCGTGCTCAGCCTGGGCTACAGCCTGCTGAGCAGCGGCGTCGCGGCCCGGAGGGGCCTGGTCATCGGTGCCGACATCATGACCCGCACCCTCGACTGGGACAGTCGCAACGTGAGCATCGTTTTCGGTGACGGGGCCTGCTGCCTGGTGCTCGAATCCTGCCCCGAGGCCGAAAGCTGTTTCCTCGGCCCTCAGGGGTTCTTCTTCGGCACGGACGGGGCCCACGCGGACAAGATCGTGGTCGAGGCCGGCGGCACTGCCGCCGAGGTGACCGAGGAAGACATCTGGAACCCCTTCCACAAGCGGCACAAAGTCTTCATGGCCGGCCGTGCGGTTTACGAGGACATCGTGCCGCTGGTGGCCAACCACGTGATCCCCGAAACGCTGGCCAAGGCCGGCCTGGACAAGGATGATATCGATTTCGTCGTGCTGCACCAGGCGAACTTGAAAATGAACCAGGCCATCGAGAAGCGGCTGCAGAAAGCCGGCTGGGACACCATCGTCTTTCACGACATCGAGACGTACGCCAACACCACTTCGGCCACGCAGGGCCTGGCACTCCATGACGCCCACCGCCAGGGCGTGCTCAAACCGGGCATGCTTGTCCTCGATTGTGCGTTCGGTGGTGGCTACACCTGGGGCTCGGTCCTCTTTCGCTGGCCGGAACTGCCCAGGTAACCGTCACTTCCCTTCCGCGGCGTCCTCCGATCCGTTCTCGGATTCCACTGACTCTTCCACCGGGCGGGCACTGAAAAAGACCAGGCCGGTGTCCCCGTAGGTCCGGGTGTCGGTGATGCGGAAGGGGTGCGGCAGATCACCGGGATCGAAGGCCGCTCTCCTGGCCGGCCGTTCCATGATCACCAGGAGATCCGGGTCTTCGCGGTGCCACCGGGCCCGGGAAACGCCCTTGATCAGGTCGAGGTGGTTTTCGATGGCATAGGGCGGATCGAGATAGATGATCGTGGGCCGGGGCAGCCCCGACTGACCGGCCTGCTTGATGAAGTCCTCGAACGCCCCGCTCCAGATGTCGAATCGTCCGGCCAGTCCGCAACCGGTGGCATTCGAGCGGATCACCAGCTCCACGCGGCGCGAAGACTCCACAAACACCGCCCGCTCGGCACCCCGGCTCAGGGCCTCGATCCCCATCGCACCGGTCCCGGCGAAGAGGTCGTAGAACACGGCCCCTTCCACGAGGGGACCGAGGATGTCGAACACCGCCTCGCGGACCTTTTCCGAAGTGGGCCTCACCCCGAGCCCCACCGGCATGCGCACCATGCGGCCCCGTGCTTCACCGCCGCAGATTTTGATCAGGTTCTGCGATCCGCCATTCTGCTGCTGCCCCTGGGGCGGGCCGGCCGGCCGGGGACCCCGCCTGGGATGCCCCCCGGAACTGCCGCCCCTTGCCCGGTCACGGCGCGGACCGCGCCGCCGGTTCCTGTTGTTGTTGTTCCGCTTGTTGTTCATCTTCCTCCAGCCTTGCCCTCAGCTGAGCTCACTCGTCGGCTGATCGGTCACTGGTCGACGGCCGGGCCGTCAGCATGGAAAGCCGCCGCCCGGGCCAGGTTGAGCAACCCGGTGTCGAGGGTCGACGCCGTCATGCGCCAGCCGGCGGTTCCGGCCTGGCGCTCCCCGGTCAGATCGCCGCTGCCCCGCAGCCGCAGGTCCGCTTCGGCGATGTAAAACCCGTCATCAGAGGCGGCGAGAATGGACAGCCGTTCCCGGGCCTCACCTTTCGTATCGTCCATCGAACGCAGAAGGATGAACCGGCCGGGCCATTTTCCACGCCCCACCCTCCCCCTGAGCTGGTGCAGTTGCGACAACCCAAATCGCTCGGGCTCGAGCACCACCATCACCGTGGCCCGCGGAACATCCAGGCCCACCTCCACCACGGTGGTGGTGATCAGCACGCCGATCCGGCCGCTGACGAACCGTTCCATCACCGTGCGCGCTTCGTCCAGGTCCATGCCCCCGTGCAGCAGCCCCGGACGGTAGCGGGCCAGTCGGCCGGTGGCGAAACGTCGGAAGACGTTCTCCGCCGAGCGTTGCACCCGGCCCCGCCCGCCGCGAACAACCGGGCAGACCACGAACCCCTGACGGCCCCTGTCCAGTTCCTGCTCCAGCATGTCCAGGGCCCTTGCCGCCTGCCCCGGTTCGAGACAGACCGTGTCGACGTTCCGGCCTCCATGGGGCAGGTCGCGAATCCGGGACATCTCCATGTCTCCGCACAGCCGCAACCCCAGGGTGCGCGGGATGGGCGTGGCCGAGATGACCAGCTCGTCCGGATGCGCCCCCTTGGAGCGCAGCCGGTCACGCTGACCCACACCGAAACGCTGCTGTTCGTCAACGACGGCCAGGGCGAGATCGCGAAAAACCACTGCGGAGGAGAGGAGCGCGTGGGTACCGATGGCGATCAATGCTCCGGGGCCGGCCATCTGCCGTTCCGTCCGCCGGCGCTGCTCCGCAGTGCTGCCGCCGGTAACCAAGATAATCCCTTCGGCCATCCGGCGCAAGTGCCCGGGCACGTCTTTGCCGGTGAGCAGCGCCAGGAGGCGCTCGTGATGCTGGCCGGCAAGCGCTTCGGTGGGTGCCATGAGCGCCGCCTGTCGTCCGCCGCCGGCCGCCCGGATCAGGGAGGCGTACGCCACCACTGTCTTTCCGCAGCCCACCTCGCCCTGAAGCAGTCGCCGCATGGGCCATGGCCGCTCCATGTCCTGCACCACCGCCTCGATCGCCGTGCGCTGTCCCCCGGTGAGCCGGAAACCGGTAATCGTCTCCATGACCCGCGGCATGTCATCCAATCCCTCAGCAATCACTCCGGGCGGCATCGCTTTCCGGCTTTCCAGCCGTTCACGCCTCCGGCGTGCCAGCTCCGCCTGCTGCCGATGGAGTTCATCGAAGGCCAGGCCTCGATGCCAGATCGACAGGCCACCATTGAGCAGGTCGGGATCAGCGCCTCGCGGCGGCAGGTGCACGCCGCGGAGCAGTTCGGCCAGGCAGGGGAAACCGTGATCCCTGAGCACCGATTCGCCGGGTGACGGGTCCGGCCGATAGCCGGTGGTCGCAGCTTCATCGAAGAGCCCGTAAATGGCGGCGCGGATGATCCGTGATCCGGCCGATCCCACACGGCGGTACACGGGCACGATGCGCCCGAGGTGCGGCCCTTGGGCCAGAGGCGTGTCGGGATCCGCATCCGGCTCGAGCTCCGGATTTTCCATGATCGGGCCCCGGTTCTCCCCGCTCTCAACGGAGAGGGCGCCATAGGCGAAACAGCTGTCTCCCCCGGCCAGCGCAGCGGCACGAAACGGCTGATTGAACCACCGCAGCAGCACCCCCTTCCCCTCCTGATCCTCCGCCCGGACTTCCAGTCGATGCAGCCTACCGCCCCGCCCGCCCCGTCCCTGCCCCAACGAGCGAATGCGCAGCCGAAAGAGCCGCCGTTCACCCGGGGGCGCTTCACGCAGCGATGTCAGGCGCTGTTTGTCTTCGTAGCGCAGCGGAAGATGCAACAGCAGACGGCCGATGGTGCCCAGGCCGGCGCCGTCGAGGTCCGCGGCCCGTTTCGGTCCGATGCCCGCGAGGCAGGCCACCGGGCTTTGCGCACTTGTTTCCCCGTGATGCACTGTGCTAGCGTTCCCTTTTCTCCTGACGAGAGGTCCCATGCTCACGTCCGTCAATACCAGCCATGGCCCTGTTGGCCGTGCGGGCGCACTCGCGGCGCTGATGCTTTTCGTCTCCCTGTGGGCCCGTGCCGTTCCCCTGCCCGAGGTGGACGCGGACCTGGAAGCCCGCCTGGGCATCCAGATTTTCCCCGGCGCCGAATTGATCGCCATCGACGGTCCGGCCCTGGAAACGGTAGACCTCGAGCGGCAGGGATGGTCCTTTGTCGAGGCCGAGGTGCTCACCGCGGATTTTCTCGTCGTGGCGCCCATCGCCGAACTGCGGAGCTATTATCGGCCTCTCACCGCCCGCGACCCGAAACTGCTGCTGGTGGGGACGGGCACGTCCGAGGACTTCGTGGTCTCGGTGCGCTACGCCGGGCGGCACCCCCTGCACCCCCGGCACCGCTGGCTGCGTATCGTTGCCTATCGCCAGATCGAAGTTCAGCCGGAGGGCAGGTAACCCTTTTTGTGGCGCACGAGCAGTTCCGGCCGGCTCACTTCAACCACGATGCTGCGCCAGGAAGGTTCCACCTCCCCGGCCCCGGTTTTCGGCCGGTAGCAGAGCGTGTACTGGCTGCCCAGTTCCTCGAAGATCCTGCCATACGCCCCGGCCAGATCCCGGATCCGTTCCAGGTGAAAATAGGCGCCGCCGGTGGTTTCGGCGATGGAGGCCAGCTTCTCATGATCCAGGTTCCGGCCCAGCCCGATGGTGTAAACGGTGATGTTGGCCCGAGAGGCTGCCGAGACGGCGCGTTCCATGCGGCGCCGCGCTTCGGCAGGACGGCGGTATTTCTCGTCCCGGCCATCGGTGAAGAGAATGATCACCCGCTTGCCGCTGTCCTGTCGAAACGCCCGCGCAGCGCCATACAGCGCATCGTAAAGGGCGGTGCCGCCACTCGGACGAAAGGTCTTCAACGCCTCTTTCAGCTGGCCACCTTCCCCGGTGAAGGGGCAGTGGCGCACGAGATCGTGGTTGAAACTCATCACCGTGGCCCGGTCCTCCGGTGAGAGACGCTCCACCAGTGAACGTGCCGCCTTGCAGATCTCGCGCATCTTGCCCTGCATGCTGTCGCTGGCATCGATGAGCAACCCCACGTTGATCGGGACCACATCGGCGGAGAAACACTGCAGCTCCTGCGCCTTGCCGTCCTCAAAGACCCGGAAGTCCTCGCGCTGCAGCCCGGTCTGAAACCATCCATCAGGATGCATCACCGTCACCGGCACGACCACCAGTGAGACCCGGTCGCTGTAGGCCACGGAGAGGCCGCGGGTGCGGTATTCGCCGGTCCAGACCGTTTCCGAGGTGTCGGTGAACGCCCGCGCCGTGATGCGGTGGGGCAGCACGGCCGGGCCAAGATCGATGAGCACACGGTACGGCGGGGCCGTGGAACGGTGAACCTGCCGGCCATCAAGATACCAGACGACGAGATCGATCCGGGCCGCCTCCGCCCGGCCCACCTCGAGGCTGAACGGCACGTGGCCGCTGAGATAGGGACTCTCCGGCCCGTTGATCGCGGTGGCCGGTTCTCCTGCCGCTGTTGCCGACAAGAGCAGGGCGACCCCCAGAAGTGCCGCCAGACGGAGAGGGGGGACTGCGCTGCCGCCGTCATGGGGTTGCCGGTTGGCCATTGATCACCACCATGTCTTCGTCGACCCTGGCCCTTTCTATGCCACGGGGCAGGTCGAATTGCTGAACAAGCACGTTGGACTCGTCGCGGGAGCGGCCCACGCGCTCCACCAGGTCCAGGGGCAGGGGCAACCCGAGCAGATGCACCGCCACAACGGTAAATTGGCCGCGGCCCTGCTCCGCCTGCAGGCGCCCCCTGACACTGAAGGAGATCTCACGACCGCTGAAACCGGAGAGGGACTGCGGCTGCTCCATCCCCTCCTCCTCGAGATACTGTTCAAGATCGACAACGCCCTCGAGGATCGCCTCGCCCCCGGCCAGGGTCACGCGCCAGGAGGAGATGCTTCCCGGTACCTGCCCTCCGTAGCGCCCCTCGATGAACCGCGTCAGCGTCGGACCGTCAACGGCCAGCCGACCGCGCTCCCCCCCCGCAAGGTAGCGTTCCATGGCCAGGGCGGCAGCCTCGGCCGCCGCCTCCGTGGCACGGCGCTCTTCGATGATTCGCTGCTCCACCGCCCTGGCCCGCGAGGCCACGTGCGAGTGGAAGGCGGCCCGAACCAGCAGCAACGTCACCACCGCCAGGACGAGGACCACGAACAGCCGGCGGAACCGCTTCCGGCCGGGGCGACCTGGTTCCGATGCGGACTCGTGCGTCATGCCCACTCCAGCCTCGGCCTGGTTCCAGGCCCTGGTATCAGGATACCACGCGTACGGCCCCGGCGGCGGTCCCCGCTGAATCCACGGGGGCCGTCGGCAACGCCAGGACGGGGAAGGAGGTCAAACGATTTCCAGTGAATTGAAAAAGTAGCCGATTTCGAAACGGGCGGTTTCCGGGGCATCGGAGCCATGGGTTGAATTCTGCTCGATGTTCACGCCGAAATCCCTGCGGATGGTGCCCTCGTCGGCCTTGGCCGGATCGGTGGCGCCCATCACCGTGCGCCACCGGGCAATGGCATCCTCCCCCTCGAGCACCATGACCACCACCGGGCCGGAGGTCATGTAGGTCACCAGGCTGTCGAAGAAGGGTTTTCCCTGGTGCACGTGGTAAAACCCGGCGGCGCCCCGCTGGTCCAGGCTGATCATGCGCATCGCCCGGGGTCGCAGCCCTGCATCCTCGAGACGGTGAATGATCTGGCCGATCAGGTTTCGTTCCACGGCATCGGGCTTGATGATAGCGAGTGTTCTTTCCAGCACCGCAACCTCCTCGGGTTCTGACCACCCGGCGTCCCGCAGCGGGGCATGATGCCCCGGGCGGCTGCCGGCCATGGTTGTGAGCGAATGCCGTTGTATAGCACAGGCCGGTTATCGAGTCAAAAGCAGCTCCGCCCGGCCTGGCCCGCCCTCGAGAGCCGCGCCAGGTGTAAACTTTGCCGCCGGCGGCGTCGATAGGAATGGTGTACCATGATCCGGGGCTGTCATGACGGCCGGTGCGCTTCCGCCGCGCCTCCCGGACAGCGAACGTGAAAAATCCGATCAGAACAGGTGCCATGAGATGGGTGAGCAGAACAGGTCCTCGCACAGCGGCGAAGCGGCGGCCAGGCCGTTACCGACCCGCATGTCCACCGTCATTCCCTCGGACACGTCTTACCTGCAGTACCTGGCCTCGATAGCAAAGGCGTTTTGCCAGGCAACGGTCGGCCGGCGCCCTGGAATGGATGAACAGTTCTACTTCAACATCGAACTGGTGATGACCGAGGCCGTGGTGAACGCGATCAAGCACGCCTACGGGGAGGAGAGCGGCCCGGTTGAACTGACCCTGGAGTGGCGTGATGACGGCTTCTCCATGATGGTGGCCGACTACGGCCGTCCGTTCACCGAGTTCGAAACCTACCATGCCAGGGAGATCGACGAGCTCGACCCGTTGAGCACCAGCGGCCGCGGGATCATTATCATGCGCAGCTTGATGGATCACGTGGGCTATTCCACCGACCGCGAAACCGGGCGCAATGAGATGACGATGACCAAGCGGTTCCCCGCAGATCAAGCGCCGGACGCCTCGGACTGATGGCGGCCTGCCGGGATGATGACATGAACAGTGAACTCCAGGAACAGCTGGCCGAATACCTCTCCTCCCCCGGTGTGGCTGACCTGCTGCAATCGATGGCCAACCTGACGCGGTGCTGCTTTGCCGTGGCCGGCGTGGACGGTACGGTTCTGCACCTCTGTCACGAATCATCGGGCAACGCTTGTACCGCCGGGAGCTGCGGCCTCCCGGAACCCGTTGACGGCCCAGCGGCCGGTCGCCTTACCCAGCGGCTCCCGCTGCTGCACCAGGAGGACCGGCTCGGTGAGTTGATCCTCAGCGGACAACAACCCGCCGACCAGCTGGCCCTGCTCGGTGTCGCCGGGGCCGGCCGGATCATCGACACGGTGAGCCACGAGTACGAGATCGACAACCTGTCCAGCGAGATCCTCTCCAAGTACGAAGAGCTCAACGTGCTCTACGACGTGGGTGAATCGCTGCACATCAACATGAACCGTGAAGAGATCTGCCGCCTGGCGGTGGACAAAGTCCAGCAGGTGGCCGGCGCCGGAAAAACAGCCGTTGTGCTGCGGGATGAGAACGGCCGCACGTTCCGCCCGGTGGCCGACAGCGGCGGCACGCGGGACCAGGACAGCGAAAGCGCACGGGGCACGGTGCTGCACCTGGCCGCCTACGTGGCCGAGAGCGGCAAGGCCCTGCTCGTCGATAGCCCGGACAGCCTTCCACCGGAACTGGTGGAGCGATTGGGCACTGCGGCGCTGGCCGACGCGCCCTGCCCGCTTCTCGTCGCCCCGATCAATCGCGGGAATCACCTGCTGGGCGTTCTTCTGGCCAGCGACAAGCCAGAGGCCAGGCCCTTCACCGCCAATGATCTCAAGCTCGTTTTGGCCATCTGCAGCCAGGCCGCGGTGGCGATCAACAACTTGCAGATGCTCGACGAGTTGAAAAAGACCGAAGCACTGAAACGGGAGATGGACATCGCCCGCAACATCCAGATGAAGATGCTTCCCGCGCAACCGCTGGTGCAGGGTTCGTTGACCGCGGCCGGGCGTTGCACCACTGCGGCCAATGTGGGCGGTGACTACTATGATCACATCGTCCCCGAGGATGGCAACGAGGCGGGGAGCGACCTGGTCCACCTGCTCATCGCCGATGTGTCGGGACACGATCTCGGCGCGGCGCTGATGATGTCGGTTGGCCGCAAGGTCTTCCACACCGCCGTTCGGGGGAACCTCGGCCCGCCGGACCTGATGAGCGAGTTCAACCGCGTGATGCACGATGACCTCAGCACCTCGGACCTCTTCATCACCATGTTTTACGCACAGTACAGCCGTTGCACACGCCGAATGCGCTTCACCAACGCCGGCCACAACCCGCCGTTCCTCGTGCGCGGAGACGACGGGGCGGTGGAAACCCTGGATACCGACGGCATGATCGTCGGCGTCCTGGAAGACGTGGACTTCGGCGTGGGCGAGGTCACCCTGCGGCCGGGCGACCTGGCGGTGTTCTACACTGACGGGGTGACCGAGGCGGAAAATCCGGAGGCGGAACAGTTCGGACTGGAACGGTTCCACCAGCTGGTGCTGGAGCACCGGGATGCCTCTCCGGGCGAGCTGCTCGACGTGATCTACGACCGGGTCCACCAGTTCTCAGGCGGCACCGCGCAGTACGACGACATCACCGTGCTGATCCTCAAGGACAGTTAAACAGAAAAAACCCCCGGGTTCCTGCACCGGGGGTTTTTCTTCTCTTCACTCAGAGCAGGCCGTCCATCTTTTCCATGATGGCTTTCTTGGGCACCGCCCCCACAAGACGATCGGCTACCTCACCGCCCTTGAAGAAGAGCAGTGTGGGGATGCTGCGCACGGCGTAGGCCGCGGCCGAGTTCTGGTTGTTGTCCACGTCGAGCTTGCCCACCTTCATCTTGCCTTCATATTCGCCGGCGAGCTCCTCGATGATCGGGGCAATCATCTTGCACGGGCCGCACCATGCCGCCGTGCAGTCCACGACCACCGGGATATCGGAGGAAAGAACCTCCTGCTGGAAATTATCGTCCGTGAAATCGATGGCCTTTCCCATCTGCTTCTCCTTTCAATGGAAGGACCCCAGGGCCCATTCCGACGGAACCTCGATCCCCATCCGGCCCAGGGGCACGGACGGTATAATCATCAGATCAAGCCATATCGGATCAAGATCCTAGCATAGCCCCCATGGGGGTTCAAGGCCGGGAGCCGTCATCGCCCCGGTGGACAAAGGGGTCGGACACCAGGTTCCCCTCCAGTTCGAAGGCCATCACGTGGGCATTCTCCAAATACTCGTAGATGTGCCACCGGTTCCCCTTCGGCAGCCCGGCGATATCGTCGGCTCCCTCGACAACGTAAGCAGCCCCGGAATCGAGCCAGGTGCCGGTGAACTCGTCCCGAACGGTGACGAAGAGCCCGCGGGACGAGTCTCCTTCCCTCCGGATCCACTCCATGGCGCAGACCGGGGAGCAAAAGGTCAGCTCCGGCGCGTCACCGGCCACGATGCGAACAAGGTACACCGAATCGTACATCTGCCCGCCACAGCCCGGGCAACGGCCCAGGTCCCCTCCCTGTCCGACCTGGAACCAGCCGGCGGCGACAACACCGAGGAAGGCCACGGTAAAAAGACTGCCCGTGACCAGCAGCGCGATGGCGGGACGCACGGCCCCGGCATGCCGCGGCGGCAGGAGCAGGGCTCCCCACCCCGCGCAGAGCACACCGCCGGCAAAAGTCGCGGCGATCCAGGGACCATAGGCGGTCTTGCCCAGGAGACAGTAGAGGCAGTGGTGAAAGGGGAGCCCGGTGAGCCTGGGCGCCAGCACCTCCATTCCGGCAAAAAAAGCCGCCGGGACAAAACCGGTGAGCCCCCCCCCGATGAGCAGCGCCACAGAAACCGGCAGACGCCGACCAGGAAGCGGACGTCGGCGACGGAGCAGCGACGCGGCGGCTGCGGAGCAGGAGAGCACCACCAGCAGGGCCAGCACCACCATCAGCGGCACGAGCATACCGGCGCTTCGGGCACCGAAAAGGTGTTGCGGAAGGGCCGAGGACAACCGGTCAGGCAGATCATAGACCGATCCGCAGCAATAGACCGGCTGGTCGGGACGAAGCGAAAAGAGCACCACCAGCTCGAGCAGACCGTCGATGATGAGCAGCCCCACTGAGCCGGGCAGCAGCAACCGCTCCCCGAGGGAGGCAGGCAGGGCCGGTCCTGGGGTCCTCCGTTCGTGAGCTTTGCGGCTCATCCTCAAGGCCAGCCAGCCGCCGAGGGAAAAAATGAGCAGGGGACGGGAAAATTGCAGCAGGTTGGCCCACAGCGGACAGAGCCTGGTGACCCCGAAGAGGCACATCGCGCCCTGGACGTGGGGCACCGCACTGCCCAGGGCGAGGTAGGTCAGGGGCCAGGCGATGACCCGGATACCGAAGGCGGTGAGCAGCAGCAGGAACACGAGATAGATTCCCTGCCCCTCCCCTTGCCCATACGTCTTTCCGCGGCCGGCGAGCAGCCCGGCCGCCACGAGGCCGGGCAGCAGTCCCACCACGGCCAGAAAAATGGAAATGATGATTGGCGCCGTGATGATCATGCCCCTGAAGTCTCCTCGTTATCGAGATTCAGCCGGCGTGAGGCCATGGGCTTGAACCTCGTGTCGTGGCTGGCCACGAGCACGCCGGCACCTGTTTCAAGACAATGCTCGAGCAGGTTGATGATAAGACCGGCGGATTCGGGGTCGGCATTGGAAAGCGGTTCGTCGGCCACCACCAGGTCAGGCCCCGCCGCCAGGGCGCGGGCCACGGCCACCCGCTGCTGCTCACCCCCGCTCAACTGCTCCGTGCGGTGGTGTTCCCGCCCGTGCATCCCCAACCTGCCGAGCAGCTCCCGGGCTCGTTCGCGGCCGCGTTCGAAGGGCACGCCGCGAACCAGCAGGGGCAGGGCCACACTTTCCCAGGCTGGCATCCTCTCGAAAAGCTGATAATTCTGAAAAGCGAACCCCACGTGCTGCCGCCGCAGCCGATTGCGGTATGCCGGCGAGACCCGGGACACTTCATGGCCGAGGAACCGGACCCGGCCCCGGGCAGGCGTCCAGAGCAGTCCGGCCAACCCCAGCAGGGTGCTTTTCCCCGAACCGGAGCTTCCTTCCACCAGCACAAGTTCCCCGCGGTCAACCCGCAGGCCGGCGGGCCGTTGCGGGACGATGATCGGCGGGTCCCCGCGCCGTGCCGGTGCAAAGCGCTTCGAGACCTGCTCCAGCCGTACCAGTTCCTTCGCCGCGCACGGTGCCATCAGCCTTCCCCCCCCAGCAGGATCCGCCCGGGATCCGCCGCGGCCGCGCGCCAGGCCGCGACCACCGCACCGCAGGCGGTGACCGTCACCGCGTAAACGTAGCTCATCAGCACCGGTGCCCAGGCCAGCCGGTAGGGCAGCCTGCCGAGCGGCAGTTCCTCCGCCCCGGGCAGCAGGAAGGCGTTGAGCGGCCAGGCCGATCCGAAAACGAGCCAGGCCAGGGCGAGCACCACCGCCAGCGAGGCGCCGGCCATGGCAATGGTCACCGATTCGATCATCTGCAGCAGGAGCACCTCCCGGGTCTCCCATCCGAAGCTCTTCAGTACCGCCACTTCCCGTCGACGGGCGGAGAGCCCCAGGCCGGAAGAAAGGGCCAGCACCGGGATGCTGAGGGACAGCGCGGCAAGAAAAAGCACGAGAAAGGCCCCGCCGCGACGATCGAACCCCGCATGGTAGTAGGTTTCCATCATCGGCCGGTCCTGGATGCGGGCCGCCGGTCCGAGCAGCCGCGACAATTCAGTGGAGATCCGCTGCTCGTACCCGCTGCGACACCAGACCATCAATTCCGAGGCCATGCCGTGCCGCAGGAAGATGTCCTGCAAGTCAGCGAAACTGCCGCGCACCAGGGTCGCGCTCCACACGGGGCTGTCAGGCCCGTCCAGCAGCCCGGTCACCACGAAGGAACGGTAGCGGAAGCGTTCCGGCCCTTCCACGGGCAGGGCCAGACGCATCTCGTCACCCTTTTTGATTCCATAATGCCGGGCCAGCGCCGACCCCACGGCCAGTTCCCCGGCGCCGAGTTCGGGCATCCCCGGGTGGTGACGCCGCTGTGCACCTTCGATGCCGGCAGCAGGCCCCAGGCCCACGAGGATCGCGGGGAGATCGTCGATCATCACCCGCCCCACCGCCCTCGGTATCACCAGCACCACGCCGGGGGCCTGCCTCACGATGTCGGTCCACTCCAGGGGGACCGCCCCGGGCCTGCCGAAATCGTCTCCGGTGATCAGCAGGTCCGGGCCGGCATCGAGTGTGGCCAGCGCCTGGTCCTTCAACCCCTGCTGCAGGGCGAGCGCGGTGAGCAGCGGTGCGGCGGCGGCGAGCAGGCAGGCCAGCACCACCACGGTGCGCAGGGGGAAGCGAACGAGGTTTCCCGCGGCCATCCTCACCAGTGCGATAAAGGTGCGGCCGAACCTCATTGCGGCACCTCCCGCCGGGCAACGGTCTGCAGTTGCGGCCAGGGCTCGCCGGCACCGCCGCGCGGAAACCGGGTCAGCGTGGTGCCGCGGTCCGGAGCGCAGGGGATCCCTCCGGGAACGGGCCGCTCCTCACCCGGGGAAGCCCCCTCAAGCCGCGGATCGAAATTGCCCAGGTTCCAGCGGGGCAGAAGGGTTGCCCCCATGCCCGGTAGCACGCCCCAGCCCGAGCTCGCCAATGTCGATGGAGTATGTAAGGATGGCAGGCCCCGGGAACCGAAGAACCACGTGCCGGCAACAGCCAGCAGCGGAAGGAAGACCAGGCAGCCGAGCGGCAGCAGTGCTGCCCGGCCACCCCGTTGAGGCCGTCCATTCATGCGGTCACCCCGGGTGACGCCCCCCCGGGGGGGCTCGCCCCGACGTGGACTCAGAAGCGGTAGACCAGGTTCAGTTTCACACCTTCGAACGGATCTTCGTAGCGGCACTGGCCGCCCGAACAGACCTGACCGCCCTTGAGCGAGCCAACGAAGAGCTTGGCCTGCAGGGATTCACTGATATTCGCTGTGATTTCCCCACCGTAAAAGTCGTTCTTGTTCCAGACCGGCACCTCGGCGTACTGGTAGAGCGCCGTGATGATCCAGCGTCCGGAAATCGAGTAGCCGATCGAGGACTCCAGTTCGGTATTGCAGAAGAACGGATCCTCGGCGTACTTGATCAGCGCGTCGACCACGATACTGTCATCCTCGCCAATATCGATGGTCGAGGCCAGCGAGGCCTTGTTTTCGTCCTTGCCGTCAACCTCGGAACGTCGGCCGGCCCAGACGTGCATGTAGACCCGTCCGAAAAGGTCGTACTGCTCGACACCGCCGAAGTAATGCTCGACGATGGAATCGCTGAGGATGTTCTCGAACCGGCTGTAGCTGACGTAGAGATCGGAATTGGTCTTGTTGAGGAAGTAGCTCGGCTTTACGCGGAACCCGCGGGTGTCGTCCGGGGCGAAGAACTCGTCCAGCCGGTCGGCATTGGGCGGGTTGTTGTGCTCGTAATTGAAGCGCTCGTAATCCTTGTACTCGGCAAGCAGGGTGAAGGGCCCCCGGTACCAGGTGGCCGCCAGGTAAAGCCCGTGGCCCTTCTCACCGGTGGGCTCGAGCTCGCTGTCCTTCACCGCGTATTCGCCGTAGAAATCGAGTTGGTCGAAGATCCCAGGCGCATCGAGAAACACCGAACCGAGAATGTGCTCGCCCTCGATCCAGTCGTCCGTCTTGTCGTCGGAGTAGACACCGGTCACGCCGAGCCGAATGTCCCGGGGCATGATCACCGCCGCGCGGATGCCGCCGATCCAGTCCTGCTCGTCGGTGACCTTGTCGTCGACGAAACCGCCGAGCACGTCGAGCTCGAACCGTTTGAAGGTCATCGAGGCCCGGGCGCCGCGGATGGTGTCATCGCGGTAGATGAGCGGGTCCCGCAACACGCTGAGTGTCATACCGCGCTCGAAGGAAGTGAAGAAATCACCGGCCACGCCGTAGACATTGTCGCCGGCGTAGTCGATGAAGGCCCTGTCGACCTGAACAAAGTCGTTGAACTCCCGGTATGGCTCCCGGGGAAAGAAGTTTGCCCCGTTCAGCGTCAGGCCGATGGTCCAACGCCCCTTGTTGAGGAACACGTCGAGGAGGTTGACATACTGGTGTTCCTCGCCGGCGTTGAACAGTTCGTCGTTGTAGCGGTACTCGAAGCTCTCGCTGCCGGAGAAATTCCAACCCTCGAGCCAGCCGTCCGACGTCTCCTCCGCTTCTCCGCCCTCGTCGGCCAGGGCCGGTGCGGCAACAGGCAGCAGCATGGCGAAGAGCGCCACGAACAGCAGGAAGCCCGGCCTGCGGGCCAGTGAGACCAGATCAGCCACGGTCATCTTCGCCCTCCACGGCAGCGGGTTCCTCCGCCTCCCCGCCTTCGCCGGGAAGCAGTTCGAGGATCCTCTTCTTCAGTTCGATCTCGTCGCCGGAGTTGTACCCCAGGTGGGTGAAGACCACCTTGCCCTCGAGGTCGATCAGCGCGGTGTAAGGCAGGATGCCGCGGGGGTTGTAGAGTTTGACCACCTTCTGCTCACGGTCGAGGAGCACGGGGTAGTCGTAGCCCTGTCGCCGCACCAGCGGTTTTACGCCGGAGAGTTCGCTGGGCCCGTCGGTGTTGATGGAAAGGATCTCCAGGCCCTTTTCGCCCAGCGCTTCGTAGATTTCCTGCAGTTTGGGCATCTCCTTGCGGCAGGGCTTGCAGGAGATGTTCCAGAAGGAGAGCACCACCACTTTCTTGCCGGTGTAATCGCTCAGGCGGTAGGTTTCCCCGTCAATGCCCTTGAGCCTGAAATCGGAGCCTTTGCGGGTCTCTCCGGCCATCGCCGGCGAGCAGGAAGCAAGCAGGACCGCCAGGACGAGGACGAGCGCCGGCCACGCCATGCCGGCCATGCGGATCGATTGGCGCATTCTCCAGAGCAGCATTCCCATAATTCCTTTCATTCGCGCCGGCGTCGCATGGACGAACACCGGCGCCGGTATCAGAGCAGGGCCTCGATGGCCGCCACGATCTCCTCCTCGTCATAACCGAGGAAAATATTCCGCACCACGAACCCGCGGTCGATGACCACGTTCACCGGCAGGGCGCCCATGCCGTAGATCTGATCCACGGTGCCAAGGGTGTCGGCCATAACCGGGAAGGTGATCCCGTACTCATCGGCCCACTCCGCGGCATCCTCGACGCTGGCCCGGTCACCGCCGATGGTCTCGTCGTCCACCAGCACCTCGAGGGTGATGAAGCCCTGACCGACATACTGCTGGTACAGTTCCTCCGCGTGTTCCGCCTCCTCCCGGCAGGGTACACACCAGAGGGCGGACAGGGTGAGCAGGATGACCTGCCCCCGGTAATCGGACATGGTGGTTGTTCCGCCGAACTGGTTCGGTGCGCTGAAATCGATGGCAGGCTCACCGACACCGACTTGCCCCTCGGGCCCCACCACTTCTTCCTTGCACCCGGGAATGATAATCATGCCGGCCATGATCAGCATCGCCGTCGCCCGGCGGATACCTGCCCGGTTGAACAGGTGCACGAACCTGGATTTTCTCATGTGGTCTACACTCCGACGTTTGATCGAATGTCATCCGGTCCGGTGAAGATCGATGATCGATCCCGGATTGGATTCAATGAAAGTAATCGCGGGAAAACGACAAAATCCCTCCACAAAATTATATCTTGCCATAGTTTAGCTCCGGTGTGCCTGAGTTGTCAATCAACAATCAGTTTATTATTTCAGGCCCCTGGCCGGGCGCAGCCTTCCCGCGCCGTGCAGACCACATTCCGGAAAGGCACAACAGCCTGGCCGTACAGCAAAAACGGCCGGATCGAGTCCGGCCGTCCCGTCCCTTCCGATCGTTCCGGTTCAGGTTCTCGCGATCCGCTGTCGGTAGGTCACGGCCTTGTCCACGCGTTCGCTGGCGGCATTCTCGCTCAATTTTTCCGCTTCGGCCACTTCGGAGATGATCATCTCCCGGGCACGCTCCATCATCCTCTTTTCCCTGTAAGACAGAGGTTTTTCAAGATTCAGGTGATGGAGATTACGAAAGACTTCGGCAACGTCTTCGATCTTGCCGGTCTGCATCTTTTCGCTGTTCTCCTTGAAGCGCCCCTTCCAGTTCCTGCTCGTTTTGGACTTCTGCTTGCGCAGTGTTTTCAGCAGTTTCGTGACTTTATCCTTGCTGATCACCGAGCGAAGCCCCAGCGTGTCGGACTTCTCCACGGGTACCAGAACCGTGGTGTCGCTTCCCAGGATGCGCAGCCGGTAAAAAGAGCACTTTTCGTCGGAGTCGCTGAAGGCACAGGTGGTGCAGATTTCTTCCACGACCCCCACGCCCTGATTGGGATAGACGATCTTGTCACCGACTTTGAATTTGCTCGCCATGAAGAATCCCTCAATCTTTTTTTTTACAAACCGTCAATATAATACCAAATAATTGAAGTGATTACAAGTTTGAAGGCCGGCAGAAAACCCCGCCCCGGTGGCCATAAATGTTAACGCACATAATCAACACATGCCATTCTTCCCGCCCTTCCCCGCTATCGCGATTGACCTGCTCCCCGGCCCTTTGCTACTATTTGCCCTCGCCATGGTGGCTCATGGTGCCGGAGTGGCGGAATTGGCAGACGCACGGGACTCAAAATCCCGCGGGCCTATGGCCCATGTCGGTTCGACCCCGACCTCCGGTACCAATCTTTTCTGCCCAAGGAGCCGATCCCGATGACGCCAAACGCTTCCCGGCTGCACCTCCTCCTGCTCTGCCCGGCTCTGCTCTCGCTGCTGCTCATCGTCTCCGCCCCGGGTTGCGGTGAGCCCGAACCCGGAGGGCCGGGCCGCGTGGCCGGGAGCCGTGCCGGTCTGGACAAGGGCCCGATGCCGCCGGCCCGTATCGAATTCGACAGTTTGGAACATGACTTCGGCACCGTCGATGCGGAAGCCGATCCGGTGAGCCACCGTTTCACGTTCCGTAACCCGGGCCAGTCACTCCTCTTCATCCGCGACGTGAAGTCCTCCTGAGGATGCGCCGCGGCCGTGGTCACGGCCCGCAGCATCTCACCCGGCAAGAGCGGTACTCTTGAAATCACCTTCGATCCACACCGCCGCAGCGGCGAACAGGAGAATTCGGTCCGCCTGCAGACCAATGACCCGGAGAACGAGAACGTGGTGGTCACCATCCGGGCCTACGTCCGGGCACCGTTGATGGTGGAACCGACGGTGGCGCACCTGGGAACGCTGGGCCGGCACGAAGAGAAAACCATACGAATGGCGATCCGGATCCACGATCCGCAAACGGTGTCGGTAAAAGGGATCAACATCTCATCACCGTGGATCGGCGCCCGGATGGTCGAAGGCCCAACGGCTGGGAAACCGACGCTTGAAGTGAAGATTGCACCGGGCATGCCGCTGGGGAAGATCCAGGAAACGGTGCAGTTGCACACCACAAGCGAGTCTCAGCCGCTGGTGGAGATCCCGGTGAGCGGCAGGGTGCTGGGCGATATTCGTCTCCAGCCCGAAGCGATCAGCTTCCAGGGGCCGGAAGCCGGCCGCCACGCCACGCCCCTGGAGGTGACGGTAACTACCGTGGGCCGGAAGTTATTCAAAATCAAGGAGCTGGATGACACGACCGGCCACCTGGTGACCAGCCTCGAGGAACTCGACCCCGGCCGGGCCTACCGCATCGCCATCTCACTGAAATCCGGCGACGCCGCTCCGGTCCCACGAAACTTCAACGGTGTCCTGCGGATACTCACCGATCATCCCGACCAGCCTGTGCTGGAGCTTCCGGTCCACCGCTCGGGGCGGCGCACGGTCCGCCCCGGCGCCGGCGCTGCTCAATCGAAGTCGGATTTGACGAAGAGGGGATAGAACGGGTATCTGGCCGCCAGCTTCTCCCCACCCCCGGCCTGGCGGTCCACGATACAGATCACACCGAGCACCTTGAGTCCGGCGGCTTCGACCTTCTCCAGGGCGCGGAAGATGGCCCCCCCGGTGGTCACCACATCCTCGACAATCACCACGCCGGCCCCCTCACCGGGAGCATTCTCGATGTCGAGATTCGTCCCGTGCTTCTTGGGCTCCTTGCGCACGATAAAGGCGTCCACGGGGTTGCGCTGCAGCTGCGCGCTGCGCATGGCAGCGGTGGCGGCGATGGGATCGGCGCCGAGGGTCGGTCCGCCAACGGCGGCCACCGGCGTTCCCCGGGTCTCTATGGCGTCGACGATTTCCATGATCGAATCGGCGATGAGCAGGCTGCCCCGCGGGTGGAGCGTGATGTTGCGGCAGTCGAAATAGTAATCCGAAACCTGGCCGGAACTGAGGACGAACCGTCCCCGGAGAAAGCAGCGCTCGGTAATCAACCCTTTCAGTTCACGCCACCCCTCCGTTTCCCTGTACCGAGCTTCACTCATCCGAAGGACCTCCTTTCGCGCGGGCCTCGACCGATCGCCGAGGGGCCTCAAGCGCAGGACAATTGATAGAAGAAATAGACGATGATGCAGATCACCGCAACGAGCTTGATGAAGATTCCGCCGATAAATCCCACCAGCGTGCCCACACCGGCACGGGCGGCATCGCCAGCCTCCCGCCCACCGACCATCTCTCCGGCCAGCGCGCCGACCAGCGGCCCGAAAATAATACCCAGCGGGCCGAAGAAGAGGCCGGCCAGCAGGCCGATCACCGCACCCCAGACGCCCCAGCGGCTGGCGCCAAACCGGCGGGCCCCGTAAACCCCGGCCACGTTGTCCAGCAGGGACCCCGCCACGGCGATCAGACCGAGCAGCAGGACCATCCAGGGGCTGAACCGTTGGAAGCCCTCCACGGCGGCGAAGAGCAACAGGCCGGCAAAAGCAATGATCACCCCGGGAATCACGGGCAGGAAAACACCCACCATTCCAATGATGAAGAGAATGACGGTTACGGTCAGCGTCACCCACTCCACCCAGCCCATGACCATGCCTCCTCTGCTTCGCGCCCTGAAGCGATTCGAGTTTGGCGGAACCACCGCATCATATCATGATCAGGGCCCGCCGTCCCCGTGCCGCGGGGGACGACGGGAAAGGAATCGTTCGATGGCCGCGATCTCCGCCGTGGACGGCTCCCCCGACGCACGCCAGCCGTCGAAATAGCGGCCGAAATCGTCTCGGCCCCCGGCCTCGTCGCCCATCAGTTCGAGGCGCAGCAATCCCCGGTTGCGATAGACCCCGTAGTTTTCCGGGTCGTAGCAAAGCGCCCGGTCGAAGGAATCCCGGGCCTCTTGCACTTTCCCCAGCGAAGCGAAAACCACTCCCAGACGGTTGGCGGCATCCGAAAACTTGTGGTAGGCCGCCCGCTGATAAGGGTGTGGCGCCCGCCGGCCGGCACCGGGCTTGCGGTGGAAGAGGGGGTAGTCGGCACTGAACGGCCGCGGCGCAGCACGCTGGCCCGGCGGCAGTACCCGGTAGGAGAGCCCGCGGTATTCGAGGGGGTAGGTTCCAGCCCACTCTTCCTTCATCGTCGTGTCGTCCCGCATGTGCAGGTAGACCGGTCGCCGGGACAGGTTGGCCGCGATGATCATGCGCTTGATCTCGATGAGCGTTTGCTCCTTGCGCCGCCCGTGCTCCAGGCCCCTCCGGCCCCCGCCCCTCCCCGCCCAGTCACGGCGTGCGGCCTGCAGCGCCTGCTCCGGGAGAGATACACCGCTGGAGATCCGGCCCAGCTGATCCAGGTACCAGGGAAAGGGGAAAAGGTAGTCGAGGAGGCAGTCCCGGTCGCGGTAGCGTCCCTGCACCAGCCTGCCGTAGAGATAGGCCGAATAGACGTTGAAATCTCCAACGATGACCAGTGCCCCGGGTTCGGCCGAAGCGAGCACCGCGGCCGTGTACAGCTCCAGCGAGCGGTCCCGGCTGCGGTCCGCCAGCCCGTGGGCACGGTAGGCATGTTCTCCCAGGATCAGGACCGGCAGCAGCACCGCTGCCAGGGCCAGCAGTCGCCCCGGCCCCACGTTCTTCGTGCGCCCGAGGGCCCAGGCCCTCGACCGTTCCGCGAGCAGACCTGCCCCTTTCCCGGCCCAGAAGGCGAGGATCGCGTAGAGCGGCAGGAAATAGGCCTCCTTGTCGTCGATGCGGTAGTTGAGGGCGTGGAGCAGCACCAGTGCCCCGTAGAGCGTGAAGCCCGCCGCCAGCGGTCTGGCAGCTTTCACGGCCCAGTCACGGGTGGCGCCAGCCAGCGAGAGGATCAGCAGCAAGGGTGAAAATCGCGCCGGGAAGCCACCGGCGAAGGAGCGCAGTTCGTCGATGAAATAGTCACCGCCGGAACTGAACATCAGGTAGCTGAACTGCGAACCGCTGACCAGCCAGCGGAAGCCCTCCCATGTTTCGGGGTTCCCATAGTCCGGCCAGGGATCGGCCAGGGAGCGCAGCGGCAGGTAGAGGTAGGTCAACAGCCCGAGCAGGAACAACCCCGCGGCTTTGAGCAGAACGGCCTTCCCCGTCACGCCCGCCCTGGCCCCGCGAAAAAGGCCGCCGGCCGCGAGCAGCAGGACCGGGCCGGCCAGCAGTACCGAGGTCATGTGGTTGGACAGCGCCAGCCCTGCCGTCAGGGCCAGGGCACTGAGCCTTCCAGGGGAGGGCACGACCCGGAAGCGCCACGCGGCGAGCAGCACGAGGAGCAGCAGCAGGACGTGCAGGGTGTAGACTTCGGCCACGCTGGCCTGGAGCCACATTTCGGTTGCCGAGGCCAGGACCAGGCTGCCGAAGAGGGCCCAGGGCCGGGCAACACCGGCCTCCCGCTGTAGCCGGAAGAGCACCAGGCAGGCGCCGGCCCCGCAGAGCGCCGACAGCAGGTTCGCGGCCAGGCAGGGGGTCCAGCCGGGCAGGGGAATCCCGGCGAGGAGCGCGGCCATCATCGACCAGAGGGGATACCCGGTGGGATGGGCAACCCCTGCGGCCTCGGCGACCAGGGCCAGTTCAGCGGAGTCCCCCCAGTAGATCGAACGGCAGAGGGTGAGAAGAAACATGGCCAGGGGAAGTAGGGCGGCGGCCGCGGCCCAAATCATGTCGAACCGGCGATCCCCCACCTTCACCACCGGCTGCGGCTGCTTCGCTGACCGTTCGGCAACGGTCCCCGTCTTTTTCGATTTCCTGGCGGGCATGGGGCAAAATACCCGCTTTTCCACCCGAAATCAACGATAGCGGGTTTGAGCCGCGGCCCGGCGGCGGCTATACTGCCGGCGACGGCTGACACACGGCCTCGGGGAACCCTGGACATGCCGAAACATCTGCTCACCATTGCACGCTTCCGCCGCCGGTCACGCCGAATTCTGTGCGCGGCTGCTGTCGCCGCGGCACTCCTGCCGATCACCGGCTGCGGCAACCCGGAACCCCCACAGGAGCCGCAAGCGGCTCCGGCTCCGCCGCTGGTGGCGGTGAAGGCGCCGGCGTCCACGCCCCGGCTCACCTTGCCGGAAAACTTTCCCGCGACCGTACCCCTGCTCGAGCGCCGGCGGATCCACAGTGTGGAGCAGCGGCCGTCCGGGGCGATCTCCATCGTCTATGCCGTCCCGGAGATCCGCCGCAAGGCCGCCCGCTTCTACCGCCAGCAGCTGTCCGGAACGGCCTGGGACGTGGTTCGGGACAGCACCAACGGCGGGATGGTCTCCATCCTGGCCCGCAGTGAAAACGGCTGCCTGCTCACGGTGAACATCATCGACGGCGCCGACGGATCATCGACGATGATCGGCCTTTACCTCTCCACCGCCGCTGCCCCGCCCGCCACCGAACCCTGACGCCAAAAAAAGGCCGCGAGCGATCGGCTCACGGCCTTTCTCATCTCATCACGGCAAACCGCCCGATGCCGGGCCCTAGTTTTCCGCCTTGAACGCGTTCATGAACTCAACCAGCCGCTCGACACCCTCGCGCGGCATGGCATTGTAGATCGAGGCGCGGATGCCGCCAACCGAGCGGTGGCCCTTCAGACCGTGCAGGCCCTTTTCGGCGCCTTCGGCAATGAACTTCTTCTCCAGGTCCTCGGAGGGAAGGCGCATGGTGACGTTCATCCAGGAGCGGTGCTCCTTTTTCACCACGGCGCCGCGGTACCAGCCGTCACTGTTGTCGATGGCATCGTAGAGCAGGCCGGCCTTTTCCCGGTTCATCTGCTCCACGGCCTTGAGGCCGCCCTGGGTCTTGACCCACTCCAGCACCTGCTCGACCATGTAGATCGGGCCGGTGGGCGGGGTGTTGAACATGCTGTCCTTGTCCACGTGGGTCTTGTAGCTGAGCATGGTCGGCAGGTCTTCGCCGGCCATTTCCAGCATGTCCTCGCGCAGGATGATCACGGTGACGCCGGCCGGGCCGAGATTCTTCTGGGCCCCTGCGTAGATCATGCCGAACGTGGAGACGTCCAGCTCGTGGGAGAGGATGTCCGAGGACATGTCGCTGATCAACGGTACGTTGCCCGTCTCGGGGAAGGTGTGGAACTGGGTGCCGAAGATCGTGTTGTTCGAGGTGATGTGCACGTAGCGCGCGTTGGCGTCAAGCTTGAGCTCGGAAATCTCGGGCAGGTGGTTGAAGTTGTCGCCGGAGGTGTCACCGGCCACGTTCACGCCGCCGAACCGCTTGGCTTCGGCAATGGCCTTCTTGGACCAGGTGCCGGTGTTGATGTAGTCCGCCGAACCGTCCCGGGTGAGGAAGTTCATCGGGATCATCGCGAACTGGGTGCTGGCGCCGCCGCCCATGAAGAGCACCTTGTAATTCTCCGGAATACCCAGCAGTTCCTTGAGCAGGTCCTGGGTGTGCTGGTGGATCCGCATGAATTCCGGTGAGCGATGGCTGATTTCCAGGAACGACATGCCGCTCCCCTGGTAATCCACCATGTTTTCACGGACGTTTTCCAGCACCGGCAGGGGCAGCGTGGACGGGCCCGGGTTGAAGTTGACTTTCCGTTCGGCCATGGTCTGATTCCTCCGAGTGGCTCAATAGCTATCGACGCCGGCCCGAGGGGGCCGGCGGTGGACAACGTGATTCGGCAGGGCATGGTTTACCACATTTGCCCCCGGGAATCCAGCGCGAAGGCGCCGACAGGGTAATGGTCAGAAATCGGCGGGAAACCGCGCACCGAAATAGCCGGAGAGCAGGGCCAGGTCCACCCCGTCCACCACCCCGTCGCCGTTGAGGTCGAGAGCAGGATCCCAGCGCCCCCCGCCGGGGGAATCGCCGAAGCCGTGACCCATCCGGGCCAGGTCGATGCCGTCGACCCGACCGCTGCCGTCGGTGTCCGCCTCGCGGGGGTCGTGGATCGCCCGCACGATGTCCGGGATGCCGTAGCCGAAGCTGTTGTCCGGATCGCCCCAGTGGCAGGCCGAGAAGCAGAGGGCCTCGCGGATCTTGTACGGCGTCCAGTCCGGGTGGGCTTCCACGAGCAGGGCGGCCAGGGCGCCGATCAGCGGTGTGGAGAGCGAGGTGCCGTTGGCATAGCCGTAGGTGGTGGTGCCCGCGCTGCTGGCCCAGCGGGTGGAGACCCCCATGGCCGAGAGGTCAGGCTTGACGCGCCCGTCACCGGAGGGCCCGCGGGAACTGAAGGAGGCCATATCCTCCTCGGCGTCCACCGCTCCGCAGGCGAGGATGCGCAGGGCGTCGGCCGGGGCGTTGAGCGTGCCGGCCGATGGCCCCTCGTTGCCCATGGCGTTGGCCACCACGATGCCCCGCTCGGTGGCCAGGTTGGCCGCGATTGTGGTCACCGCGGTGCGGCCGTTGAGCTGGGCATGGGAATAGCCGCTGCCGTCGTCGAAATAGCGGTAGGCCAGCGAGGAGCTGATCACGTCGGCCCCCAGCGAGTCGGCCCACTCCATGCCGGCAACCCAGTTGTCCTCCTCCACCTGGGTCTCGGAGCGGATGTCCTCGGTCTTGGCCAGGATGTAGGCGGCCCCATAGGCCGGGCCGATCAGCTGGCCGGGAACAAAGGCGCCGATCACCGCGACGCAGCCGGTGCCGTGCCGGTGCTGGCCGGGTTCGTCAGCGGCCTCGTCCCGGGTGGTGCCGTCACCGAAAACGAAATCATGCTCGGCGACGATGTTCATGCTCTGCAGGGCCTGGTGGTCGGTGCGGAAGCCGGTGTCCATGCAGCAGACCAGCACCCCGCTGCCGCTGAGGCCCATTTCATGGGCCTCGGGCACCCGCAGCATCAGCGACTGGGTCAGGGATGGGCCGTAATCGAAGAGATACGATTCGGACGAAGGTGCCGCGCCAGTCGGTGGCCCGGCGGGTTCCGCCGGCACGGCCTCCACATACGCCATTGGCCGCACCGGCTGCAGCCGGTCCACCATGGGCAACCGCCCCACAATTTGGATCTCAGCCGGGGTGAGGACAATGGAAGCGGCATTGAGCCAGCGGGAGGCATAGCGGACGTTGTTGGCGGTGATGGTTTCCAGGGCTTCGAGATAGGGTCGATGCACCGGTAGATCGTGGACATCGGCCAACCGACCGGTCTCGCGATAAAGGGGTGAGCGCAATCGCAGCCGCTCCTGGCGTTTCTCACGGAATGCGCCGTGAAGCTGCCCCAGCGCACTCTCGGCGTCAGGCCCTTTGTCGACGAAAAAAACCCAGTGATTGGCACCGTCGCCGGCAGCCGCCGGCAACGCCGCCGCGAGCAGACAGACGGCCAGCAGCGGCCCTATTCCGAACCGTCGTGAGATCGTCATCGGTCAGCCTCCCGTGAGAGAGCATCCGGGATGCGGCGACCGGAGTCGTTCAGGCGTTCTTTGCCCTTTCCTTGGCCCGTTTCTTTCTCGCCTTCTGCGCCTGGCGGATCCGCATTGCCGTCCGTTTCTTCTTGCTCTTGCTTCTCGGCATCTGTCCTGCACCTCGCTGCTTCAACCATGAAGGCGCAAGCCCCGCCGGGGACTTGCGCCGTGAGCGTTCACGTACTATTGTAGATTTGACCAGGCGAACGGTCAAGGAACAAGAATGCCCAAGCCCACCGAAGAACAGAAAAAACGGCCGACGGCGCTCTCCTGGCACCTGTGGCTCTGGCCTGCCCTGCTGCTGGCCGCCGGCACCCTGCTCTGCCGGTTCCTGCCCCTGGACCAGCGCGTTTCAGGGCTCTTCTACGCTCCGGCTCACGGCACCTGGGCCGGGGACACCATGCTCCCGGTGCGCTGGATCCAGTGGTTCGGTGACTACCCTTCGGTTCTCCTGGGCATGGCCGGCCTCTGGCTCGCCGTTGCCCTGCTCGGCCCCGTCGAACTGCGCCCCTGGCGTCGAGCCGGGATCTACCTCGTGATCAGCCTGGCCCTCTGCCACATCCTGGTCAACCCGGTGCTCAAAAAACACTACAACCGGGCGCGGCCCAAGGAGACGGCCCTGTTCAACGGCAACCGGCCCTTCACCCCGGTGCTCAACCCGCCGGCGACGGACGAGGAGGGGCGCAGTTTCCCCAGCGGCCACGCTGCCGCCGGCTTCGCCTTCGTGGCCCTCTTTTTCGCCTTCCGCGACCATCGCCCCCGACTGGCCCGCTGGGGGCTGGCCCTCGGCCTGGCCCACGGTCTGGTCAACGGCCTGGGCCGGGTGCTGCAGGGGGCGCACTTCCCCTCGGACATCCTCTGGTCCTTCGGGGTGGTCTGGTTCACCTGCCTGGCACTCTACCGCTGGTGGCACGTGCCGCGGCTCACACCTCGAGAATGAGCAGCTCCTCCTGCTCGCGACCGGCCACGGTCACCTCGCCCGACGGGGTGATGAAGACGTTGATCTCCGAGCGGGCGGCCATCTCCCCGGCGAGGTAGATGCCGGGCTCGATGGAGAAGCAGATCCCGGAAACCAGCTGGCGCTCGTCCTTGGTCTCCAGGTTGTCGATGTGCACGCCGTTGCCGTGAACCTCTTCGCCGATGGAATGACCGGTGCGGTGGACGAAGAACTCGCCGTAACCGGCGTCCTCCACCACCTTGCGGCAGGCATCGTCCACTTCCCAGCCGTAGACCGGCTCGTTGGCGGCGAAGCGGTCGCGGATGAACTGCACCGCGGCCTTCCTGGCGTCACGCACGGTGTTGAAGATCTCGCGGTACTTGTCGGGCACCGGGCCGGTGCCGATGAAGCCGCACCAGGTGATGTCGTAGAACACCGCGCCGGGGCGGTCCATCTTGGCCCAGAGGTCGATGAGCAGCGTGTCCCCGGCCTTCATCGTGTGGCTGTTCTCCGGGGTGGGCTCGAAGTGCGGGTTGGCCGGGTGCTCGTTGACGCCAACGATGGGGAACTCGTTGGTGCAGGTCATTCCCTCTTCCTCGAAGCGACCGACGATGAACTGCTGGATCTCGTACTCGGTGGGCGGGGTGCCGGCCTTGATCAGCTCGGCGATGCGGGCAAAGGCCTGGTCGCGGATGTTGTCAATCTTCTCCGCGGCCTCCAGGTGGCTCTGGTAGCCGTCCTCGTCGAGCACCGCCTCGAAAGTCTGCACCAGCCCGGCGGAGGAGACCACTTCCACGCCGCTGTTGCGCACCAGCTCGAGGATCCCGCCGTCCACCATGGAGACGTAGGGGATGTTGTTCAACGGCGAGTACTGCATGGCCACCTTCCCCATTCCGGCCACCAGCTCGCCGATCTTGCGATGCAGCTCAACCCAGGGGAGGTAGAACTCCTGGCGCCCGGGAAGTTCATCGAGCTTGGTCGGTTCGACCTTGTGCGAGAGCTTCACCGGTTCGCCCTGGGCCGGGATCATATAGAACCAGCGGCGGGAGGTGAATTTTTCCGGGTCCATGCCCAGGATGCGGTAGGCGAGAATGTCGCGGTTGTGGAAGTCGCAGAAAAGCCAGCCGTCGACGCCGATCTGTTTCAGTTCCGCCTGTATCTTTTGCAGGTCCATGGTTTCCTCCCTCTGCTGGTGGCGAAAGCGCACCGGCCGCCCGACGGGCCTCCGGTTTGCGAGCGATGCGGGGGAAAACGGTATCACCGGCCCGGTGAGGTGTCAACGAACCGGGCCGGTGGCGCGGTCACGGCGCCTGGGCCGTGACCAGGTTGAGCCTGGCGCAGACATTCCCGGAGGCCGGGTACGGCGGCTGGTTGTAGGGCGCCGGGGTGACATCCATGGCGCTCATCGCGAAACTGTTCTGGCCGATCAGCGAGGTTAGCGCCGGAATGTTCACCGGGAACTGGATGAAGAAATTGCTCGCCGGGGCCACGTTGGTGAAACCGGCCCGCCAGGGGTTGTAGGTCGTACCGTTGGCGATGGTCACCGCGATGCGGGCGGCGATCCGCCGGGTGAAGACAGGCCCCCCGTTGAGCAGGTTGCTCAGGGTGACCCGGTGCACCGTGGAGAACGGTACGGTGCCGCTGATCGGGGTCACCGTGTAATCGCAGTCGAAGGTCGACGCACCACTGTTGCTGTAGAGGGTGATATTGTCGATCAGCCAGCCAGGGGCCTGGACGACAGCGTCCGAAGCGAAAGCGAAGCGCAGCCGCACCGCCTGGTTTTTCCATTTGTCACCGGTGAGGTCCCAGTGGTCGGTGACCCAGCCACCGGAGGTACCGGTGAAGCCCTTCTGCCCTTCGACCCAGGCACAGAGCGGGGTCCGGCCAAGGATGTAGGCATCGCCGCCACCCACCGGTTCCGAGGTGTTGTACCAGAAGTCGTCGGTGGTGAACCAGACCGTGCCGCCGTCATAGGTGAATTCGGCATCGTAGCAGTGGTCGATGCTGAGGAAGGCGCCGAAATCCCCCAGCGGGATCGGCGGCGAATCAAGCAGCCAGCAAGCATTCGGTGCGTAGTTCTGCTGCAGGGCCGTGGCCCAGAGGCGGCCGATGGCGCCCTCCACACAGGGGCCGTAGGTCGCCTCGCCCCATTCCCAGCCGCCGGTGCCCGCAACGGTGAAACCGCCGTCATCCTCCTCGAAATCCCAGAGCACCTGCTCATCGTCGTAGCCCACGATCAGGCAGCAGGGATCGCTGCAGCGTGACCAGGGCCCGGCCGCCGCACAGACCTGGAAGCAGCGGTAGCCGATGCCGGGTGACAGCTCGGCGAACTGCACATCGCCGGGCAGGGTCTCGTGGATTTCGCCATCGACGTAGACGTCGAGGGCATCGTAGATATCGTTATTGGTCCACTCCAGGCGCACGGCCCCGTGAGCAAGGCCGGTGCAAACCAGTTCACCCGGGGCGGGCAGGCAGTTGACCACCACGTCGAGCTGAAAGGGGCCGTACCCGCCGTCGGTGCGACCGTCGACAATGATGTAGTATGTCCCGGCAATTTCGTTGTCGAAACAGAATACCTCGTCCTCGCTGCCCGGCAGCCAGCCGCTGGATCCGGCCACGCAGGTGCCGTTTACGTCGCTGCAGTCGGTGACCATGTAGACGCCGCCGTTCCAGTCCATCGTGCCCTGGTTCAGCGTCACGCAGACACGGCAGCCGGCGGCCAGGTCGAGGGCATACGTCACGTCGGGGCCGCCATGGGCCAGCCCGCCCACGCAGGCAGCGTCGCCGTCGTAGTCGTTCATTGCGTGTGTCGTGTCACCGAACCAGGTGCTCGTGCCCGGAGACCCCGAAATGACCTGCGCCCCGGCACAGGTATCGTTCGCCGGCGGTGGGGTGTCGGAGACCACGAGGTAGGGCACGTTGACGCCGTCATGCCCCTGGATCGCCAGTCCGTAGGCAGGAGAACTGTCGCGGCTCGCCCCGCCGAACGCGAACCAGTCCTGGCCGGCGCCGAGCAGGGCAGTGAGATCCGTGGTTGCCGTGCCCCCGAGGGCCAACGTCTTCCAGCCGGGCTGGTAGGCGCTGCTCTCGCTGCGGTAGTTGTAGTAGCCGGCTGTTTTCTCCGCCTCGATGTCGTCCCAGAGCAGCGCCGCCGTGCCGGGAAGCGAAGCCGGATCGGCCTCCAGGGGCGTCACCGTCCAGAAAGGCCAGTTCCCGTCCTCGACGTAGAAGTTCCAGACGATGGTGTTCACCGCCGTACCGTCGGGGATGCCGCTGACGTCGAACTTGAGGTAGCCGCTCTCCTTGCGAGTCGTGCCCGTTGTGGCCCCGCCGTAGATCCTGATCAGTCCGTCGTTTTTTTGAAAATAATCGGTGGCCCCGGTGCTGTTCGTCTGCCCGGTGGCATAGGCCGTGTACTCGGCGGACAGGGCCGGAGCGGCGA
>Ga0180430_10000152_pt1 | contig 77226 bp, 60 predicted proteins | sample SS_ome_9_FD_132999 | JGI IMG/M metagenome (GOLD analysis project Ga0180430, IMG submission 132999) | Hypersaline lake sediment archaeal communities from the Salton Sea, California, USA - SS_1_S_2 metaG | ecosystem: Environmental > Aquatic > Non-marine Saline and Alkaline > Hypersaline >...
GACCTCGCCGAGGTGCGCGGCGCGGAGCAGGTACATGTACGTACGCGCCTGTCCGATGCCGCCGCCGATGGAGAGCGGAATCTCGTCGTTGAGGATGGCCTGGTGATACGGCAGGTTCAGGAAATCCTCCTGCCCCGTGATCTTCAGCTGTTCCTTCAGCGTGTCCTTCGTCACGCGGATACCCATCGAGGTGAGCTCGTGGCGACGCTTCGTGACGGGGTTCCAGACGAGGATGTCGCCGTTGAGACCATGCATCATCTCGCCGTTCTTCTCGACCGTCGGCGTGACCCAGTCATCGTAGTCGGCCGCGCGCATCTCGTGCGGGTAGCCGTCCTTGAGAACCCAGCCGATACCGATGATGAAGACCGCCGGATGCTCCATGATCAGCTTGGTCTCACGCTGCTTGCGCGGGAGGTCCGGGTACATCGCGAGGATCTCCTCGGCGTGGAAGAACTCCAGCTCCTCGGGGAAGTCCGGGTACTGGCCCTTGAGCTCGGGGAAGAGCTCCTGCGCGTGCTTGCCGGCCCCGTAGATGACCTTCCAGATCCTCTTGACCGTGTCGATGAGGTAGTCGAGGTTCCGTTCCTGCGGAGTGATGACCTTCTCCCAGTCCCACTGGTCGACGTACGAGCTGTGGTCGTGGTCGAGGAAGTAGTCCTTGCGGACCGCGCGCATGTCGGTGTTGATCCCCTGGCCGACGGCGCAGTCGAACTGCGCGAGAGCCATCCGCTTCCACTTCGTCGCTGCCTGAACGACCTGCGCGTCGATCTTCTTCGGAAGACCCAGACCGCACTGGAAATCGATCGGCGTCCGCGAGCCATCGCGGTCGAGGTAGTCGTTCACGCCGCTGTCCTGCGAGACGATGAGCGGCACCTGGACCATCTGGAGGTTCAGGGCCTCAGCCATGCCGTCCTCGATGTATCGCTTGATCTCGTACAGCGCCTCCATCCGCTTGAGCGGCGGAAGGGTCGGTTTGTAGTCGGACGGCAGGATCTTCGCAACTTCTTCGTACGTGCTGATGCCCGGACCCGCCAGATCTGCCTTCTTGTCCATGTTCGCCATTGACGCTCTCCCGTTCAACTGCATCGTCCACTGTTCCGACGGGCGTGCGGCCCGCCGCGTAGCGCTCGAAGCCAACAGCTCAATAGGATATCACCACCACAACGTACGCGGCAAGCCGGATTCGTACCGTCCGACTGGACAGGACTCGTGCCCTGGCGACCGACACGCTCACCGGCGGTCCGGCCGTCGTCGCCGGGTGGCATGGAACGGGGCGGGACCTCAGGATCCCGCCCCGCGCGGTCGTGAGACTCCTCAACACCTACGGCGTGGCGACGACGCTCTTGTCGCTCCCGTTCTTCTTGGCATACTCCGAGATGACACTCGCGAGGCGCTTGACGCCCTCGAGGATCTCATCCTCCGTCGGGAAGGAGAAGTTGAGACGCATCGTGTTCTTCTGCGTTCCCGCGCAGTCGAACGCCGACCCGACGACGAAGGCGACGTTGTGCTCGATGGCGTCGTAGAACAGCTCATCCGCGTCCATCGACGCCGGCAGCGTCACCCACAGGAACAGACCTCCCTCGGGCTTCGTCCAGTCAAGCCCCTCCATTTTCGGCATGTGCTCATCGAGCGCCTCGAGCATGACGGCACGCTTCTTCGAGTAGATGCTCTTCACGTTCTCGATGACCTGCGTGAGCAGACCGCGCGCCATGAACTCGGCCACGATCGCCTGCGTGAAGGCAGGAGTGCAGAGGTCCGTCGCCTGCTTCGCAACCACGAGCTTCTGGATGACCGACTCGTCGCCGATGACCCATCCGAGCCTCATCCCGGGGAACAGGATCTTCGAGAACGTGTGGAGACCGACGACCTGCCCGGTGCCCTCCAGCGCGTAGATGGTCCGCACCGACTCGCCCGCGTACCTGAGCTCACGGTAGGGACTGTCTTCGACGATGAGGGCATCGTATGAGCGGGCCAGTGCGATGAGCTCGTGCCGACGCGGCTCGGTCATCGTAATGCCCGCCGGGTTCTGGAAGTCAGGGATGACGTAGATGAACTTGGGACGCTGGCCGGCGTCGCGCAGCTTGCGGAGCTCGTGCTCGAGGAGGTCCATCCGCATGCCGCCCTCGTCGAGCGGAACGCCGATCATGTTGGCGCCGTAGTTGTGAAACGCCGAGAGCCCACCGACGTAGGTTGGGCGCCCGACGATGACAGGGTCTCCGTTGTCAATGAAGCACTTCCCGACGAGGTCAAGCGCCTGCTGCGAAGCCACTGTGACCACGATGTTATCCGGACCGAGCTTCACACCGTTCTCGCGCTCGTGGTACGCGATCAGCTCGTCCTTGAGCTTCGGGTCTCCCTCCGTCGGGCTGTACTGCAGCGCCGTTCTCCCTTCCCGCTTGAGCACGACATCGACGATCTCGCTCACCTCGTCGATCGGGAATGCGTTCGGGTCGGGAAGCCCCCCCGCGAACGAGATGATCTCCGGTTTCCGGGTGAGCTTGAGGAGCTCGCGGATGACCGACTTCTTCATCCTTCTCGCGTTCGTCGAGAACAGTCCTTCGAGGTCGTTGACCATGTCGCCTCCCTGCGAGCGTGGTATCGAGTCGTTTCGGCAGTCGCGCGCCGCCTTGAAGGGGCCAACATCAGAGCGTATCGCCGCAAAGTATGGGTGTCAAGCGTACGTTGGTACGCAGGTCCACGCCCCAATGCGCCCGTGCGCCTGAGACGTTTCCGGTGTTTCATTTGACTTGACCGCATTTCCGTATCATGCTAGGTTTCCATGAAGGTCTTTTTGCCTTCTTTTCTGACTTTCAATCGCAACTCAAGGTTATGCGTTCAGGTTCGAACCCTCTTGCTACCGTACTCCCCACCTCGAGGGTACCCAATCACACCCCCGCGACAGGGACGGGCACATGCTGACGAAGAAGGAACTCGGACACCGTTTGCGCATGGCGCGGTTCGAGAAGGGACTCACGCTCAAGGACGTCGCTCGGTTGTCGGGCATGTCGGCGACGCACATCTCGGAGGTCGAACGAGGCAAGACCTCCCCCACCATCGGGGCGCTGCAGCGGATCACTGGAGCGCTTGATGCGAACCCGGCGCACTTCGTTCGGGAGGAGAACATGCCGCGTGTGCTCTACACGCGCATGGAGGACGCCCGGACCCTGTACAACACGGATGCGACCGGTCGCCCGGGGGAATTCAGAGTGAGAAGCGCAGGACTCCCCGGCGGGATGTCACAGATCTTCGACCGGTCCTTCCCACCGGGAGCCAAGGTCGAGTGGCCGCCACGAGTCGGTGAGATGGTCGTCGTGTGTACTGGTGGTACCGCGCGAGTCGTTCTCGGTGATGAGGAACACGTGATCCGTGAAGGTGACACGATCCAGTTCCGGATGGATGACGGGTTCTTCATGGAGGCGCTCGGTGATGAGCCATCGACCGGGTACGCGATCTTCGCGTCGCCGGGTCTGTACTCGGCGTAGGCTGTGGATCACGCGCTGTGGACGAACTTCGCGTGATCGGATCGAACTGGTTGTTGCGATACCATGAAGGAGCACAGACAGATGCTCACAAAGGAAGAACTCGGTCGCAGACTCCGGATGGCCCGCTTCGAGAGGGGACTGACCCTCAAGGAGGTTGCTGCCAGATGTGGGATGTCGGCGACCCACATCTCGGAGGTCGAGCGTGGCAAGACCTCCCCCACCATCGGGGCGCTTCAACGCATCTCCGAGGCGCTCGAGGAGAACCCGGCGCACTTCGTTCGCGAGGAGGCGTTCCCGCGCGTGGTGTTCCGTCGGGCGACGGACGACATCAGGAACTTCATCAAGGACAAAGAGGGGCAGATCTCCCACTACTCGATTCTCAGTCGGGGCCTCGCGGACGGGATGGTCCAGATCATGGAGCGCCGCATGCCCCCCGGTATGAAGTCATCGGGAAACCCGAGGATCGCAGAACTCGTCATCGTGTGCCTGGACGGGATGATCCGTGTCACAGCCGCCAACGAGAGCCACGTTCTGAGAGAAGGAGACACGATCCAGTTCAGGTTGGACGATGGGTACGAGTTGGAGGTTCTCGGCGACGAGGAGCATCATGGAATTGGGATCTTCGCCGCCCCGGTCCTTATCTCCATGTAACTGCACTTGGTCGGCCGGGTGACCGGCCTCACTGACACGCCTCCGGCAGCGGGGCTGACGCGAGGCTCGCGGCTTCGCCACGAAGCCGTCGAGGAGAGGTGCGGCGCCCGCGCCACAGAGGAGCAAGAACATGCCGACGAAGCAAGAGGTAGGACGCAGGGTCCGGCTGGCCCGGTTCCGGCGCAATCTGACGCTCAAGGAGGTTGCCGCGCGTTCCGGGATGTCCGCGACACACATATCAGAGATCGAGCGAGGCAAGACGTCGCCGACCATCGGCGCGCTCGAGAAGATCGCCAGGGCTCTCGAGGAGCGACCGGCACACTTCGTCGAGGAACAGACCCGTTCGCTGGCCGTCCTTACGGAGCGAAAGCAGCGTGCCAAGACCTTCTCCTGCGATGTGGACGACCACATCATCGAGGCCGAGCTTCTCACCAAGAACGTCCCGTGGGGCATGACCTCGATCCTGCGCCACGTATCCGAACCCGGCGACCGGTGCCGGCGCGAGCCCGCGCTCGGTGAGGTCGTCGCAGTCTGTCAGCGCGGCATGGTCCGGTTCACCGTGGGCAGCGAGGTCACGGTCCTCCGCGAGGGCGACACGATCCAGTTCCCGCTCGACGAGGGATACACCGCCGAGAACATCGGCGACGCGCGCTCCGAATGTCTCACGATCGCGGCCTTCGTGACCCGGAAGGGCTGGTAAGACTTCACCTGCGGCCGCCCCGCCTGAGACAGTGGACCATCGGTGTGCCCGAACGCCCCGGCCGCCGTTTCGACCCCTCGCATCCTGGATGACCACCCCACGTGGAGTCCACTATACTGCCTCCTCTGCAACATGAAACCTCACACTCCCCCCTGTAACACTTCTTTACTGGCACAGTCTGTGCAATTCGTATAGTACGCCGTCCTCCCCTACACCGGCCGCGACATCACGTTGCAGCCCGGGAGGGCACAGCGCTGCGCTCAGCAGAGGAGGCGTCACTATGCTCTCCACACACAGACTCACGAGGAACCAGTCGGGGTCGACGCTGGTGGCGATGATCCTCCTGTCCGTCCTCATCCTCATCGTCACGCTGGCCATCTTCCAGTTCGGCTCGCAGGACGCCTCGTTGGCGGCAAGCAGGATCGATCGCTCGAAAGCTCTCTACATGGCGGAGTCCGGCCTGGCCAGGGCCCACACGTGGCTCGAGGCTCAGGACGACCCACCGCCCGGGGTGATGGACATCGAGCCGTTCGGAGCCGCCCCCGAGACGCTGGATGCCGGGTCGTACCACGTCACGATCTCTCCCGATGTCGGGAACCCGGCAAGCTCCCGGAAGTACTACACGATCCGCTCGGTCGGGACGTTCGGCGGCCGAGCGAGGACGCTCGAGCGGCGCGTGATGACGCAGTCGTACGCGCAGTTCATCTACTTCACGGAGATCGAGCGCCCCCCCAACACATCCACGCCCGTCTGGTTCTGCTCGGCCGACTACATAGACGGTGATCTGCACACGAACGGGCAGATCCACATCTTCGGAGACCCGACCTACGGCGGCCACGTCACGAGCGCCCACGGCGGCCCCGACGATTCGGACCCGAGTCACACGCCCTCGTTCATGTACTACAACGGCAGCTACTACGGACACATCGAATCGGCGGCCCCGAGCAATGCTCCACACGACGAGCCGGTCTTCATGGACGGCTACGAGCTCGGCGCCTCGGAGATCGAACTCCCTTCCTACATCGACGACCTGGTGACGCTCGCCGGGAGCGGCGGCATCCATCTCAACGGCAACTACGAGGTCGAACTCGCGCGGACCTCCGGCGGAAGCCCGATGTACGGGTATCTGAGCTACCGACCGACGAGCGGCGGAAGCTGGGTCGACATCGACATCTCGTCGACCAACGGTGTGATGTACGTGGACGGCTCGGTCGAGGTCGAGGGAGTGCTCGATGGAAACCTGACCATCGCCAGTTCCGGTACCATCTCCATCATGGACGACATCACGTACTACGCGAGCGACGCCGACGGACCGCTGGACGGATGTGATGACGTCATGGGGCTTGTCTCGGAGACGAACATCGTTGTCGAGGACAACTACGCCAACCGGAACGACTGCACGATCCACGCGCACATCATGGCGCTCGGGACCTCGTTCGAGGTCGAGAACTACAAGTACGGAAGCCCGCGCGGCACCCTCACGGTCCACGGCGGCATCGTCCAGCGCTACCGCGGGTGTGTCGGGAGCGGACGCCTCAACGGCGACACGATCACGATCTACACCGGCTACGCGAAGAGCTACCACTACGACCACCGCTTCGACTCCGTGCAGCCGCCGGGATATCTGCTGACCGGGAAGTACTACAAACTCTCATGGCGGGAGGTGCCCTGTGCGTAGCGCATTCCACGCGGCGTCGGGCAACGGCGGGTTCACACTTCCCGAGGTCCTTCTCGCTGCTCTGCTGGCCATCGCCGCTCTGGCAGCCGGATTCGCTGCCTACGGCGGGACGCTCCGATCGTTCGACGGAACGGCGACACTGGCAGACCTGCAGCGTGAGGCCTCGACGGCGGTCGAGGTGATCGCGCGCGACATCCGGTCCGGCTCGTCCGTGACCGTCGGTGCCGGCGGCGATTCCCTGAACGTCTACTACTTCACGGGCTCGTACGACAGTCTGGCAGCTCGCTACTCCCTGGACGGGAACAACCAGGTTGTGAACATCAACGGCGTGCCGCTCATCGAGCAGGTGAGCTCTCTCGACTTCTCGACCGCGGACGGTCGGGTCGTCAACATCGACGTCCTGCTCGAGGACACGAGAAGAGCCGGTGCCGGCGACGACATCCACGTGCTCATGTCCTCCACGGTGGCCTGCCGGAACTAGGCGACCGGGAAGACCGAGCAGAGAGAAAGGTCTCGCAATGAGACATACACGTCACATCATGCGCCTGCTGAGGCGGCCGCTCAAGTCGGTGTCAGGCGTCGCCCTCGTCGAGATCCTCGTGTCGGCGATCATCCTGGGACTGGTCATCGTCCCGATCTTCGACACGCTGGTCGCGGGACGGATGATGACCGCGAGGCGGGGCGAGCGACGGATGGCCCATCACCTGGTGGAGCGCAAGACGGAGCAGCTCCTCAACGCGGGGTACGGCTCGGCCGACGCACTGTCTGACGTCACGAGCAGAGACCTCTCAGCGGGAAGCCACCCGACGAACCCGAGCATCGTGGTGAACACGCGCGGTGACACGACAGGCGTCAACGACGTGGTCGGCAACCTGACCTGGGACGTCCAGCTGGTCGCCTGGCCGAGCGCCGGAGACACGGTTCGCGCTAAGGAAGTCGAGGTGAAGCTCGTCTGGCCGTCGCAGTCGCCGAGGGACAGTGTTTCGATCACAACGATCATCGGCGCCTGACACGACACGGGTCTCCCCGGGGTACACCGCTCCGGGGAGTGAGCTCTTCCGGGGGGACGCCGGGACCGGCGCTCCCCCGAGAGTGGCATCGGAGAAACGACACCCGAGGACGCTCCCCCGAGGACGACAACGGAGAGACGACATCAGAGCGGGGAGCATACGACGAGCCCCGGCGCATCGCGCCGGGGCTTCGTCTGTCAGGGGACCTGCATGAGCAGGACAGGATAGTATCGGGGTGGCGTGGCGGTCGGAGTCCGCCGGGTGAACGTCCCCGCCTACGCTCCGAACGCCGAGTACCACGCGAGGATCGAGTCGCCCCAGACGGCGGCGAGGAACGCGCCGGCCGCGATGAAGGGACCGAACGGAAGACTCCGGTCCCAGTCTCTCCCCTTCACGATCAGCGCGGCCACACCCGCGACGGCGCCGCTGAGGAACGCGGCGAACAGCAAGACCAGCACCGCCTGCCAGCCCATGAACGCGCCGAGCATGGCGGCCAGCTTGATGTCCCCGCCCCCCATGCTCTCCTTGCCGAAGACCGCATCGCCGAGCACGGCGATGAGGTAGAGCGCCCCCCCGCCGGCCACGGCCCCGATCAGGGAACCGCCGATCGTCGTCACGCCGAGAAGCGGCGCAAGGACGAGCCCGATCACGATGCCGGGCAGGGTGACGCGGTCCGGGATGATTCTCAGGTCCAGATCGATGAACGAGAGGACGATGAGGACGCAGGAGAGCGGCCAGAACAACGCGAGTTCCCGGCCGAAGCCGTACCGAGCGAACAGCAACACGGGAGCGACTCCGGCCAGGAACTCGACGATCGGGTATCTCTCCGGGATGTGAACGCCACAGTGCGAACACCTGCCCCTGAGAAGCAGATAGCTCAGGATCGGCACATTCTCCCACGGCCGGATCCTCTCCCCGCACTGGGGACAGGACGACGGGGGGCTGACTACCGACTGCCCACGGGGCAGTCGGTAGATCAGCACGTTGAGGAAGCTGCCGAGGACAGCGCCTATGACGAAGAGCCCCGCGTGGATCACGCTATTTGTTCTCCCACCTCAGGTCGATCTCGTTCTCCTGGCGCTCGCTGTAGCGCTCGAGCGCCTCACCGGTGAGGATCCGAGGCGTCAGGAACAGCACGATCTCGGTATCCGACTCGGTGCTGATGCTCTTGCGGAACAGCTCACCAAGCAGCGGGATGTCGCCGAGGATCGGCACCTTGAAGTCGGTGTCGATGATGTCCTTGCGGAGCAGACCGCCGATCACGATGGTCTGACCGTCGCCTGCCATGACCGTCGTGTGCGCCGTGCGGTGCTTCGTGTCGACCGCGTCGTCCGGGAAGTAGTTCGACCGCTGCGCCGAGCTGACCATCGGCTCGATCTCCATGGTCACGACGTTCTCGTTGTTGATGTGCGGCGTCACCTTGAGACTGACACCGACCTGCCCGAAGATCGGTTCCACCGTGGACTCACTGCTGCCCTCACGGTAGGTCGTCTTCTTGGCAAGCGCCATGTTCCGGACGATCTCGATCGTGGCTTCCCTGTTGTCGACCGTCAGGATCTGCGGCTGTGCCAGAACATCCGCCCTCCCCTCCTTCTGCAGAGCGGTGATCGAACCGGTCAGATCCTTGAGATCGCTGAACGATGCGAACTTGCCGAATGTGAGTTCGAACAGACCCTCGGTCTCGTCGTTGAAGTAACTCGTGTACGACACATCCTGGTCCCCGCCTTCGTTCTTGAGCGGGTTCATGACACCCCACGAGATGCCAAGCTCATGCGATGCGTCGTCCGAGAACTCCACGATCTTGGCCTCGATCAGCACCTGACCGGTCGGCGTGTCCAACTCCGTGATCAGTGACCGAAGCGTGGGCATGTTCTCCGGGATGTCGGAGACGACGAGCGCGCTCGTGCGCGCATCCACGACGATGCTGCCGAGGTCGGTCAGCACGCCGGCGAGCGTCTCGTTGAGCTCCGTGGCATCCGCGTAGTTGGTGTTGAAGACCTCGGTCGTCGTCGCGACCGGCGGGCCCTCAGGCGACTCCATGATGACGTAGATGTTCGTGCCCTTCTGGCGCGTGTACCAGAGTCCGTTGGCCCGCAGGATGGCTGCGAGCGCGTCCTCCACGAGGACGTCCTCGAGGTACACGTTGATCTCCCGCCCCACCAGCTCGGAGCCGATGAGGAAGTTGATCCCGGACTTCTGCGTCATGACCTTCAGAACCGACCCGAGGGTCACGTTCTGCAGGTTCAGCGAGATCCGCTGGCTCCTGACTCCGGCGTCGGGCGTCTGCGCCACTGCCGGAATCATCATCGTAAACGCGAGTACCACGACGATGGCGCCGATGAGCCAGTGTCGCAGCAATCGGTTGCGGCTTGCATGCATACAGCTCTCCTCCTAGTCGACGGTGAGTTCGAAGGACTTCGATCGGTACTCGAGGATGACCCTGTCGATCCTGATCTCGGTGACACGCGCGCCCTTGATGCGGTCTCCGACATGCACATCCATGCCGTCGATCATTGCGATCGGGGTCTCGGGGTCCCAGATGATTCCATAGAGTGTCATGTACGGAAGCGTGACAGGCTCCGGCTGAGCCGGCTTCTGCTCGCGCTCCTGGGTCGGCTTCCTGCTGGTCAGCCTCACGAGCGGCTCGAACGGGTCACGTGCATCGTCACCCGTGTACATCTTCTGCATCCGCGCTCGGGCGATCTTCGCGACGGAGGCGAGGTGCTGCGGATCTCGATCGATCACGCTGCCCTCAGCGCGCGGCGTCGCGGCGTGAGCGGCGGTGTCGCTCGCGGGGAGCATCCGGATGACCACGACGACCAGAAGGACGAGCACGAGTCCGCCCAGGATCATCAGCCTCTTCTTGTCGCCCTTCAGAGCTTCCACGGTCTAGTCCTCCCACGACACGGCGCCCACGAGGACCTTCGCCTCCGGGTCGCCTCCACCGTCCTCATCGGCCTCGAATGTGACACGCCGCACGATGAGGAAGCGCTGGCTGCTCTCGACGAGTCCCAGGAACTCGCCGATCTCGTGATACTCCCCCCGCAGCGTCAGCTCGATCGGATATTCGACCATCCTCTTCGAGATCTCGCTCTCCGGGAGCAACTTGGGATCCTCAGATACTCTGATCCCGGCGTCCTTCGCGAGCTGCTCGAGGGATGTGATGACCGTCATCCGCTGGTCGCCCTTCATCAGACCGTCACGGAAGGCGGCAACGGCGGTACTCGACTCGCGCACCACGAAGAAGTCCTCGATGATCGTCTTGCGGTCGCGGAGCACGTCCAACCGCGTCCAGACGGGCTTGAGAACCACGAAGTACGAGAGGTTCGCCGCCGCAACGTAGATCAGGATCGCGACTGCAGCGATCCGCCACGCGGTCCACCTTCGCGGTCCGCCGCCGAGGCGCACGAGTCGCGCGATCTGCGAGCCACCCCCGCCCTCGCATGCGGTCGCGTCAGTCGCAGAGTCCTCGGAGCCGTTGAGCTCGGCCGGATCATCCACGAGTTCGCCCCGAGGCGCGGGCTTCTTCCCGAGGGCCTGTCCTATTCCAAACGGCAGTTTCAAGAGCTCCCCCACTGGCGTCAGGGCCGGTCCCATGCAGTTGCCGGCTCCCCGCGCCGTCCTGCCCACTCCCTATCTGAAGGGACACGTGATCTCGAAGCCGATGACATCCTCGCCCCCGAGCCGCGTCTTCCCAGTCTCAGCGAACTTCGCTTCCGAGATGTACCCCGACAGCTCGGAGTCCTCCTCCAGCGCGAGGGCGAATGTCCGGATGATCTCGTCACCGCCGGTCTCACCCCCGGCGAGTGCCATCCCTTCGATGAAAAGCCCTCGTGTCGATTTCGATTTCCGCGAGCTGGCGGCCGGGATCTTGAACTCGATCCGCGTCAACCAGACACCCTCCGGCACGGAGTGCGCGACCGCTTCCCACAGGTACGTGAACTCCGTGCGGTCATCGATCAGACCACCGATCTCGCGCAGATCCGGCTTGATCCTCCGCACGATGACGTCAAGGTCCTGGTGTGACGGTGTGCCCGGATACAGCGCCGAGAGGTCCTCCTGCATCTTGTCGATCTCCTTGGCGTAGACGTCGATCATCTTGAAGTTCGCCGCGGAGAAGAAGATCACCGCCAGGATGGTCAGCACGTAGATGAGGGCCGACGCAGAGATCACCGAGAACATCACGTTCTTGCGCTGGTCCGGCACGATGTTGTCTCGTATCAGGTTGATGTCGTACATATCAGTGGACGTCCTCTGTCATGGCCAGCGCCGACGCAAGTGCGACGAAGGGCGCAAGGTCCTGGACGGTCTTCTTGTCGAAACGCCCCTCATCGATGTACACGTCGTCAAGCGGGCTCCAGAGCGAGACGCCGAGACCGGAGCGACTCTCCAGCTCATCTCGAAGGTGCGGGAGCCCGGACCCGCCGCCACACAGGTAGACGTGGTCGATCGTGCGCCCGTTGTCCCGGCTCTTGTAGTAGTCGAGCGACCGTGCGATCTCGCTCACCAGGCGACGGTTGACCTGTTCCATCGAGCGGACGACGGTCGGGTTCGAGTCTGACTCGGTCACCTTGGCCTTCTCGGCCTCAGGGAACCCGACGCCAAGCGTCTCCCCGACGGCCTTCGTGTAGGCGTCACCGGCGACCTCGATGTCGCGCATGAAGGGGACCGTCCCCTTCGCGGCGACTCCGATGCTGGTGACCTTCGCGCCCACATCCACGACGGCAGCGGTCCCGTCGACGCACGACCTGTTCACAAGCGCTTCGAGGAGCACGAGCGCGTCGACGCTCACGACGCGCGGCTCGAAGCCGGACCCCGACACGAGAGCGGTCTTGGTGTCGATCTCCGGCTTCGTCGCCGCGACAAGCAGAACCTCCGTCCGCGACTCATCCTTGGCCTTCTGCATCACCGTGTAGTCCACGTAGGCATCAGCGAGGTCGAAGGCGATGACCTGGCTGCCCTCGTACCAGACAGCTCCCCTCACTTCGGCCGCGTCCATCTTCGGGAATCGGAAGCTCCGCACGGCGACATGCGGACCGGCCACGGAGATCGCGACCCGGCTCGTCTCCGGCGAGCAGGCCTCGCGGACCGACGCGAGCGCTCGCGCGCTGGACTCGGCATCACCCGGTGACTCGATGATGGCCAGTGCCAGGTTCTCAAGCTGATACGAGCCGCCTCCGCCCGAGAGCTCCACGAGCTTCACGGATGCCGACCCGATATCCAGTCCGACAAGTCTCTTGGTCTCGTTCGTGAACACTGCCGTCGCTACCCCCTGCTCGGCCTTCCCAGCGTTGTCCTAGTTGTGGACAAGATCCCCTGACTGGTCGATCGTCTTGACGACGCCAGCGACGTCGCTGCCGTGCGTCGCCGTGCTCTGGTCGCCATCGCACTTGATGGTGAAGGTGTTCGCCGTCGGCGCGCCCTCGAACACGTAGCACTCTTCGCTGAAGTGCCGACCTTCGAGGTCGTTCGGGTTGACGGCCAGGATGCCGCCGGTCGTTACGACCACCCCGTCACTGAAGTTCGCATGCGCGTACGTTCCGTACTCCGCGCGGTACATCCGCATGGCATCCTTGATGAGACCGAGCGCCGCCGTGGCCTCCGTTCCCATCGATCGCTCCGGCACGATCTGATAGAGCGGGATCGCGACCGTCGCCAGGACACCAACGACGATGACGACGATCATGAGTTCGATGAGTGTGAATCCCTGTTCCTTGCGCTGCATGAGACCTCCTCTTTCAGGACCGGGGCCCCCCACATGCCCGGGCACCTCAGCCTGAAACAACCTGCGGTGCGCAGCTCTCGCAATCGGCTCGACACTCCTCCTTCCGCCTGGTCCCGCGACTCGAATGGGGCCCCGCAGGGGCGGCGCTCAGGCGCCGCCCCGCGGGACGATGCAACGCTACGAGTTGCTGATGGTACCGTTCTGATCGATCGAACGGACGATAGTCGCGACCTCTCCGGCCTGCGGAGCGGTGCTCGCGGCGCCGTCACACTCGATATCGAACGCGTTCGCGGTCGGAACAGCGTCGAACGTGTAGCACTCGGTGCTGAAGTACCGACCGAGAAGATCCGTATCGGTCACGTCCAGCACGCCCGGATCCGTCACCTGGTCACCGGCGGCAACGCCAGCGATCACGTAGGTCCCGTGCTCGGCGAAGTACACACGCATGGCGCCGCGGATCGTACCGAGAGCCGCCACGGCCTCACTGGCCTTGGCGCGCTCGGTCGCGCCCTGGTACATCGGGATCGCAACGGCAGCCAGAATGCCGACGATGATGACCACGATCATCAGCTCGACGAGGGTGAAACCCCTCTGGTTCCTGCGCAGCATCTCAATCACCCCCTTCCCTGCTCTTTGAAGGTCCCCTGTCAACTCGACCCACAACTCATCCCACGCTTCTTCCTTCTGCTACTGGATCCCAGTCGCCATCGAGAAGATGGGCAGATAGATGGCCAGGACCACCACCGCGACGACACCGCCGAGTCCCACGATCAGCGCAGGCTCGATCATGGCCGTGAGGCCATTGATCGCCGCGTCCACCTCGTCGGTGTAGAAGTCCGCGATCTTCTCGAGCATGTCGGGAAGATTTCCGGAGCTCTCACCGGCAGAGACCATACTCACGACCATCTTCGGAAAGACCGGTGACTCGGCCAGCTTCTCAGAGATGGTCGCGCCGTTCACAACTCCAAGACCGACTCCGTCGATCGCCTCCTGAACGACCGTGTTGCCCGCCGTCTCGCCCACGATCTCGAGCGCGGCGATCACCGTGACGCCGTTCGAGAGCAGCGTGCCGAGCGTTCGGCTGAACCTGGCCACCGCGGCCTTGCGGATCAGCTTCCCGAACAGCGGAGCCTTGAGCATCAGACCGTCTATCCGCTTCTTGCCCGCCGGCGTCTTCCACCACTTCCAAAGGAGGAAGGTGCCGACACCGAGCACGAGCAGCTCGATGAGGATGTTGTTCCCGAGAAACCTCGACGTTGCGATGAGGATCTGCGTCATCGGAGGAAGCGTCATGTCGAAGTCCGCGAAGATGTCCTCGAACCTCGGAATGAGGAAGAACATCACCGCGATGATCGCGCCGACGAAGAACACGGCGATGAACGCCGGGTAGGTCGACGCCGAGACGATCTTGCGCGTGAGCGCGTCGCGTGCCTCGAGGTACTGCGCCAGCCGGCTGAGCACCTGGGGCAGGGCGCCCGACTCCTCACCGGATCGCACCATCGAGATGAAGAGCGTCGAGAAGACGCGCTCGTGCTTCCCCATAGCCTGTGAGAGCGTCGACCCCGCCTCGATATCGTGCGACACCTCGATCAGCACCTCCGAGAGCGTCTGGTTCTCGATCTGGTCCGAGATCCCGTCGAGGCTCTCGAGAACCGGGAGACCGGCGTCGAGCATCGCCGCGAGCTGCCGGCAGAGAATGGCGAGGTCCTTGGTCTTGACCTTCTTGCCCTTCCGCTTCGCCTTCGGCTTCGACGTCGCCGAAGCGGGCATCACCGACGTCACGACCAACCCCTCCTTGCGGAGGATCGACACGAGCCCCATCTCCGTGTCGGCCGCCCGAGTGGCCTTGACCGTGCGTCCCTTCTCGTCCTTCGCGGTGTAGATGAACTCAGGCATTCCTTGCCGTCCTTCTCAGTTCGATCCGTCTAGGCTCGCGCGCCGAACGCTCCGCGGGAGTCGCACCGGCTGAGTTCACGCATCATCCCCTTCACATCGTTCGAGTTCATCAGCGCCATCTCCGACGTGATGTTCCCACCGTGCACCAACGACAGCAGCGACGAGTTCAGGCTGTGCATGCCCTCCTTCGCCCCGGTCTCGATGGCGGAGCGAAGCTGCTGCAGGTTGTTCTCGCGGATGAGATTCCGCACCGCGGGCGTCGCGACCATCATCTCGGTCGCGAGCTTCCGCCCGGTCCCGCTCGCGTCGGGCAGCAGCTGCTGTACGAGCACGCCCTCGAGACAGAGCGAGAGCTGCGTCCGCACACCCGACTGCTCGTGTGACGGGAAGATGTCCACGATTCGGCTGATCGCCTGCGGCGCCTCACTGGTATGAACGGTCGTGAGCACCAGATGTCCGGTCTCGGCCAGCGTCAGTGCCGTCCGGACCGTGTCGAGATCGCGGATCTCACCGATGCAGATGACGTCCGGGTCCTGACGAAGCACCTGCCGGACTGCCTCCGCGAACGAGATCGTGTCCCTGTCGAGCTCACGCTGGTTGACGATCGAGAGCTTGTGCTTGTGCAGGTACTCGATCGGATCCTCGACCGAGAGGATATGAACGTTCTTCGTGGCGTTGATGTAGTCGATCATCGATGCCAGCGTCGTCGACTTGCCCGAGCCGGTCGGTCCGCTGACGAGCACGAGGCCATGGAGCTTCTCGCAGAACTCGCGCATCACCGCGGGAACCCCGAGCGCCTCCATCGAGGGTATCGTCCACGGGAGATGTCGGATCGCCGAAGCGACGCTGCCACGCTGATAGAACACGTTCAGCCTGAAGCGGCCCAGGTCCTCGATGCTGAACGAGGTGTCGAGACCCTTCTCCGCCTCGAACCGCTCGATGCGCCGCTCGTCGAGCATTGCGTACGACAGGCGCTTTGTGGCCTCCGGCGTGAGCCGCTCCTGCTCGCCCGGGTAGAGCCGACCGTCCACGCGGAACGTCGGCGGCACACCGGACGTGATGTGCAGGTCCGAGGCGCGCTTGTCGACCATCTCCCGAAGGAGGTCGACGATCTCTCTGTCCATGCCGTCCTGCATCTCTCGTTTCCCCCTGTGCTCGTGCGTTAGCCGGCCGCGACCGAGAGGACTTCGTCGATGGTCGTCACGCCCTGGCGCACCCGCTCCATGCCGTTGGCGATGAGCGGCTGCATGCCGTCCTCAAGGGCCTGGTCGCGAACCGCTCCACCGACCGTGCCCGAGAGAACGAGTTCACGGATGCCGCGCGACATCGGGAACAGCTCGTAGAGGGCCATCCGGCCCTTGTAGCCGATGTTCCCGCACTCGGAGCACCCGCTCCCCCGGTAGAAGGTCACATCCTCCACCTCGGGGAGGATCTCCCTGAATCGCTCCACGAGATGTGCATCCGGCTCGTACGCTTCCTTGCAGTTCTCACAGATGCGACGGACGAGCCGCTGGGCTATCACCAGATTGAGCGAAGCGCAGATCAGGTACGGCTCCGCTCCCATGTTGAGCATCCGGTCCACGGTCGATGTGGCGTCGTTCGTGTGCAGGGTGCTGAACACGAGATGGCCGGTCTGGGCGGCCTTGATGGCGATCGAGACGGTCTCGAGGTCGCGGATCTCACCGACGAGAATGACGTCCGGGTCCTGCCTGAGGAACGAGCGCAGCGCCGCGGCGAAGTCGAGACCGATGTCCGGGCGCGCGTGGACCTGGTTGATCCCGGCCAGCTCGTACTCGACCGGATCCTCCACGGTCATGATGTTCTTGTCCGGCGAGTTGATGTGCGACAGCGCCGAGTAGAGCGTCGTTGTCTTGCCGCTTCCGGTCGGCCCCGTCAGGAGGACCATCCCGTGTGGCGCGCTGATGGCGTTCTTGATGATCGACAGCGAGCGGTCGTCGAATCCCAACTCCTCGATGTCCGTCCTGAGGTTCGTCTTGTCCAGGATACGCATCACGACCTTCTCACCGTAGATCGTCGGGATGATCGAGATGCGGATGTCGACCTCGCGACCCATGATGCGGACGCGACAGCTGCCGTCCTGCGGGAGCCGGCGCTCGGCGATGTTCAGACCCGACAGGATCTTGATCCTGGAGGTGATCGCCCACTGCATCTTCTTGGGCGGCGGCAGGATCTCGCGCAGGACGCCGTCGACACGAAGCCGGACGCAGATGTCGCGCTCACGCGGCTCGATGTGGATGTCGCTCGCGCCCTCCTGAATAGCCTGCAGCAGGATGAGATTGACCAGGCGGATGACCGGCGCGTCGTTCGGCTCGATCGACAGCTGCTCCGCGTCGACGTCCGACACGGCGTTCGCCTCGACCTCGACATCGACGATGTTCTGGATCGACTTCTCGATGTCGATCTCGTCGCCGTAGTACTTGTCGATGGCGGCCACGATCATTGCCGGGTCAGCCTTGGCGGTCTGAACCTCGTACCCCGTGTTCGCGGCGATCGTATCGGTCGCGATGACGTCGAGCGGGTCCTCCATGGCCACGACGAGGGTATCCCCCTCGCGCGCCACAGCGATGAGGTGGAAGCGCCGCGCCATCTCCCGCGGGATGAGCCGCACGACGTGCGCATCCACGTCGAGACTGGAGATGTCCACCACGGCCTCAGGTGAGGTGTCCGCGTAGTCCATCACGTCATTCCCTGCAAGTGCCCTAGTTCGGGGCCGTTTCAGGCCCTGTCCTCGATAGTAGAGAGCAAGCCGCATGCCAATCAGAAGTGACTGGGTATTACCTTCGTCAAGTGCGGATAACGCGTTGTGTGGTGAGCTGTTGCATCGTTCCAGACGCGCGGACGTCTAGGCGTCCGAGGCGGGTGTGGCGGCCGGTTTCGCATCGTGCAAGGGGGACGTCCCGAATGCCGGTGCAGGCTCAGGATACCCGTTCGAGGCTTCCCTCTTGCAGCTGAGGAAGGCGCTCGCGATGACCGGATCGAACTGAGTGCCTGAGCAGTCTTCGAAGACCTTGAGCGCCTCCTCCTCGGGAACCGCGCCGCGATACGGACGCTCCGAGGTCAGCGCGTCGTAGCAGTCAGCGACGGCCAGGATACGCGCACCGAGCGGGATGTCCGCGCCGGAGAGACCATCCGGGTAGCCCTTTCCGTCGAAGTGCTCGTGGTGATACCGGACCATATCGATGACGTCGCCGAGTTCCTCGATGGGCTCGAGGATTCGCGCGGCGAACACCGGGTGCTGCTTGACCAGCTCCCATTCGTCCGGGTCCAGGCGGCCCGGCTTGTTGAGAACGCTCTCCTGGATGCCGATCTTGCCGATGTCGTGAAGGAACCCGGCGATCCAGATACTCTGGATCTCGTCCTCGGAGAGCGAGAGGTATCGGGCGATCCGCACGGACTCCTCGGCAACGCGTGCCGAGTGACCCTGCGTGTACCGGTCCTTCGCCTCAAGCGCCTGGGCCAGCGCCTTGATGCTGCCGATGAACAGGTTCCTCAGATCGTCGTTCGCCTGGTTGAGCTGCCGTGTGCGCTCCTGCACCATCGACTCGAGGTTTCGCTGGTACTCGCGGTTCTGCTTGACCAGCGTCCTCTTCTCGACGGCGCGATCCACCGTGAGGCTCAGGACATCGAGGTTGAGAGGCTTCGAGAGGAAGTCGTACGCACCGAGACGCATCGCCTCGAGCGCAACCGAGAGATCCGGCGCACCGGTCATCATCACGACCGCGACGTCTGCGTCGCTCATGCGGATCTGCCGGAGCATCTCCACACCATCGATTCCGGGCATGTTGATGTCCGAGAGAATGCCGTCGTACTCGCCCTGAGCGACCATCGTCAGGGCCTCCTCGGCGCTCCCTGCCTTCTCACACTCGTACCCGTCGTCGCTCAGCTTGAATGCGACCAGGTCCCGGATACTCGGCTCGTCATCAACAACGAGGATCCTTCCTCGCTTCTCCTCCACAGCGTCCTCCCCACTGGAATTCGCTCGCCGGCGGCGGATGTGGCCACTGCCGGCCTGCGCAGCTTGCCCCACTCGAACAAGCAAGTCCCGTACCAATGCCAGACGGACAGAACGCAAGAAAGCCCCGCAGCACGGGGCTTCAGAGGGATATGAACCTGTCCTCAGGGATCTGCGGGTCGTCGTGGTCGTCTCTCAACCCGCAGAATGCGAAGCGTGATTCAGGGCGTCGCGATTCGCGCCCGTGATATGTTCATCAATTGAACAGGCCACGCACGGTCATCGACCGAGTTCGTCCATCTCGATCTGCTTCCACTCGTGTCGGAGCCTGTCCCACTTGTAGAACTTCACGATGTCGACCGTCTCGTCCTCCGAGTAGATGTACTCCACGTCGCTCTCCGAACCGATTCGCTTCGAGAACGTCACCTTCTTCTCGAGCAGCAGCGGCTTGACGGTTCGCTCGAGCTTCATCCGGCCCGACGCGCCATCGAAGACGGCGGTCTCGATCGTCATCTGACGCTCCGGGATCTCCTCGATCTCGTGGTCGAGGAACCCGAAGAGCTTCTCGATCTTGTCGAGCAGCGCATCCCACTTCTTCTCGTGCATCGCGCCTCCCCTAGAGAAGGACACCCTTCCGCCGCCCGACCGTCGTGAAGGCCTCGATCGCCCGCTCGAGCATGTCCCGGTCGTGTCCAGCCGAGACCTGGACGCGGATCCTCGCCGTCCCCTTCGGTACGACGGGGTAGCTGAATCCTATCACGTACACGCCCTCATCGAGAAGCTCCGTCGCGAACTCCTCGGCGAGCCGCGCGTCATCCTCGTGGCGCCCGAACATCACCGGGACGATCGGGTGCGTTCCGGGCACGATGTCGAAGCCGGCCGCGGTCATCCCTGCCCGGAGGAACCGCGTGTTCTCGTGCAGCCTGTCGAGGAGCACCGACGACTCCGAGAGATGCTCGAGAGCCGCGATCGTGGCGCCGACCACGGCCGGAGCGACAGTGTTCGAGAACAGGTACGGACGCGACTTCTGGCGCAGGTACTCGACGGTCGTCGCATCGCCGACCACGCAGCCGCCGGAGGCCCCGCCGAGCGCCTTGCCGAAGGTCGTTGTGAAGATGTCGACCCTCCCCTCGCACCCCGTGTGCTCAGCCGTCCCACGCCCCGTCGCCCCGATGACGCCGGTCGCGTGTGAGTCGTCGACGAGGACGCGCGCGTCGCAGGCGTCTGCCAGATCGCAGATCTCGGGCAGACGGGCGATCTCACCATCCATGCTGAAGACGCCATCCGTCACGACGAGACGGCGGCGCGCATCTGACGCATCGGCGAGCTTCGAGGCGAGGTCGTCCATGTCGGAGTGCTTGTAGATGAGCCTCCGCGCCTTCGACAGTCTGACGCCGTCGATGATCGATGCGTGATTGAGCTGGTCGGCGATGATGGCGTCCTCGGCGGTGAGCAGGGTCTGGAAGACGCCGAGGTTCGCATCGAAGCACGACGAGAAGAGGATCGCGTCCTCCATTCCGAGGAACCCGGCGACGGTCCGCTCAGCGTCCTTGTGGATCTCCTGGGTCCCGCAGATGAAGCGCACGGACGAAAGGCCGTATCCCCAGCGTTCGAGCGCTCCCGCCGCAGCCTCGATGATGAGGGGATTCGAGGTCAGTCCGAGGTAGTTGTTCGCGCAGAAGTTGAGGACCTCGCGCCCGTCGGTCGTCCGGATGACGGCTCCCTGGCGGGTCGAGATCACCCGCTCGCTCTTGTAGAGACCCGCCTCGCGCATCGCATCGATCTCGGCGCGGAGCCCGTCCCAGCACTTGCTGCCCATGGCGTCTTCCTCCATCGTCACCCGCCCCTCGGCGGCGTCCGACTGCCCAGCTCACACCTCTATCCTACTCCTGAGAGCGGCGGATTCCAAACGCGACTGAACCTTCCCTCAGGAACGCAGGGTCGCGCTTCTCACCCGTTTCTGGTACATTGGTCGGGCCGCACACGGAATGACAGATGCTTCAGAAACCTCGACGGAAGGGCACGCGGTGAGCGCAACGAGCATTTCGCGGATCCTCGTCACGGGGTCCGAGGGCCAGATCGGATCCGAGCTGACGCTTGAGCTCAGAAGGAGATACGGAGAGGAGAACGTCGTCGCGAGCGACATCCGGACCGACCCGAAGTCGTCGGAGGGCGAACTCGCGGGTCCCTACGAGGTCATGGACGTCACCGACGCGGCCAGATGGCGCGAGGTCTGCGGCGTCCACGGCATCGACACGATCGTGCACATGGCCGCCATCCTCTCGGCGACCGGCGAGAAGAACCCTCTGAAGGCCTGGGAGGTCAACATCAACGGCCTCATCAACGCGCTCGAGACCGCGCGCGCGCTCGAGCTGACCCAGGTCCTCTGTCCCAGCTCGATCGCTGTCTTCGGTCACGGGTGTCCGCGCGAGAACACGCCACAGGAGACGGCGCTCAAGCCGTCGACGATGTACGGCGTCACGAAGGTCTGCGGGGAGCTTCTCTGCGACTACTACGTCCACCGGTTCGGCGTCGATGCGCGGGGGCTTCGGTACCCCGGCATCATCTCCGCCGAGACGCTCCCCGGCGGCGGGACGACGGACTACGCGGTCGACATCTACTACAAGGCCATCGAGGAGAAGCGATACACCTGCTTCGTCCGAGAGGACACGCGACTCCCGATGATGTACATGCCCGACTGCATCAAAGGCACGATCGACCTCATGGAGGCGGACTTCACGCGTCTGAAGCACCACGGCGACTTCAACATCGGAGCGATGAGCTTCACGGTCGGCGAGCTCGCGACGTCGATCAAGCGGCACATCCCGGAGTTCGAGGTCAGCTACGAACCGGACGAGCGTCAGGCGATCGCCGACTCGTGGCCCGCCTCGCTCGACGACTCCGCCGCGCGCGCGGAGTGGGGCTGGGAGCCCTCGTTCGACCTCGACGCGATGACGGCTGACATGCTTGAACGGCTCGAGAAGCGGCACGCCGTCGGGAAGCTCTACGGCTAGTCGCCCGGCCGTCGACTCTGAGGCCGGCACCGGCAACACACCGGTCCGGACGAGAGTGACAGGACCGGATCGAGCCGAACCAAGCCGGGCCGGGCCAAGCCGAACGACCACGGGGGTGCCGTCAGGCGCCCCCGTTCTCATTCCCTCTGTGGAGCTGTCGCCCCGCTACATCCCGTACTTGTCGATGATCCCCTTCTTGTCGAGCCCGAGGATATCGTACTTCGCGCCCACCTTCGTGAAGGCGGCCACGCACTTGTCGATGTGCTCGTCCTCATGCGCGGCGGACAGCTGCACGCGGATCCTCGCCTGCCCCGCAGGCACGACCGGGAAGAAGAACCCGATGACGTAGATCCCCTCGGCGTACATGTCGCGCGCCATGTCGTTGGCGAGCTTCGCGTTGTAGAGCATGACCGGCACGATCGGCGTCTCGCCCGGACGGATGTTGAGCCCGGCCTTCTCCATTCCCTCACGGAACCGCTTCGTGTTCGCATCGAGCTTGTCACGGCGCTCGGTCGACTCCGAGATGAGGTCGATGACCTTGATCGACGCGGCGACGATGGGCGGCGCGAGCGAGTTCGAGAACAGGTACGGCCTGGCGTTCTGACGGCACAGCTCGATGACCTCCCGCTTTCCCGACACACAGCCGCCGGAGGCGCCGCCGAGCGCCTTTCCGAAGGTCGTCGTGATGAGATCGACCTTGTCCATGACGCCGAAGTGCTCGTGCGTCCCGCGGCCGGTCTTCCCGATGAACCCGGAGGCGTGCGACTCGTCCACAAGGACCATCGCGCCGTACTTCTCTGCGAGCGCGCACATCTCGTCGAGTGGACAGAGGTCGCCGTCCATCGAGAAGACACCATCGGTCACGATGAGGCGGTGACGCTTGTCCTGATGGAGCTCGAGCTTCTTCTCGAGGTGCTTCATGTTCATGTGCTTGAACGTGTCGTACTCCGCCGAGCAGAGCCTGATGCCGTCGACGAGCGACGCGTGGATCAGCCGGTCGGCGATGATGACGTCCTCCGAGCCGAGAATGGCCTCGAACACACCGGCATTGGCGTCCATGCACGACGGGAAGAGAAGCGTGTCCTCCATTCCGAGGAACGCCGAGACCTTGTCCTGCAGCTCGCGGTGGATGTCCTGGGTGCCGCAGATGAACCGCACCGAACTCATACCGTACCCGCGGGAATCGAGCCCCTCATGTGCCGCTGCAATGACATCGGGGTGACTCGACAGGCCGAGGTAGTTGTTGGCGCAGAAATTGAGGACCTCTTCCTGAGGCGCGCCCTCCGGGTACTCGACCCGGATCTCGGCTCCCTGCGGCGAACAGATGAAGCGCTTCTCCTTGAAGAGCCCCTTCTCCTTGATCGCCGCGATGTCCTCAGCGAAGAGCTTTCTGCTCCTGTCAGTGAATGCCATGAAGCCCTCCGGATCAGCCCTGATGCTTCGTCACGAGTTCCACGATCTTGTTGACGGTATCGAACGCCTCGGGGGTCGCCTCCTCGTCCGGAAGCTTGATGCTGTATTTCTTCTCGAGGAAGACCTTGAGCGACACCATCGAGAAGCTGTCAACGATGCCCGACGAGATCAGCGGCGTGTCGAAGCCGACCTCCATGTCGTCGTCCTCATCGACGTACTCGTCGACTATGTACTCCAGCACCACGTCCTTCATCTCTGCCATGTCGTCCCTTCCTTGTCCTGGTGTGTCGCGCCGTGTCCCGCCGGGCCGCGCGAGTCGCTCGTGTGGCCCCGGGTCTGTCTAGTCGTCCTCAAGCGTCGAGAGATCCCCGACCTCCTCGCCCCACTCGAGCGCCCTGAGGTAGCGTCTCAGGATCTTGCCCGAACGGGTCTTGGGGAGCTTCTCGACGTACTCGATCTCCTGCGGCATCGCCAGGGGCGAGAGCCGCTTCCTGATGAAGTTCATCACGTCCAACTCGAGGTCGTCCGACGGCTCGAAACCCGGATTGAGGGTCACGACCGCCTTGACGACCTCCATGTTGACCTCGTCCGGTTTGCCGATGGCGGCGGCCTCCGCGATGGCGTCGTGCTCGACCAGCGCCGACTCGATCTCGAACGGACCGACAAGGTGCCCGCCCGTGTTGATAACGTCATCGTCGCGGCCCACGAACCACCAGTACCCGTCCGCATCGACGCTTGCACGATCGCCCGAGACGTACCAGAGGCTTTCATCCGTGCGAAGCTCGTCCGGCGTCGCATCGTCGGCCGCGCCTGCGAACTTGCTCCGGTAGATGTCGGGCTTGTTCCGGTACTCGCGGAACATCGAGGGCCAGCCGGGCCGGAAGGCGATGAGTCCGACCTTTCCCGGCTCGTCGATCGGGACCTGGGTCTTGAGGTCGAGCACGCCCGCGGTGATCCCGGGGAACGGCTTTCCCATCGAACCCGGCTTGATCGGCATCCCGGGGAAATTCGTGATCATCATCGCACCCGTCTCGGTCTGCCAGAACGTGTCGTGGAACTGAAGCCCGTACGCCTTCTCGCTCCAGATGACGGCCTCCGCGTTGAGCGGCTCGCCGACCGAGGCGAGATGTCTCAGGGAGGAAAGGTCGTACTCTCGCGCGAGGTCCTCGCCGTCCCGCATCAGCGAGCGGATAGCGGTCGGCGCCGAGTACCAGACCGTGATGCGATTATCGGCGATGAACTCATACCACCGTTTGGACGTGAAACCCGAATCGAGCACGCACTGGGTGACGCCCAGCGCCCACGGTCCGATGATGCCGTAGCTCGTGCCGGTCACCCAGCCGGGGTCGGCCGTGCACCAGTAGACGTCATCCTCGGTCAGATCGAGCACCCAGCTCGTCGTGAGCGACTGCCCCCAGACCGAGCTGTGAACGTGCTGCGCACCCTTCGGCTGGCCTGTCGTCCCGGAGGTGTAGTGAAGGACCGATGGCGACTCGGGGTCGGCCGCGAACGACTCGAACTGCTCGACGCGCGGCGCCTCCTCGACGTCGAAGAACACCTCGCCGTCCTTGAGCTTCGCCTCGTTGCCCTCGACGACGATGATGTGCTTGAGCTCGGGCAGCCGGTCGAGGATCTTGCGGACCTTCTTGACGTGCTTCTGCGTGGTGAGAATGGCCCTTGTCCCGGCGCTCTCGAGCCTGACCTCGAGCGACTCGTCGCCGAACGCGGAGAACAGCGGCTGCGCGACGCCGCCCATCTTGAGGATGCCGAGGAAGGAGAAGTAGAGACTCGGGATCTTGTCCATGAAGATGCAGACCCGGTCGCCCGGCTCGACACCCTGCTGCTCGAGAAACTGCGCGAAGCCGTTGGAGTAGACCCTCAGATCGTCGAACGTGTAGGCGCGCTTCTTCCCGCCGAACCCCTCCCAGATGAGCGCCGTCCGGTCAGCGCCGCCGCGCGCGCAGACGCGGTCGGAGCAGATGTGACCGATGTTGAGAAGCTCTCCATCCGACCAGCCCAGAACGTCCTGTGCAATCGACCAGTCGAAGCCCTGCAGCCGTTCCTCGTACGACCCGATGTTGCTCATGAACCGTCCTTCCTTCTCTCGTGAGTTCCCTGTCGGCAATCTCCGATGCCACAGTCGTCCGGGGACTCCAGCACGACGACTGCAAGCGCGGTGTTCTTCGTGTGAGCGATCGAGACGCTCCAGTCCGTGGCTCCCAGGGTCACAGCCGCTTCGAGCGCTGCACCTGAGAGAACGAGCTCCACATCACCCGCGTTCCCTCGAACGAGCTCGGCCACGAGCCCGAGTTCGTCTGCCATGCCGAGCGCTCGCGCCGCCGCCCGCTTGGCGGCCGCCCGCGCCGCGAAGCACTCCCAAGGCCTGGCCCGTCCCTCGCAGTACGCGATCTCACCGGGAAGGAACCTCGTGCCGATGATATCGTCGGTGAGAGACGCGCGGAACAGGGGTACGTCAACGACGTCGGTCCCGATCCCGATGATCACGCAGCCTCCTGCCTCGGATGATGGTGAGTTCATCGATTCTACCCTGCCCGCGAGTCACGGTCAATGACCGCTCCGAACGCGCCGACCCCCGCGACGACCGTGCGTCGCGGGGGCTTCCCATCAGGCTCGTTCGGGAGCCGTTCGTCGGGGCCTGGAGCGAGGTCGGAACCGCTCCTCTCACCGAGCAACCTCAGTCGCGCCGGGCACGCCCATCGGCACCCGATGCCCTCATTCGTGCCGGTAGAGCGCTTTCACCCTCCCCCAGGTGGTCGCCTCCACGGGCGAGCTGCAATCCGACGGGTGGGACGGGATGTTCACCTCACCCGGACTCGGGATCATCATGAACCAGTCCTCGGCGCTGGACCCGTTGTGGTCGGCCCCGTTCGGACACCGCCCGAGGCAGTTCCCCTGCGGAACACCGGGCGCGGGTTCATCATCATCGCAGGCGCCGTATCCGATCGGCACCGGGTCGGAAACGCCGTCCCAGTTCACGCCGTCGACGATCGTCCAGCAGTCGATGCTCGCGGTCGAGTCGACGCCGGTCGCGAGCAGAATCCCGTCACCACCGTTGGCGAGCGCCAGATCCTGATCGAACCCGCCACAGTGAATGATGTTGGGCACGTCCGGGTTGTCATTGTCGTCCGATGGGTGGACGAACTCCCAGTCGGCTCCGGACAGGTCGGGCGTCAGCTCGCCCTCGACCGCATCGCGCGCCAGCACCATCCGCTGCCCGGGCCAGATCGGGTGGTTCATGCCTCCCGGATGTCCGGGGAACCGGAAGACGGGCTCCGGCATGCCGTCGTCGCCCTCGTCGCTGATCACGGCCCCGTCAAGGAACGACACCGTGCCAGACGTATTCGCGATCTCGACGTACTCGTTGTGCGCATCGAACCCCGGCACGTAGTAGTAGATCTCCGTGAAGACAACGCCATCCCACGGCTGGAGCGCTTGCGTCTCCACGACAGTGACCAACGCCAGCGCGATGGCTACGACTCCCAACAAGACCGCGCGCACTCCGCTCACTCTCCTCCGCACATCGACCTCCCTCGTACGTTCTCCACCATCTCCTCCCCCCGCGGAACCCCGGCGACCGGGACGCAACCCATCGTCGCACGGAGCGCGCCAACCCTGCAGGAAACGAGAAGAGGCCCGCGTTGCGGGCCTCCTGTGCCTGCTGATGGAGAGCGTGATCACTCGCGCGTCAACTCCGTGGACGCTGGTGCAGTGTGAACGCTCGCGCGTCAACTCCGCGGACACATCCGCGCGCCGACTAGTCGCGCAGACGCATCCATCGCGCGTCCACCCCGGCGGCCTCGAGCATCCGGCGAGACGCCTCGTTCCCATCCGCCGCGATCTCCTCCTCCGACGCTCGGACGAGACGTCCTTCCTCCACGACGATCTCGCCGTTGACCACCGTGTAGGCCGCTCGGTGATCGAACCCCGCGTAGATGATCGCTGCCAGCGGATCGGACAGGGCTCCGGCGTACCCGAGCGCGCTCATGTCGAAGAGCGCCAGGTCGGCAGCCATCCCCGGCTCGATGGCTCCGATCTCGGACCGCCCGAGCACGGACGCGCCGCCGCGGGTCGCCATCCGCGCGATCTCATCCGCCGTGATCGCTCGCGGGCCCCAGGTCAACAAGTGGGCGAGCAGGCAGATCCGGAGTTCGCCAAGCATGTCGGAGCTGTCGTTGCTCGCGCTCCCGTCGACACCGAGTCCGACCTTCGCGCCTCGCTCGAGCATTTCCGGAACTCTGGCGACGCCGGACGAGAGCCGCATGTTCGACGTCGGACAGTGCGACACACCGGTCGCAGTCCCGGCGAGAAGATCGAGCTCGTCCTCCTTGAGGTGGACGCAGTGCGCGAACCAGACGTCCTCCCCGACCCAGTCGAGGCTCTCCATGAGCGCCACCGGACGGACGCCGTACTCCTTGAGGCAGTACTCGTTCTCGTCCTCGGTCTCGGCAAGATGCGTATGGAGCAGCACGCCCCGCTGGCGCGCGAGTGCCGCCGTGTCGCGCATCAGGTCGGCGTCGACCGAGAACGGCGAGCATGGCGAGAGCGCGATCCGCGTCATCGCGAACGGCTCCGGGTCGTGGTACGCGTCGATGAGCCGCTCCGAGTCCGCGAGGATCTCGTCGGCGGTCTGGACAACGCCATCCGGAGGAAGACCTCCCTCCGAACGGCCGCGCGACATGCTCCCGCGGGTGGGATGGAACCGGATGCCGAGCCCGGCGGCCGCCTCGATCTCGACGTCGATCAGCTCGGTCCCGATGCCGCTCGGGAACACGTACATCTGATCGCTGGTCATCGTACACCCGGTGAGCAGCAGCTCCGCGCACGCCAGGCGTGTGCTCGCGCGGATGGCGTCGACCGAGAGATTAGCCCAGATGTCGTAGAGCGTTGTCAGCCAGTCGAAGAGCTTGCGATTCTGCGCGGGCGGAACATTCCGCTGCAGCGTCTGATAGAAGTGATGGTGCAGGTTGACGAGCCCCGGAAGCATGAGCATCGTCGAGCAGTCGATGATGCGGGTGCCCTCAGGAGCCGCGATGCCCGGGCCGACCTCGATGATACGGGGACCGTCGACGAGCACGTTGACGTTGCTCAGACGCTCGCCGGCGTCGTTCATGGTCGCGAGGTGATAGACGTCACGGAAGAGGATCATCATCGTGCCTTTCGGACAGGCGGACCGAACGCAGGTCGGCGGGACGCCATCCGTCTCGCCGTCGGGAGTCCCTAGCCCTCGAGTTCGCGGATGCCGGCCAGGACGCGCTCCGGGGTGAACGGGATGCTCCGCAGCCGCGCGCCGGTTGCGTAGTAGATGGCGTTGCCGATCGCCGGCGCGACGACATCGACCGGGATCTCCGAGACGCTCTTGGCACCGAACGGACCGGTCGGCTCGTCGGTCCGTACGAGGATCGCCTTGATCGACGGTGTGTCGACGCTCGAGAAGATCTTGTAGTCGAGCAGGTCGGCGTTCGTCATACGCCCGTGCTCATCGAAGAGCATCTCCTCGGACAGCGCGTACCCGAGCCCCATGGCGACACCGCCCTGGATCTGCCCCTCCGCGAAGGTCGGGTTGATCGCGTGCCCGAGGTCGATCGCGCAGGTGAAGTCGAGGACGTCGATCCGGCCCGTCTCGACATCCACTTCGATGTCCGCGCACGCGGCCGCGAAAGGCGGCGGGCAGTCGAACATCATGCTCGAGGCCGAACAGACGATGTGCTCCTTCTCCTCCCCGTACATCGCCTCCGAGGCGACCTCGGAAAGCGGGAGCGCCTTCCCGGACGACGCACGGACCTCGCCACGCTCGCACACGAGCTCCGACGCATCCACGCCCATCATCCTCGCGGCGTGGTGGAGCAGCCGATCTCGCACCTGCTCGGCCGCGCGGATGACGGCCTGCCCGGTGATGTAGGTCGTGCTCGATGCGTATGCGCCGACGTCGAACGGCGTCTTATCGGTGTCCGAGGAGTAGACCACCACACGGTCGGTCGTCACACCGAGGACTTCGGCGACCATCTGCGAAAGGATCGTATCGCTCCCGGTTCCCAGGTCGGTCGCCCCGATCATGAGGTGGAACGAACCATCCTCGTTCGCCCGCACGGTCGCGGCGCCCATATCGTCCCCGGGGATCCCGCTGCCGTGCATGGCGAACGCTGCGCCCATGGCCCGTCGCAAGTACGGCTTCGAGCCCTGGGACCACGTCTGCCCGGTCGGGAGTCCGGCGTGCCAGGTCTCCCAACCCGACGCCTCATTCACGCGCCGCCAGCACTCGGGCAGACCGTTCGAGCGGATGATCCGACGGAAGCCCGCCTTCCCCTCACCCAGATGCTCGGCGATCGGATCGGCGTCGCCCTCGCGGATGGCGTTGGCGAGACGGAACTCGATCGGGTCGCGACCGAGCGCGAGCGCGATCTCCTCGATCTGCGTCTCGAGCGCGAAGAATCCCTGGGGCGCGCCGTAGCCGCGGAGCGCGCCGGCGATCGGGAGGTTCGTGTAGACGGCATCGGCCCGGAACCGAAGGTTGGGCGCCCGGTAGAGCGGCAGCGTCTTACTCCCGGTGTTCGATGGAACGGTCGTCGAGTGCGACCCGTACGCGCCGGTGTTGACGAGCGTCGTCATCTCGATGGCAGTGAGCGTCCCGTCCTCGCGGACGCCGGTTCGCATGCGGACACGCTGCGGGTGCCGCGTCCGGCTGGCCGCCAGCTCCTCGTCACGGTCGAGCCGCATCTTGACTGGGCGTCGCGTCCGGAGCGTGAGCGCGGCGCAGACGTCCTCAAGCACCACCTCCTGCTTCGCCCCGAACGCCCCGCCGATCCTCGGCTTGATGACGCGTACGCGGTGGAGCGGGATCTCGTTGACGCGCGCGACGATCCGCCGGGCGTGGAACGGGACCTGGGTGCTCGTGACAACGACGAGACGGTCCTTCTCGTCCAGGTAGGTCATCGTGATGTGCGGCTCGGTGGGCGTGCCCTGGACGTACTGGACGTCGTAGACATCATCGAAGACACGGTCGGCGTCTGCGAGTCCCTGCTCGACGTCGCCCACGGCGGCTTCCACCACACCGGCGACGTTGTGCTCCGCGTCTCCGATGTTCACGGCGTCCGGCTCGTCGTGGATGACAGGCGCGCCGGGCTTCATGGCGTCCGCCGGGTCCAGAACCGCGGGGAGCACCTCGTACTCGACCTCGATGAGATCGCACGCGAGCTTCGCCAGCTCGGGCGTCGCGGCGGCGACCACGGCCACGCGATCCCCGACATAGCGGACCTTGGTGTCAAGCATCACGGCGTCATACGGAGACGGTTCGGGGCAGTTCTGCCCGGCCGTCGAGAACGGTACGCGCGGCACGTCAGCGTGGGTCAGCACGCACTCGACGCCGTCGAGGTCGAGCGCCTTCGACGCGTCGATCGAGAGGATGCGCGCGTGCGCGTGCGGACTTCCCTTGACGCGGCCGTAGAGCATCCCGGGTCGGACGAAGTCGTCGGTGTAGCGGGCGCGCCCCGTGAGCAGCCCAAGTCCTTCCACCTTCGTGACGCGCCTTCCGACGGCGGTGTTCTCCTCGTCGCCGCAGCCGACGTCGCCGGTGTCAGACGATGCCGAACCGGCGGCGGACGACTGCTCACAGGTCACCCGGTCACCGGAGGAGAGAGCCTCGACAGCCTCGACGGCTTTGACGTATCCGGTGCACCGGCAGAGGTTGCCCGAGAGCCCCTCCCTGATCTCGTCTTCGCTCGGGTGCGGGTTCTCGTCAAGAAGCGCCTTCGCGGAGAGCATCATCCCCTGCATGCAGTACGCGCACTGGGCGGAGCCGCGCGCGAGGAACTCCTCCTGGACCGGATGTGGATGCGCAGAGTCGCCGAGCCCTTCGATCGTCGTGACCTCGTGACCGTCGACCCGTGCGGTCAGTACTGTGCACGACGGGACCGGCCTGCCATCCATGAGAACCGTACAGGTCCCACAATTGCCCGAGCGGCACCCCGACTTCACCCCCATGAACCGGTGTGCGCGGAGCGTGTCGAGGAGGATCTCGCCGGGGGCGACATCGAGCGCGAGCGTGGTGCCGTTGACCATGAATGTGATCTTCATCGCGTCCCCTCTATCCTTCAAGGCCCGAGGCCTCGGTGAGCACACGGACAGCGGCCGCTATGGCAGCATCTCGCCGGTACCTGGCGGACGCCCTGCGGTCTCCCCGGGGACGCGCCGCATCCACGGCCATGCCCGCGGCGTCCCGTACCGTCTGGGCGGAGAGCCCGTGTTCGGCGAGGAACCCCTCAGCGACGCGCGCCCGTGATGGCGCAACACCGAGTGCACCGAGCGCGAGCCGGACGTCGGGTGCGCCGGCCTCGCGCTGTCCGACCACGGCCGCCGCGCTCGCGATGGCTACATCGAGCCGCTTCCTCCCCACCTTGTGGAAGGCGCCGCGGTGCGCGTCCGCGTTCGGAATGCGAAGCGCGGTCATCAGGTCGCCTCGTGTGAAGACCTCGCTGCGGCTGGCGTAGAACGACTCCAGCGGGAACTGCCTGGCGCCTTCGCGTGTCATGGTCTGGAGCGTCGCGTCGAGCGCGAGCAGCACCGGCGGCAGATCCGTCGGGAAATGCCACGCGACGACGTTCCCGCCGACGGTAGCGAGGTTTCGTATCGTGTGGTTCGCGATCCCGCGGGCGGCTGTCGCGAGAATGCCGCCGGCGAAGCCTGCCGCCTCGGGCGAGCGGGCGAGATCGCCGATGTGCGTACACGCCCCGAGGACGAGCGTTCCGTCCGGCTCGAGCGAGATCGCATCCGCCCCGATCCGGCAGATGTCCACGGCGGTGTCGATCGATGCCCCGGCGTGTACGAGGATGGTCCCGCCCGACAGGTAGAGCGTTGTACCCACACCCGCCGTGTAGGCCTCGACCGCCTCTTCGGGCGAACTCGTGCGGATGAGGTTCGTGATGGTCGACATGGCAGTTCCTTCCTGGGGATGATCGTAGAACCAGATGCAGGATACTCCACGCCACGCGGGCATTCAAGCTCACGCGGCGCTGACTTGACAACATGAGGCATTGCTGATAATATCCATGACAGTTCCCCGGTCACGATCCATGCGCGGGGCCCGCGCCCCCGCCTACATCCCCGAGTGCGGCCTCACGGCCGCGTGGAGGACCTCTCATGAACGGCTTCCGGTCCCGCATCCTGCTGGCCTTGCTGCTTGCGCTGCTCGCTCCAGCGACCAGTTCCGCAGTCACACGCTACGTCCATCCCGGTGGTGGCGGGGACTTCACGACGATCAAGGCCGCGGTCACCGCAGCGTCGACGGGCGACACGGTCCTCGTGGCCGCCGGCACCTACTCCGGCGTCTCCAACACGGACATCGACTTCGCCGGGAAGAATATCGTCCTGGTGTCCGAGAGCGGCCCCTCCCTGACGATCATCGACTGCTCGGGCGGAAGCCCGTACCGTCGCGGCTTCTTCTTCCACAGCGGCGAGGACACGACAGCCGTCGTCGACGGGGTCCACATCACAGGCGGCGTCTCGATCGACGGAGGTGCCATCAACTGCACCGGCGCCTCTCCTTTGATCCGCAACTGCGTCTTCTCGAACTGCGGCGTTGCCTACGGCGGCGCACTGCACATTGAGCAGTCTGCGGCGGTCGTCCGGGACTGCGACTTCCTCCGGAACGACGTCTTCGTCTCGGGCGGGGCCATCTGGATCCAGAACGCCACGCCGACCATCGCATCCTGTCTCGTCGACAGCTGCACGGCGGGGTTCATCGCGGGCGGCATCCTCATCCACGACGGCGGATCGGCAACGCTTCGCGACGTCACCGTCCGGGACTGCAGCTCCGGCGGGGACGGCGCGGGGGTCTACTGCCAGGACGCGCCCAGCTACTTCTATGACGTCCGCTTCATCGCGAACTGGGCGGACTCGACCGACGGCGGCGGGCTCTACGCGAACTGCGACCTGACGCTCGAAGGCTGCCTGTTCCAGGACAACTACGCCGGCGGCGAGGGCGGCGGGCTCCGTATCTTCGGCGGGACCCCGACCCTGACGGACTGCGAGTTCATCGGCAACAATGCCGGAGCTGGCGGCGGCATCTACTCGGACGAGGTCCAGCTCAGCGTCACCGGCGGGAAGTTCTGGAACAACTTCGCCGGTGCCGGTGGTGGTCTGTACACCTACGGCGCGATGCCGGAGATCACCGGGGTCGACTTCGTCGAGAACGAGGCCGTGCTCTTCGGGGGCGCGCTCTGCTGCGAGGACGCCCTGGCCGAGATTGAAGGGTGCACGTTCGAGCAGAACGTGAGCGGTCTCGGGGGCGGAGCGATCTGGGCCGGGTACGTCCTGATGCCCAGCATCACGAACTGCGCGTTCCGGGACAACGACGGGACCACGAACGGCGGCGCCATTGCGTTCGAGGAGGGGTTCGGAGGCGCGGTCGAGTCATGCACGTTCCAGAGAGACACGGCGGCAAGGGGCGCCGCGATCGACGTCTCGGGCGGTGCGGCCCCGGCCATCCGCTCCTGCACGCTCGAGGGAACCGCCTCGTACCCGGGCGACGGGGCCATCGCCTCGACGAACTCCTCTCCCGACATCACGAACACGATCATCGCGAACACCTCGGGCGGCGCAGCGCTCGCGTGCAGCGGGTCGCCCGAACCCGCGGTGTCACACTCGTGCTCGCACGGGAACGCGACGGGTGACAGCCTCTGCGGCGACTCCCACGACAACATGTTCGAGGACCCGCTGTTCTGCGATGCGCCCGCGGGGAATCTCACGCTCCACGACGACTCGCCCTGCCTCGCCGCGAACAACGCATGGGGAGAACTCATCGGCGCACTCGGCGATGGAGGGTGCGGCCCGGGAACCGGCGTTGATGACCCGGCCGTGCCGGCACAGCTTGTGCTGTATCCGGCCAGACCGAATCCCTTCGCGGGAACGACCAGCATCCGCTACCATGTTCCCGTTGGCGCGGGCGGGCTCACGATCGGCGTCTATGACGTCGGCGGCCGCCTGGTCCGGACGGTTCGCGCGGACGGCTCACCAGGGCCGCACGAGGTCTCGTGGAACGGGCGAGACGACGCTGGTCGCGCGGTCGCCTCGGGCGTTTACTTCGTTCGTGCTCAGACCGAGGGAACCACGGAGCAGTCTGCCATCGTGCTGATTCGGTAGCGCCTTGCGCGCCCGCCGACTGCCCCACGTGGCACACCCGAGCAGGAGGATGCGATGGACCGGAGGAACCGCCCCGTGCCGGCTGATTCGGCGCGCGTCTCCGCGCGCAACCTCGCGGCGGCCAGTGTGATCGCGATCGTCGCCACCATCTCCCCCGCTCTCGCCGACACGGTCCACGTGCCGTCGGAGCAGCCGACGATCCAGGCCGGCATCGACGCCGCGGGACACGGCGGAACCGTCATCCTCGCACCGGGAACCTACAGCGGCGCCGGCAACATCAACGTCGACATGCGCGGCCTCTCGGTCACCGTCACCTCGTCGGGCGGGGCGTCAGGCACCATCATCGACTGCGAGCTGGGCGGCCGGGCCTTCAGCCTCACCTCACCGGCCGACACCGCGGCCGTCATCGAGAACCTCACCATCCGGAACGGCACCGGGTCGCTCGGAGGAGCGATCTACATCTCCGCGGCCTCACCCACGGTCTTCGGCTGCGTCATTGAGTCCTGCACGGCGGACAACGGCGGGGCGATCTACGCGGCGAGCAGCGCCTCTCCCGAGATCACGGCGTGCATGTTCACCGGCAACACCGCCACCGACGGCGGAGCCGTGTATGTGAACTGCTACGAGGGAAGCATCCAGGACTGCTCGTTCCTCGGTAACGTCGCCACCAACGGGGGCGCGCTCTCCCTCTCGACGTCCACCGAGATACCGCTCGTGTTTCGCTGTCTGTTCCGGGGCAACACGGCGGACAAGGGCGGGGCCGTCTACTACCACTACGCGGAGACGTCGATCGAGGAGTGCACGTTCTTCGGGAACACGGCAGCGTTCGGCGGCGGGATATACCTCTTCAGCAACTACAACGACCCGGAGGTCACCCGATGCACCTTCGTCGGGAACGACGGCGGAGGCGTCTACTCGATGACGGCCGAGGTCGCGTTCTCCCGGTGCATCTTCGCGTTCGACGAGTCGGCGGCCGGGTTCACGTGCGGGCACCCGGCCTTCAGCCCCGCCATCACACACTGCGTCGTCTTCGGGAACGCCGGCGGCGACAGTCTGTGCGGTACCCACACGGACAACCTCTTCGAGGACCCGCTCCTCTGTGGTCTGGCGACCGGCGACCTCTCGCTCTGCTTGAACTCGCCCTGTATCTCGACTCACAACCCTTGGGGGCTCGACATCGGGGCGCACGGCGCCGGTTGCGGCGACTGCGATTCGCCCGTCGAGACGATCAGCTGGGGGGTGTTGAAGGGGATCTACCGCTAGAGAGTGGACCTACCGGGAACTCCGCGGCTCTCGCCGCAGTCCAACATTACATCAACGCGCCCACGACGACTGAGGCAAGCACGCCGAGGAGCGTGCCCGCGGCGGCCTGTGCCGGCGTGTGCTGGTTCAGCCGCCAGCGCGACCAGCTCATGACCGAGACGGTCACGACGGCGGGGACGGCCGAGCCGGTCAGCCCGCCGGCGAGGATGCCGACGAGTCCCGCCGATGCGCAGTGGACGCTGATCTTCCAGAAGAGCGTGACCGCGAAGATCAGGGCGGACATCACGAAGAGCACCCCGGCAAGCACCGTCATCGGCGCTGGCGCGCCCCGCAGGAAGAACACGAACCACGCCAGCCCCACGCTGATGACCATGACGCCGAGCGGGCTGAACCGCTCCTCCCGCGTCTCGATGTGAAGGTCGCCCACGCGCCCCCGCCACACGAGTTGGACGAGGTAGACGAGCGGCAGGACCACCGCCAGGCCCGCGTAGAGCCAGACCCAGCTCCACACGCCGGGTTCGTAGGCCGCGTGCGCCTGGATGGCCATCGCCGCGACGATGAGAACCGGCGGGCTCGCAACGAGCGAGACGACCGATGCGATGTGTCTGTCCCAGACCCTCACGGCTGACACACGCCCATCCACCACGATTCGCTCCCTACATCGGTTTCAGGCAATGCTCACGTGCTCATACGATGATACCATGCCGCCACGCGGCGCGGAAGCAGGCAGAAGGGATGCAGATCGCCATCTCGCGCACATCGAGCTGACTGCCGTTCGGCTCCGCTGATTGCAGGTGCGAAGCTCGATTGGTACAATGGAGAAGTGTCCTCAGCGAAGTCAACCGTAACGTCTGCAACTTCGGAGGTTCGATACATGATGATTGTGCGAACGCGTCGTCTACAGACTGCGATCCTGACGGTGGCCGTCGTTCTCATCGTGACCGGCGTGGCAGCATCGCGATCGGACGCGATGCAGATCGTCCGGTCGATCGATGCTCCGGGCAGTTCACCGTTTGGACTCGACTACATCGAGGTCTCCCCCGGCATCGGCGTCATATTCCACACGGACAACCAGTCGGGCGACGTCTACAGGATCACGACCGGCGGTGATCCGACGTTGCTGTTCAACGTCGGTGATTCCATCGGCCTGCCGTACGCGACGTACACCGCCCAAGGCATCTGCTTCGTCGGAGACCCCGACAACTGGGAGTTCGGCGTGCTCTACATCCTCGAAGCGGACCGCGGCGGCGCTCCGTATTACACGTACGTGCGCGCGTTCTCGCCCGACGGGACGCACCTGGACACCTGGGACGTAAGCGACATCGTAGACCGCGCCAAGGGCATCACCCACGATGGCGATCACTTCTGGTTGATCGGCAACGCTTCGATCGTGAAGTGCGACGCGAGCTTCAACCTGGTGCAGTCGTACCCGATCCCCTGGGGGGGCGGCAACGGCGGATTCGACTTTGATCCGATCACACACCGGCTCTACAACGCCGACGTGCTGAACCAGTACGTCATCACCTTCGCGCGCGGTTCCAGCACGTCTGAGTACGAATGGTACTCGGGTGTGTACAACGTCCCCGCCCTGGCGATCGGCCACCTCTACAGAGGAACTCGCTACCTCTGGTTAATGGACAACTCGCAGGTCCAGGGACGGATCGTCGAGGTCATGGACCAGTTCTACGACCCGGTCGAGTCGACGAGCTGGGGTGCCATCAAGGCGCTCTTCCGATAGCCCCCACCGGATCGGAGACAGCGTGAAGCCCGGAGCCTCTCGGAGGTCCCGGGCTTCTCGTTTCTTCCTGCTGAGCCGCTCGGACGACCGGCCCGCCTCGTCACGAGCTAGAGAACCAGCGCGTATCCGATCTTCGCGAAGACCGTGCGGTCGGTCTGCGTCAGATCGTTCTCGTTCGTCCCGAAGTGCCCGTCCGAGTACCCGAGGAAGAACACGGTCTGCGGGTTGATCTTGTACGAGAAGAGCAGCTGCGTCGCCAGCCCGCTCTCCTCCGGGCTGTAGTAGTTCGCGTAGACGTCCGGGTAGTTGTCGAGGTTGTACGCGTAGTCCTCGTACTGCACGACCGCCCGGACGAACATGCGCGGTGTGAACTGGTAGACCGTCCGGAGGAACGTGAGGTTCGCGGAGTAGAGCTTCCCGTCGTCGACGTCGAGCTTCTCGTAGGTGTGACCTATCAGCGCGGAGAGACCGCGGCCGAGCTTGAACTCGGCGGTCGCCCCGACGCTCGTCTCGTTCCCGGTCTGCGCGTTCGCGTAGTCGATCGACTCGCCGTACGAGCCGTCCACGGCGAGGTAGAGCGATCCGGTCGGCCAGTAGCCCGCATCGGCGCTCACCTGCCACGTGTCGAAGTCCTCCCCCGCGTAGTCGCTCCTGCCAAGCCAGCCGTTGATGTTCACGTCGGACTGCTTCGGACCGTCGTAGTTGAACCACATGTTATATCCGCGACTGCGGGGCGACTCGTCCTCGTAGGCCTCGTACGTATAGCACCCGCCGAGGTTGAGCATCGTCCACCAGCTCCCGGCCCCCTGCTGCCACGTGTGGCCGACACCGACCTCCGAGTGCGTGTACCCCACGCGAGGAGTGAACCCCATGTCCGTCCGGTAGTCCTCCCCCGTCTTCGAGTGGTTCGCGTACACGTCAAGGCCGCTCGTGAACCGGCCGAGGTTGATCGAGTACCGGGTGTCGTCGAACGCGTCCTCCGACTGCCCATAGTCGACATTCCCATCCTCAGGATGATCGATGGCTTCCGGATAGTCCGTCTGCGAGGCCGAGAACTCGACGTCGAGGTTGACGCTGTTGATCGGCCAGAGGTCAAGGTCGACGCCGGCGACCCTGTTGTGGTACTCGTCCCCTTCGCGCCCGTTGTAGTAGACGTCGACGGTCGAGCTCTCGCCGATCTCCTGCTGGTAGGTGAACGCCGTTGCGGTGGAGCGCATGTCGAGCGACACCGACCTCGACCGCTCGGCTCCGGAGAGGATGAGGTTCGTGATGTCATCCTCGGCGACGAGGACGCCGAACGCGCCGTTCCCGGTCTTGCCTGTGAGCTTCACGCCCCAGTTCGGGGACGCGATCGACCGTGAGTAGAAGTCGCTGAACGTGCCCGAGCTCTCGAGGAAGAACGGTCGCTTCTCCTCGTAGTAGAGCGCGTACTGACGATTGACGTCGAGCTGGAACGCGTCGGCCTCGATCTGCGAGAAGTCCGGGTTGACCGCGGCCGAGAACGTCATGTTGGGCGTGATCCCCCAGCTGCCGGTGACGCCGGCCTCGTACTCGTCGTCCATCTCGCTGAAGTCGCCGTCCGGGAAATCCTCACGGAACTGCGTTCCGATGGCCGACACCGTCGGCGTGATCTCGATGTCCCTGCCCGGCGTGGCGCCCGTGAAGCCGATCAGCTTGTCCATCTGGCAGCGATAGCAGTTGTCGTCTCGGTTGCGCTCGTAGAGGCTGATGTGATAGCGCACATCGCGAGGCCAGCTCCTGACCGCGTCCACGCCCCAGACCTGGTCGCCGTCGACCGACTGGAAACGGATGGCATTGAACGGGATGGCCATCTCCACGCTGTATCCCCAGTCGTGGATCCTCCCGGCCGAGTCCCATATGGCGTCCCACGAGCTCCCGTCACCGTGCACGCCGCTCGCAGTCTCGCCCTGGATCCCGTACGGGTTGCACGCGAACTCGTACCCGCCGCGCTGGTCGTTGTAGGTATCGATCCCGATGACGACGAACTCGTCGTCCCACATGGCGTCGTGGTCGCACAGGTGCGCGATGATCTGCGACGGGTCGGGGTCGTACGCGCGCCACCCGACGTAGAAGCAGTCCTCGTCGTACGCGAGAAGCATGTCGGTCTCGACGGGCGCCGGGATGTTGTACCCGGGGCGCACTTCGTTGTTGACACCCATGACGAGCGCCTGGTCCCACGCGGCCTCGTCGAGCACACCGTCGATCGCGATCGGGGTCGTGATCCTGGGAACGCGCAGCGGGACCTTCTCCACGCGTTCGATGGCGAGGGCAGCAGTCGTGACGAGCGAGACGACACACACGAGCGCGACCCCAAGCAGTACTTGAGCAGTCCGGTTCATCGATATCTCCTGGATGCGGTGCGGCGCGCGGTTCCGGCTCCGCGCGAACGGCCTTCCTGGCGAGCGCCTGGGGGGACAGTACGGCTCGCAAGATTCGACACGCGGGGATGTCGGGAGGTTGAGCGTGCCGCGTTCGCCCCGGCCTCGGCCGGACGCATAGCCCTTGTCGGAGAACGTCACGGGGTGTAGCCTGCGGGCATCGGAACCCATGCTGCGGAATGCGCCCGGGGTGTCCCGAGGATTCAGGGACATCCTCGGGCGGCAGGAGGAAGGGAGGCCGGTCGTGCCGATCCGTTTCGTGCCAAGACAGTCCTTGAGGAGGGGGCTACCACCCGGCGACCTGACAACCAGCGATGCCGCGCCCCGGGAGCCCGCGGCCATCTCCGTGATCGACTACGGCAAAGACACCTTCGAGAAGCACGATCAGCTCACGGCAGACCAGTGCGTGTCGCTTCGCGACTCCGCGACCGTGACGTGGATCAACGTCGACGGGGTTCGCGACGTGGACGTCGTGCAGCGACTCGGCGACATCTTCGGGCTTCACCCGCTGACGCTCGAGGACATCGTCAACACGCACCAGCGACCGAAGCTCGAGGACTTCGAAGACTACATCTACATCGTGCTCAAGATGCCTCGCTACGATTCCGAGAGGCGTGACTTCATCGATGAACAGGTCTCGTTCATCCTCAGGCCGGGCTGCGTGCTGTCCTTTCAGGAGCGACACGGGGATGTGTTCGACCCGATACGGGAGCGGATCCGTGGCGGGCGTGGCCGCATCCGCAAGGCGGGCGCGGACTACCTGATGTACGCGCTTGTGGATGCCGTGGTCGACGGGTACTTCGTACTGCTCGAGTCGGTCGGGGAGCAGGTGGAGACCATCGAGGAGGAACTCGCGAGAGAACCTTCACAGGCGGTCATGCGGAGGATCCACAACCTGAAGCGCGAAACGATCCTGGTGCGGCGGGCCATCTGGCCGCTTCGCGAGGTCATCAGCTCACTCTCGAAGAACGACTCGAACCTCATCGAGGACGCCACGATGATCTACCTCCGTGACGTCTACGACCACACCATCCAGGTCATCGATACGATCGAGTCGCTCCGCGACATCCTCTCGGGACTTCTCGACCTGTATCTGTCCAGCGTCAGCAACCGGATGAACGAGGTCATGAAGGTCCTCACCGTCATCGCAACGATGTTCATCCCGCTGACGTTCGTCGCGGGGATCTACGGCATGAACTTCCAGAACATGCCTGAACTGTCGTGGCGGTGGGGGTACCCGGCGGTCTGGGGCATCATGGTCGTGATGCTGGTGGGCATGCTGGCTTTCTTCAAGAGGAAGCGCTGGTTCTAGCATCCGCGTGAGGTACCGTCGGGCTACTTCTTCTTGATGATCGCTCGCCACCCGGTGGGCGACTGCATCGTCGGGCGCCTGGGCGTACGGATGACGCCTGCCGGCTCGGTCACGTAGAAGGCCTCAGGCGAGTGCGCGCGGGCGATCGAGAGGATGCGGCGCAGCTCTCGCCGCTTGCAGACGAGAAGGAGTTCCTTCACCGGTCCGGAGCGGCCGTGGCCCACGAACTCCGTGACCGGGAAACCCATGTTCCGGATCTCCTTCGCGATCTTCTCTGGGTTGACGCGAGTGACGATACGCAGCGTAACGTGACCGAGCGCGATGCGCTGTTCGATGAGAATGCCGGTGACGTTGCCGGTCGAAAATCCGAGCGCGTAGAAGACACCCAGCACCGGTTGGGCAGCGACCCTCGGAACGATCGCCGCCATCACGCTGAGCCACAGGCTCACCTCGACCAGCCCGAGCGCGAACGCGACCATCCTCCTCCCCTGGACAGTGCTGATCGTCCGAATCGTCCCGAGGCTCACATCGACGATTCGTACGAGGAATACTGCGACGCCCAGCAGCAGTGTGTCTGTGTCGAGTCCGAACACCTCAAGAGCCTCCTGTGGCGTCAGGGCGCATCAGCTACGCGCCCGAGCAGTTCCTGGATCTTCGTCGCCACGGGTCGTGCCGCGCGACCGTAGTTGGACATCACCACGGCAATGTAGCCGCTGTCAACGAAGATGTCCAGGTTGGCGTTGATCCCGTAGAAGCCGCCGCCGTGACCAACGACCTTCCCCGCCGCGGAGCCGCCCACGCCGAAGCCGTATCCATAGTCACCATCGGAGTGCGTCGTCCACATCAGATCGAGCGACTCCTGCGAGACGAGCGTCCCGCTCAGAAGCGCCACCGCGAACCGGTGCATGTCGGGCGACGTCGAGAAGCCGCCTCCCGCGGGACCGCCCCGGATGACGTGCTCGTAGAGGTTGTTCCGGTAGATCCAGGGCGACTCGGAATCCTTCTCGTACCCCATGGCCAGGTTGTCGACCGGGAGGTCCATGTCGTAGCAGCCTGTCCGGGTCATGCCGGCCGGCCCGTAGACGTTCTCGGAGATGTAGTCGAAGTAGCTTCCGCCGGTCACGCTCTCGATGACAACGCCCAGAAGGAGCATCCCCGTGTTGCTGTAGCGGAACTCCGTCCCCGGTTCGAACGCCAGAGTGTCACCCGCGACCAGCGGCTTGTAGTCGTCCACAGCGCGGAAGAGCTTCCGCGAGGACCGGTCGTAGGCCTCGTTGAAGTAGCTTCCGAGCCCCGAGGTGTGTGTCAGGAGGTGGTGGATCGTGACGCGGTCGGTGATCTCCCGCGGCAGCCACGTCTCGTCGACATAGCCGCTGATGGGGTCGTCGAGCGAGAGCTCTCCCCGTTCGACGAGCTGCATGATGGCGGTCGCCGTGAACATCTTGTTCATCGAGCCGAGGTTGAAGCGCGTGTCCATGTCGTTCGGCACGCCGAACCGCTTGCTGGCCTCGCCGCAGACGTGCGTGAAGAGGATGTCGCGCTCATTCGCGACGAGCACGGTCCCCGAGAACGCGTCGTCCGCGCACACGAGACCAAGGAACTCGCCGAGCTCGGACATGCACTCGTTCTCGGTCAGCGGCGGCTCGTCGACGTTGGAGGGCGTGCGCGCATCGGCGAACCGGAGTCCGGCGATGAGCCGCTCGTCGGCGGCGGTGAAGTGGATGACAAGCCCGCGCCAGCCACCGTACTTCCGATCCTCGACGATGACGACCGTCCGGTCCTCCGGCGGGACGGGATCATACTCGCGAATGCTGTGGAAGTCGACACCACCGGTCTCGCTGTGGAAGTCGGCGAGCACCTCCTGGTGCATCTCGAGCGGCGCCATCTCGAAGAACTCGCACGTGCAGTGCTGCTCGAAGAACGGCGCGACGAGTTCGGGATCGTTCGCGTTGATGTATGCGATGAGCGCCTCGATCCGCTCACCCTCGATGCCATCCGGAAGCTCGGGGATGTCGGTGTAGCTCTCCTGGGCTCGCGCCGTACCCGCCGGCACGAATCCACAAACCAGAACGGCCGTTGCGACCGCGAGCAGCCTCATCCATCGGTTCGTCACCGTCATCGCGACACTCCCCTTCTCCCAGGCATCCGGTCCGTCCGGCGCGCCCTACGTCCGCGCCGCCTGCTTGCCGAGATACTCCTCGAACGTGCCCCAGAACGGGTCGGTTCCGGGATGAACGAGATCGGTCTCCACGCCATCTTCGACAACACGAACGCCGGCTTCGTTGGGCAACAGCTCGCCCGCGACCGATGCGGGGATCCCCGCGCTGCCAAGCGCTGCCAGGACCGCGTCGGCCCGGTCGGGGCGCACGGTCCCGACCAGCGTCCCCTCGCTGATCGAACTCATCGGCTCCATCCCGAACAGCTCGCAGACCTTGAGCGCCACATCGTCCTTGACGATGTCGGCCTTCTCGATGCGCATCCCCTTCCCGGAGGCGCGGGCGATCTCGAACAGCGCGCCCCAGATGCCGCACTCGGTCGCATCGTGCATCGCGGTCATCCCACCGGCCTCCGCGCAGATGCGCGCATCCTCGACGACCGACATTTGGAAGAACATGTCCTTCGCCTGCTGCGTGAACTCCGCGCCGAAGCGTTCCTCGACGAACTCCGGGAACTGGACCGCCATGAGACCGGTCGCCTCGATGGCGGGCCCCTTCGTGATGATGATCCGGTCGCCGACCTGCGCCTGCCTCGGGTCGATGAGATCGTCCTTCGACCCCACCCCGAAGACCGTCGCGCCACCGACCATCGGGAAGTTGCAGCCGGCGTACCGCGCGGTGTGACCGGATACGACCGCGATGCCGAGGCGCTCGGCCTCCTCGTGGACGGTCTGCCAGATCGTCGTGAGTTCGTCCTCCCGGATCTCGGGCGGCAGATTGAGATCGACCGCGAAGAAGCGCGGCGCGATGCCGCTGACGGCGACGTCGCTCGCCAGGATGTGGAGCGCGAACCAAGCCGCCCGCTCCCAGCCGAGCGCCGGCGCGATGAAGAACGGGTCGGTCGAGAGCACCATGACCTGATCACCGATGGTGATCGCTCCGAAGTCGACCCCGTGCTGGGGGCCGATCAGAACGTCGGGGTCGGACGCGCCGAGACGTGGGAAGATGACGCGATCGAAGAACTCGGGGGTCGCCTTGCCGAGCTGCGGGAGCTTCTCGTTCTTGGGGGACATGTGAAGCCTCTCTGTTGCTGTGGAATCCAAATGGGTGTACGAAGGAGTATACGGTCCCGCTCATGTGTGAGTCCACGACGGTGGGGCCTGAGAAGTGACCGATGCATCACACAGGAATGAGCGACTGGTCAATTGCGCTCATCTGTGTTAGAATAGTGTCAGACTGCACGAAGGAGAGTTGATGCGTCGAAGACCCCTTGTCCTGCCCCTGCTCGTCTCTCTGTGCCTTCTGTCGGCGCTCTCCGCGGGCGCCCGCGTGGCCGAGGGCACCATGGGCAGTACGCGAGCCGTCGGCGACACCCTGACGACGGTCATGCGTCCGATTCTCTCAGTCCCGGTGATCATCGAGGACGGCCAGAGCTTCACGATCGAGGCGAAGGCGTCGACCGGCACGACCGGATGGTCGGCCACGCTCCGGCGCGGCGGTCTCTCCTACTCCCTCCCTTTGAGCGACATCTCGTACGAGTCCTCACGCCAGCGCTGGTTCATGACGGCCACCGTTGCGCCCGGAACGCCGGAGGAGCTCTACGACCTGCACGTCCAGGCCAGCGGCGGCGTCGACGACGTGACGAAGCACTCGGTCATGGTCGAGGACTCGATCTCGAACGACTTCTACTTCATCCACATCACCGACACGCATCTCATCACCCACCTCTTCTACGATGACCCCGGTTCCGCGGCGGACACGACCGAGATAGATGATCTGCGTGCCGTGATCGACGACATCAACATCATCAACCCCGCGTTCGTTCTCCTCACGGGCGATGTGATCAACGAGGGCGAGCTCGAGGAGTTCGAGAACCGGCGCTACTTCACGAAGACGAAGCGACTTCTCGGCGAGTTCGAGGTGCCGGTCTTCCTCGGAGCGGGCAACCACGATGTCGGCGGATGGGACAGCACCCCGCCACCGGACGGAACGGCGCGGAGGAACTGGTGGAAGTTCTTCGGCTGGCGATGGCTCTACGACCCTCCGACCGGTGAGGACATCTACACGCAGAACTACTTCTTTGAGTACGGGCACGCGCACTTCATCAGCCTCGAATCGTACGTGAACTACGACGACTGGCGTCACTACCGGTACGGCGATGTGAGCTTCACGACGAAGCAGATGGCCTGGCTCGAGGATCATCTGAGCAGTGTACATCCCGTCAAGGCCGTCATCCTGTTCTACCACATGGACTTCGATGACGAGATCGACCTCGACGACCTGGGCGTCGACGGCGCGGTCTACGGACACATCCATCGCGACTCGGGCGCCATTGGTGCCGCGCCGTTCAATATCGCGACCGACAACGTCTGCGACGGCAGCAGAGCGATGCGTCTCTTCCGGGTATCCGACAACGTCGTCACGCCGACCGAGACGATCAAGGCAGGCGGGGGACATGGATACAACCTGCGCGTCACCTACGATGCCGCCAACGACGGAACCGAAACCGACATAGAGGCGACGGTCATCAACGGACAGAGCGAGTCGTTCGAGCACGCTCGCCTGAAGTTCCACGTTCCGGCCGCTTCGATGCCCTACGCAGTTGACGGCGGGACCGTGACGCACTCGATCGTGGACGGGAGCATCGCGACGTACTACGTGCACGTCGACCTCGATGCGATGAGCGGAGCGACGGTCTCGATCAGCCCGGAGACGGGTGTCGTGGACACGCCCGTGTCGACGCTCGCGCTCGTCCGCCCCCTCTCCCCCAACCCGGCGCGCGCCGGGTCAAGTCTGCGATACGCTCTCGGTACGCCCGCGCACGTAACGGCCGAGGTGTTCGATGTCTCCGGTCGCCTCGTCAGGACGCTCCGGAGCGACTGGACCAAGGCCGGCGAGCATCTCCTGTCGTGGAACCTCACAGACGACTCAGGACACCGCGTCTCCTCGGGGTCGTACTTCTTCCGCGTCACGGCGAACGGAAACGCGCTCAGCGACAAGGTCATCGTCTTGCGATAGACGCTCCCTCGCTCATGACCTGATCATGACGACCGGCGGGCGGCCTTGGGCCGCCCGCCGGTCATCGTGGGTTGCGGTCATTGCGCTACGGGCGCCATCCGCCGGGGGAACCGTCACAGCTCCGCCTGCCGAACGGCCGCCTTCTCGTTCTTGACCGTCTTGTCCGTGTAGGGGTTCGACATGAGACGCACGAGCGCCGAGTAGCTGACGCGGAAGCTGATCATGTCGCCGACATCGACACCACCCTTCTCCTCTCCCACGTTCACCACGGTGAGATCGCTGCTCGCCCCGACGATCTGGAACGACGGCTCGACGGGCGTGAGACCACCGATATCAGAGTCGACCTGTCCGATCGTGACGATGGCGCGATACCCTCGCTGACCCGGCTCCGGCTCCACCTCCGTCTCGACAGGCTGGAAGGGCGTCGCGTCGGTCGTCTCACCCATCGGGACCATCCCCTTCTCCTTGATCTCGACCACCTCAGCCTCAAGCTCGACGACATCGTTGCGGAGCCCGACGAGCGTGCCGCCGTAGATCAGATCGGTGCCGAGGAAGATGGACTCACCTACCCGGAAGTGGTTGATCTGCTTCGGGAGCTTGCCGTCGAGAAGCAGCGGAAGCGACGACGAGGAACCGGCTGAGATCAGAGGAAGCTCGCGCTCGAACTTGAGTTCCAGCAGCTCGCGATAGAGCACCAGCTGCATGAACTGGTCCACCGAGGGAACGACGCCACCAAGGCACCCGAGATTGGCGCCGATCCCGATCACCTCGATGTTGGGAAGATTGAAGATCTCCTGATACGTCTGGAGCAGCCTGCCAGGCAGGATGCCCTCCCTGAGATCACCCAGCTCGATCATGACGATGACCCGATGCGTCTTCTCCTGCGCGCGGGCCTCCTCGTCGAGCTCCTTGACGATCTGAAGCTCCGAGTTCAGCGAGACATCGCAGAGCCGCACGACATCGTCGAGCGCCGAGCTGTGCGGGGGTCTCAGATACCACGTCTCGGTGTCCGGCGCGATGCGCCGCACGACTTCGAGGTTGTCGAGCCTCGAATCGGACATCGACGTGACGCCGAGGCTTCGCAGTCCCCTGATGGAGTCCTCGTGTCCGCAGAGAGCTTTGGTGACAACAGTCAGGGTCGCCCCGTGTCCCGCCACCCGGTCATTGATGGCCCTGAGGTTGTGCCCCAGAGCTCCGAGGTCAATCGTTATCCGGTTCACCACACCACCTCATCTCCATGTACTTCGATACGAACCCGCACCGCTCATAGAGCCGCCGGGCGGGGTTGTCATGCTCGACGTGGAGCTTCACATCGCCCGCGCATCCGCTCAAGGCGCGTCGCACGAGCTCGCCGCCGATACCCCGCCCCCGAGACTCCGGCGAGACGGCAACGAAGAGCAGGAGATTCCCCGGAACATAGCCCCGCATGTGCGTGTTCAGAACGACGAGCGCCCCGACGAGCCGGTGCCCTTCCAGGGCGAGCAGCACGAACCCGCCACCACACTTCTTCCCGCCCAGGGCGTAGTCGATGCCGTCCAACACGACGGGAAGCGGATCCTCGTACGGCTTGAGGCTCTCGTGAAGGAAGGCGGCAAGCGCCTCGCGCGACACGCCCTCCGGGAACTCGCCATAGGCGTCGATCCGCATGAACTCCGGAAGCCGACTCTCAGGCTCCTCTTCCACTGATCTACTTCCCATGCTGACTCCTGTCGTCGGTGCCGCGCCGTCGCAGATGACTGCTCGAGGCAGCGTCCGGAAGGACGATGCGCGGGGTTTCGGTAGGAAGACGGACAAGCGCTTCGTAGTTCATCACGTCGGAGAGATCACTGAACGAGGCGACGCTGACAGCATGTCGTCCCTGCTTGCCGACGATGATGACCTCGTCGCCGCGCTGCACGTCAGGGATGTGGGTGACGTCGACGAGCATCATACTCATGTTGATGGTGCCGACGACCGGCGCCCTCCTGCCGGCGATGAGAACGTGTCCCCTGTTGCTCAGCAGCCGGGGAAAACCATCGAAATACCCGGTCGGTACACTGGCGATTCGCTCCGCTCGCGTCGTCTGATAGGTGGTTCCGTAGCCAACGAAGTCGCCGGGCCCGACGCACTTGACGGCCATCACGCAGCTCTTCCACGTCAGTACCCGTCTGAGAGGATCCCGGGCAGCTCGCCCGCTGGCATGTGGCTGCTTGAGCAGATAGTGCATCCGAACCTCGGTGCTTGGCCAGAACCCGTACTGGGCGATGCCGACGCGCACCATGTCGAGGACGGACTCCGGGTACATGAAGAGCCCCGCTGAACTCGCCGCATGTCGCATGTGGAACGAGACCCCTGCGCTTCGAAGGCGACCACAGAGCGACTCGAACTCGTCGATCTGTCGCCTCACCCGAACGTCATTCGCTACGCTCTCGGCCCCCGCCAAGTGCGTACAGACACCTTCGACCGTGACGGCACTCTCATTCTCCTTCACGAGCGCGACCACGCTTTCAAGCTCGCTCCCCTCGAGACCGAGCCGGCGCATGCCCGTTTCGAGCTGCAGGTGGATGAGCGCGGGTCTTCCAACGCGCCGGCCGGCATCCACAGCAGCGCTGGCTCGCTCCTCGTCGAAGACGTAGAAGGAGACACCCTCACGAACGGCCCAGTCGAGGTCGCCGTCGTCGATGTACCCCATGATCATCACGCGGCTGTCAGCGGTTCTGCTCCGGCAGACGCGGTCGGCCTCTCGAGCTGAGAAGGCGGCGAAGTGCCTGATACCGCAACCCTCGGCGATCGGAACGAAGCTCTCGATTCCGTGTCCGTAGGCGTTGCCTTTCACGACGGACGAGAGCACGGCATCCCCGGCCAGCCGCTGAAGGAACCTGATGTTCCTCGAGAGCGCGGACGCGTCCAGGATGATATGAGAGCCAGAGCGCCTGGCCTGCTCCATTTGACCTCCCGACAGCTGCTGCGGTCTGTCGTGTAACTGGCACACTAGGAGCTGCCCGCGACGTTCAGGACATGCCCGATGACGGCAAGGAACACGCGTGCCCCGATCGGTATGAGCTCATCCGGAAACCGGTAGTCCGGGTGGTGGAGCGGAGCCGCACCGACTCCGGCGCCGAGTCCGAACATCGCCGAAGGACAGAGCTCTGTGAAGTACCCGAAGTCCTCTGTCCAGCGAAAGGGGGCATCGAGCTGCCGGAAGTTGACGCCGGCAGCCGATGCGGCTCGCTCGACAATCTCAGCTGCGGCCGCATCGTTCACGACGCACGGAAACTCGTCCGACCATCTCATGCTCACCCGGAGCCCGTGTGCAGCGGCGATCCCTGCCGCGGCCTCCCTGCAGGCGAGAGACAGCCGGGTCATGACATCCGGACTTCCTGCCCGAAGTGTGGCGACCACCCTCGCGTGGCCTGGTGTCGTACCGAGCGCCTCCTCGCCCAACTTCGCGTGCACAACCGTCACGAGTGCCGGCGTGCCGTCTTCCGGCATCGCCGCGGGAATGCCCGGCAACACGTTCAGGATCTCTGCCAGTGCCGGCGCCGGGCTGACGCCACGCTCCGGCTCCGCGGCATGGGATGTGGAACCTGTGAGTTCGACCCAGAGACTTCGCGCCGTTGACGCGAAGACACCGGCTCGCGTGATCACCTCGCCAAGCGGCCGCCCCGGGATGTTGTGGAGCGCGAACGCCATGTCGGGCGTGAGCTTCGCGAAGCGGGGGTCGTCGAGCACGCTGCGGGCGCCCGTCCCCGTCTCCTCGGCCGGTTGATAGAGGAGCACGACGGAACCGGTCTCTGGACGCCTGGCCGAGAGTGTTCGCGCAACCTCTGTCACGATCGCCATGTGGCCGTCGTGGCCGCAGGCGTGCGAGACTCCCGGCGTCCGAGAGGCATCATCCCTCTCAGTGCCCTCATCGATCGGCAGGGCGTCGAGGTCACACCGGATGAGCAGTCGCGGACCGGCAGAGCCGCTCTCGTACAAGGCCGCCAGCCCGTGGCCGCCGAGCCCCGAGAAGACCTCGTCGGCCCCGAGCTGCTCCAGGACATGCAGAATGAGCGCAGCCGTTCGCTCCTCCATGCCCGAGAGCTCAGCGGCGCGGTGAAGTTGCTTCCTGAGAGCGACAGCGTCGTCAGCCACGCTGAACCTCCTCCACTTCCCGGTACCACTTCACCCGCTCGCCAACGAGCGCACGCGCCTTCCACATGACACGCTTCGGGGCGTCGTCGATGAGCCGCTCGAGGATCTTGATCCTCCTGAGCACGACGTGCGCGTCGTCCGGCTCGAGGTATTCGTTCGCCCGACCACGGGCGTTCCTGAGGTTCAGGGTCGATGTGCGCCAGAGCCCCCAGTCGCGCGAGCAGAGCCGGGCGAGGTACGCTCCGTCGATCAGATGGGGACCGGAGCCTTCCTCCGATACCTCGTGCTGACGAAGGAGCATCATCATGTCGACGATGTCCTTGCTGTTGATCTCGACGATCTGGAGCTTCTCGAGCAGGAGATCGATCAGACTGATGGTGACGTCTTCGATCTCGAGACGTCCGCGGAAGTCGATCTCGTGGCAGAATCTGAGCTTGTCGATGAAGATATCGGAGTGCACCGGCTCAGACGGGTGATAGAAGATGCGTCGCTTGTCGCCGAAGAGCCGCAGGACGTTCTGGTTCTCCTCCCAGCCGAGCGCGAAGAGGGTGTCCTGGACCTTGTCGATCTCGCGGGAGTACGCGATGAAGTCCACGTCGGTCAGGTACCGCTTGTTGTCGTACTCGACGTGCTTGAAGTCCGGACACTGCAGACGGAACGCCAGGGACCCGATCACCCGGATCGTCGCCCCGTGCTTCTGCGCCTCGTCCATGATCTGGTGGAGCAGCTCGACGAACCGCTCCTCCTGGGCTACGAGAACGTCCCTCGTCAGCTCCGCGCCCTCATCGATGAGCGGACGGTGTGGCGTGCCTGCGCTCATGCCTCCACCTTCCAGTGATTCACGACATGGCCGTCGGTGATCTCGATGATGTACCCCCGCAGGATGCCCTCGCCGTACTCCGAGCCCGGATTCACGACGGGCGTCTCCCCCACCTTGTCGTGGCCGTACGATTCGTGAATGTGGCCGTGGAGGCCGAGCATCGGCTGGTATCTCGCGATGGCGTCCCGCACCGCCGTGCTTCCCACGTGGACGAAGTTGACCTGCCCCGCGATGGTCACGGGCTTCTTGCTGGCGTCGAGCTCAGGCGCGAGATCGAGCATGCTCCCGTGCGGCGGCGCGTGGAGATTGAAGATGGACCTCGCCGGGTCATCGAGCTGCTTGACGAGACGCGCGATCCGCTTGGCCAGGCCACGCTCCGAGTCCTCACGTGGCGTGTCCCACGGTGTCGGGTTGACGTAGTCCAAGCTGATCATCGGAATGCCCAGAACGTCGACGGGGCCGTCGAGACACCACCGGACCCCACGGTCGCCGAAGGACCTGATCACATCGTCGATCTCGAAGTCGTCGTCGTTGCCGGGCATGACGATGACGTCGACGGCCGACAGGTCGATGCGCTCGATGAGAAGCTCCATCCAGCGGGCCATTCGGTCCTTGATCATCGACATCATGAGCGTCTCGACCTGCGCCGGGTCATCCTGAAGCTCGGCGACGCGGTCCCGGTCACACCGGAGCGTGTATGCGCCGGCGTCCTGAATCCGCTGCTCCATCTCGTCGAGTTCGCTGCCGCTCTGGAGATTCCAGTTCTTCCCGAAGTAGAACGCGTTGGTGGTGCCGTCGGACTGCTCAATGAGCGGCACGAGCGACTTGCCGGTGAGATCGCCGCACAGCAGGAGCGCATCGGCTCCGGAGAGCTCGGGGATTCTGAGCCACTTCCGCCAGACGCTGTCGGCTCCGTGAACGTCCACGGAGAAGAAGAGCTTGGACATGGTGTTCCTTCGTTGAGGTCGGTTGCCTGCGCGATCGAACCGTGGCCCGACTCTACTCAGGCGGAACCTGGGAGTAGATCTGATTGACGTCGACCCCCTCCCTCCGGTTCCTGTTCTGCTGGTACAGGTAGACCACGAGCCCGATGAACATCAACGCGATGAGGCTCAGCATGATCGCCGGCGTGAAATTCTTGAGCGCCAGGTAGATGAAGAGCCATCCGACACCGAACGTGAAGGCGCCCAGGATCGTCATCACCGGAAGCCCCGCGATCTCCCACTTCACCGGCGACCGCTTGTAGATCTCCGGCTTGTGGTATGGCAGCAGCATCGCGGCCAGGCCGAACGGCCAGAACACGAAGAACACCGTGAGCGTGAGAATCGAGAGGATGACATTGACCTCAAGGAGCATCATGAGCACCCCGAGGAAACAGAAGACAGCGTTGAGATGGACCGCGTTCGTTGGAGAACCCGTGCGGCGATTCACCGCCGAGAGCGCCTCAGGGAACGACTTGTCCATCGACATCGCGAACGCCAGACGTGAGTTCGCAAGAAACCCCGGCAGAATGGAGTTGGCGAACCACAGGGCGATCGAGACCGATACGACGAGCCCGAGCCAGACGTTGCCTGCGAGCGACATGAAGTAGAAGGGGACCGACGGCTGCACGAGCCCCCCCATGATCTGCCGGAGCGTCTCTGGGTGGTTGTCGTGCAGGAAGTCGTAGCTCCCGATGAACCCGCCGAAGGCCCGGTAGACCGACATCACAATGATGACGTAGAAGAGCCCGACGAAGACCGTCCCGATCATGAACCCGCGGACCATGCTGGTCTTGGGCGTCTTGATCTCGCCACCGGCGTAGTTGATGATCGTGATGCTCGTGTAGGCCCAGATGACGACGATGAGGGCGCTGAACGTGCTCCCGAACGAGAACGCGGGTGTCGTCCAGCCCAACTCACTCGCGCGGGCCTGGATCGCCTGGAAGGCCCCCGCCCCCCACGCCTGGTTGAAGGACTCCGCGACGCCGCCTCCGCTTGTGAGGAACCACACGACGGCGATGATGGTCGCGACGAGCGGGATGAAGAAGATCGCGCGCATCATGGCCTTCATCTTCCTGATGCCCGTGTACGCGACATACCAGAAGAGGGAGACACAGAGGGCTCCGCCGATGGTCTGCCAGAGCGGGGTCTGCATCGCGCCGCCAAGGTTGGCAAGCCACCCGATGTCGCTCCCAAGGCCCGCTGTCGAGAAGGCCGAACCGACCAGTCCGATCACGATGTAGCTCAGGACACCGCTCGAGATTCCGTAGCCGACGAAGAGCAGCCAGGCGCTCAGATACCCGAGCGTCGGACCCAGCACGCGGCTGACAGCGATATAGAGACCACCGGACCTCGGCATCGTCGCCGAGGAGATGGCAACAAGCAGGGTGATGGGGAAGAAGATCAACAGACCGATAAGGAACGCGAGCGGGAGATTGGCCCCGGGGAAGTCGGCCGCGGTTGAGACGGAGTAGAAGATCACTCCCGAGGCGGCCGGACCAGCGACGACGAAGATGAAGACGTCGAACCACGAGAGCTCTCGAACGAGCCCTGACGCACGTCGTGTGAATATCACACCCTGTTCATCTGACATTCCTCCCCCTCCGCGGGCGCGACGCGACGGCTTGATTCCCGCAGGAACCGTCGAGCCGCAGTGAATACCGATTCAGTCCTCACAAGGGATACCCCCACCCTACCGTGAGCACTATTCATTGTCAAGTTATTACCAGATAAGTTCTTACGTCTCGCCCAACTCACGGTCGGTATAACGCACGACATGGGTGGAAGTGGGGCTCTCAGCGGGCCGTGTGGTGCTCATCTGTCGAGTGCGAAGCGCTCTTGCCTCCCGAGCCGAGCGCCTCCGGCGCACGCGAGCAAGACACCCGCAGCAGGGTCGACGACCGCCGTAGCGGCAGTCGCGGCCAGACCGTAGACACCGTCGTAGTCCTCGTTGCAGACCGCGCCTTCGCCGCGGGTGGCGTCCGAGAGCAGATCCCAGCAGATGGCAGGGTTCAGTGGTCGGTCCGCCGCGCGAAAACCCTCGTACAGATGCTCCTCTCTCCAACGTGAACTGGGAAGCTCTATCCCGGTGCACGCGTGCGGCCTGAGCTCAACAGACACGTAGTGGTTGGCGTGAACGAACACGCCTTTCCCCCTCGCATCGGAGTCTACCCTCGTCCGCATGGAGCGCCTCGCCGTGGTCTCGATGTTGAGCGAGGCCTGTGTATCAGCGAGCACGAAGTTGTGACCGGAGAGACGGGGCGTCGATTCGATGACAGCAGCTGCGGATTCGGCCGTGCGCTCGCGGAACGCCCTGGCGATGGTGAACAGGTAGCTGACACCGACCCTGGCGTCCGTTGGCACGAGGTTGTTGGTCCCGACGCTCACGCCGTGATCGTTGATCCCGATCAGCGGGAGGCAGCCGACCGTCGTCAGCGCAAGCGCCCCCGGCCCCCGGTCGGGCCGTCTCCGCTGGACCAGCAGGAAGTGCCGTGCATCCGGATGCATGTCCCAGGTCTGGCCGAGAAGCGGCGAGCCACCGGACACCGTGGCTGAGGTGACGAACGCGGTGCAGCCGCCGTGATCCGTCCCCGCCTCTGGCGGCGCCGCCCTCTCCCGGCCGCGAAGCCCTGAACCGGCGCGCAGAAGAAGCCAATCGCGGACATCGGTCAGACCGTTGCAGGCCAGGAGGTCGGCTATCCCGACGTCCGCCCCGACTGCGATGCCCTCGAGTTCGCTCCAGATGTCTGCATCGTAGTCGCGATGCGTTGCAACCAGCAGGCGGCCCGCTCCCGACACATCCTCTCGAGTCAGCCCCCGGCCGGGGTCGTGCCGCTCCACGAAATCGCGCGCCACGTCGATGCGTCGCGCGATGAAATCCCGAATCTCGTCACGCCACGCCTCGCCGTGCGCCTCCCCCATCTCGCGCGGCGTGCCTCGAAGCTCCATGTACCTGATCACTTCCATAGGGCCACCGTAACAGAGGATGCCTCCGGTCGCAAACCGCGCCCCGGATCGGCGACCTCGAGGAACTGCTCCATCTGCGGATGGCGGAGTAGACGCGCAGCTCGTGCTGGGTCTGCCGACGCCCCTGCACCAAGGAATCGCTTGACTGACGACGGGCAGCCCCGCTACGTTGAACCACTTTCACCTCTTGGCCGGACTCACACCTCGCTCGGTCCGCCGACGGTCACGGGGCGTTGCTGACCACTGAACACACCCGACGTGAACGAGAGACCGGTCCTCATCCAAGGAGCGCGACCATGGCACGGACAGCCAGCATTGTCCTCGTCGTTCTGCTCGCCCTTGTCCTATCCTCCCCGACATCCGCCGTCCCTCTGCAGATGTCGAACGCGACGCCCGGCGACTCGCCGGGTGAAACGCCAGGAAGCCGTACCGTCCCCGGCACCGTCTGGTACCAGGGGTTCCTCGCGGACGTCGACACAGGCGATCCTGTCAACGACACCGTCGAGATCGTCGCCGAGCTCTTCGACGCGGCCGTGGACGGCAACAGCCTGTGGGGACCGGAGACTCACGGGGGCACGAGCGTCATCGAGGGTTGGTTCAACATCGAGCTTGGATCGACGGTCTCACCCCTCCCCGGCTTCGACAGTCCACCCTACTATCTCCAGCTGACGATCAACGGCGAGTCGTTCGGTTCGCGCATGAAGCTCGCGAGCGCTCCCACGGCCATCCACGCGGGGGCTGCGGACGGCGGAGGCGGCGGTGGCATCGGTGGCGGCGGCGACGCCGGGTACATCCCGGTCTTCACGACCGGCCAGGAGATCAGCAACTCCAACATCTACGAGACAAGCGGCCGGTACTCGATCGGCACGACGACATCCGACGCGAAGCTCCGCGTCGAGAATGCCGGGGGCCTGCCGGTTCTGAAGCTCGTCAACACGTCGTCCGACGTCGGCTTCGACATGTTGACGATGATCCGAAACGAGTCCATCGCTGCCGGGGACGGCATGATATCGATGATCATGGGCGCCGGCTCCGACACGGCCGCTCACTTCCTCGGGTGTTCCGGCCCGTGGATGAGCAGGGGCGGCTTTGTCATCTACGCCGACGGTGACATCAGCACGGAGGGGACGATCGAGGTCGATACCGACGACTTCACGGGCATCGATGTGGTCACGCGTGCCGGCGACCTCTACGGAGCCGCCATCAGCGCTATCTGCCAAGCGATGGATGTCTCCTGCACGGGGGTGAGGGGCGACGCCGGCAGCGACGGCTACGGCACGGGTGGTCACTTCACGGGCGGCAGCGTCGGCGTGCGGGGCACCGTCTATGGCGGGCAGTCGATGAGCTACTTCGGAAGCTACGGTGAGGCCATCCTCACCGACGCCAGCGCGTACGGTATCGGCGTGTACGGTGGTGCGAATGGACCCGGTGAGTGTCGCGGGGTCGAAGGCTACGCGTTCGGCACCGGGACGAACTACGGGGTGTACGGCTCCGCCTACCTCGGGACAACGAACTGGGCCGCCTACTTCGACGGCAACGTCCACTCGACCGGGACGATCACGTCCGCCAAGAGCGGGTTCGAGATCGATCACCCATCTGACCCCGCCAACTCCTACCTTCGACACGAGTACGTCGCGAGCCCGGAGATGAAGACGGTTACCGACGGGAGCGTGTTGCTCGATGCAACCGGCCGGGCGACGGTGACGCTCCCCGACTGGTTCGACGCGCTCAATGCGGACCTGCGCTACCAGCTCACGCCGGTGGGTGCTGCGGCTCCGAACCTCCACATCGGGAGTGAAGTCGCGGGGAACAGCTTCACCATCGCAGGCGGCTCCCCGGGCCTGAAGGTCTGCTGGCAGCTGACTGGAGTACGCCGGGACGCCGCGGCGCTCACGGAGCCGCTGACCGTGGAGGAGCTGAAGCCATCCACCGAGCGCGGGAAATACGTGACACCGGAGGCGTTCGGAGCAACGCGCGAGATGGGCATCGGGTACCGTCCCATCACGCGACCTCCGTCGAACGAACCTCAGCGAAGCGCGTCTGAGTGAGGCCTGCTCGGACCGAGCTTTCTTGCCAGCACGCACTGTCTGTGATATCATGAGAGTGTGGGGCTCCCGCTCCCGGGAGCCCCCTTCTCTTGCCTCTCTCAGGTGCTGCGTCGGAGGAATCCTATGCCATGCCGTGACTCTCGTGCTGGAGCCCTGCGTGCCTCGAGTCTGATTGGCACGCTGATCGTGCTCACCGTCCTGATCGTGGCCGCCCCGGCAGACACGGCGATCGCGGAGACTCGCACTCCGCCCTCCTCCCCGGCCCGCATGATCGCCGAGTGGGAGCCTGCGTGGGGAACCATCATCCGCTGGCCGCTCGGCTTCCCGATGGACCTCGCCGTCGAGCTTGCCGAGGACGACACCCTCTACACGCTCGTCGAGGGCGCCTACAACGAGAACCAGGCCAGGAACGCGTTCACGAACGCCGGTATCGACATGGACCACGTCCGCTTCATCAGGACGCAGACCTACTCCATGTGGACGCGGGACTGGGGCCCGCAGTGTGTGTTCGGCTCTGGCGGTCAGATGGGGATCGCGGATCCGTGGTTCGACGGTTACCCGTGGGTTCCCGGCTGCAGCAGCAAGTCTGCCGGCCGCACGGGAACGATGGCCGCACTCTCTGGAGCATCGCCATCCGGAGGGACCGCGATGCTCGCGGTCGGACGCGACGGCATCCCTCGCGTGGGCACGCGCGGCTACGAGGAGGATGACGCCATCAACGCCGACGTCGCCACAGCGCTCGGCCTCCCCCTCCACGAGCTGCCCGCGTACTGCACCGGCGGCAACATCATGACCGACGGGCACCACCGCGCGTTCTCGACCGAGCAGATGCTCGACGAGAACGCCCCGTACATGTCGCACGGGACGTTCTACGCGCGGACCGAGGACTACCTGGGGATCACCGACTACCAGATCCTCCCGAACCCCGAGGTCCACGGCATCCAGCACACCGACTGCTACGCGAAGCTCCTCGACCCTGAGACCGTGCTCGTGAAGGAGGTGCCGTCCTGGCATCCGGAGTACGACTGCTGCGAGGACCTCGTGACGCACTTCCAGTCGCTGACGACGTGCTACGGGCGGCCGTACGAGATCGTCCGCATCTTCTGCGACTCGTACTCGGGCAACGATGTCGCCGCCTACACGAACTCGCTCATCCTCAACGGCAAGGTGCTGGTCCCTACGTTCGGTGTCTCGTCGGATGCGGCCGCGCTCCAGACCTACCAAGAGGCGATGCCCGGATACGAGGTCATCGGCTTCTACTACAGCAGCTGGTACTCCTACGACGCGCTCCACTGTCGCACGATGGCCATCTTCGACGCCGGGATGCTCCGCCTGTCCCACGCCCCGCTCCCGGACGTCGTGCCTGCGGCGGCCGAGCACGAGATCGCGGTCGTCGTCGAACCGATGAGCGGAGCCGCGCTCGTCCCCGGCACGCAGCTTATCCGCTGGCGTCTGGAGGGCGAGAGCACATGGAACGACTCACCGCTAGCCCCAGCGCGCGCCGAGACGCTCACGGGGACGATCCCGGGACAGACGCCGGGCGACGTCGTCGAGTACTACGTCACGGCATCCGACCAGAGCGGGAGGACCGAGACCCTCCCCAGGACCGCCCCCGATGGGTTCTACTCGTTCCAGATCGACCCGGCCAGCGGTGTCCCGTCCGAGCATGCGGCGCCCGGCGCCCTCGCGCTTGCGGCGCACCCGAGTCCGTTCCGAGACAGCGCCGCGCTCTCCTTCGTTCTGCCGCGGCCACAGCTGGTGACTCTTGCCGTGCATGACGTGGCCGGCCGCGTCGTCGCCGTGCTTCACGACGGGCAGCTCGCCGCCGGCACGCATGACGTCGTTTGGAACGGAAGAGCATCGACTGGTACGCCAGCCGTCTCAGGCGTCTACTTCGCGCGCCTCTGCTCGGCGGAGTCCCAGGCGACGACCAAGCTCATCCTCCTCCGCTAAGGCTCGGAGCCGGGTGGCGACCCGAGACCTGTACCCCACCTGTTCATGACTGTACTCTCAGTCGCTTCATTGACTGCGTGGCCATCTCTGTGGTATAATGAGTCAAGAGAGGGTGGCGAGTGGTGCGACCCAGTGTCGCGACACCGGCCCCCTCTCTCCATCTACGGCAGAAACCTCGAGAACACCGTCCTTGACCGCTCCGGTCCGGTGATCCATGCGTGCCGGTGACCTGGAGCACAGGAGGTCACCGATGCCCAGGATCGCACCCCTCGCGAGCAGACTCCTCTTGACCGCCGTCGCGCTCGCCCTGATGGCGACCCCGGTAATGGCAACCGAACGCTACGAACTCGTCCTCGCTGACCGGAGCTACGTCCCTGCAGAGATGCGGATCGCCCGGGACGATGACTCCTATCTCATCGTCCAGTTCTACGAGATCCCCACACGCGCAGAGCGCGAGGAGCTCGAGCGGAACGGGATCACGCTGCTCGACTACCTCCCCCACTACGCCTGGACGGCCCATGTGCGAGGCGGCGCGGTCCGCGCCCTCGACACGGGGACGATCCGCGCCGCGGTCGAGCTGCGCCCCGAAGACAAGATGGCCCGAAGCGTTGACGGTCAGAGTGTTGTCCGCGCGTACGTGTACGATGGCGTCGAGGACGCAGAAACCATGCTGGCCGCGTACGGACGGATCCTCGGCCGCGACGACACCGCGTTCGTCATCGAGCTCGACCGGAGTGCGCTCGAGCTCGCGGGTGAGAACATCGTCAAGCGCGTCATGGGTCCCCGCCCCCAGAAGACGACCGATAACGATGAGATCCGGGACAACATCAACGCGGATGAGGTCCAAGCAGCCCCCTACGGGCTGAGCGGGGCTGGTCTCACGGTCGGGATGTGGGACAACGGCTCAGCAGCCACGAACCACGACGACTACAACGACCGGCTGACCGTGGGCGACGGCTGCTCCATTGGGTGGCACCCAGCGAAGGTCTGCGGCGTCATGGCCGGCGACGGAACGAGGAGCACCGTCTACGGCGGCTATGCGGGCCAGTGGGCCGGCGTCGCGCCGGGCGTGGACATCGCCTCGTACAGCTGGCCGAGCGACGCGGCGAACATGGACACCGAGCATGCGCACGCCATCTCGAACTACGACATCATCCTCTCGCAGAACTCGTGGGGCTGGGGGCTCTGCTCCGACTACTGCGAGTACTACGGCGAGTACGACGACTGGAGTCAGAACTACGACAAGCTCGTCCGGGGCAGCCAGGGCAAGAAGCTGACGGTCGTCTTCTCCGCCGGGAACGACGGCAACTGCAGCGACTGCTCCTGGGCGATCCCGGACTACCCGTACGGTACGATACCGGGCCCGGGATCGACGGCAAAGAACGCGATCGTCGTCGGAAGCAACAACGCCGATGACGACGAGCTGAGCTCCTACAGCAGCAGAGGTCCGACGCTGGACGGCCGTCTCAAGCCCGACATCGTGGCTCCGGGCTGCAAGAGCTACGAGAGCATCACGACGACGTACACGAGCAACGACTACAGCAGCTCCGGGTGCGGGACGTCGTACTCGGCACCTGCCGTCTCAGGCTGTGTCGCGGTCCTCGAGGAGGAATACAACCCGCTCTTCGGCGGCGAGCCGTGGCCGTCTACGAACAAGGCGCTGCTCATCCAGGGCGCCGAGGACCAGGGTAACCCGGGCCCCGACTTCCAGTTCGGATACGGACGGGTCAACATCCAGAACACGGTCGACATCGTCATCGCCGACGGCGGCACGAACAACTTCATCAAGGAAGACACGCTCTCCCCGACCGAGACGTGGGAGTACGACATCGAGGTCACGAGCGGTGATCTCACGGTCACACTGGCCTGGGACGACTACGAGGGCGACTACGGCGCGGGCGGTGTGATGCTCGTCAACGACCTCGACCTCGAGCTCGAGTGTCCGACCGGGACGATCTTCCTCCCGTGGATCCTCAACCCCTCGAACCCATCGGCCAACGCGACGAAGGGCTACGACCATCTCAACAACGTCGAGCAGGTGCAGGTCAGCTCGCCGGACACGGGTATTTGGACGGTCCGCGTCACGGCGACCGTGATGCCCGAGGCGAACCAGGACTTCAGCATCGTCACGAGCCACGGCCCCGCCGCCTCCGACCCGCCCCCGGCCGTCCCGACTGGCCTCGATGCCGATCCGGGCTCGGGTGAAGGTGAGATCGACGTCAGCTGGAACGCCAACGGCGAGCCGGACCTCGACTACTACGTGCTCGAGCGCGCTGACAACGCGGGGTTCACCGGCGCGTCGAGCTTCAATGTCTACTCGACCTCCTACACCGACACCGGCCTCATCCCGGGGGAGACCTACTTCTACCGTCTCTCGGCGGTCGATGATGGCGGGAACAGCAGCGGTACGACAGGCACAGACTACGCGGCGGCGACCGACTTCGCCCCGGCGACACCCACCGGGCTCGTGGCTGCGACCGGCACCGGTGAGGGCGAGATCGACGTCGACTGGAACGACAACGCCGAGTCCGACTTCGACCACTACCGGCTCGAGCGCGACACCGACGACGGCTTCGGTCCGGGTTCCGACCCGTTCGACCTGCCGGCGTCCGTCTACCCCGACGTGGGCCTCATCCCCGGCGAGACGTACTACTACCGGGTCATCGCCGTGGATGCCAACGGCAACGAGAGCGCCCCGAGCACGGCCGTGAGCGCCGACGCGCAGGACCTGGCTCCCTCTGCCCCGACGGGGCTCGACGCGGTGTCGGGCACGAACGAGGGGGAGATCGACATCGGCTGGGACGCCAACACCGAACTCGACCTGATGCACTACCGGGTCGAGCGGAGCGAGACACCGTCGTTCAACTCCCCCATCACGTACACCGTTTCGGGAACCGAGCACACGGACACCGGACTCGTTCCGGGCGAGCGCTACTACTACCGGGTCTACGCGGTCGATGAGGGCGGAAACGAGAGTGGTCACGCCGGCACCGAGAACGCCTACGCGACCGACCTTCCTCCCGCCGCTCCTGCGGACGTCGTAGCGTCAACCGGCGCCGCTGAGGGCGAGATCGATGTGACCTGGACGGCGAACACCGAGTCCGACTTCGACCACTACCGCCTCGAGCGGGATGACGACGGGGTCTTCGGACCGGGCTCCGACCCGTTCGACACCCCAGCGACGTTCTTCCCCGACAGCGGGCTCGTGCCGGGTGAGACGTACTACTACCGGGTGATCGCGGTGGACGCCGGAGGCAACGAGAGTGACCCGAGCGTCACGACCCAGGCGGACGCGCAGGACCTCGCTCCGTCCATGCCGACCGGGCTCATCGCGGCTCCGGGGGCCGGAGAGGGTGAGATCGACGTCAGCTGGGACGCCAACACGGAGTCCGACTTCGACCACTACAGGCTCGAGCGCGACGACGACGGGTTCTTCGGTCCGGGTTCCGATCCGTTCGACACGCCCGCGACCGTGTTCCCGGACTCCGGTCTCACGCCTGGCGAGACGTACTACTACCGGGTGATCGCGGTCGACGCGGGTGGCAATGAGAGCGCGCCGACGGACCCCGTCAGCACGACGGCGACGAATCTTCCCCCGGACGCGCCGACGGACCTCCTCGCGGAGACGGGAACTGCCGACGGCGAGATCGAGATCAGCTGGACGGCTTCCGGGAGCGCGGACGTCGACGGGTACAGGCTCGAGCGGGACACCGACCCGGGCTTCCCGGCACCCCAGCCGATCCTGCCGTTCGGCACCACGCACACGGACACGGGCCTTCCGGTCGGCGTCGTCTACCACTACCGTATCTTCGCCATCGATCTCGGAGGCAACGAGAGCGGCGCGAGCAACACGGACTCCGCGATGCCGTACGACGCGCCTCCGGGCGCCCCGGCGGGACTGGTCGCCGCGAGCGGACCGGCTGAGGGCGAGGTCACGGCGACGTGGGATGCCAACACCGAGCCAGACTTCGACCGGTACAGGCTCCAGCGCGACACGGACCCGGGGTTCGGTTCGCCGTTCGAGGTGGACGTCTTCACGGAGTCGTACCTCGACAGCGGTCTCACGCCGGGGCAGCTGTACCACTACCGATTGATCGCGATCGACGCGGGTGGCGGCACGAGCGCGCCGGGGGTCGCCGACACGGCCGTGGCGCTTAACGTCGCGCCCGCAGCACCCACCGGGCTCGCGGCCGTCCCGGGTCTCGGTGACGGCGAGGTGGATCTGAGCTGGGACGCGAACACCGAGGCCGACCTCGACCACTACGTGCTCGAACGCGCCACGAGCGACGCGTTCGCGGCAGCGACGGCTGAGATCGTCACAGGCACATCGGTCACGCAGACCGGGCTCGTTGCGGGCACGTACTACTACCGCGTATTCGCAATGGATGCCGGAGCCCTTGCGAGCGCGGCGAGCGACACCGTCGACGTTACGATCGAGCAGACCGGCGTCGAGGACGAGATCTTCATAGCCTCGGTCTCTCTCATCCGACCGAACCCGTTCATGTCGGAGACGAGCATCCACTACACGGTGCCATCAGGCGGCAGCAACGTCGCTATCAGGCTCTACGACATCCGGGGGCGTCTCGTGAGGACGCTCGAGGACGGAACGAAGGGCGGTGGTGAACTCCAGGCACCGTGGGACGGCCGCGACGATGCGGGACGCAGGCTCCCCGCGGGTGTCTACTTCTGCCGCACTGAGATCGGCGAGTGGAGCGACACGAGGAAGATGGTGCTGGTCCGCTAGACCGGCAGGAGGATCAGCTCACGACGAACGGGGCGCCCGATGGCTCCCCGTTCTGTTGTGACTCACAGACCGAAGGCCCGCCGTGCAGCGGACCTTCGGCGTGCGCCTGGCGGGGTCACTCACCCCAGGCCGCCCACCAGTCCTCGCCCGGGTCGTCGGTGAGCTGCGTCACGTCGGTCCCGTCCGCGCGCATGATGTAGATCTCGTAGTCGCCGTCGCGGTCGCTCCCGAACGCGATGAACTCCCCGTCGGGCGACCACTGCGGATCCTGTTCGTCGTGGGCGTTGAACGTCAGCTGCGTGAGCCCCGAGCCGTCCGGGTTGATGAGGTATATCTCGTTGTCCCCGTCACGATCGGAGTTGAAGACGATGCGCTCGGCGACGGGAGACCAGTCGGGGTCGCCGTTGTCGTGAAGATCGTTCGTGATGTTCACGACCCCGGTGCCGTCGGCGTTCATGACGAGGATGTCCTGCGGACCCGCCGTCTCCGACTCAAAGACGATACGGTCATCGGTTGGCGACCAGCTCGGGTCGCTCTCGTACCCGTTCATGTTGGTGAGGCGGAGCGGGTTCGCACCGTCCGGGTCCATCGTGTAGAGCTCCCAGTTGCCGTCCCGGTCGGACGCGAAGACGAGCTCTGAGTCATCGCTGTTCCAGACAGGGACGCTCTCGTCGTTGTTCGGTGTGTCGGTGATCTGCGTCTCTCCACCGGCGCCGATGTTCATCGTCCATGCATCGTCGACCGGACCTCCGCTCCCCCGCGTGAACGCGATCTTCGTTCCATCGGATGAGATGCTCGGGTATCGGTCGCGCACATCGTTGTCCGTCAGCTGGCTCACGATACGGCTGTCGATCTCGACGCTGTAGATCTCGTAGTCCCCGTCGCGGTCGGAGACGAAGACGATGATGCCCGAGGGGTCCGGCCCCTCGCTTCCGCCCGAGTCCGATGGGTTGCTGGAGCAGCCCGCCAACGCCACAGCCACCGCAGCAAGCAGACAGAACGATGTCTTCACCATGTCGGGGCTCCTTTCGTGTGTTCGCCGATGGTGCTTTCGCGGGTGAGCACAGTCCAGTATACTCATATGAGCGACACTCAACCACACTCAATCTGGAGGAGCTGCCTCAGGAGGAGCCTTCATGTCCACGAAGCTGCTCATCATCCTCGGCGCCCTTCTCGCGCTGAGCCTCCCGGCCTCAGGCACGACCTACACCATTCGCCCCGACGGCACGGGCGACTTCCCGACCATCACGGGAGCCATCGACCTCGCCGAGGACGGCGACGTCATCGAGCTGACCGACGGCGTGTTCACAGGCACCGGGAACAGAGACATCGACTTCGGAGGCAGGGCCATTGCGGTCCGCTCTCAGAGTGGGAACGCGGAGAGCTGCATCATCGACTGCGAAGGCGGCCCCGGCAATCCGCATCGAGGCTTCATCTTCCAGACAGGCGAGGGCACCGGCTCGGTGGTCGAGGGCATCACGATCCGCCACGGCTGGGCGGAAGCCTACGGCGGCGGCGTGTACTGCGCCGACGACGTCTCCCCGACCTTCATCGACTGCATCTTCTCCAAGAACGAGTCTGCGTACGGGGGCGGAATGCGCGGGGGCTCGTCCTCGGTTCTCACACGGTGTGCGTTCGTAGAGAACACCGCGGTGCGCGGAGGCGGCATCGGACGGGGGCCCTGCCTGGAACTCAACAACTGCTCGTTCGAGCGGAACTCGGCAACCTATGGAGGGGGCATCTACATCCGGAGCAACTGTTCCCCAACCCTCATCTGCTGCATGTTCGAGGACAACACCGCTGCACACTCCGGTGGCGGGATGCACATCGAACAGCACTGCAGCCCGCTGCTTGGGGCATGCACCTTCGTCGGGAACACAGCGCCCATCGGCGCCGCGATCGACATCTCGATCGAGTGCTCGCCGAGGATCGCGAACTGCACGATCGTCGAGAACACGTGCACCTACTCCGGCGCGGTGTCGGTCTTCGAGTACTGCACGCCTCGGCTCGAGAACACGATCATCGCGTTCAACGCGACCGGTCAGGCCGTCACTGCCTACGACGGCGGGGTGAAGCTCGTCTGCTGTGACGTCTACGGGAACGGAGGTGGCGACTGGGTCGGGACGATCGCCGATCAGTTGGGCCTCGAAGGCAACATCTCGGAGGATCCGCTCTTCTGCGGGGACGAGTACCCGCAGGAGCCCTACACGCTCCACTGGTACTCCCCCTGCTCGCCGGAGACCAACCCGGCCTGCGGGTTCATCGGCGCATGGGATCTCAGATGTGGCTTCGTCCCGGTCGAGGAGATGAGCTGGGGCGCGCTCAAGGCGCTCTACCGCACTCAGTAGGCCCAAACGGCCTTCGCACCATGCCTGCAATGAGAAGGGGCCGGTCCGTATGGGCCGGCCCCATGTGCTGGTGACGCAGGAACCGCTAGATCGAGAACCAGTAGCTCAGCTTCGCCATAAAGCGGTTCTCACCCTCGTTGTTGAAGAGCGGGTCCGTGCTGAAGTCGTTGGAGAACTGCCCGGGCTCCGTGTGGAGGAAGCGGGCGTCATAGTCGCTGCGCGTGTGCGACCAGACCAGATAGAGCGTGGAACCCGGTCGGTACTCCCATCGATAGACCAGGTTCACGTTGACCGCACCGTAGCTGAAATCGTCGTCGGAGGCGTCGTACCCCGCGTACGCCTCGAGATCGCGGCTGTCGGGCGAGACGAGCTCGCGCGCGTTGCTGTAGCTTCCAACGGTGAGATACGGCTGCAGATAGAGCTCCAGCGACTGGTCGCGACTGAAGAGCACGCTGCTTCTGAGTGTCAGGTCCCAGGTCTGCTGCTCCAGCTCCGCGAAGACGTAGCTGGTCCCGCCGATGCCGCCGCCCGGGTTCTCGAAGTTCCCAAGCCACTGCGCGTCCTCGTACCGCTCGCTGTAGCCGACCGAGAGAGAGTGGTTCATCCGGGAGTTCTGAGCCCATCCGAGTCCGAGGTTCACGTTGTAGCTGTGACTCCCATCCTCGTCCTGACCCCAGTTCAGACTGACGTCGGCGGCAAGGTCCCTCCGGTAGTCCGTGCTGAGGCCGGCCCACGCGTCGTAGCCGGCGGGGTCCCGGAAGAGCGGGCCCTGCTCGCCGGTCACCGGGTCGTGGCGCGTCTCGTAGAGATCGGTGTTCTCCGGATGCAGGTCGGCCCCCGCCCAGTACGACCAGCAGGTCCTCGTGGCGGCGTAGCCCTCGAACGTCAGGCTCCTCGTCTGGTCGTGCCCGCGCTCGTAGGACCAGAGCTCCGTCCCGGGGTTCTCCGGGTCCATGAAGGTGCGATCGGCGTAGAGCCAGCTCTGATAGTACCGTACGTTGATGCCTCCATCGTTGAAGAGGCGATCTTCGTCATCGCTGTTGAAGTCGCGGTCGATCCACGCCTGCCACGCATAGTGGTTCGGGTTGTTGATGTACCCGAGATCGTTGAGGTCCAGCTTGTCGCTCTGATGGCGTGTGGTGAGCGCCCAGGTCAAGTCGCCTGCCGCCTTCTTGACCTCGAAGCGCGAGCCCGTGCCGTAGCTCGCGGGGGGATCGACCTCCTCCTCCCCGCTTCCGTACGGCAGCCCGTCGACCATGCTCCCCACGAATGATCCGGTGACCTCGTACGTGCGGTCGGCGAACTGGAGCTTGAAGTCGGCCCCGGTCACGTACCCGTTCCGGGTCGGCCCTTCCCACGTCGACTCATCGCGGAAGACGCCGGTCTGCATCAGGTTGAAGCTGTACTTCCCGTCGTTGAACTCCTTGCCGAAGCGACCGATCGCGTAGATCGCCTGATGGTCGCCGGTCTTGAACGGATTGTGCGCCTGACCGTCGCCTGTCTCGTCGGTCGCGGCCACGAGCACGGCGGTCGAGATGTCCCCGGCCATCTTGCCCGTCAGCTTCGCCGCCCCACGGATCCGCGAGTGCTCGCTCCCGGTACCGATCCGCCGTGAGTAGAACACCGTGAAGTCCGGGTGCCAGAAGAACTGCGCGCCTTCGACGAAGAAGGGGCGCTTCTCGTCGTAGTAGGTCTCGAACGGCGAGAGGTTGAGCTCCGACGGGTCGGCCTCGACCTGACCGAAGTCCGGCTGGAAGGTCGCGTTGAGCGTGAGGTCGGCGGTGACACCGTACTTGATGTCCACGCCGAAGTTCCCGAACGTATCCCGCTCCTCGTCGTCCCACCCCGCCGTCTCATCGGCCGGGTCTGTCATGCTGCCGACCACGTACGGGAGAATCTCGAGCTGCCGCGGCGCCCCGATCCCTTCGATCCCCGTGATCGTGCCGCTCCGGCTCATGAACCCGCTCTGCTCGCGGTCCCAGATGGCCCAGCCCGTCCGCTGACCCTGGCTGTGCGTATAGCGGAAGACGTTGAAGCCCACGTCATCGAGTCGGACTCGCGGTAGCGCACCGATGAGAACGGGATACGCATCTCGGCATACCAGCCGTTCTCGTCGACCGACGTATCGGCCTCCCAGACGGCGTCCCACGAGATGTCGTGATAGAGGTCGCCGTAGTTGTAGTAGTCCTCCTTCACGCCGTCGGGGTTCAGGCGGAAGTGGTAGCCGGTCATCAGGTCATGATAGGGGTCGATGTACACGCGGATGCGGTCGGAGTTCATAATGTTGTCACGCCGTGAGAGACACGACGTGATGGGCTCGCCGTTGAGGTGGTAGCAAGCTACGCCCACATAGAACGCATCATCGTCGTAAATGAACTTGATGACGGTCTCCTCGCACGGCTCACCGTGGCAGTCCGGTCGGAACTGCGTGAAGCCGGTCCCGGCCTCGGCCGCGATCCAGTCAGCCTCGTCCAGGTGGCCGTCGACCTCGATCTGGCCACGCTCGATGCGGTGCGCACGGAGCGACGGCTTCGGGCCGTTGCTGCGGCCGCTTGCTGTCTCGGCGTAGACGGACCCGGTCCCGTGAGGATCGAAGCCATCGATGACCGCGGCACACGGAGCCGAGAGGATGATGAGAAGCAGGGATGTCAGTGTGAGGATCGAAAACAGTCTCGTCACGGTTCGCACCTCCCAGGCGCAGGTGAGTCCCGGCAGGCGCGAGTGGATGCTCGTCTCCCATGACGAGAGCACGCACCGGGGGCAAGTCTCGTCACATTCGACAAGAGGGGGGCCGCTGTCGTTGAATCGGACGCGTGCAGGAGGCCAGGCAAAGGGGGCACCGCTCGTGCGATGCCCCCTTCAGCCATTCGCGTGGTGCGCGTGGCCCTCGACCGTCAGACCCGTTCGGCGCCTCGCGGAAGCCCCACGCTAGTGGGACGGCAGTGATGCGATGAACTTCCCGATCAGGTTAAGGCTCCCCAGTTCGTACTTCCACGATACGTCGTCGTGGATGAGGTAGAACGGATCGGAGATCGCAACGACGACCATGTCCTGGTCCTCGACGAGACAGATGTACTGCCCGCCGTGCCCCGCGGCGTAGTCCACGTGGTGCCCGCCCACCTCGGCGGACCACCACTGGTAACCGTACCCGCGGTCGCGGAAGTAGCGTCCCTTCTCCGGCGTCCTCGCGTGGGTCACACCCCGGACATCGTCCGAGTAGGACGTGAGGGACGCCTCGACCCACGCGGCCGGCACGATCTGGGTCCCCCGGTACTCGCCGCCGTCGAGATAGAGCTGACCGAACCGGGCCGCGTCACGTGCCGTCGTGTGGAGCTCCCCGCCCCCGAAGCGGTAGCCATCGAGGTCCTGCCTCCAGTCACCGACGTCCGCGCCGATCGGCGACAGCAGGTGCTCCCGCGCGAAGTCCCTGAGGTCTGAGTCGCACGTACGCGAGACGATCACACTCAGGAAGTGCGACGAGAGGTTGCTGTAGTTGAACGCCGCCCCGGGGTCCGAGATCAGATCGATCTCCGCGATGCGCTCGATGTACTCACCTGATAGAAGCACGTCCCAGAGAGCCGGGTCACTCTCCTCCCAGGGATAGCCGGCGCGCATCTGGAGGAGATGTCTGATGGTGATGTCGTTCTTCCTCGGATCATCGATCCGGTCAGCGAGCTCAGGGAAGAAGTCGAGCAGCTTCTGATCGACGTCCGACAGACATCCCTGCTCGAGCGCGATGCCGACGAGAGATGAGACGTAGCTCTTGGTCACCGACTGCATGAGGTTCTGCCGGTCGATGGAACCATCGTTGAAGTACCCCTCTGCCACGAGGCGGCCGTCCTTGACGATCAGCACCGCGGAGAGCCTCTCCATCGCGGAAGCGTCCAGATACAGCTCCGCCACCTTGAGTGGATCCAGCCCCGCTTCCTCCGGTGCCGAAACCTCCCAGTCGTCCCGGTCGACCGGGGCGAAAGAGACGCCCTCGAGTTCCTCCGACCGCGGCCTGAGCATCTCGGCGATCACCGGACGCGCTGACTCCACTCCCTCGTAGTCCGCGACGAACCCGAGCGGAGCCAGGCCCGCCGCGATCTGGGCGTAGATGACTGCGTCCGACTCGAGCGGCGCGACGACGATGTCGTGGGCCGTCGCACCGAGCGCGTCCCTCGAGCGAGGGTCCGCGCCGGCGTCCAAGAGCGCCCTCACGACCTCAGTATGCCCCAGGAAAGCCGCGACATGGAGCGGGGTCGCTCCGTCGCTGTTCCTGAGTTCGGTGTCGGCGCCCCCCCGGAGCAGGGCAGCTGCGGCCTCAACCCTGCCGAACGTCGCCGCGACGAGTAGCGGCGTGGAACCGAAGGCATCGCGGGCGTCGAGGTCCGACACGGCCGCCACATGCTGTTCCACTGCAGCGATGTCACCCTGGAACACGGCCGCATGGAGACTCACCGTTGGCGGAGCAGGTGGCTCACCGGCAGCAGGCGTGGCGACTCCTTCGCCGCAGAGGACACCAGCGACGAGCAGAGTCATTGTCATCACAGCTACGGTTCTCATGGCATCACCCTCTCATAGTGGTCTACTCTCAGCAAAGTGGTTGACCATGAGAGCGAGAGTACCACCCCTTCGTCCGGTGAACCAGACCAATCAGTCGAGGACCAGCTCGTGAGGGCGGGTCCTCGTCTCGACGGGGCGCAGAGAACGAGCGTCGAGCATGGCCGCCCGCGGCGCACGCAATCGGCAGGTTGCCCCTTGTGCTCTGGGAGTGCCGCCGCCAGCGACTCCTGACGAATTCCGGGATATGCCTTGACTTCTCCGCCCCGCTGGCACAGTATGGGGAAAGAAGTGGCTTCACCAACGTCCTTCCGGACATCTGTTCCGACCAGGCCCACCTTCGGTCTCCTTGGGATATCTGCCCGGCCCCGCGCCAGCTCCCGAGGAGGCCACAATGAACGCCCTGCTCATCTACCCGAGATTCCCGGACACGTTCTGGGGGTTCCGTCATTCGCTCAAGGTGATCGGCAAGAAGGCCAGCTCTCCTCCGCTCGGGCTGCTGACTGTCGCCGCCATCCTGCCGGATGACTGGAAGCTGCTGCTCATCGACATGAACGTGAGCGACCTGAGTGATGAGGACCTGGCTTGGGCCGATGTCGCCATGATCAGTGCGATGGTCCTCCAGCGCAACTCGACGCGCGATGTCGTGGCTCGCTGCCGGGCGCATGACGTGACGGTCGTCGCGGGGGGCCCGCTGTTCTCGAGCGAGCATGACGACTTCCCCGACATCGACCACTTCGTACTCGGTGAAGCGGAGGTGACGCTTCCAGACTTCCTCGACGACCTCAAGCGCGGTGAAGCCAGGCGCATCTACGAGTCTTGCGACTGGGCCGATCTGGCCGACACGCCCATCCCCCGATGGGATCTTGTGCATCCGAAGCACTACGCTTCGAGAAACGTGCAGTACTCCCGGGGCTGTCCTCACGACTGCGACTTCTGCAGCGTGACGGAGCTCTTCGGCCACAAACCCCGCACCAAGAGCGCTGAACAGATGCTGGCCGAGCTGGATAGCCTCTATGATCTGGGTTGGAGGGGTACCGTGGGGTTCATCGATGACAACCTCATGGGAAACCGCAACAGGCTCGTCCGCGAGCTTCTTCCGGCTCTGATCGAGTGGCGGCGCGACAAGGATGGGATGGCCTTCAGCACCCAGATCACGATGAAGCTGGCAGATGACCCGGAGCTCATGGACCTGATGGTTCGCGCCGGGTTCAGCGCCGTGTTCATCGGCATTGAGAGCATCGACGAGGCCAGCCTCGCCGAGTGCAGCAAGAGACAGAACGAGAACCGCGACATGCTGGCCGACATCAAGCGGATCCAGCGTGCCGGAATGCAGGTGCAGGGCGGGTTCATCGTCGGCTTCGACCACGACACGACTGGTGTGTTCGACCGGATGGCGAGCTTCATTGAGAAGAGCGGCATTCCCCTCGCCATGGTGGGCACGCTTCAGGCTCCGGCCGGGACGCGGCTGTTCGAGCGACTCCGGAGTTCGGGGCGCATTCGACCCGACTCATCCGGCGACAACACCGGCGGGACGACGAACATCATCCCGACCATGGGTCTGGAGGCGTTGGAGAGAGGCTACCGAGAGATGATGATCCAACTCTACTCCCCAAGCGTCTACTACAAGAGAATGCGCACGTTCCTCCGAGAGTACCGGCCCGGGCGTTCCAGGGCCAAGCTTCGCGGATGGCATGTCCTGGCTTTCCTCCGATCCCTGTACTTCCTTGGCATCGCCGGGAGGGAGCGCTTCCACTACCAAGGGCTCCTGGTCTGGACGCTTGTCCACAATCCCCGCGCCTTCCCCACCGCAATCGTCCTCGCGATCTCCGGGTATCATCTCAGGCTCTGCATGAGCGGAGACCCTGCCTGACCGCCACCCGCTCAAGGGACAGTCGAGGGAGACACATAGGCACATAGGAAGAGCCCGGTCCGAAAGGACCGGGCTCTTCACAATGGCGGGGCCGACGAGACTCGAACTCGCGACCTCCGGCGTGACAGGCCGGCGTTCTAACCAAACTGAACTACGACCCCGCAAATCGTGCTAGACCTAGAATATATCAACAGAGTGTGTCCGTGTCAACTCGAATATGCCCCCAGGAACCTCCGCGAAGTGCCCGGGAAGCTCCCTAATCCCAGTACCCTGCGGGCGTCTCGAGCCGGGTCCCGGGGTAGTAGTGCGTCAGGATCTGGCCGTACGAGAAGCCCCTCCGGGCCATCCCGAGCGCCCCGTTCTGGCACATCCCCACGCCGTGGCCATAGCCCCGGCCCGTCGCGCGGACACGGCTCACGCGTCCGCCGCGCTTCTGCACGTCCAGGTCGAACCAGGCGCTCCGGAGAATGGCGTCCGAGCCGGGTCGTCTGAGGAGCCAGCGCACCCGGTCCGCGAAGACCCGCCAGGTTCCCTCCGCGGCCTCGACCTCCAACCACCGGATCCTCCCCTGTCCGCTCGTCTCGACGATGCGGATGTCGCGCACGGCCGTGATCTCGACGGGAACCGGCTCCGATGCCGTCTCCCGAAGCCGCGTCCGCACGAGCTCGAGGATCTCACTCCCTGACCACTCGGCATCCCAGGCGAAGCTCGGTGAGCCGCTGCAGTAGGCCGAGTCCAGGTCGTGTCCGCCACCGGGTACGTCACTCTGGGCAATCAGGTACGGCTCCGGCGGAAGCTCCCAGACATCCTCGCGCGCGGCCGTCCATCCACCGCAGCATGAGCTGAAGTACGCGTTGACGGGAAAGCCCTCGTGGTAGAGCACGAGTCCCGCGGTCTCCGAGATTGCGCGATCGGCGGTCGGGTCCTCGACCGCCGCACCGCCGTAGGCCTGATCGTCGACGGTCGCGTAGAGGTCGTAGTCGCCGGCGCTCCGCCCTCCCCCGCGCGCGAGCGCGTACGTCCGCGCCGCGACGGCCTGCGCCTTGACGGCCTCGAGGTCCGACAGCTGCCTCGGCCCGATCTCCTTGGGGACGACACCTCGCAGGTACGATTCGAGTCCGATGACGTTCACGACCGACAGCCCGCCGTTCGCCGAGAGGAACACCTCGAGCTCACCTCGGTACCGGACTCCGTCGAGCGAGACTGGGTCGTCACCCAGGGGCGCGATGCGGGCGGTCCCGCCGAGGACCTGGTCCACTCCGGAACCCGTGACGAGAAACCCACTTCCCTCGACCGTGACACGCCACTCCCCGCCCTCGGTGGTCTCGCGTACGGTCGACTCGCCGTAGAGCGAAACGGAGCAGAGTCCGTCACAGGAGATGCGGACCTCGCCGGCCTCCTCGATGAGCCCGACACGCATCAGCGGCCCGACCCCATGTCCCGTCGGCTCGGCCACGATGCTGTTGCCCGTCGCCGGTCTCCCAACGGCTGCCCCGGCGTTCGCCGTCGGCCCGGCACCGGCGGCCGACTCTCCGGCCGCCTCCGCACTCGTCGTGATCTCACCAGTCGCATCAGCGACGACCTCGCGCTGCCCGAGTCCGCCCAGCGCCGAGCACGACACGAGCGACGTCCAGACGACGAGGAACGTGACCGCGAGCAGAACGCGCGCGGTCGAACCGGGACGTAGACGCAGAAAGGCGCCGGGGTATGTCCCCGACGCCCTCGTGCAAGCGATCTCGATGTGACTGGCAGCGGTCACACCTAGTCTTCCTTCTTCTCTTCGTCCGCCGGTGCCTCGTCGGCGTCTGCCGGCGCGGTCTCGTCAGACGGCTCGGCCTCTGCCGGGACCTCGTCTGCCGCCTCGGTCCCCTCGGAGACCTCCTCCTCGGCCACCGGTTCCTCGGCCGCAACAGCGCCACCCTTCCGGATGACGTTGTCCGGCTCCTCCGCGGGGCGCGGCTTGCGCTCCTTGAAGGTCACCGGCTCGTCGAGGAGCTGGATGATCGAGAGCGGGGCGCCGTCTCCGCGCCGGTCCTCGACCTTGACGATCCTCGTGTAGCCGCCCGGCCGGTCCGCGAACCGCGGTCCGATCTCACTGAAGAGCTTCGCGACGACCTTCTTGCTCCGGATGACCTTGAGCGCCTGACGGCGCGCCGCCAGGTCGTCCGGCCCGCGCTTGCCGAGCGTGATCATCTTCTCGGCCAGCGACCGGACCTCCTTGGCCTTCGCGTCCGTCGTCTCGAGCTTCTCGAGTTCGAGAAGCGTCGTCACCATGTTCCGGAGCATCGCCTTCCGGTGAGCGGACGTGCGGCCGAGCTTCCTGCCGTGTTTCCTGTGTCGCATCTACTTCCTGACCTTTCAGCACATACGGGCAGATGCCGCCTAGGCTTCTTCCTCTTCGGTATCCGCCTCTGCACCATCTTCGTCCGCGTCCTCCGTCTCCTCCACCACGCCGGCGTCTGCCGCGAAGTCGGGGAAGTCCGGATCCCTCATCACCGGCTCGTCGTCCGCGTCCGGTTCCTCATCGTCAGAAGCGCCGCCGGGCGTCAGAAGGGCTTCCACGTCCATGCCGAAGCTGAGCCCCATGTCCGACAGGATGTCGACGAGCTCCTGGAGCGACTTGCGACCGAAGTTCCGGTACTTGAGCATCTCGGCCTCGGTCTTCTGCACGAGGTCGCCCAGCGTCCCGATGCCGGCGTCGCGCAGGCAGTTCGACGACCTGACCGACAGCTCCAGCTCCTCGACGCTGTGCTCGAGCAGCTCCATCAGCCGCTGCTGGTCCGGATCGATGACCTCCTCGACCTCTTCCATCGGCTCGATCTCGAAGTTCATGAAGAGGAGCAGGTGGTCCTTGAGCATCTTGGCAGCGAAGGCCACCGCATCGTCAGGAGTCACCGTCCCGTTCGTCCAGACCTCGAGCGTGAGCTTGTCGTAGTCGGTCCGCTGACCGACGCGCGTGTTCTCCACCTCGTAGTGGACGCGCCTGACCGGCGAGAAGACCGAATCGATCGGGATGAAGCCGATCGGCTTCTCCTCGAACTGATGGTCCTCGGCCTGCACATATGCGCGGCCCGCGTCGATGATCAGCTCGACATCGAGCGATGCGTCTGGACCGAGCGTCGCGATGTGGAGGTCCGGGTTCATGATCTCGATGTTCGGGTTCGGATCGAGATCCGACGCCTTGATCTCTCCCTCGCTGTCAGCCTGAAGCCTGACGACCTCGGGTCCGTCACTCAAGAGCCTGATATTCAGCTGCTTGAAGTTCAGGATGAGCTCCGTGACGTCCTCGGTGACACCCGGGACGACCGAGAACTCATGGAGTACTCCCTCGAACCTCACTGCCGTTACGGCCGCGCCCTGCAGCGATGAGAGCAGTGCGCGCCGGAGCGCATTGCCGATCGTCACACCGTAGCCGCGCTCGAGCGGCTCGGCGACGAGCTTCCCGTAGGAACCCGTCATCGTCTCCACGTTCCAGACGATGTCGTCTGGCATCCTCAGATTCTTCCACTTCATTCTGCGCTGGCCTCCTTGAAGCGTTGGCCACCGTCACCGCGGTCGGGGTCTACCTGGAGTAGAAGTTGACGATGAGCTGTTCGTTGATGGGCGTCGGGATCTGGTCCCTCGCGGGAAGCTCCAGAACGCGCCCGGCGAACTTCTTCGGATCCAGCTCGAGCCACTCCACCGTGCCCACGCCGGCCTTGAGATCGACAGCCATCCGGATCTCAGGGATACTCCGCGACTTCTCCTTCACGAAGATCTCGTCCCCCGCCTTGAGCTGGTACGAGGGGATATCGACCTTCTGCCCGTTCACCTGGAAGTGACCGTGGACGATGAGCTCACGCGCCGCCGCCCGGGACGGGGCGAAACCCATCCGGTAGACGACGCTGTCGAGCCGACGCTCCAGGAGACGGATGAGGTTCGCACCCGTCACGCCTGTCTGGCGCTCGGCCTCCTTGTAGTAGTTCTTGAACTGCCGCTCGAGGACACCGTATATCCTCTTGGCCTTCTGCTTCTCCCTCAGCTGCATCCCGTACTCGGTGGCTCGGCGCCGCCTGCGGGTGTTGCCGTGCTCGCCGGGACCGTACGCCCTGCGCTCGAACGCACACTTGTCGGTCGAGCAGCGCTGCCCCTTGAGGAAGAGCTTCATGCCGTGGCGGCGACACTGCTTGCACTTCGCACCATGATACGTCGCCATCTGTTCCTCCGTTAGACTCTTCTCTTCTTCGGGGGGCGGCAGCCGTTGTGCGGGA
>Ga0180430_10000153_pt1 | contig 77021 bp, 65 predicted proteins | sample SS_ome_9_FD_132999 | JGI IMG/M metagenome (GOLD analysis project Ga0180430, IMG submission 132999) | Hypersaline lake sediment archaeal communities from the Salton Sea, California, USA - SS_1_S_2 metaG | ecosystem: Environmental > Aquatic > Non-marine Saline and Alkaline > Hypersaline >...
GAATAAAACTTATAACTCCCAATCAAGTAATCAATATGTTTAAACCAAAAAATGAAGTAAAATTAGAATCTCCTGAGTATCCTATATTAACAAAAAAACAGGACAAGTATAATGTTACAAGATGGGCCGTGTGCGGAAGAGATAATAGTAAAATTAATACTCAATGCTATAAAATATTTCGTAACATTGAACAGATTGAATGCTTAAATGAACTTGTTTCTCATACGTGCAAAAGATCTAAGATTGATACTCTTTGGAACAGATTAACAGATCTTTGGAGTAGTGATTTTAGAACACACACAACCGATGAAAAATATATGAGATTTAGAAATAGTATGGGTGCAACTATTGAGTCAGTAAGTGAGATGTATAAAAAACTAATAAATCAGATTCCCATTAAAGATGATTTCATATTAATCAATCCAAATAACCTTGAATGGAATGAACCTTTTGAATTTAAATTACAATTTGAAAGAGGCCTATTCAATAAAGATATTTTAATACTACTAGATGAAAATGAAGTAGCTACACAACAAGAAGAAACTGAATTTTATCGTGATGGCAGCATCAGAGCAACAAAAATAGTAATCATACCAAGCATTAAACAAAAAGCGGTTGCCCAGGGAAAGATATTAATAAAGAATAAACCCGATACAAGAAACGTAATAATCAACCATACAGAAGAATCAGTTAAGACACCTGAAGTAGAAATCAGATTATCTTCACTTCGTGGTGCCTCAATTAAAAAATTAATTTTTCCAAAGATTTCCGATCAGCATTTCATGGGAGAATTAAGTCACGGATATTTTGACGATGTAAGCTATTCAGCAGATTGGTATTCTGGTCATACAATCATATATGATCGTTCAGGCAAAAAATATACAGATTTATCTAAAACTGAATTATTTTATCCACCCCTAGAAAAATGCCCTATAAGAGTACCAATTAAATGCAGAATAAATTTACCAATAGGTACACTATATAAAACATACTTCATATATGTTGATCTGCCCAGGATAGATTTAGTATATGATTTTAATCTTAATGCTGTTCTTCCGCTTTCATTTAGATTGGGGATAACAACAATCAACCCAAAAATTTTTAATATTGAAAATCTTAGATATACAACCATCAACGGCGGATATAATCCAGAATCTTTTTATTTAAAAGGAAAAGAGTTAGATCAAAATAGACCTGTAAGCCAAAATGTTTCCACTCATCATTGTCTCGGTGCTACTGAAGGATGGGTTGATATTAGCGACAATGAAAAGGGAATGATGATAAACGCAAAAAAATCACAGTACTATTCAGTTCCTTTAATACAGTACAAAGAGATAAAAGATTCATTTTTCTTAAGGGTATATGGATCAATCTGTGAGATGGATGACACATCAGAGACCCTGTTAAAAGGGCATAATAAAATATCATTTAGTTTTATAGGGCATAGGAACAATCCAAAAAAGTCAAGAAATGTTTGTAATAACACCAATAGCGGATTAATATTAAAGTTAAAATATTAAAATAATCTAATAGCATAAATTATTAAATATGTTATAATATAATTGAGATTTATTATCCCTCAATCGTTAAGAAATATGAGTCTTCTCCAAATTTAGGTTCATATAATTTCTTAGAGAAATTGTTATTTTGCTATCGATTCTATTGATAGTTTAATCCATGTGAAATTATAAGTTAGATATAGATCTCGATCTGCTTGTAATTCTTGTCAATAATCTAAATTTGTGAAGACATGATTAGAGTAATAATCCATATTAATTCCTATCAGGAGGAAATCGGTAGATTTCCGTAACTAAAAATGGATAAGAGCCAGAAATATTAATTATAATTCTTATTAAAAAAAGATTTAAAAAATTTAATTTCTTCATTACTTATCGTTCGAAATAACAATATCAATACCACATAGATACAAAATCCAGTTAGAATAGTGCCAAGCAACCCAATAATTGTTTCTGGATGATAATTTATAATAATAATTGACATTATCATCGAAGCGGATACAATCTTGATAATGGAAAACCAATCTATATCAAATTTAAAATATTTGCAGGAGAAATAAGAGCCAATAATAAATCCAAATAAAAAGGCTATTGCTGTTGCAAATGCTGCACCTAAAATTCCAAATTTTGGAATCATTATAATATTCAAAGTCAAATTTATAATTGCAACTATAAAAGAATTAATCATAGAAATATGAGTTTTTTTTGCCAGATATAGAGATTTACCAATTGAAACTGCTCCAATTCCTGTAAGTATCATGCTAAATGCTATAAAAGGTGTAACTAAGTAACTTTCATTTGCTAATTCAGGGGTTGAAATTAATATTAATATTGGTTTAGACAATATAGATAATCCAAAAAAGCTAGGTATAGCTAATATAAGAAAATATTTTAATGAATATTTTAATATTTTTCTTACTTCTTCAATTTTTTGTTCGTCGTAATATTTTGCAACTACTGAAATTAAAACAAAATTAATTGGAAAAGTAAAAGTACAAATTAAACCACCCAAAGAATATGCCGGATTATAAAATCCAACAAATAAGACGCCTAAAAATATCCCTATCAAATATCTATCGCTAGAATTCGTTACCCACGAAGAGATATTGGAAGGTATTGTTGGAATACTAAATTTGAGAAATTCTTTCATTCTCTTAAATGTTGGACGTTTTAATCCAATAGTCTTTAATACAATTATTAATAATGTTATACAAATAATTGTTGAAACTAAAAGGACTACTAGGACAACACCATATACTCCATATCCTAAAAATATTACAATAATAATTCCAAATAATTCACCAAATATTTTAATTACCTTAAATAACGTAAATTTTTTTATCTCCTGAAAAACTCTAAATGTATTTTGTAATGTTACAGATAAACATTCAATTGGTATAATTATTGCAAGTACAATTGCTATTTCAGTGAAATCATCAAATAGATATCTTGATAAGTACTGTGATATAAGTAGAATTATAATTGAAATTATTACGCTGCTTAATAAAACAAGTAGTAGTGATGATAACATATCGTCTCTAATTTGTTCTTTATTTTTTGATCCAGAGAGAAACCTTACCGTAGCATATGGTAATCCCAAATGAGCAAATCCAACTATAAATACAATAGAAATGGAAAATTGAACATATAACCCATAATCAGCTACACCAAGAATTCTAATAATGATAGGGATTAAAAAAATCCCACTAAAATTTGACAGTATGTCAGAAAATCCAATTACTCCAATATCTTTGACAATTTTTTTATAAGATATTTCCAACATTTTAATCACAAAAAAAATGAAAAAATTACACTTTCAACAGAATTTTTTTGGAATCATTGAACCAATCAGTGAAATGATTTAACCCTTCTTCAATCCCAACTTCAGGACCCCATTTCAAAACATCTTTTGCTTTATCTATATTTGCCAATGTATCTTTAACATCTCCCTTTTGTTTTTCGATAAAATCAATTTTCGCCTTTTCACCTAAAATATTTTCGATAAGATTGATGAGTTCTTTAACATTTATCCTATTTCCCCCACCAATATTAAACACCTTACCAATACTATCATTTTCCGCAGATAAAATATTTGCGTTTACAATATCTGATATATACGTAAAATCTCTTGTTTGCGAACCATCACCATATACTGTAATTTTTTCTCCTGATTGAATTGCTTTTACAAATTTGTATATGCCCATATCAGGTCTTTGTCTTGGCCCATAAACAGTAAAATATCGTAACGAAATTGTTGGTATATCAAAAAATTTGTAATATAAATAACAAAGATGTTCTGCTGCTAATTTCGTTACACCATAGGGTGAAATAGGTCTTAATAAATTGTTTTCATTCATTGGAAGTGTAACATCACCATAAACAGAAGATGATGAAGAATAAATCAATTTTTTTATTTTTCTATCCTTATAGTACTCTAATAATTTTTGTGTAGCCTCAACGTTATTTTTTGTGTAAATCTCGAAATTATTTCCCCATGATGCTCTTACTCCAGCTTGTGCGGCCAAATGAAAAATATAGTCTACATCAGGAAATTTTTCCATACTAAGTAAGTTGTTTTCGATAAGTCTAAATTTTGAGTGCTCTTTAGCTTTTACCAGATTAGACTCCTTTATTTTTCTTGGATAATAATCTGTAAAACATTCTATCCCTGTTACATGATATCCTTCCTCAAGAAGAGCATCTACTAAATTACTCCCAATAAATCCAGCGCAGCCAGTAACTAATGCTTTCATAACTCATTTACATCCTATTTATTCTCTGTTTTATTACTTGTCTATTTTTTTTAATTTTATGCAACATCATTATTGTCACAGTGTAGCATTACCAAATGAAATTTTTTTATTATTTACTTCGTTAAATTCATATTTTATAATCTCATATAGATTAATCCATTTTTTTTTACTTCTTTCCCAAACATCCCTCTAACATCTATTAACACGGGTTTTTTATTCATTATTTTTATTATTTGATCCAACGTGATTTCAAAAAATGATTTATGTGCAATTGCAATTATGATACAGTCAACTTTAATATCTTTTAAATTCTCTAACGGCTTTATCCTAAAATCAGCTATTTGTTTTTTAGTCAAATGAGGATCATATCCATATATCTCAGATTTAAAATCCTTTAATTTCTGAATAATTTTTTTTACGGGGGTCTCTCTTGTATCACTAACATTTTCTTTATAGGTTAAACCCATTATTAGAATTTTAGATTTTTTTGGTGCTTTTCCCGCCTCATTTAACCCTCTTAGAGTAAGTTCTACAATATGATTTGACATATTATCATTAATACTTCTCCCTGCAAGAATTACCTGAGGATGATAATCGAGTTCTTTGGCCATATGTACAAGATAATACGGATCAACAGGTATACAATGACCACCGACCAATCCGGGTTTATAATTATGAAAATTCCATTTTGTTCTCGCAGCATCTAAAATTAAGGTTGTATCTAAATGAGCTTTATTAAACAGGATTGAAAGTTCATTCATAAGTGCAATATTTAAATCACGTTGAACATTTTCAATTACTTTTGCAGCTTCAGCAGTTTGAATATTCTCTGCTACATAGACCTTTGTAATGTTGCTATATAATTCAGCTAAAACTTTCGTAGATTTTTTATCCATTGCAGAAACAATCTTAGTTATTTTATCGATTGTGTGTTCTTCATCCCCTGGCGTAATTCTCTCTGGCGAATAACCTATCTTAAAATCAATTCCACAAGTAAAACCAGATTCCTTTTCAATTATTGGTACAACAATATTTTCTGTAACACCGGGATATACCGTTGATTCCAAAACAACATATGACCCTCTTTTTATGTTACAACCAACAATTTTTGATGCTGATTGAATATATGATAGATCTGGTTCCTTGAATTTTGTAATGGGTGTAGGTACAGCAATAATAATAATATCCGCGCTTTTAATTTCAGCAGCAACATCTGTCAATGTAAAATTATCATTTTGTATTTGATTTTGTTTCAAGTTTCTTATTTTTTCTTCATTGATATCAAAACCAATGACTTTAAAATGTTTAGAAAATTCTTTAGCTAATGGAAGTCCAACATATCCCAAGCCAACTACACAAATTGTTATATCCTTAAAATTTTCTTTTAAATTCAATTTAATATCCCACCAATATTAAAATTTGTTATCTGTAAATATTCATTAATTTTTTTTTTATTCTTTTTACTTTGATAAACATTAAATAAAAGAGAGAAATAATTAGTAATCCTTTTTTTAAATAAATTTTGAAGAAGAACACGGTCTCGGATATCACCGTTGATGAAAGTAACGGCGTCTTCATTATTTGAGACGACCTTTCCTTCTTTTTGTTCTTCTTTTTTATTGGTATTAGCGGATGCGCTATCGTTTGGTTTTTGTTGTTGATACGATGTAGGTATATCTTGTTCATTCGGAACATGATGTGCGATGTTTGCAAGTTTTCCGGTGCTAAGATTATCAAGGATGATGATCTGGTTGTGCAGGCTTTGTTGTGCGAGTGCATCGACAAGATGGCTTCCGATGAAGCCAGCACCACCTGTTACCAGGCAAACGCTATCATGAATCTGTGGTATGTTTTTCTTTGGTGTGTGTTGCCTGCGTGCTTCTGTACGGTTCTTTTGTTGTGTTGTAGTGTGTATGCTCATCTTTTCTTCCCAAAAAATACAATTCCCGTGTTCATATCAGAGAACGGTGTTCATCATAAAAAGCTATTCATATTATGGAAAGAGAAGAGATATCAACCTGTGTGGTTTGACGGTTTCGTTTCCATCGAGGTGTACTGCGCTGTTTCTTTTTCCTTCCAACACCAACACTAAAATGAGTACGCAGTATCAAAAGAACCAAAATGGAGAGCACACTTCTTTCGTATTTCTAAAAAAAAAAATATGAATCAACCCTTATTCACCTGCGAAACCTATCAGTTACCAGACATGTTTTGCATGCGAAACGCATCAGTTCATCTTCTGCTATCAATGGATCAAACATCTAAGCGTCAACAGAAGAACACCATGGTGCATGCATCCGATCAACTTCCCCGCTCAACCATCGCTTCAGCGTCAATGATACGCACCAGTTCTACCTCCAAAGCAAACTATGCGAAACCTGTCAGTTTTCATACCTATTTTTGCAGAAGTTGTCAGGTGATTCACACGTGAAACCTGTCAGGTGATATAAATGAATTTAGAGGGGTAAACACCCGTTTTTATTTCTTTAACTACTCTTTATGTCTGAGCAAGTCAAGAAAATCATCCCAACGATTCCATGCCAGTATATCAGTATACGTAGGAACCATAGCACAAGCAGGACAGTAGTAATATACTATTAAAATTATGTATCTAACCTATTTCATTTTTATTTTTTTTATTATTAATGTTTTTCTCCCATGCTAAAAAAAATTCATGCCGTAATGTATTGATATCTTTCATTATTGGAATGGTTAAACCTCTCTTCATTAATATATCAAATCTCTCTCCAACATAGGTTATCCAAACATCTTGACCATTGATGTTAATTTGGTTAATCAATTCTTTTTTTATAGTTTCCCAATCCAGACCAGTTTTTGCTAATTCAATGCAATCATCTACATCCCCATCCCGTTCTGCCATGCATTTAAATAAAAGGATGTCCTCATTTGAACATGTATTAATGGTAATATTCTTCAAATGTAGAATGGTTTCTGATCTTTTAATCATTTCATCTGATAGAACAAATTTTTTACATACTTTCTTAAAAAAAACATCAATCCTATAATCCTCTCTGACTAAAATCTCACTCAGATCCATTTGACAATAATGTACTGTAGGTTTTTCTGATTTAAACCGTAATGAACTCAATGCATTTTTGAAAGATGCGAATTCTTCTTTATTATGTATAATAAGATCAATATCTTTTGTTGAAGGTTTTAATCCTGCTAATAAGAGAGCTGCGCCACCAATGATATATACTTCAACTTTTTTATGTAATTCGCCATCAATTTCTTTGAATAAATCTTCAATTTGTTTGGATTTTGATATCATATAATACACACTTCTCTTTTATATCTTCTAACGTTGGATATCCTTCTATCGTTTTCCCGTTTAATATACTCTTGATTCTTCGTAAAATTGGATGCTTTATGTTTGAAAATTCCTTTCGGTGTTTTAAATAGAAAAGTGTTACATATGTTAAATATCGGTACTCTTTATTCTTTTCAACAATATACAGGGAATGTAGTAATATATCCTCTTTTGATAATTTTTTAACTGGCAAATAGTAGAAGGTAGTAGGGAGATAGAGTTGTATTCCATAGTCTTTATACATTGAAAATGCTGTATGTTTTGCCTTTAATTCAGTTGTGTTTGAAAAAACAATTTCATTTTCATTTTTGTGATATATGACAGAATTTACAGGTATTCTATTATCTGTAAATGCTTCGTATTTCTTGATTTCCTCTAAATACTCTTTTAAATCTGACCATATTTTTCCGTTAATTACAAATTTATTATTCTTATTTTTACTAAGTGCACTTATTTTTCTTGCTTGTTTAATTTTTTTATAAACGGTACTCTTATTTAGATTGGTTTCCTGAATTATTTCTTCAACTGATTTTGGATCAAGAGTTGCTTTCAAGATATTCATCCCTGATTTAGAAAGAGGTTCAACTAGGTTTGGGTATCTTGATAGTAATCGTAGAATAAGAGATGAATACGTTGTTTTATTTGGTTCTAAAGTACCGTTATTAAGATGTAAAAAACCATATTTTTCTAAATTTTGTCTCGCTCTATAAATCTGGCTAAGACTCTTGTCTATTGTATTTGCAATGTCTTCAATTCTCTTGTTTTCATTTGATACTTGCACTAGTACCCGTAATTCAGTTTGAGTTAGCTGCACAATATTCTATTTATATGCGAATCATATATATACTTTTCGCATATAAGTGGAATATTTGGTAATCTGGTATTAGTAAAACGAGAGCAACAGGCTTCATCAAATCAAGTTTTCTCCAATTGAATTATGTTGATAACTGTTCTTCCAGGCAAGGGAGATCAAAAAAACTTTGTCTTCGATGTACAAATACTAGAGTTTCTTTCACTTCTTTTGCAAATAGTACAAAATGTGTCAGCTGATTAGCACGCGAAACCTGTCAGGTGAAACGGAGAATCAATGCAAAAGATCATGCTGAAAAATGACAATTTACACTAAGACATATAGTAAGAGCATTGTTACAATTGAGAGGTTTTTTCATTGGAAGGGGTTTGTAAACGATAAGAGAATGTGATGTATGGGTTGCTACTAATGGTAGATACTGCGCATATGAACCATTGAATACATCCGATCGACCTAACAAGTTCAACCATCTCTTCAGCATGCACGCTGCATCCCAATGCTACCTCTGAAGCAAACTCTGCGAAACGTGTCAGTTGTTCGTATCTTTTTTTCAAAAATATTCAATAATGAGGGCCTGTGATGAAAAGCGGTTGCAGATACCCTTTAAGTTTCCTACTCTATACTCAATGAATTACCTTAAAATTAGATACGATACTTCCGAAAACCAACCATCTTGATTCAAAGAGACATTTGATTATTATTGATAAATAGGTCATTCTGACTGATCTCTCCTCGTATTTTTGAGAAGAGTATACCTAAATATATCATCTATGTATCATCATTTTTCACATACATTTTTTTTAACGGTTACATAGAGTTCTTTTAATAATATGTTTTTTTATTTTTTTTAGATGAAGCAGGAACATATAGTTTCATCATCTCAGTTGTATTGACAATGGTGATGTTTGATTGTTGTTTTAATTTTTTGTCATCAGTCCAAAGAACACAGGGTTGATATCGTAAGGCACATGCTATGAAAATCGCATCATCTTTATCTATATTTTTTACGATTTCTAATGCTTTTTGTTTATAGGGGAAAAGAATTTCAGTTGGTATTATTATAACTTTTTGTAAAAGAATTGAAAGTAGTGTGTTAAAATCTTTAGGTTTCATTTTAGATTTCTTTACTAACTCTTGTTTATGTTTTTCCATTTCTTCAAATATATAAGATGGAAAAAGGAAATAGCCATCATAGTGTAGTATAATATCGCGGGTAATTGCATCTTTTATTAAAGCTGAAAATAAAACATTTGAATCTATAACTATCTTCAATTGGTAAACCTCTGATTTGCGGATGATTTTATTTTTTTATTGAATTCTTTAATATCTTGTTCAGAGAGTTTGCTTTTTTGAGCAAGTTTTTCAGCTAAAATCATCATTTCTATTTTTTCAATGATTGCTTTTCGGGCAACTTCGCTCCATTTTACCTCACTAAAATGTTTCATTTGCTTATGGATTTCATTTGGTACTGAAAGTGTGATATTTGCCATAAAAAAAACACCTAACATATTTATGTGTTAACACATATATATAGTTTTTCTCATATAGGCTCCTTTTTTTCCGTTCATTTTTTCACGCAATGTAATATAACTGTAACAATGGCCAATAAAGAATACGATACTTGTGTAACCTTTTTTTGGGAATGGTTTAGTTTTTTTGGTGAGCAAAACGTGTCAGGTGATTCACACGCGAAACCTGTCAGGTGAAACGGATAATTAATGCAAAAGATCATGCTGAAAAATAGCAGTTAGCACAGTGACATATAATAAAAGCATTGTTACAATTGAGAGGTTTTTTCATTGGAAAGGTATTGTCTCAATCAAGTGTAGATAATCGTGTTCTTACCAATGACGTCAGATATCCTCATGATGAACACTATAAGGGTGTATCATCAATGACGGTGACAATTAAAAAATGGCAGCAATGAGCCATCTATGATTCAAACGTGAACGATACATGCATACTGCGTAAGGCATCATATGTAGAGAGCAAACAAAATCTACATGAGTACTACATGTCACTCATTAGTTGATTCATGTTCCAAAAGCCATTTCCAAACTGGTTGGATAGTGATTGTTTTATTATCAGTTGTGAGTTGTTCTTCTTGATCAAATGTGAGAATGCGCCCTTGTGTTCCATGGAGTGTGTCAAGTGCTTCTATAAGTCCTTTAATCTCTCGATCCATATTCTGATGGTGAAGGTGTGCACAAACCTGAATCGCTTCTTTTTCATTTGGAATCACAAAATCGCATTCTTTAGAAGTCCTTCCTCTATAGTAATAAAATTCCTTCCCCTGTCTTTTCAGATGGACCGCTATCAGATTTTCAAGTAGTGCCCCTTGTCGTTTGAGAATGTTGGTTGTATGTTTAAGGATGATTCCATTATCAATACAGTAGATTTTCTTCAGGTTTTTATCGAACTGTTTCAGTTTTGGTTCGTATCGGTGGACCATGAAGATAAGATAGGTGTCCTCTGCATATTCTATGTATTTTTGGATGGTATTAGAACTTTGTATATTGAAATTATGTTGAATTGATCGGTAACTGATCTGATTTGAGATGTTTGCAATGAGAAATTTTAGTATTGTTTTAAACTCAATTGGTTTTCGAATGTTGTAGCGGCTGACAATGTCCTTATAGATAATGTCATTGACCACTGATGTGAGCATCTGTTCGTTTTGAAGGGTAACTACTTCAGGCATACCGCCTTTCTCGAAATATTGCTTGAATTGTTTTGAAAGAAGCGCTTTTTCTTCAGTGGAATATACTGTTTCCATTGGTATATTCACTGAGTTTGCTTTAAGAAACTCTGTAAACGAAAATGGGTAGAGTTCGATATCTACGTGTCGTCCAGTAAGATGCGTGCCAAGTTCTTTACTTAAGAGATGAGCGTTTGATCCAGTGATAAACACGGTATAGCCTTCTCTAAGAATTCTATTGATAAAGAGTTCCCATCCAGTGATGTTTTGTATTTCGTCAAAGACCAATGTTTCACTCTTACCAAAAAGTTCGATCATTGTTTCCATAAGTACTTGGAAATCATCTGCAGTGAAATCGATGAGTCGTTCATCATCAAAATTGAAATATAAAAAATTGTCAGGATAACGTGTTGTAATTATCTGTTTTAACAGAGTGCTTTTTCCACTGCGTCTGAGTCCTTTGACCACAAATGCTGCGGATCCTTTGTAAGAAATTGCTAAATGAAGTTTTGTACGTATAACGGAGTCACGTAAATCCTTAAATTCCTGTAATTGATCTTTAATGATAGTTCCAAGAACTGATTTTGAGATCATAATAAAAAGAATGCCACACCCCATATTTAATTATTGCTCAACATAATAAGTAATATACTGAATTATTGCTCAATACACTAAACAATAAAACAATCATGTGGTATGTGTTCTAAAACATTTGACTTAAATGTTTATAGTGATTTTTTCTTCGATTATTAAGGAATCGTAATGCCCATATAAAATAATATTTTTCTTTTTGTTTCTGTTTTGGGAAAGAGTGAGCAATGCTTCCGAGTTTTCCGGTGCTGAGAGCATCAAGGATGATGATCTGGTTGTGCAGACTTTGTTTTGCGAATGCATCCACAAGATGGCTTCCGATGAAACCGGCTCCACCGGTTATCAAACACACGCTGTTTTTAAGTTGCGCTGTTTCGTTTTTGTGTGTTTGTTTTTGGGTTTTTTTATTTGGTATCTGTTGTCTTTGTATGGTGTTCTGTCGGGTCATCCTTCCTCACAAAAAATGAACGATTAATTTGATATGTTGTATATCGGTGTTCATCATAAAAAGCTATTCATATTATGGAAAGAGAAGAGATATCAACCTGTGTGGTTTGACGGTTTCGTTTCCATCGAGGTGTACTGAGCTGTTTCTTTTTCATTCCAACACCAACACTAACATGAGTACGCAGTATCAAAAGAACCAAAAGGTATACCGCACTTCTTTGGTATTTATAAAAAATAATTATAAATCAACCCTTATTCACCTGCGAAACATATCAGTTACCAGACATGTTTTGCATGCGAAACGCATCAGTTCATCTTCTGCTATCAATGGATCAAACATCTAAGCGTCAACAGAAGAACACCATGGTACATGCATCCGATCAACTTCCCCGCTCAACCATCGCTTCAGCGTCAAAGATACACACCAGTTCTACCTCCAAAGCAAACCCTGCGAAACCTGTCAGTTTTCCAACAATATTTTGCAGAAGTTGTCAGGTGATTCACACGTGAAACCTGTCAGGTGAAACAAATAATTAATGCAAAAGATCATGCTGAAAAATGGCTGGTAGCACTGAGCTATCTAGTAAGTGGATTGTTATAATTGAGGGGGGGTTTTCATTGGAAATGGCTTGTCTCAATTAATAGCAGCATTTGTTATATCGTTTTCTCACTTTTTTCTAATCCGGCTAAGAATAATGCTGCGGGGTATGCATGTTCATCAATGGTGTCCTTTGTGATGTATGTGGTGTCAAATGGATAAGTTTCTTTTTGTAGTTTGCCATATTTACTTTCATAACCATAGAATTTTTGATCTTTTGATATGACCAGGTCGCATTCCTTTTTTTCATAGTAAAAACCTGCAAAGGAATGCCGTTCTCTTACAAGTGGTATTTCAAGGTTCTGTATGATATGACTTGAAATGGTATCTTCGACAATATGATCTATGTTTTTATCTAAAAACTCCATAGTATCATCATATGTACAACCTGTAATGTATTGATGTAATGCTTGTGGTATAAGGCTGCTCTGGAAGATTATTTTTTTCTGTTTTCGAGGCGCATATCTTTTTCTGTTTATATCCCATGCTGGAAGAATATAGAGTATGCGAGCGTTCTCTAGAAGTTCGATATATTCCTTTACTGTATGATGGTGGATGCCTACCTCTCTTGCTATGGTGATAAAATCAATTCTTGATCCCATTGTAGAGAGTATTGTTTCCAGTATCTGTCTTCCGATACCTTCGTTTTTGTTTTCTTTTGATAAAATTCCAAGAAAAAGCCTGATGATCATCTCATAGGTGTTTTCATGTATCTTTTCATACTTCCAATAGGATAGAACAGCATCAGGGAAACCACCGGTTATTAGGTAGGTATAAAATAATGTTTCAAGATCATCAAAATAGGGTATTGTATGCTTTATATCTGGTTGTAGAGGAGAAAAATGAGGTGATTGTTTAATATTTTCTCCTAATCTCTGTATATGGCTATTTTGTATGTTGTTTGTATTGTGTATGATATTTTTAATATATTCTCTGAAATTGAGTGGATTTAAAAAATATTCATTTCCTTCTATTTTTCTTCCTGGAAGTCTTTCCTTTTTTCCTTGTAGGTTTACTGGATTTGAACCAGTTGCTATAATTGTTAGATCAGTTGTTTCTGAAAGTTGTTTTAATAACATATTCCATTGTTGATGATATGTTATTTCATCAAAAATCACAACTTCACCGGATAGTCTTATTCTGAATTCATCAATAATATTCTTAATTTCTTTTAGAGTATGCCTATCACATGAGAGGTATATTATTTTCTTTCCATCTATCTCTTTTAGTAACTCTTCTATTAATAATTTTGTATAAACTGTTTTACCTGACCGTCTTACTCCACGTATAAGATAGATTTCTCCTTTTTTTATATGTATTCTTTTTCTTTCTAATAGGAGTTCAATTTTTTTAATATCGTAATCTTCATATTCCCAATTTTCTTTTTTCCACCAGGGGTTTTGACCGCTTAATCCAGTTAATTTTATTGCCATAGAGCATGATATCTACCCATAATTAATAAATATTGTGATAATGTATTATCATAATAATTATTTTTTGTGATAATATACTGACAATATACAGTATTAATCTGTTAAGTATTTTTATCCCGCTACATGCATCTATGTAACTTGGATGGGATGCATGAATGAACAAAAAGAAGAAAAAGAAGATATCTAAGAAAAAACCATGTATTAAAAGTGAATTAAACAATCATTACGTTGTTACACCTGAAATAGATCTCGATTTTAAATGGGTGTTTGAAGATGATACGGTTATGGCTATTGAAAAGATAGATGGCGCAAATGTATCGATAATGATTAAAGATGGTGAAATTATATCAATTTTGAATAGAAAAAACCATGTTCCTTTCTTTTCAAAAGGAAATTCAGTAATTATCAAAGGATTATTGAATTCTTTTGACAGGGGATACTGTGATCTTGCAGATGGTCAGCATTTTGGTGAGTTGGTAGGTGGTAGAATTAATGGGAATTTGTATAACTTAGAAGAACCACGTTGGCTTACCGCGCGCGACATATTTTAGAAAAAGATACTCTAAAAAAAAGTATCGGCCTTTCATCTCCGGGCCTTTCGTTTCACTTCAGTCCACGCAGTATTCTCAGCCTAAAAAAATAAAAAAAAAAAGAAATATATGTTTTTTACATCCTTTAATTAAATTTTTGTATATAATAAAAATTTGTTTTTTCTCTTTTTTTGAGAAAAAAACCTTATTATAATAAAAATATCTAATTTTTTTAGATTCACTATATATTTTTTCCTTCTTTTGTCATATGGTGAAATGAATGGAGGAATATATGAAGCAGAAAGAGTGTAGATTTATCAATGGAAGTGCAACATGTAAATATGGACCACGAAATAATCAATCAAGGCTTCATTGATGCCATCATCTATTCTCATGAAGACGATGTTGTTTGTAAAAGCAAAACTCTTCATCCAAGCGGATGGCTTTCTTCAAGCACCTGAATCAGCTTATAGAATAATAGCAGCAATAGATGAAGCAGTGAGGTGTAAAAGATCTTGTAAAAAAAAGACGTTTTATTCAACGTCAGTGGCCATAGGTTCATGGATATGGCAGGTTATCAAGAAACAATTCTAAGAAAAATCAACAAAAAAAAATTGGAGGAGAACGAAATGAGGGAAAAACCTCTAAAAAGAAGAAGGCTGGTGGTGCAAAGAAGTAGCATTTTTGGCTATTTCCCAAGAGATGGCTTTATAAGATCACGCTGTATTAAAAATAATAAGAACTACAAAACATCTTGTTTTCAACTATGGGGGTTTTAAGGAACATGAGAAAACAACTACAAATTGTTACAATAGCAGTTGTTGCAGTGCTTGTTTGTGTCAGTCTTTTTGCTTTTTTTGCACTCAACAAGCAACCAATAAAGGATTCTATAGAAAAAGAAGAACCAGTTGCAATTGATCAAAACATCAGCCCCTATACAAACCAGGGCATTATGATTGAAGTCTTAAGAATTAGAAATCGTGGTTTGCTCGATAAGATGATGCAAGTGGGAAGAAGTTGGAGAGATCCCCCTAGTTTTTATTGGAAGATTTTTGTTGATGGAAAAGAGTGTGACCCACAGGGAAATCTGGGATACACAGGTATATACACCATGTGGGATACTTTTGGAAAGGAGTCTTTTGTAAGTTACCATGTTGAAGAAGAACAAAAAACCTCAGAGGTCACTATACAGATTATTGAGCAGACAAAAACAGGTCTTTTTGGCTTAAGAAGTGAAGATGTTGAAAAACAAAGCATTCAGCTTATCTATGATTATCGTACAGGTCGTTGGACTGGTGATGACGGTCTTGGAGATGATGATGGTCTAGGTCATGTGATTGGAGAAGAATATGAGGTATGGTTTAGTATTCATCAATCCGACTATGACCATGATAAAATCCCATATTGGACTGAAGTAAACATGTTAGGCACTGATCCAACAATTGATGACAGCAACAATGACCCTGATGGCGATGGAATTCCTACCGATTGGGAATGGAAATGGGGATATGATCCTTTTATTTACGAGGACCATAGCCATCTAGACCCAGATATTGATGGTATTGAGAACTGTGAAGAATATCAGATGAGAACATATTTCTCAAATCCATTTCAGCCAGATATATATATTGAGACTGATGGGATGGAAAAAAGAGGACTGATTGATTTTCCACATGTATTTTTAGAAGAATCCCAGCAGATGGTCATAGAAAGACTTGCTCAGCATGGTTATTGGGTGTATATTGATGATGGATGGCCTGATGGACCAGTGAATGGTGGTGGCGAGATGGTGCCATTCCATCAGAATTTTGATGATTATGAAGGTCAGCAGATATTGGAGTTTTATAAACATCATTTCTCAGATCAACGAAAAGGGATTTTTAGATATGTGTTGTTTGGAAATCTTCATGGTGGTTTTGTCGCTCCATATCAGTTCAACAATATGGATACGATTCATATAGGTACAGGAATCAAACATACACTGTTTAAGAAGACTTCTTTTACTCCTCAACGGTTTCGATATACTGCTGCAGCAGCTGCTCTTCATGAATTAGGACATACCTTTGGCCTAGTTCCAGCCATCTATTATGGAAACGATATTCAGCCAAGAAGTTGGGGGGATAATAGATATCCAGATATGCCTGATAGTGAATTTGACCAATATTTGGAAAAATACCAGAGTGTGATGAACTACTTATACGTTTATTCAAGAAACTTTTTTGATTTCTCTGATGGTAGTAATGAGTACCCCTATGATATGGATGATTGGGCTTGTCTATATCTTCCATCTTTTCAGCTTGATGGGGCATCTTATGAAGAGCCTTCAGACGATTCATTTCAGGATTTCGAGGTGTCAGATGAATATCCTGGTGTTATCTTGCACGGCTGGGAGTATAATCAGAATCTGACACAGCAATATAAAATCCAACTGCGTAACTTTGCAATCGTAAAAAATGCAGATGTTGAACTGAGTGTGTATACGACAATCAATGAATCCAATGAACAATCATATGATGTGAAGGTCTACGCAAGACCAAAGGTTGAACCAGTTCGTACGGTATGGTCACTAGTTGCAGAAGGGAAAATGAGAGATGATGGACAGATTTTTTTCTATGATCTTCAATCAGAAATCGACGAAGTGATGTCTAAGCTATGATTGAGAGTATTCTTGGATGGTTAGAATTTTTCTTTCGTAGAGTTTAAGCGGTTGTCCCTTCTATTTCAACGACAATCTCTTTTCTTCTTTTGTTTAAAGAGTTCATGGATGATAAAAAAGACGACCCATCCTCCAAAGAGCCATACCTCTCCATCTATCATTACTGTTACATTTTCATTTGAATCAACTAATTTACATGTATCTTTGTTGGTGCCTACAAATCTCCTAATTGTTTGTACGTTGAAGTTCATCTCATTATGTAAACCATACAAAAAAATTGAGTAAATCTCAGTGGAAAAATTTAAAAAAAAACGAAATATAAAAAATAAAGAAAACAAATGAAAAAAACACCAATACTTGTTGCAATTCTCCTTATTCTTATTAGCATTACCATACAATCAAACGCTAAAGAAACCCTGCAAACACATTCAATCGCAGAAATAGTTGTAGACAACGAAGGAGATGGAGACTATCAAACCATTTCAGCTGCAATACAACAGGCAAACAATGGAGATATCATAAAAATCTATAGTGGAACATACAAAGAAAATATTATCGTTGATAAAAAAATCATATTACTCGGCTGCTCCAATGAATACAAAACCGGATCCGATACCGGAAAACCAATACTCGATGGACAGCAAAAGGGAGATGTCATCACATTAAATTCAGATGCCTGCACCCTACTGAATCTTGCCATAGTAAATGGAGGAATAGACACTCCAGCAGCAAATGGCATCAGTATACCGGGTACTTGCGATCACGTAATAAAAAACAACACAATTCAAAACAACTTCATTGGTATAGAACTTGGATCAGATACATCATTTTTTAGCCCTGAACTCTTTAAAAAATACCCTAAGCACTGTATCATTGCAGACAATACCATCAATTACAATATCTTTGGTATTCATTTATCGTATCCAAAAAACCATGAAATTATAAATAATACATTGACAAACACTGGCTTTTCGATGATAGGACCAGCAGATCTCATAAAAACAAACAGGTTTGAAAACAATACCGTCAATCAAAAACCAATACAAATATATCTAAATAAAAAACAAATATCAATACACAATCAAACCCTTGGACAATTATTTCTTTTCAACTGTCAACACATCAGCATTGAAAATATAACCTTTGAAAACACAACGATAGGTGTGATGATCCAAAACTCAGATGATATCATCATCAAAAACAGCATCTTTCAAAATATTCATAGAGGGGGTATAAGCCTGCATGCAGATAACACAGATGTATACAACAATCATTTTTATAACAATAGCTATGGCTGCTACATTGAAGGTGGAACAAATATATATCTTCATCAGAACAACTTCATACAATGCTACAAACATGATCAACCCACTGATAACTACCTGATAAAACATCAGAAATTCATGGATTCACAAAAATTAAGATATGATAATAATTACTATGATGACTGGATAGGATTACAAAAAACAGCGTTTCAAAAATGTCCAAAAATAATAGTAGGATTTCGAAGACCCCTGTATAAATATTTAAACATTTTCCCCACAATTAAACTTGATTGGCATCCAGCAACAACACCATATGAAATATAAAAAAACAAATCACGTTCATATTTTCTCAAATCAACATATCAAAATAATATACATATTTTTTTTAACCAAAAAGATGAGAGCCATAAAAATACATAGTTACTCTGCAACACAGGTAAAGATAGTATAGGGAAGACACGCAATAAACCCTTGTTCCGTCCGTTTATAAATATCTTGAATTTCACCGAATCGCTCAAAAAGATCTGTATTGATATGATCCATATCTTTTTCGGATACCTGATACCGCTTCTTAAGATCCATGGAATTAAGACGAATACAATGCGCTGCAGAGATATGCTCTACCCGCCAACCTGTCTGTTTCAACAGAGCCTGCAAGGTAGTTTTTGTTGGATACCATTTCACCGTATGCATCTGCTGATATAACTGATTCAAACATGCTGCTTGTATTTCATTTGAAAAACAAGCGGTTTGATGAATGAAGTATTCACCAGGTTTCAAAATCGATCGAATATGAGAAAGCACAGGGCATAATCCATCCTGTCCAAAATAATGTAGTACCGATCGCATGCAGCATAATAATGAGTTCATATTCGATGGAAAGTGTTCTCTTGAAAGATCCATAAGAGATGATTGCAACCGCTTTATGCAGGAATTATCAATGCATCCAAGTTGTTTCATGGATAGATCAACATCAACATACGCAATATCGGAAGGACTATTGGTTTTCAAGAGTTCTTTGAGAATAAAGCCATCACCACCACCAAGATCAGCAACGACATCAGGATGAACCATCTGTATATTCTGTTGAAGTATTTGAAGGAATGGCTGCGCAATGCTTCTATCTGAAAAATACCCTTGGTGCACCTGAGACCAATTTCGTCCATGAAAAGACATTTCTGTATCAATCTGGGTTTTTTTAATGCCAACGACTTTCTGCATACCTGTGTGTTTTTTAACATTCTATTTATAAATGAAATCTGTGAAAACATCAAATTGAAAAAATGATTGATGACTAATGTTTTCCTGAAGATATCTTAGATATCATAAATCAATCATTACACTCTATTACCCTTGTAGTCTCATAAAAAATTTTATAAATGATAATTGTGTTCTTTTTTTATATCGGGAGGACTACCAGTATGCTTATGAAAAAAGTATCCTATTTTTCAATGTTTTCTATTTTCATCAGTTTGCTTATACTCATTCAAATCATGAGTAGCCCTGTACTTTCCGAACAAAGGGTTAAGATTTTATCTGAAAAAGAGTCTGAGACAGATCTATGTACTGCAGTATCCACAAAGAACGCTCATGTCATTCTTGATCCAAAGGTACCCTATGTTGGACAGGGTAATGATTCATTTTGTGCGCTTGCATCCACTGCAATGCAGATCAATTATTTAGGATTTAATACAACCCTACCAGAAATATTACATGATGTAGGTTATGGGTATCTTCGCATGTATTACAAGTTCATCCCGGGTGTTTCAAGACTTGCAAGTGGTGGTGCTGGTATTACACAGATGGATTTTAGTATGCATTATATCGCTGATGCCTATAATGCAACCTTTAAAGATTTTTCACTGATGAAGATTGATACCAATACATCCTTATGGGAACCATATTTTGAGAAAGTCAAAGAACTCATTGATCTTGATATTCCAATACAAACCGGCATTGATCCTTACAAGTTATCTTTTTGGCAAAAACATCTCAATGCTTCTAATGACACCATCGGTGGTCATGCGATTGTTCTTGTAGGGTACAGTGAGGAAAACCAAAGTATCTGTTTTAATGACCCCTATGCTCAAGAAGTTCATCTGAATGGATCGTATATATGGGAGGACCTTACTCATTTTAAGTATGCCGTGGAAGGAATGAATGGGTTTTACAAAATCTATGTGTTTTATCAAGAGAATCACACTAAGAATCCCTCAAGAGCAGAACGCTTTGTTCAAGTTCATGAACAGAACATCCAACGGTTACAGGGCGAATTCAAATACTATTTTGGTGTAGATGTTGATCCATCGAATCTCCCCTGGTTCTACCGATTATTGTTCACAAGTTGTTATCATATCGGTATTAATGCCGCAGAAACACAACTTAAAGACACACAGGATATCCTGCAACGAAGTATCACATTAGCATTGTATAAATACTATGAAACAAACATATTATCACCGGGTCATTTTTATTATGATGTCTTTCAACAAATTGAAAATGTATCAACGTATCTACTCACATATCAAGATCTTTCACCAGCCTGTCGGCATGATGGACTGTTGTTACAACAAGAAGCATTTCAATGGCGAAACATTAGTCAGTATTTTTTAGAGATTCAAAAAATAAACATGAAGTATTCTGTATTCGTAACGTTTTTAAAAACAAATTATTTATTTGATGCTATTGAGAAGGCAATAACTGAAATCATTGTACTAGAACGAGCAATTGTAGGAATAAACAAAAATACGACAATATAAAAGAAAACAGTATTTGTTGAGGTGAGTTGATCAATAAAAAAATTATTATTTTGTTGATTTGTATACTACTTAACAGCATCTCTATACCTGCACAGTTGCTTGATGTTTCAAAAACAAGAGACTCTGAGAACGATCCGTTTATCACCACTTTTTTGGTAAATGGTTGGGTTGAGCAGGTTTCTGGTGTAAAAATCCTTCATTTGAAAGGATCTTTTTATGAGATGGGGTATCAACTTGGATATTTTTTAAAAAATGAGATACAAAGAAATCTCCGTGCATTTGGTTTATCTGCAAATCAATCACAATACAATACTTCTGAGTTATGGGCGACTCAAAAGCATTTTGTTCCCGGGGATCTTGTTGAGTATATACAAGGGACCGCTGATGCTGTTGGTGTTTCTTTTGATGATATTGGCTGTATGTGGATCTGGGAGCGGAATTGCTCTCTTCACTGTGCAAGTTTTATCGCAAGTGGAACAGCTACAAAAAATAATGAACTCATTCATGTGTATAGTCTTGATTTTCCCAGCCGCCCAACTGATCCAGTAACAGGTCTTTGTGCATTGGATGACCCAGTGCTCATTGTCGGTGAACCAGATGAGGGGTATGCTTTTCTATATCCTTCTTTTGCTGGATATGTTGTTGAAAGTGGTATGAATGAAAAGGGACTTGCTATCTCAAATACTGCTTCCCCTTGTACTGATGAAAATGATTATGGTTCCCCAGTAGGCATTCGGATATTTGAAGCATTGTATACCGCATCATCTCAGAAAGAAGCGATACAAGTATTGAATTCGAATAGAACATATGGATATGATTTTTTCATATCTGACATAAAAAATAATGAAGGATATGTCCTTGAACAGACCGCTCATTTTACATATCTTGGCACATGGAATAGCAGTTGTGAGTCCAACTACCCATATTATGAACTAGATCATATCATACGAAGAACGAATTGTTTTCTTCATCCTGAAACCGCAGCGACACAAAGAACCTATTACAATCCACTAGATATCCGTAATGTATGTACTGCAGGATTATCAGATATGTATGTATGGTCATATTATCATGCAATAAGCAAAAGCTGCCAAAGATATATTGATGAAAAACAAGAAAAGCTGAATATATCAACCGCATTACAGACAATTCGAGATGTCTTTCTAAATAACTCTGGTGGACTGGTTTGGTTCCTGCTTAAAATAACTCTTCTTAAACATTTTATTCCATGGTATCAATGGGCTTATACACCGCGAACAGGGGATTTACATATTTGTTTCACCAGCCAGGATAAAATCGCTTCTGAAAATCCCATTATTCAGGTTAATTTTTTTGAACTGTTAGAAAAAAACTGATTTCTTGATTTTTATAGTGTTTTTATCTGTTGTTTTAAACCAAATGGTTTATTGAACAAGAAAAAAGAAAGAAAAGAAAAGCAAAGTGTTATTCTTTCTCTTTTAATTGAATAGTCATACTATAACAGTCACCAACACCAAGTTCCGCAGGTATAGGATACCCATTTTTGTTTGTTTCATACCCATTTGCATCAATGTAAATAACCCAGTTACCAGGTGGTGGCACTGCTTTTTTCCATTTTTCAGGCGATTCTTGTGCTGCATGTAGACAAAACGTACTTACTTCAGGGTTCCCATATTGATCATTTACGCGTGCAAGATCATAAATGAATTCTTCACTGCTCCAGTTTACATCAGTAAAACCAGGGTATACGGGTTCTCCTTGATCATATTTTAAAACAGCATCAGTATTTTTCGCGGTAACGGTCATATATACTGGAATTGAGGACCCTGTTTCATCTGTAACATGAACAATGAGGTCAACATTACCATATCGTTGCATCTCAAAATAGGCATTTGAACCATAGAGAAAATAGTATAATACACGATATAAGTAAAAAGCAGTTAACGAGGCACATAATAGACCGATTAACGCAACAAATCCACCTATAAGAATCCAATCTTCATTACCTGAGAAAAAACCAATGCTCCATATAATTGATGAAACAATAAGCATAATGGCTGAAGCGCCAACTCCTAAAATGATTAATTGGACAAAGGTAGCTTTTCCTGTTTGATCATCTAATCCAATGATATAATCAATAGCATACTGATGCCAGTCATAAAAATTCTCTCCAGCCCATAAACTGAATATTTTATTTTGATTTACATTACGATTCTTATTAGGGGCATATCCATTATTCCCTGTTGGTGTCGGCATATAACCATCCCAGTAACATTTTGCTTTACCATATTCTGTCCAATATCTTTCAAAAGTGCTTTCAGAATTCATACAACCTGTTTCTTCAAATTTAATTCCATTTAAATATTCCTGGTTTTTTTCTATGATGCTCTTTAAAGAATCTGCTTCATTTTTTTCTGATTCTAACCCGTTTTGTATTGATAATATCTTCTCATATAATCCAGTATTTATATCTTTGATATCCATGTCATGGGTATTTAGATACTGTAGGGTTACAAATAAAAAATGCATGAATTCATCAAATGTTTCTGGTCCCATGTCTTTTACGAGTCTATTACATAGATAATCAAACATTATAGAACCCTGAGCTTCATCGATTGAAAGATATCTTTGAACTTCTCTAAATACCTCATTTTTGTTTGTAGTCTTTTGTTGTTGTATTTGTTTTAGATAAAGTGATAAATCATCCTCTTCCAGATTTACATGTTTAAGTTGAGTATCAATTATTGATTTGACATGTGATCCTTGTAATGCAGGAAAGAAAGTGGAAGAGATAACCAGCATTATAACTAACATTATTCCAGTATATTTTATATTCATAGTTTCTACCCTCGTTTACTTCGTCCTCCCAACGAATGTAAATTATTGTATGAACTATTTAAATAAAAAACTTCCGAATTTGATGAATTAATAATATCATGATTGGCATAGGCCTTTTTTTAACTATAGGTATTTTCAGTAATCAAAACAGGGCCTATACAAAAATTATTCTCATGAGATGAAGGAGTATTTTGATTACGGGCACGCTATACTTATATAATAAGAAATGTATAATTTATATAACAAAATTGAAAGGGCATCTGTTTTGCTCTTGAGGAACCGGGACGAATCATGAAATCACAAAAAACAATTCATATCTTTGTTGTTAGTTTATCCATTCTTTTTCTTATTGGATCATTTTTACCAGTTATCGCTGCTAATTCATTAGAGACTACCAAGCAGGATCACATAACTCCTACGTCTCTTATTGGGTATATATTGGATCAATCCCAGGCAGATACCAATAATCATCGGTTTACTATTGCGGGTTGGTATCTTGTGCAATCATTTACTCCTTCAATGAGCATTCTTTCCCGCGTGGAAATCCTTTGTGAAATTATTGGGCATCAAGCAGATAATGAGTTTTTGGAACTCTCCATAAAAGATACGCTTAGCCTTGAAGCACCTTCTATTGCCACAGCAAATATATCCTATGCGTCTATTCGAAATCCTAAGGTATGGGTTGAATTCATTTTTGATAACATTACTTTATCTCCTGAAACAAGATATTTCATGTTTCTCTCTCAATCTGGATATGGTGACTGTTACTGGTATGGCAACTATGATGAGGATTACTATGACCGTGGGTTTGCTTATGGGTATAACAAACAAATGAGTAAATGGGAGAATCTGAGTGAAGAAACCATTTTCCCAGATTTTGATTTCTGTTTTAAAACATATTCATTAGGTGATAATACTGCCCCTGAAATCCAATCTATTGAAGGAGCTTCCCGTGCGCAACGACAAATTTCTCATATGATAAATATCACTGCTGTTGATGTTGACTTAGATGAAGTATTTCTTTACATTGACTGGGGGGATAATTTTAATACTGGATGGATTGGGCCCTATGCTTCAGGTGAACAGATTATTGTGAATCATACCTGGGTGAAAATGGGTCGATATACAGTTTCTGTTCAAGCAAAGGATATTCATGGTAACATCGGGGAGATGAGCACGTTTGTTTTCCGGAGTTCTTTTGAGAAAACCAATGGATATGCGTTGTATCCGTTTTTTGATGTGTTTTCTTTTTTTAAATGGGTTCAGCAGGTACTATTCATTGTCTAATAATAGCTTTTTTTGTATAAAGTATACAAACCATAAGGATTTATAGAAAAAATGCTATATATTTTAATGAGTGCCATATGAAAAAGAAACAGATGATATATGTATTTCTTTTGTTCTGTATGCTAATAATTCCCCCAATAAGTAGTGCATCTACTCTATCATTGGTTGAATATAACCCTAGAAATCCTGTAATTCAACCACATATAAGTTATTCTTCTTTTTCATTAGTCGATACCTCATATGCTACTATGGAAGAAAAAGTATCGGCCAATAGTGTTCAATCCTATGATTTTACTGTTACTCTTAAGATGAATGTTGATGAGATTAATATTATTAATCAAGAATCTTCAGAGCGTATCTCCATTGGTCAGAGTTCCTGGTTAAATTATCCCTCTCTTCCTCTTCTCCCTCAGCATACCCTTCAGATCACTCTTCCAAAACAAGCAAGTATTGACACAATCTCATTTACCAATTATAGTCTTGAAAAAACATCATCCTTTCGTCTTCAAAGCACTCCATCGCTTCATTTTTGGAGTGTAAATGAAACAGTGCTTGAACAACATAGTGATTCCATCATCAATACGCATATTAGTTCCATTCAACAACAACCATTGTATCCAGGGAAAACTCATCAGTATACCGTTGGATGCAATAGCACACATACGAGATTACTAATTCATCTTTACCCCCTTCAATATGCTTGGGGGGAAAACCAAACCTATGAAGTCACTGAAGGCACCCTACAAATTCGATATCAGCTAGTAGAGCAGGACTCAGCGCAAATCATCACACAGAACAATTCTGTGCAAAATATTATTATTACGCATCCCTCTTTTCTTCTCCCTGCAAAACTATTGGCAAGATTTCATACGAATCAAGGAGTTACCTCTGAAGTGGTTACAACCACATGGATTAAACGAAATTATGATCCTGCTGATCTTCCGCCTGTGCAAGGGTATCCAGATTTTAATATTAGCAGGAAGATTAGAAAATATGATGATGGTCTTGCCCGTTCAATTGTAGCATACCTTCAGGAGCAATCCACGAATCCAAGTCTTACATTCATAACTATTTTTGGAAATGCAATTCATGTGCCACCGAGTTTTTATTTCGGGGAATGGTATACACCTGTACCGACTGATTTTTATTATACATCACCAGATCTTGACCTTGTCCCCAATTATCGTCTTGGTCGAATACCTGTTCATACGATACGTGAAGCATTGAAAACCGTGCAGAAAATCATTCGTTGGGAACCTATGGAGTATCAAATGGATACTGTTGCAATTGCTGGAGGTATTCCGTTCTCATCTTCATTTTATATTGGAGAATGTATCACTACGGATTCTGTGAACCGGGGTTTCTTTGATGGATTACGGGTGGATACCATGTTTACATCTGATAATGCATTTGAGGAATCTGATATTATTTCTGCGATGAAAAACGAATATGGGATGATCTATATTATTTGTCATGGATCACCTACTGTTATCGCTGCTGAACCTGGACGTATTACCCCTCAAGATATTCATCGTCTTCCCCGAAGTAGCAATGCACCAATTATAACTTCTATTGCTTGTAGTAGTGGTTCTTTTGATACATTTCTTGTTCGACAGAGTACAATAAAACGAACCTCTTTTGGGGAGAGCATACTGATTTCTCCTGGTGGTGGCATCGCTTATATTGGTGGATCACGGACAAATATGGGAAACCCCATTATGCAGTTTCATAAGGGACGTATCACAATTTTAAAAGAAACCTATATGGCGGGTTTACTCACCTATGTGAATGAAGCATATGGGAATGATGCATTATTTCTTGGTGATCTTACCTTTCATGCATATGAGACATTTCTTGCGAGAAATAATATGGATGATTTCTGGAATCAATACCATTATTTTGATTTCGTGCTCCTTGGTGATCCTGCATTACAGCTTCCTACTCGCATGAAACAAGAACCATCATTTCAACATCCGCAGAGTAGTCTTTCTGAACCCTTGCATCTTCGCCATTATTCTGATAATTATGATGAGTATGATGGGACAATACCAGTATATGCAATGGATGAGCGTATTTCATTTGAAAGTCAGACGGATTCCCCGTTTTTAAATATTAAACATATACAAACAAATCAATTTGAAACCATTTCTACAGCAACACAGGCAACAAATCAGGGTTCTACTCAAGGTGAGCTTTCTGCTCCTTCAGGGATGATGCAACTTATTCGTATCATCACCCAGGACCATAAAGAGGATTGGTTGTATCTTGATACCGTTCGTCCGGTGAACGCAGGTTTTACAGCAACTACACCTGGATTTGGGATTACGCGCTGGAATCAGATAAGTGATGCTTTGGAACATATACAAACCGGTGAAACAGTGTATGTGTATCCTGGAATTTATAAGGAATGTTTCTCTGTTGATTTTCCATGTCGCCTCATTGGTGAGGATAAAAACACAACAATTATCGATGGTAATGCGGAGGGAACGGTTGTGACAATAACCTCTGATGATGTTAGCATGCAAGGATTCACCATTCAACATTGTGGTAATCATCCTGATGATGCCGCGTTGTTCATCAACCCACAAAGACATTTTCGTTCTGATGCAATTACATTAAATGATCTCATAATTCAGAATAATTTGAATTATGGGATCAGAATAAAAACCCCTCGAGCCATAGTGAGCCCAGATATATCTGTTATGAATTCTCAAATTCTTTATAACAACCGTGGTATCTTTGTAGAGCATTGTCCTGATCTTCTGTTTCTTATCTCTAATCGCATCCATGGCAACAAGCAAGGAATTGTTATTGAGGGTTCAAGTCATGATTCTATGTTGATGAATACCTTTGAGAATAATTATGTGGGTCTTCGACTTTCAGATGTGAAACATGAAATTGTTATGATGAATAATTTCATTAATAACACGCAGCATTGTCAATTCAGTGCTTTAAAAAAATGTACTATTGATAGTAACTATTGGGATGATTGGTGGGGGCTTAGATTTGAACGATTCTATCCTTTTCCAAAAATCATCAATGGCATCTATGATTCCACTCAACGCATCATTTCACAGATAAAAATAGACCGACATCCACATACTGAGCCAATACAATTGAGTATACTGTCAACATAATAAACCTGTGCTGTAAGCAATTTTAAATATAATTAGATAAATAATACTGTTGAGGACAAAACAATGCGATATACTCATATGATGCTTATTGTGATTCTATGTTTGACTTTTTTATTACCTACCGTAACACCATCTAGTCCATCAACTGATCTTCCTGCAGCATTCTCCTGGACAAATGTTAATGGCATTGATTATACGACCCCTATTAAGGATCAAAGTCCTGCTCCAACCTGTGAAACCTATGCGTTGTGTGCTGCTCTTGAAACCATTATACAGTATGAGACTGGTGAGCTCTTTACCCCCGATCTTTCAGAAACCCATTTGTATTTTTATGCAGGAGGAACATATGAGCAAGGAGGGGTCAATGTCCGTGATGCTGCGAATTATTTACTTGACTGGGGTGTTCCTGATGAGGGGTGTTACCCTGATCCACATCGACCCTTTGATTACCCATATGAAAGTGTTGAAGGATGGGAGAATCGTACGGTGAAAATACAAGAATGGGGCTATGTAGCCCATGATGAAACAGCTATCAAAGAAGCACTTATTGAATATGGACCACTTACCATCTGTATCTTTGTCTTTGAAGACATGATGCGTTATACTGGTGGCATCTACCATAGATCAACTGATAATAGAGTCGGAGGTCATCTTGTTTCTCTCATGGGTTATAATGATACCACACAAAGTTGGTTAGTAAAAAACAGTTGGGGAACCCGCTGGGGTGATAACGGATGGTTCCATATGGGGTATGATATGGATATGTTCATTGATGGATGCTATGGTGGAGAAACCGGCATTATTTATATTGATGGCGTGTATGGAAATGTTCAACCCAATGTTCCAAAGATTAAGATAACAGAACCAGAAATCTACTACACCTACCTGTTCGGTGTATCCTTCCCACAGATGTTCCGTTCGATTCCAAGGTTTCAACAAGCGGCACCAAGAATAATAGGACCAGTAGCCTTAACACTAAGGGTAGAAAACACAGAACGCGTTGATATCTATGTTGATGATATCATGGTTGAAACACTTAACGATCCACCATTTACTTGGACTAAAAAACTTTCTCGTGGTATACATACTATTGAGACCATTGCATATGATGATAATGAGGTTATCTCAAAAGATATGATTGATATCCTTGTTTTAGCGTAAACTTGCAAATATATTTAATTTAAATGTTGTGTCTTCTGTATTTATTGCTGATTTGATTTTACTTCCAAAAAGATTTTTTAGATGTTTAAACGTAAAATACTTGAGAAAAATCTGGGTTTTAAACTCTTTAAAATCGTTCAAGCAAAAAATCCATTATACGCTACAGCTGCAGGACGTTAATATTCTGTAAAAACACAAGAGGATTCAAAAAATCATTGGAGATCTACTGAGAAAAAAATAGCTACAACGATTTATAAAAAAAATAAAATAGATATACTTTTGTTTGCATCTACACTATAGTGCAATTTTGTTATTTTTTATTTCTTTTAAAGATACGGTTTGAAAATCCTTTTTGTTTCATGGTTGAACAATCTGGTGTGTTCCCACGAAGCACTCGGGCAGAAGGATAGGTTTGTACCAAATCATTAATGCGTGATTCTAAGCTTTGCTTCTGTTGATGTAAACAGATATTATCAATTTCTAATCTATTTTTTTCTTCTTCTAAAAGTTCATGATCCTCTTGAAGCATTCGAAGTTCCTCTTGAAGAAGAAGTACGGTTCTATGAAGCGTATCATCTGCATGATACGGAATATCATAGGGATCATCATCTGGCCCATTCATCTCTCTACTATCCTGAAAAGGAGACTGCATGCTTCGTTTTTCGTATTCATCTATCATAGTTTCATCCCATCGCTACTAATCTTTATCCTAATCGAAATGATAAAACTTTCTATATATGAAAGAATAAATAATTCCCTTGTATTAAGAGAGTGGATTAAGAGAAAAAAGGAAACCTACATTAAAGATTTCAAGATCTGACAGAGTTCTGTGATAATCATATCTACTTTGGTAAATATACCATCAGATAAGAGAAATCCATGAATCAACCCATTATACCGAATACAGGTTATTGGAATTTTTTCTTGATAAAGTCGCATCGCATACTGTTCTGCTTCATCTCGCAGAGGATCAAACTCAGCGGTAACAATAATAGTGGAGGGAAGCTGAGCTACATCTGTTGCAAGCAACGGTGAAACCATGGGATTAAATCGATCAGTTTTTTCTGGTACATACTGCTGGATAAACCATTGGAGATCAGTTTTGGTTAAACCATATCCATACCCATATTGTTGATAGGAGTTAGTATCCTGCGATGATGCATTGAGAAGCGGGTAGAAAAGTACTTGAGATCGTAGAGAACATAGTTGATCATCACGGAAATGCCAAGATATCGCAGCAGATAGATTTCCTCCTGCACTATCTCCCCCAATACTAATATGAGTTGGATCTACCTGAAGATCATCCACATGTTCAAACAGCCATGACACCACCTTTAACGCTTCATGTAACTGGAAAGGATACATATGTTCTGGAGCAAGATGATACCCAACAGAACATACCATGCATTGTGCCCGGTTGGCAATGTTTTGACAAAGATGATCATATGCATCTAAAGAACCAAACACCCAGCCACCACCATGAAAATAAATGAGAAGCGGAAATGGACCGGTATCTTTTGGCATATAATAGCGAACAGGGATTTCGTTAATTGTTTCATCTATTTTATTTTCCACTGCATCAGCATGTTTTGACCGGCGATATGAAATGGTAAATTCTTCGATAATTCTTCGAATTTCTTCTGGTTTATATTCCTCATACTGAAGAGGACCAATACGTTCCAAATACTCAAGGTATTTTGATACTTCCTCATCAATGATTCCTGGTGGATACCGGTGTTGAATTATTTCACTTGGCAGCATATCACTTATGTTGTGATATTTTTTCAAAGTATAAATAATTGATAGAATTAAAAAAAGAAAAAGTGAGCATTTAGGGATTCTATTAGATCCTCTAAGCTCCGATTTGTTTATCCAACTTATACCAAGTGATGTACTGGATAGAGTGTCTCAAGCTGCTGTTCAGTCCATTCATCTCCATTCCAATCAATAAGATCCATGGAATCTGCAATAAAGAAATTAAACAGTATGGGTATCGCAAACATTAGGATATAAAAGAATGCTTTAACGAGAACAGTTGAGTACTGAATGATAAATGTTGGAAGATATGAGAGATAGATTTTAAAATAGATGGAAAAGAACACGATTGAGAAAAAATTCCAGAAACCATCAATATCTTCTGCAATGTATTGGTCCCAAACACCAATGACTTTTAATGCAAAGAATTTTTGTCCTACCTCAATGATGATTAGTGAAAGCACCAAAATGACAAAGATGACATCATTTCCTGTTTCAACAATGAGTTGCAAGAAGATTGGTTGAGTGAGAATGAAGAATAGAACAGTTCCAATAAGTGCCATAATAAGGTCTAATGAGGAAAAATTTCCATCATCAAGGAATTGGAAAATTCTTGATTGGAAAAATGAATTTTTTTGTGTCTGGTGTTCACTAAACAGATTGTCTATTGCCTCTTGTAGTCGGATAAAAAGCTTGTTCTCTTTTAATGATGAATAGGCATCCTGATATGTCGTTTTTAACTGATTAAAAAATGAAGCGGTGCTCTGTTGCGTTTGGTTTTGTAGTTCTTTGTTAATTTCCTGATATTCAAATGCATTGAGTGATGGAAGAGATACAAGTACAAATATTGCTACAACTACCCCAATATATTTTTTCATATGTGAATTTACCCCCTTTCAATATTTATCTAGAAGAATAACACTGTTATGTTTTATTAATTTTATCTTCAATATTGAGGTTTTCGTTACATTATCTACGATATAATACCTCAGTTTGTTGATTTTATTATATATGAAATCTAAAGGACTATTTTTCTTGCAAGACTCATTACTTTTATATAAGTATTGCAATATATTGTATATATTGAGAAAGAAAGGTAGATTCAATGAAAAAATATGTTATTGCATTAATTATTATATGCTTTACAATAAGTCTTAGTTTTCAACCATTAACTGTGGAGAGTAGTAAGACTAATTCTTCATATAGATATACAAAAAATCTTCAGATAGTACCTGAGAATTTTATGTTTGATTTATCAATGAATACGCTAATGCGTATTGCTCATAAACCTTCAATTGCTGCAGGGATTATTCAAGATGATCAATTAATTTGGTCACAAGCGTATGGTTGTTATGATTTGGAAGAGCAAAAAAGGGCTTCAACAGATACATTATATCTTCAAGCATCAGTTTCAAAAACGGTCACCGCAACAGCTCTTATGCAATTATATGACCGAGGACTCTTTGATCTAGATGATGATATCAATGAATATTTGCCTTTTTCTCTTAGAAACCCTAATCATCCAAATATCCCCATTACAATTAAGATGATTCTTTCTCATCGTTCAAGTCTTGCAGATGATAATCTTTATTGGATTTGTTTATCATATCTACCTGGTGATCCTGATGTTGAAGGATTTCCCAATCCCTGGTTAGAAGAATATCTGGTCCCTGGTGGTCAGGGGTATAGTGCCTCAACATGGTCAGAAGCTAAACCAGGGGAAGAATATTATTATGCCAATATTGGATTCTCAATTGTCGCATACTTGGTGGAGTTGCTCTCCGGTCAAGAATTCAATAGTTATTGTCATGAACATATTTTCCAGCCTTTAGATATGCCAAATACAAGTTTTCGATTAAGAGACCATAATATTGATGATATTGCTGTTCCCTATGAGTTTAAAGATGGTGCATATTTCCGCCATCCTCATTATGGTATTCATATTCTCTATCCCGCTATTACACTAAGAACTTCTATTGAAGAATTCTCTCATTTTATTATTGCTCATATGAATGATGGAGTCTGGAATGGTACCCGTATTTTAAACCCAGGTACTGCTGAATTGATGCATACTGCGCATTTTTCCCCAAATGATAAGTATAATTATGGGCTTGGATGGACGATAACAAATAAACTTTTTGAGAGAACCTATGGCCATAGTGGTGGTTATGTTGGTGTCCATGATCTCGTCACAATTGATCCAGAGAAAGATCTCTCAGTGCTATTATTTTCAAATGAACTTGATTCTGAATTACATGCAACAACACTGGAAAGAAATGCTTTCTATACTCTTTATGATCTGTTATGGAAAAAAGCAGATAATATGAATTAAAGAAATCATCCTATTGTACATAAAAAGAAATTGTTCTTCATTTACATTCTTGTGCGGGGTTTCCTTGATATCGTTTTCCTTTTCTAAGTATTTGGTCTTGCATAACCGCTGTGTTTGGTTCTACAATAACATCATCTTCAATGATAACGCCAGGCATTAAAACTGATTTATTTCCAATAAAACAATTATTGCCGATAAGTATTGGTTTTTCAATCATTTTTTTGTAGGTCATATGAGTATAGATTGTAGTATATCCTCCAATTAATGTGTTTGATCCAACGGTTAATGCATATGGCTCATCAATAATCTCAGTTCCTGCAACAAGGCTTCCTTTGCCGATTGTTAGACCAACAATTTTTAAAAATAGTAGGCGAAGGGGTACAATTGGAATGATGCCAATAAAAAAAAGGGAGGGCCTATAAAGGACAAAAAAGAGTAAATGAAGAAAAAACCCTTTGTCATTTATAGAACGCTCATAGGTTCCTGGTTTTACTTTAATTCGAAATACTCGGATGAATATGCCGGGTATAAATGTCTCAAAAATAAGGAGAAAAAAGAAACAGAGGACAAGGAGAATAGTAAGAGTGAAAATATAAAAGAAGGGTTGGCTTGGAAGAAGTGGTAGCAAGTAATACATTAGTGTTATCACTGGAATTGCTCCAAGAACATAGGTAATAAGTGGGATGAGAATAAGCAGGATACTTCGAGTAAAAGAGATAAGTGAAAAACTAATGAGCGCAGGTGGCTTTTCATCTGAGGCCATGAGATTGATAACTCTTTTTCTTTTTAAACAATTTTCTTTTGTCTAGTATATGGTTTAGTAGCAATTAGAATAAATGATTGGTTGTGTAAATATAATACACAAACGTTATATAGGTGCTCTGACATAAATACAGCAGATAAAAAATATTCAAAATCAATGGAAGGACGTCGTATCATGATTGATTTTTTCAAGAAAAAAAAACAAGTTGAACAAAAACAACCAGATAAATGGCCAACTCATGTCAGTGATTTACATCAAAATGATTTTAATGAATTTATCAACAAATATCCTCTTTCACTCATCGATTTTTGGGCACCTTGGTGTAACCCCTGTCGGACGATGCTACCTCGATTCAGAAGACTTGAACGACTCTATCAAGGCAAAGTCGCGTTTGGAAGAGTGAACTCGCAGCAAAACAAAGATATCGCTGAGCAATACAAAATTATGGGAATTCCACATTTTGGAGTCTTTCGCTATGGTAAAAAAGTCGGAAGTATCACAGGTGTGAGAACCGTTGGTGCTATGAAAGAACAAATAGAGATATATCTTGCAAAATATAAGTAAAAAAAAAATAAAGAGAATTAACGGACATTTTTTAGCGCAAAGAGTATTTGACCACGTATTTTTACATGTAAATCAGTATTTTCAGAACATGTCGGAATATAGTCCCCAAAAAATCCAAGAATTCTAAACTGAGGATGGCCAGTACCATCATGATCCCATAATACTTCTCCATCTTTTTCAGTGTATAAAGTAATGGAACTAGATTCATCAAAGACTATGCGCCAATAAGATACTACAGCAAAATCATTGAAAAAGGGGCGGAACCAACTTAACTTCCACATATTGGATCCAAGTATGCGTGACCAGTCTTCACCGGAGATATCACCTGAAGCATCAATATAACAACTAGAAAATGTCTCCCATTCTAAATCATTAGATTCCTCTTCTGATAATGAAAACGCTGTCATTGTAGGTACTGCAAGTAGAAGAAACATACATGCAATATAAAGCGATATAATTCTTTTTTTCATATTAAAAGTCCTCCAATAATTAATCAAAATAATCAATATATAAAGATTTTCTAAAATATTTAAGACAAATAGTGAAAAGTAACAAGGACATCACATAATTGATAGAAAATTGATGTATTTCCGGGTTCTCTTTCAAAAACACAATATTCAATAAACAAGACTGTATTCTCTAAAATGCTGAAAAAATATGGGTCGGATACAGTGGACGGTGTATACTCGTATTGTAATGTTCTTTGCGATACTGTTATTTCTAGAGGGTTATCTGTTCAGTAACCTTACTGCACCGTTGGCTGGTATTTTTCTATTGATGTTCCTTTATTTTTGCAAGCTTAGATTTGAGCATTCAATTGGCAGTTTTCAAATTCAACGATCAATTCTTGAAAACATCTTATATGTAGATACACCATTTCATGTAAAAACAACGATTTTTCATTCTGGTACCGCAGCACGTATCAAAGCAACAGATAATATTCCAAAGACGGCAATGCTCCTTCATGGAGAAAACACAAATCTTTGGAAAACTCAAACAAATGATGAATTATTGCTTACCTATCAAGCCATCTTTACGAGCAGAGGAACCCATACTTTTGAATCTATTGCTATTGAAATCACCGATTTTTGTCATTTATTTACACAACAGCAGACAATCTTCGTTAAATCAACGGTTCATGTGCATAGCAATCCTAAAGAATTAAAAAAAGCTAAAACAGCATACTCCCAAGAGGATGTCCTTGCTATTCCTTCTCTTATCGGATCAGAACTTACTCGTGAATTTGAAGGCATTAGAGCATATTTACCTGGAGATCTTATCCGAGATATTGATTGGAAAGCATCTTCTCGATTGCAAACCCTTATGACAAAAACATTCCAAAAAAAAGAACTTTTGGAAAGTATGATTCTTTTAGATTGTACGCGAAGTATGCGAAGAACAACTGGTAAACATGCAAAGATTGAACATGCAATGGTAGTTGGTATTCAGTTAACCCATATGCTTCAATCCATGCATCATCAAGTTGGATTCATCGCCTATGATGAACATAAAATCATTTCCCAAATACCCCCTTCTTTTGATTATCAACAAATCTATCGAGAATTAACTACACTTCCCACAGTCATTCTCACTGATACTTATACACCTAATAATCGGATAATTAATCCAGATTTTCCCACATCAATATTGGATGAAAATACAGCTGATCAGCAACACTTCTTATCATTGATTGCTCCGTTTATCAGCGGAACCTCCATACATATTAAACATCCATTGCAAACCTCTGGAATATACCAAGCTATTAAAACGATAACACTTACAAACAAACAAAAACATATTATTATCTTAACTGATTTGGAAACAAACAGAGACGCGTATGATGAGGCATTACACCTAGCTCACGCAGACTATCATAAGATCTGGCTACTTAGTTTTTCAACACCATATTACCATCTTAATGACCAAAAGATATCTACTGATCTCATTGAGCAAATCTACAATTTTGAAATCTCACAAGAACAATTACGCAATAAACTCTTAAAGAAAAACATAGAAATCCTTGAAATTACCCCAAAAATTCAAGCACCCCATATAATGGAACATCTCCGGAGGAAAAAATAATGCAACCATTTGAATTAAGAAACTACATCTTACCAATGTATCTGGGATCAGTATTACTTCTGATCACACCTTTAACAACAACAACTGTGTTATGCATTGTTTTACCATTAGTTCTTACCGCTCTTTCATTTTCATATCATAAAAAAAATGTAGGCATCCTGGGTATGGCTCTTTTTTATCTTATCAGCCTACCTCAGTATCTTATTAATTCCATAGATACTCCATTTCGTATGTATCTATTAATTTTCCTTGTTATTGTTCCAAGTCTCTTTCTCCTCTATCAAGTATTAACAAACAGGCAAATCAATCATATTTTTTCTGAGTTATTCCAACAAAAAAAAGCTGTTTTTTTCACAATAGTTACTGCTGCATTAACATTTATCAGCGTATACTTAATTTCTTTATTCATTGGATCTGCAACATTATTTAATAAAGAGAACATTCAAGGTCAAATTTTACTTCTTGGAGCAGTATCATTCCTTATTTATACACCACTACTTCTTCGAAGAACAAAAGGAACTTCAGAAGAATAAGCAATAGTTTTTTATGTGATTTTTTCAGTAGTGATAAAATCAGGAATCTCAACATGTTGAAGGATATCATCAATAATTTTTTCCGCTGAAACGCCTTCAATATCTGCCTCAGTAGAAAGAATAATCCGATGAGACAACACCTTAGGAGCAATAACTTTCACATAATCTGGAATCACATAATCTGATCCATGAATTAATGCATATGCTTTTGCTGCATAAAGCATGTATTCCGCAGCACGAGGGCTGGCACCCATAACGATATGTTCATGGTTGCGCGTTTCATGAATAATGCGGAGAATATAGGTAAGAATACTGGCATCCGCATGTACATGATGATGACTATCTATAAGTAATTTCACATTTTGAACTGGTTTTAATGCAGCAATTGCTTCTTGATAAACATTATTTTTATGTTCAAGCATAGCTAATTCTTTGTCAAAGGAAAGATAATCCATTTGTACGCTAAACAGAAATCTATCGAGTTGTGCTTCAGGCAATGGATATACGCCCTCGGTTTCCACGGGATTTTTTGTTGCGATCACTAGGAATGGTTCGGGAAGCTGTTGTGTGTTTCCCTCAATAGTGACTTGTTTCTCTTGCATCGCTTCAATTAATGCTGATTGTGTTTTTGGTGGGGCACGGTTAATTTCGTCAGCAAGAATTAACTCACCAAACACAGGACCTTTTCGTAGTTCAAATGTGTTTTTTTCTTGATCATAATAATAGTGACCGAGGATATCTGATGGGAGCATATCCTGAGTAAATTGTATGCGATTCCAATTAAAACCAGTGACCTGAGAAAATGTTTTTGCAAGTGTTGTTTTTGCTATACCTGGGACCCCAATCATAAATAAATGCCCCTTTGCTATCAAACAGACCAGAAGATCATCGATGACTTCTTCATATCCAATGACAACTCGATTGATTTGCTCACGAATAGCATCACAGATTGTTTTTACTTGTATAGGGTCAATTGTTTGTTGTTTTTTCATATCGTTTCATTCCTTTTATTATTCGTTCAAGCTTTGCTTTATTCCAATTCGGATGCTGTTTCATGAGGTCTTCGAGTAATTCCTCTGAGTTTTTTAAAGAGTGTGATGATGTTTTTTCAAAGAGTTGCATGAAGCGAATACTTCCAATATGATACATCCTTTTTGGGTAGGGAGTAAAGAAGCAAAGAAATAGGATAACTGCTAATAAAAGTATAGAAATTTTCAAAGGTTCAGAAAGAAGCGATGGGAAAACATAACCCATTTGATAGGGAAAATCCATTGCTCGGTGACTTTCATCGATGATAATTGTACTTCTATTCGCAAGTACGTATCCTAAAAGATTATCAACAACTTGAGGATTATTCAAATAGTCCTTCATCGAGTTAATAAAAAGTGAGGGCCCTGAACAAAGAATTATTTCTCCTGCACCATATTGTTCCAAAGCATAGACGGTGAATGGCCCAGTCGATTCTTTTGTATCTACCTTCCCATTCATATTTATATCAAGCCAGCTCACCTTTGAGGACTGAGCAAGTATCGTTGTGTTTTCAGTGGTTTTCAAGGAGGAGGGAAAATTCAGAAGCATACCGGAAACATCCTTTGTCAACGGATGAGTACGATTAGAAATGGTAAAAATAGTAACAAAACTTGCATTTTTCTCAAAAGATAAATCTAAAAGAAGCTGATGGGAAAACCGGCTGGTTGCATTAATTCCTTTTAAGAGTGTATTAGCAGTGCCAAAATCATCTGCAAGAAATAATAAACCACCTTGTTTGAGAAATGATTGCATGTACTCTATTTCAGATGAAGTAAACGAAGTACGTGGACCAATGATTAAAATCGATGTATTTTTTGGAGGACTCATAACTGAGGTAAATGATTGTTGAAGCGGTGTTAGACTAGTTTTATTATAAGTAAATGTTGGCAATAATTTTCCAGTTTGATAGGTTTGAAGGGAAAGATCACTACATCCATTCCACCCTGAGTTAAACATCCCAAAATCTGTGCTATCATGTATCATTGGTGATGCGAGAGAGAGAAACAACAGAAACGCAATACAACCAAGAAGAATTGTGAACTGATATAACCGTTTGACACTGGCATGCATCATTTTGAATCCCTCTGAAAATCTGTGATAATTGAAAATACATTCTTATCAAAAGAATCCATATCCTCTTTTTCAGGTTGATGATTTGAATATCGTGCTTCTTCAAAGAGTTGCGTCACAGATTCAACTGCTTGTTGTTCTGAGCCTGTTTGTCTAAGTCTATGTTCAATATCCCGAGAGGTATGCGATGCTGAGAAACGCATACCATGGTTCGAAAGATAACGGAGAAGCAACCGGTATTGGAATATGATTTTTTGTCGTAGAGAAATATTTTTTTCGATAGATGCCTGTGGTGAACTTTGAGATCGGAAGAAAAAAGATCTGATTTTATTCGTTGGTTTATGTAATGAATTCATTGCATTATAGGTAAAATTTGTATTAAAAAAGTCTCCGTTCTTTTTTTGTTTTTTATTTGTTAGATAATAAAACAAATAGAAACCACCTAAGACAAGTAGGATACAAATAATGATAAGTATTGGTGGAAAATATGTGAAGAAGGACCCGAGTATTCCATCAGAAAATGATGCGATGAATCCAGTTTGAATGGTAAGAGTAACACACTGGGATTGACAACTTCGTAAACTAGCATTATCTGAGTTATATAAACAATAGAGAGTAACCTCCTGAGTTGTCATGGTATCTGTTGATATGGAAAAGCTATACCACCCGTTTTCATTTGTTAAAACAGTTGTATTGAGCTGCCGTCCATTCACAACACAAAAAATCGTTTTTAAAGGTAGTGCTTTTGATGAAATACGTTCTTTGAGTTGTCCAGAGATTCTAATATCATCGCCAAGATCAACGGTCTCTGAATAAGCAGATATTGAAAGAAGCGTTGGCAGATTAACCGAGAAATTTATTGGGTCAGATGCACAGGATTCATAGATAGCATCTGGTTCAAAAAAAGCCTGTGTAGTATATCGTCCAAGCTCAAGTTCTTCTGAGATTTCAAACGTAAAATGACCTGTTGAATTTGTAAGAACAATGCTGTTTTTACCAGCATAGTTTAATCGTATTTCATCTATAATGCCCTGATTAAATTTTGTCTGTAATTGACCCATCAGAACAACGGGCTCATTTGGATCATATTGTTGTTTCGAGGTTGAAAGATGAAGAGTGGTTGGTATTTTATGATAGGTGATGTTATATTCATTCGAAAGATATGATGTGCCTTTATACTCTGTATGTGCTTGAATCTTATGGCAGATGGGTTCATCCAAAAGGTTTGTTTGAATGGTATACATATAAGATCCAAATGAATCTGTCAGAGAGGAACTAAGATATGTTGAGTCAAGAAGAAGTGAAATAGATTGATCAGAAATAAACCCTTGATCGGTTATGAAATAACCATGAACCGTATACGCCTCGCCTAGATAGATATCATCTGTAGAAGAAAAAAGTAAGAGTTTTGGTTCTGTAATAGAGATTTTGCCAATAAATTGGTTTAGATAGTATTCATATCGATCAAGTAAAAAAGTAAAGAGTGAGACCGTTTCTTTGATTGTATCTACAGTATAGAATTCTGAGATTTCTAAAATATTATCTGAAATTATCTGAATGTTTTTTCGAGTGGATTGAATCGCTGTATCGATTTTGGACATATTCGCATACATATCATATTCAGACGCAGTTCCATTATTCACTAATGTGATCAGCATATCAAACGTGATGAGGATTTGTTCATGGTTTGAAACAAGATCTTCTATTGGTACAACAAATGTATCAATAGATGTTGCTAATTCTTTTAGATATTCATAACTTTTAACAGTATCACTAATAAGGGAAACTGCATTATTTGATTGGATGATTCTTTGTTGTAATTCTTGTAGTAAAAAAGTAGAGTTTTGTAGATGAGTTGTATCATATTGAAATGAAAAATTGTCTTCAATTTCCAAGGTTCCATTTGATTCATATGAAGATACAAGGGATTGTTCTGAAAGAAACATAAGATCTGAGAAGAAAGCGAGAAGTGAAAAAAGATCTTCTTCTGCCTCACTAAAGTTCTTATGCGCAACAGGTTCTGCTTGAACTATTACCCCAGTGAAAATGAGGGCACATATGATACTAACAGCCACCGCTCCCTTACACCACATTCTTATTCAGTAAATACCACAAATGATTTAAATTCTTTTGGCCTATGCCAATCTGAGGAAATTTGTGGAGAATAAAATGAGGAAACGATTATCCCTAATTCAACCCCATATTCGAGCTAAGATTCTTGGAGGGATTTTTGTTTGTATTGGCATTTATTTCGTTTTTCTTTCAACAGATTTATTTTTAAAACTTGGTTTTTCTTCAATTCTTATCGGCGTGTTCATGATTGTTATGATTACAGAAAAAACTGTACCTGAAGATATAAGCAACACACAGATACAGGGTCAAGCAGATGCGATTAAGCAATTAACTACTCAATTAAATTTAAAGGGACATGCATTTGTTCTCCCAGGTTCAAGCTATCGATCGCAAGAAAGAATATTTATTCCTTTGAAAGAAGGTAGAATAAAACTCCCACATATTGATGATGATCTCGTATTTTCAACAGGAACTGATGGAGCAAGTGTTGGACTCGTATTACCCCCGTCTGGTCTTGATTTGCTTCATGAAGTTGAAAAAGAAACGGTTTTTTCTGATAACGATATTCATGCAATTGAAGAGAAACTTCAGTCCTTTGTTGGTATGGATATTTTGAAATCTGTATCCTGGAAAAAACACGAAAACAACTGGGAATTAACAATTGAAAAACCGTTATATTGTATCAATAATGATATAATTTGTAAACAATATCCTTGCCCATCTTGTAGCGCTGTATTAACTGCAATATCAAAAGGTATCCAAAAAAATCTATACATCAATGATGTTAAACAAAATGGAAAAAAAACAACATTCTACATCGATATCCCTGAGGGCACAGAGACATGATTCTATCTGAGAAAATCACTCTTATCGTTGCAATTCTTATCCTTGCATCATTATTACTCACAGGACAGGGAAATTTTGAGATATATTTCATTATAATTTTCATTGGCGTGCTTATTATAAGAGAATTAACAGATATCTTTACAACATCAAATATTAAAAACAGGATGAATATTTTTATTTATTTATTCTGTTTGATTTTCATTGTCATTGTTGGAAAAAAAATCGTTTCAATACTATCAATCTAGGAGGAGTATTCATCATGCATCTATCAAATGAAAAATATCCTATCGATATCATTATCATCATTCTTTGTACACTTGTGCTTATACCAATCATTCTCTTCCAACTCAATGAGACCATACGTATAATCCTTGGATTGCCATTTATTCTTTTCTTCCCAGGGTATTGTCTTATCTTTACTTTGTTTCCAGAGAAAAAAAGCACAACTGGCATCGATGTGCTTGAACGTATTGCATTAAGTTTTGGTATGTCAATCGCTATTGTCCCACTTATTGGTCTTGCATTAAATTACACTGTTTGGGGCATACGTTTGCAACCAATTCTCTTCTCACTTGTGCTCTTTATTCTATGTATTAGTGTAATAGGTATCTTCCGGTGGTATCATATACAAAGCAACAGACGATTTCATGTTGATATTACACTCTCATTTCCAAAAGGCGAAACACGGCTAGATCGAATTCTCACCATTATTTTATGTTGCAGTATGATTCTAGCCGTCTCCACCCTCGTTTATGTTATCGCCTCTCCAAAAGAAGGGGAACATTTCACAGAGTTCTACCTGCTAGGTTCAGAAGGAATCGCTGATAATTACCCAAAAAACATCACTACTACTGAACCAGTAAATCTCGTCATCGGGGTTGTCAATCACGAATATAGAACAATCGATTACACGCTTGAAATATGGTTAATCAATCAATCTACAATAAAAGATACTCAGACCAATGAAACCAGTAGTACCTATCATCATATGTGGTTTGTTGAGAATATCACAATCCAACTCCCCCATATTCCAATTGACATAGAGGGATCATGGGAACCACAGTGGGAATACAATTGGACTACCACTTTTAATAGAACTGGATCATATAAACTTGCGTTTTTCCTTTTCACCTCACCTCAAGAAACCTATAGTACAACAAACGATTATCATCTTATAGCTCAAGAAAAAATTGATACCGCTTATCGATCAGTTCATCTCTGGGTTACCATTAATTAGTATCATATTTTTATACAAATCAATATGTTTTTATACTTATTGGAAGTTTTTCTTTACTATGGGGAATGCGCCATTACCTACAGTATATTTTAGGATCCAATGGCCTTTGTGAGGAAGAAAAGTTGAAAGCGATTATTCTTGCTGCTGGTGAGGGCAGCCGACTAAGACCGTTTACTCACACCATGCCTAAAGGCATGATTCCAATTGCAAACAAACCGATTCTATCATATGTTGTTGATGCGTTGGTCAGTGCTGGGATTACTAACATACTCATAGTAGTTGGATATAAGAAAGAGCGTATTATGAATTATTTTGGAGATGGTGTTCGATTCAATGCATCCATCCAATATGTCACACAAGAAAAACAGATAGGTACAGGTCATGCGCTGCTACAAGCAATTGATTTCTTTGATAAAGAAACGCTTGTCATCCCCGCAGATAACATTATTGATGAAGAAATGATTTCAGAGATCCTTAAACAACCTACAAATACCTTACTTTGCGTACAACATGAAGAACCATCAAAATATGGCGTGGTACAAATACAGCAAAACAAAGTACAAAAAATCTATGAGAAACCAAAAACACAAAAAGGAAACATCATTTCAACAGGTATTTACAAATTTTCTCAGCAAATTCTTCCAACCCTGCAAGAAACCGTCCTTGAAGGAAAAACAGAGTTAACAGATACAATTAAAAAGCTTATTACATCAAACATTCCCATTAATACACTTATCGGAGATGGAATTTGGAAGGACATTGTTTACCCCTGGGACATCCTCTCAGCAAATGAAACACTTATTCAACGAGACACCCAACCCCTTATGCAAGGATATATTGATGAAGGAGTTACAATAAAAGGATCGGTCTCAATAGGAAAAGATACCATTATTCATGCTGGGACCCATCTTATTGGCCCATTACAAATAGGAGAAGGATGTGAAATCGGTCCGTATGCCTGTCTTTTTCCATCAACCTCAATAGGGGACAATTGTACAATTGCAACATTTTCAGAAATCAAAAACTCTGTCATTATGAACAATACATTCATCGATTCACGGTGTTCTATTCGACAATCAGTTATTGGAGAAGGTTGCACCCTTGAATCTCAAATCTTAACATTAACTGGACCATCACCTCATCTGCATTGTCAGAAACAAGAAACGCAAACTGAACTGCATTTGGGTTCTTTCATTGGAGAAAACAGCTATATTCAAGCAGGTAGTGTGTTACATCCAGGAGTCATCATCGGAAGTTATACACATATCAATCCATTGAAAACAATAGCCACCCATATCAAAGAACATAGCATGGTGGTGTAGCTATGTGTGGAATTATTGGTTATGTTGGAAAAAAACCAGCACTACCTATTATCATTGATGGATTAAAAAGATTAAATTATCGAGGGTATGATTCAGCAGGCATCTCCACGCTTCAAGATACCTTTCATGTTTATAAAAACAAAGGCGATATCAGCATCCTAGAAAAATCAGTTCCCACCCTTCCAGGCACCTTAGGAATCGGTCACACTCGATGGGCAACTCATGGAGGAGTGACATTAGAAAACGCTCATCCTCATTTTAGTTCAGATAAAAAAATAGCAGTAGTACATAATGGGATCATTGAAAATTTTAATGAACTCAGGAATCAACTCTTAAAAGAAGGATGTATCTTTGCTTCTGAGACAGATTCTGAAATCATTGCTCATTTGATTAGAAAATATTACAAAGGAAATTTAGAGCAAGCAACAAGAAAAGCCATTAGACAAATAAAAGGATCGTATGCCATCGCCGTTATGTCTCAGGACGAACAGGAGAAACTGGTTGCAGCACGTAATGGAAGTCCTCTTGTAATTGGTATTGGAGATAATGAATATTATACTGCTTCAGATATCCCAGCCTTGCTTAATCATACGAATAAAGTTATTTATTTGGATGATCAAGAAATCGCAACTATTTCATATAATCAACTCTCATTATCAGATAGTAAAGGTAAAACAATTCAAAAGGAACCACAAACCATACTTTGGACCAGTCAAGATGTTGAAAAATCAGGATACGCCCATTACATGTTAAAAGAAATCCATGAGCAACCTACAGTACTCAGACAAACCACACAGAAACGCATATCAGATACTGACGGATGGGTCTATTTTAAGGAACTGGATAAACATGAACAGTTTTTTGCAGATGTTAAACGAATCAAAATCATATCCTGTGGTACCTCTTTTTATGCTGGTGCTGTCGGAAAATATTTTTTTGAGACATTAACAAAGATACCTGTGTTTCCAAATATTGCAACAGAGTATTATCCTTTTTATGTATATGATAAACAAACTCTAATAATTACTATTTCTCAATCAGGGGAAACAGCTGATACTCTTAATGCAATGCGTCAGGCAAAAGCGCATGGAGCAAAAATTTTAAACATTGGAAATAACCCTGGAAGTACTGCATCACGTGTTGCTGATTGGACAATACTAGGAAATAACGGCCCAGAAATTGGAGTAGCTGCAACCAAAACATTCACAGCACAACTCACCCTACTTTTTCTCTTAAGTATCTTTCTAGGTAGAAGAAAACATGTAATGAATGCAACCCCCGCTATACAATATCTTAAACAATTACGAATGCTGCCACAAATCATGCAAAATCTATTGGGTGATACGTCTCACATTCAGTCAATTGCCAAAACATTGCAACACACGAAAAGCATGTTTTATATCGGACGGAATATTCATCACCCTCTTGCTTTGGAAGGAGCATTGAAAATGAAGGAGATAGCATACATCCATGCTGAAGGATTTAGCGCGGGTGAATTAAAGCATGGTCCTTTTGCATTATTAACTTCCGAAACACCTGTTGTTGCACTCTGTCCAATTGATGAAACCTATGAGAAAATGCTGTCAAGTATCATTGAAATAAAGGCAAGAGGAGCACCGGTTATTGCTATTACCACCCAAAATAACAATGACATCATGCAATATGTCGATGAAGCCATTATAATGCCAAACACCCTGCCTATCTTTACCCCGTTCTTATCAATCATTACCTGTCAACTTCTCGCATACTACACAGCTTCAATAAGAGGATGCAATATCGATAAACCACGCAATCTTGCAAAATCCGTCACTGTTATATAAAATAAAAAAAATTCGTTGAGAGATAATTATGCAATGTGTACTTCTAGCTGCGGGCCAGGGAAAAAGATTATTTCCATTAACGGTAAATCAGCCAAAAGTCATGGTTCCCCTCGGAAACAAACCATTATTAGAACACGTCATCAAAAATGGAATAGAAGCTGGAATTTCAGAGTATATTATTATCATATCAACTTTTAAAGAACACATCAAAGAATATTTTGATGATGGAAGTCAATGGGATATTTCCATAACTTATCTCGATCAGGGGAAACCACTGGGAACAGGCCATGCAATTCAACAAATTGAATCATTTGTATCAGATGATTTTCTCGTTCTTTCAGGAGACACCATTACAAGTGCAAAGGATATTACTGCGTTGATAAAACAAAAAGAAAATACTATAGGTATTACTACAGTTGCAGATGCTTCAGAGTATGGATCAGTACGTTTTGAAAATAATCGCCTAACAAGTATTAAAGAGAAATCAAATCAACCAGCATCAACTCATATCAATACTGGATTGTATCATTTTGATTCCTCTATTTTTAAGGCATTACAAAACATATCTACATCTAAAAGACAGGAAATTGAAATCACTGATGCTTTTGAATGGTTAATAGCCCATGAAAATCCTCCGCAAGTATTGCCGATCGATACTTGGGTTGATATTGGAAAACCCTGGGACATCCTTGATGCAAATGCATATATTCTTTCTCACATTAAAGATCAGATTTGCCATGGACATCTTGAGAAAAATGTAACGATAGATGGTCCAGTATTCATTGATACTGATACCAGGATACGTAGTGGTACCTATATTCAAGGACCGGTGGTAATTGGAAAACAGTGCAATATTGGACCTAATTGTTTTATTCGACCAGCGACTAGCATCAATGATTTCTGTCATGTTGGCAATGCCTCTGAAGTTAAAAATAGCGTTATTTTCAAACAGACCAATATACCACATCAAAATTATGTTGGTGACTCAGTGATTGGATCACGATGTAATTTTGGTTCAGGAACAAAAATTGCAAACCTGCGTTTGGATAAAAAAAAGATATATGTTACCCACCTTGGAAAACGAATTAACACCCATCGAAGAAAACTTGGCGCAATCATTGGAGATGACGTACAAACAGGTATCAATGCAATGATCAATACTGGATCTATTATTGGTGAAGAAGTATTTATTGCCCCGGGTGCACTTGCAAAAGGCTACATTGCTCCTCAAAGTATCATCAAATAGACTGTTGTATAAAAAAAAGAAAAAAATATTTTTTAAAAAAAGGAAAAGATTAGGAAGTGGAAATGGAAAATATGTTTGCAAATACTGAAGCAATCATATAAAGAAGTCCACCTTCTTTGAAAAGATTATCTCCTAGATTTAATTCGATTTCAGGAAGCTCTATTAGTAATGGAAGCATTAAGAAGATAAGTAAGGGAATAGCAAATATAATTGCTGCTGCAGCAACTGAGCTAAAAATCATACTTAATCCACCTAACAGCTTTCCAAAGGAAAGAGATGTAAAAATCGCAAGTAAAGCAAATATTGGTGCTCCTAATGCAGCAAAAAATTGAAAGCCGATTTTACTCATGATACCTATGAACAAAATCACTAAACCAGTTAAGGTAAGAAACGTTTGAACTCCTGAAAAGATAAAGACGATTATTGCAACTAATGCACCAAGTACCCTAATCAATCCCTGAGCTAACACAGTGACTCCTTTTGCTAATGCCTTTATGATAAGAATTGGGATTGTTAAAAGAAGCATCAAGGCCTGTACCAATTGCTCAATAAGTCCACTGCCTCCACCATTACCACCAGGGTTGAAAAGTTCCCAGAGGGATTCATCAAAAAGCATAGTGAGAAGATTACTTAATAGCGCTTTTAAAATATCCAATAATGACGTATCCAGTGGAACAATATCTGAGGTCAATAAGGATTGAAGTTTACTTGAAACATGTGTTGAAATCTCTGATGGAAGATTTGCAAGTAACCCCGCAAAATCCTCGTCACTTATATTTGGTTGTTGTAATGCTTCTAGGATAGTATAAAGTTGTTTCTGTGCTTGAATCTCATCTATTTGTTCTACAACAACAGAACCTTGGGTTTGTGGGACAGCAGTTACAGATGAGATAAAAAGTAGTGATATAAGAATAATACTACACCATAGCAATTTATTTTTTAACGATTGTATCATTTTATTTCCTCCAAGATACATACATTTTTACTATTAATCACACATTATAGCTTAATTAATAGTATACCAAGTATATAAATTATTTGATATTATTAATTGCCTATTTTTAATTTAATTTATAGATATTATAATGATATGTCATCTGTCAACCTTTACAACTAAAATTTTTTGGCTTTCGTTGATTTGACAATTTAATATATTAAACAAATAAATTAAATGAATAACCAATTAAATAGAACAACTAATTGAAACGTATCTCTCAATATTTCTTAAAAAAAAGATAAGTATATATAGAAAATGTAAACATACCATTAATGTTAATACATGTAATATAAAATGAAATTGCATGTATAATGCATTCATCAGAATTTGGGATGTGGTGAGAAAGATGAAAGGTGTATCAAAAAAAGTATTAGGCATTGGAATGGCAGCAGTTTTAGTTTTATGTATCTTTTTTGTCTTGGTTCCACCAGCAACTGCAGTATACCTTCATCCAGGAACCATCAGTAACACAAGTCCCACAAATGGAGATACCATCACTTTTTCTGATGTAAATATCACTATTGAAGGTGCTGAACGTATCCCTATAACATATATTAATTTCACAATATTTGATTCCAATGATAGTCCTTTTCAAAATGTTTCTTTTACCGCAGATGGCACAGAACTCACTGATTCATCGAATAAATTTAGCGTTTCACTCACTTCAACAATCGGAAGTGATTGGTTGCAATATGGATATGGATATGGTTATCAAGATCCATCAGGCCCTGGTGTAAATTTTTCTTATGGGTACGGATATGGTTATCTGGATTCAAGCTATTCAGATATCACTTTCCTATATAATATATCATATACAACTAACTCTGTTGGCACATATTATGCTAAACTCTTTGTCAATTGTACATCAACATCTAGAGAATATACCTACCATTCCTCAAGTTCAGACACATTCACAGTCAGCAGTGGTTCATCACCTAGACCACCGCAACCACCAATACCCATTCCACCAGTAGCAGATGCTGGAGGACCCTATTCATCTCTTGAAGACTCCATCGTCACTTTTGATGGCAGTGGGAGTTATGATCCTGATGGATCCATTACCAACTACACCTGGCTTCTCGATGGAAGCGTTCTGTTATATGGTGAAACCGCAAAATATCTCTTTAGTCAACCTGGTAATTACACACTCTCTCTCACGGTTACCGATACAGATGGATTAACTGATACTAACTCAACCACGGTAAGAATAAACGCACTTCCACCAGATGTGCATCGACCCATACCAATCATCAATGGACCATATCGTGCGATCATCAATGATACCATCACCTTTGATGGGTCAAAAAGCTATGATCCAAACGATGGAACCATTAAAAATTACACCTGGTATCTTGGTGATGGAACCATCAAATATGGTGCCATCGTCACACACTCTTATACCACAAAGGGCAATTATACAATAACGCTCTTTATTGAAGATTTAGTGAATCTCACAAATTCAACCTCAAGCTACGCAGATATTTATCAGGGAACACCAGTCAAACCACTTGATGGCGATCTCATCGATACCAATGACAGTGGCACCTATGACTATTATTACAATAAGACAAGTGGCGTGATCACAAAAACACAGGAACTACAAAACGGCTCATATCTCATTGATGACACTGGTGATGGAAAATGGAATTGGATCTATGACCCCGTAACAGGAAACCTCAGCAAGTATCATGAAGCACCAACACCATCCGATGAATTTCCATGGATAGCTATCATTATTATCATAGTTGTTGTAATCGCTATTCTCATCGCGGTTTTAGTGAAAAAAAAGATCATTTACTTTGATGATTCACCAAAGAATCCAAAACAATAAATAATAATCATTAAAGGTGTTGTATTAAAGAGCTGAGTCTTTTAATATAACGCCATCTAATTTTTTACACATGGTAAGAATTCGAATCCTAATAGTTGGATTACAAAGAAGAGAAATCTGAAGTTGATTGCTATAAACAACATCTTTAACTTTTGTTTTATCATACAAAAAAGAAAGAAAGGACTGTGCCTCGGTTGTATTTGGCAGCTGAATAACCAGATCTGAGAGTTTTGGAAGATTTTTATATATATTATTAATTAAATCAGTATAATTCATTTGTTTTTTAACCGATATTGGAACAATGGGAATCTCTGAAAGCCTAGGAAAAGAAGAAACCTGTTCAATGAGTATAGTTTCAGAGTCTTTATCCATGAGATCTATTTTATTGAGTACTAGAATGATAGGACTTGTAACCTGCAACGAGGCTAGTTCATCAAAAGACGTTTGGATTTTTAAATCAATAGCCTCAATCGAATCGCTTCCATCTACAATTAAAAGAACTACATCTGCTTCTTGTATTTCTTCAAGGGTAGAATGAAATGCATCAATAATCCATGAGGGCAATCGTTGAATGAATCCTACAGTATCTGTTAGCAATATTGGAATGTTCTGAACTGAGAACCGTCTAGTTAAAGGAGATAAAGTAGAAAATAATCGATTATCTACATACACTATTTCATTGGTCAAGGATTGTAGAAGGCTACTTTTTCCCGCGTTTGTGTACCCTACGAGAGATACAAGATAAAAACCGCTAGTATGTCGATGTTGCCGAGTAACACTTCGATTTGTCCGGATTTTTTCAAGTCTATGTCTAATAAGTTTCATTTGTTTTTTTATCATTTCATAATAATCATCAACCTGATATTCACCACCGGCCATCAATCCAGGATGCTCTCCACTTCTCGTTCGATGAATAAGCTCCCGTACAAATGGTTTTTCATACTCTAGTTCTGCTAAGCGAACTTGAAGCCGTGCTTCTTTTCTATCAGCACGATCCTTAAAAATATCAAGGATTAATCGAATGCGATCATACACCGTAATAGAAAATTTTTTTTCTAATAAGAACCATTGAGAGGGTTTCAATTCACCATCAACAATAGCTATTGATATAACCTCCGGAGATTCAAGAATATAGTTTTTTATCTCCTCTAATTTCCCAAATCCAATATAACTTGCAACATCTGGATGGTTCCTCTGTTGAAGAAAAATGTCAACCACATGATATTCAAGAGATTTTGCTAATTGAATAATCTCTGATACATCCTCTTCTAAAGATATGATAATAACTTTTTGCTTTGAATCACTTGAAGTTGTCATAACAGTGAGTCTACACATAGCATTCAGGTTTAATCAATGTTTGTTTTCTTGAATATATGCTTCATGAAACGGTAAATAAAAATCATTATTAAGTAAATGAATGAAAAACTATTAATGAAAAAACCTATTATCCGAGAGCTTACGTGGTTGATTATGACAGATGATCTTACAAAACTAGGTGTGATTCCTTCAGACAGAAAAAAACTTGAACATATGGGAATCACAACCTTGGAACAACTTGCGGTTATGTCAGTGCAAACATTAGGAATGGGGCCAAGTAAAGGGAACCAATTAATTCAACGCGCACGAAACATCCTGTTCAATGATAACGTCCATAATATCATCATCAAAGATGAAGACACCATTGAGATCATTGTGAAACAGCCTAATAGAGCGGTCAGAAAATCAGTCTTGAATGCATTAGATGTCTATACAAGTGGATGGGGTTCTGTTGCATTAGAAATTGAAGATAATCTTCTGCGGCTAAAGCGAAAATCCATTGGATTCAATAAAACATTACGGAAAGCAGAAGCACTAGTAGAAGTCTTTGAAGCAAAAAAACTTGAGGAACAAGAAAAACGAGGAATATTTCTCCCAGAGGAGGATCTTGTTGCATTCGCAAAAAAACGTGGATTTCATGGTTTTTGGAAAAATGTCTTTCAGGAGATCCATGGCAATGACATCATGAAAAAAGTAATTGCAACAAGTATGTTTTCTACCTATCATGAACCAGTTCATTCCCTTATTATAGGGGAACCTGGCAGTAGTAAAACCATGGCAAAAGAAATCATCAGTGAGCAATTCTCAGATCTCGTCAATGTTGGAGCAAACACCACACGATCAGGTCTAGTCTGCAATTTGGGAACAGGTGATCTTGGAGCTTTACCCCATGCAAACAAAAAAATCGTTTTAGTCGATGAATTTGATAAAATTCCTCATGATGACATTGAATACACATACGAGCTATTATCAAATGGAAAATGTAGTGTTCATTCAGCAAAAGTTCATCAAAATATCAGAAGCAATTTTATTATGATTGCTTTTGCAAATCCAAAAACAAAGGTGTTTACAGGTAATGCAGTCGATAATATCGGCCTCTCGCCATTATTAATCAGTAGGTGTGCACTCATTGTACGTGTTGGAAATATTGAATCGGAGGATCGGATTAGTCTTTTTGAAAAAAAATTTTATGGCGATACCGAAGTGAAACAAAGACCTGAGCATTATGATCAATGGATAAAACTTGCAAAGGAATACACGCCAGAGATCATTGCATCTAATGAATCCGTAAAAAAATATCTTCATACAATGAATGATATCGTAGAAACATATTACCATACCAACCTTCGACGTGATTTACGTATGGCAGATTATATTCGCCGTATTCCTATGTCCATTGCACGAGCATCGTTTTCCCCAATAGACGATAGTATTCTTGAAGAAGCAACAAATATCTTCACTGAATCCATTCAAACATGGCAATAAACTCATCTTTTAATTCTGTTTTATAAAAAATACATAGGTATATAAATTTTAATCTCATTAGGAAAAGTACGAGGTGGATTTATGACTGAGGAAGAACCGTATCTTGAACATATTGAATCAAAACAAATTGAAAAACTCATTGATTCTCTCTATGATAGTAAACCTGAGAATATCATTTCACAAGATACACACAGTCCAAACATACAAACAACATCTATTGATGAAAAAATCGATCAATTACTAGAACAAATTCCTGAGAAACCTAAAAAACGTGTGTTCTTTTTTAGAAAGAAAAAATAAAAAATTAAGTGTTGTACAAATGTATTAATTCATTAGTTACAGCATTAGTTCTTTGCTTTAAATAGACCTATAAAAAATAAGAAAGAATTATAAAGGATGACATGATTATATAATTTCATAACATAATAATCTTTTTTAAAAGACTATATCGATAAGAATATAACCGTAGTCAAAAGAAAAAATATGGAGGACCACGGTGATGAAGCTAGAACCATTATCTGAAAAAAAGAAAAAACTTGAAAAACAAGGAAAAAAGAATAACAGTAAAAATCAAGACGATACCTACACTGAAGGATTTCAAAAAGGAATAGAAGCATCCTTTGATTCAATTCAAGATTCCATGAAAGCATATCAATACTACAAAGATGATGTAAAAAAACTTATGGAAGAACAAAAAAGCATCTGGAAACAATGGGTTGATTTTTACGAGAAAAAAAATTCTATTAACCGAGAGAATTACATTGAATCATACAATGATTGGTTATTAAGCTATCTTTTTATAAATGAAGAAAATAAATGTGCATATAGCCTTCTTAGTTTATAATATGCAGCATTAGTCTTGTTTTGTCTGTTGTTGCGTCATTGCATCTGAGAGTTGTTGTAAGTACTTCCGTGCACCACGTTTAACCTCAGCTATTTGTTTTGGTGGAATTTTATAGGACTGCTGAGTTGCTTCCAATGCAAAGATCAATCCATGAACAAAGGCACCAATATGATATTTTTTATCTTTACTTAACTGAAAAATATCATCAGCGACTTTCATAGCATCCTCAAACGTATATGCATTTGACTGCTTTTTATCCTTCTGTACCGTTTCTTCAATCATGCAAAGTGAGATACAAAAGGTATCATAAAAAACTTTGTTATTCAAATCAAACAACCACTCTACTCACCAATTTCAATGATAGCATAGTTGAGCAAAAATATTTCAGAATGTTTAAATATAAATTACTGTATCCGGGGTCGCTATAAAAAAATGGTGAGTGTAAAACCATGGCCATGACAACATTCCAAGATCACGTCGAAAAACGCGTTAAAGAAATGAAAGAGCGAGAAAGGCAATTTCGAATTCGACAACGAAAAAAATAAATCTAATTTTTTATACACCCACCCTCTTTTCATTTTTTTTTTTATTTTCTACTCATGTGTCTTTGTCTATCTATTGTTTTGCTGTTTAAAAAATCGCATTGTATAATAAAATCGTTGCAATGCCGTAATATTGCCCATAATAGCAATATAAACTAGCACCCAATCAAGAAGAGTTAAGCCATACACCGAAATAATCTGCATCTGAAGAAGCACATGTTGAACAACTGGTGCAACAGCAAGAAGCACCAGGCGATCTGCTCGACCTAATAAACCAGCATACAGCCGTGGACAACCAACCGCTTGTGCTTGCGTTCCCATATAACTTGTAAGAAGCACACCGATAATAGCAAAAAAACCAATACGAAGATCACACCATCCACTAAAAGCAAGCCCACCAACGATAAACACATCGGCATATCTATCTAATGCATGATCTAAAAAATCCCCTGCTTTTGATGCAGTTTGCGTCATTTTTGCTATTTTCCCATCAAGAGCATCAAACAACCCATTTAACAGTATAAAAATGGATGCAAGCAGTAACCATGGTACAACAAGATCAGAACTAGGGCTGGACTGGTAGAAACATAGCCCTGCAAGTATCGCACAAAGCATAGCTATACCACTTAGCATATTGGCCGAAATACGTTGAAATGGGCGAGCAATAACAGAGAGAAATGGATCTACTGCCGCTCGTTTTGAATCAAGGACCATCCTCATTAACCATCCATGTATATTCTTTTTCCAATATAACGGGTAACCAATCAACACTTCCCGGCTGATAATCAGCTATATTTTCAAATGAGTTCTGTATTAAATCAACAACGTTTTCAGCAAGTTCCAGTATGCTTTTTTTTGAGGTATCCAGTTCAACAACTTTTCCAAGCCCATGAATATCAATCGCTTCAGAAAGTATTACACCAAGAATCTCACTTGCAATATTTTCCCTGATTTTTTTTTCAACCCATGTTTTTTCTTGTAATCGTTTCGATAACACTGCCGGATGACAACGAAGTACAATTACATACTCTACTGTTGTAAGGACCTGAGTGATATGTCCTTCAATCAGTAAACATTCAGATACTGTATCATATTTAGGAAGTATCTTATCTAAACAAGCAGTATCAATAATCATGCTGTTTCGTTGTTCATCTTTACCTAGTATACATTGATGACGTATTGCAAGCTCTTGTGCTGATACTATTGACTGACCCTTTCGGCTGAGTGCTTCAGCAAGTGTTGTCTTTCCAGAACCAGGGGTCCCAGTCAATGCAAAAATCATGAGTATCTATTGAATGATATGATAATCATACCCTCTGAATCCTTTTTCAAAGCAATAATGTAATTCTTGGAAATCAGCTCGAAATGCTTTGATATCTTTACGTATTTTTTTGGGATCTTCCTCTTTTTTAAGGGTTCGAGCATAAAAAGTTGCGATATCCTGCATATCTTTTTCTTTCATACCAATTCGTGTTAATTCTGGTGTTCCTAACCGCAATCCAGAAGGATTTAATGCATCGGTATCACCAGGGATAGTATTCATATTTGTTATAATACCAGCCTCTTCTAATAATTTCGAAGCCCATTTCCCTTTTCCTGGACCAATGGATAATAGAATTTGATGGGATTTAGTAAAGCCAAGTGATTCACCAAAGACCGTGAAACCCTGTTCATGTAATGCTTGTGCAAGCGCTTGTGCATTGGAAATAATTTGTTTCGCATAGGCCTCTCCAAATTCTAAATGTTCCGCATACGCAATTGCCTTTGCAGCAACATGATGGAGATGATACGAAGAGGTAATTCCAGGAAAAACCCCAAAATTTAATTTCTGTAAAAATCGTTTATCTTCTTTTGTTTCTCCATTATGATCTGAGACTATCATACCACCTTGTGGTCCTGGAAGTGTTTTATGGGTACTGCCACTCATAACATCAGCACCTTCTCGAAGTGGATCCTGGAATTGCTTCCCTGCTATGAGTCCAAGGACATGCGCAGCATCATACACAAGATATGCATCAACATCATGAGCTGCATCAGCAAGTTCCTTAATTGGGCTAGGAAAGAGAAACACAGACCGTCCATTTAATGCAAGGGTTGGTTTGACTTTTTTTATGAGCTTTACTGCTCCATCAACATCAATATTCATGACATCATCAAAAAAAGGATAGGATACCAAATTAATTCCTCGAACAGCAGCAGCACCCCATTTTCCAAATGAGATGTGAGCACCATTTGCTAAATCAAGGACTGTTGCTGTTTCTCCTGGTTTGATTAATGCTTTGAGAATTGCTAGGTTTGCAGTTGTTCCAGCAGTTGGACGAACATCAGCATATTCACAATCAAAGAGTTTTTTAGCGAGTTCAATTGCTTTTCGTTCCACATTATCAAAAAACTCACATCCCTCATAGTATCGATTGCCTGGAGTTCCTTCAGCATATCGCCCATGAAAATCTGATATCAGCATTTCTCGACAGAGGGGCGATAAAACATTTTCACTTGCAATCATAGGCAGTGATTCAGAAAAAAATTCATTATTTTTTCGTGCTTGCATACGGATATATTCAACCTCATCAAACCAGACCATGATTCTCAACTCAGTTCAGGTGTATTTCCTAAGGGTTTAAAAAAATACTGGCAAATGCCAAAAAAAATTGATTATAAAATCTCAAGAAATGATTTCTTAGCATGGGATAACATTTCAAAACCTTGTTTTGTTACAACAATATCATCTTCAATTCTAACCCCGCCAACTGATGGAATGTAAATACCGGGTTCAACAGTAAGAACCATTCCAGGTTCTAAAAGGATTTGACAGGTATCAGTAAACCCTATACCCCCATCATGAACGGATAAACCAAGACTATGTCCGGTACTATGAATAAATCTACCTTTGTATGGACTTTTATCGATAACTTGACAGGCAGCTGCATGCACTTGCTGAGCAGGTATTCCTGGTTGAATACATTCTAATGCTGCATTTTGCGCATGTTGAACTGTGTTATATATTTCTTGTTGTTGTGAAGTTTTTCCCCGATAGACAAATGTTCGGGTGATATCAGAGTGATATTGATGATGCTTTGCACCAAAATCACATAGGATGAAATCACCATCCTTTAGCCGAGTATTTCCATGGGTATAATGAGGTTGTGAAGAATGTGCTCCAAATGAGGATATGGTTTCAAACGCTGATGCTACCGCGCCATATCGCAGTAAATGATAAGTAATAACTGCTGCGAGATCATCTTCTGTCATATCAACAGTTATCAAAGAGGGTATTTTTTCTGCAACTCGATCTGATATAGCACATGCTTTTTTGATAGCTTCTAACTCTATAGCATCTTTAATCATTCTTGCCTTGACAAATGCATTAGAAACATTATGAAATGTAATTTGAGAATATTCATTAATAACATGTTGGTATTCAAAATGAGAAATACCGGTATAGTTCAATCCAATATGAGTTAAGGAGCCAATAGTCTTCTGTAGCTGGTTTTGAAGATCAAGTTTTGATTTAAAGATATGAAGAGTACCTTCCGTCTGTTTTGCAAGTTCTGCTTCTAACTCTGAGACAAACAAATCAAAAGAACCATCAGGGTATATAACGACGTAACATCCTTCAAATAATCCCGTTGAAAGCCCAGTAAGATAAAAAAAATTTTTATCAATGACCGTTTCTCCCTCATTTTTTATGAGAATGCAATCCAATGGGTAATCTATAGCATCAAAAATCCGTTGTATTCGCTGTTTAATATACTGCTTCATAGGAACCCATATCACATGAAAAGAGACTCAATCTTACGATAGCTATCAAAAGATTTCTTTAACCTTTATGATTCTAATAAAATCAAACTGGAGATGCAGCCCGTGTATTTATTTATTATTTTTTATATTCTTGAATAAGCTCTTGTAGGTCATCAAGGTTTTGTTTAATATTTTCGACTTCCTCAAGTTTTTCTTTTTCAAAAGTCTCAAGAATTGCAGGTAACGGTTTCGTTAATTTATAAACATGAACAGGACGACCTTTTCCTTTCTTTTTTAAATCACGTTTTCGCGCCCATCCTCTTCGCCGAAGTTCTTGCATGGCAACACTTACTTCAGGCTGACGCAGGTCAGCACCTTGTTCTACATCTGCCGATCGACATTCCTCACATTGCGAGATGTACACAAGAGTTTTTGCTAAATTCCGTGGCATCCCCAAATCCGTAAATAAGTCCACGGCGTGTTCATCATTCTCATCCAAAACCATAGATCTTTTTCCTTTCATAATCCACTCTCCTCAACTCTAAGAAAACAATCATCGTTGAGTATTTATAATTTTCTTATTTTTTCAAGTTATCGAGTATTTCTCATCATTAATCAAGCTATTTGCTTGAGTCTTAAACTGTCTTAATCGTATACCACTCTCTTCTATCATATCAAGAGCTAAAGAATCAGGATATTTTCCAGAGTATATGATCTCTCTCACTGAAGCATTAATCAACATTTTAGTGCAGACAACACAGGGCGTTGTCGTGATATAAATCAGTGAATCTTTAATAGATACTCCAAAGACTGCTGCTTGAATTATTGCATTTTGTTCTGCATGCAACCCTCGACATATCTCATGTCGTTCACCTGAAGGCACCTTTAATGTTTGTCGGAGACATCCTGTTTCATCACAATGCTTCATTCCCTTAGGCGGCCCATTATAGCCTGTGGCAAGCACATGTTTATTTTTGACCAATACCGCCCCCACTTTTCGCCTCAGACATGTACTCCTGCTTGCTGCAAGATATGCCATTTGCATAAAATATTCATCATAGCTTGGTCGATTCACGCCTTGCCCTCAGACCCATATCTATTGAGAGCATATAAAAATATGGTTTATGTGATTAGTAGCTATTTTTTCAATCCTACAGTCACTATAGCAAAATCTTTTGGAATAAAGGCTTTGGGAAAAATATCCTGGGCTTCTTTAAGTAATTGTTTATAATCAAGATATCGTGGGCTTATATGCGTGATAAACAATCGACCAACTTGGGCATCACGGGCAATACGTGCTGCGTGTGACACCGTTGAATGCCCATACGCCTCAGCGGTGTCCTCCATGGATGCATCAAATGTACCCTCATGGATTAGAACATCAGCATGATCTGCAAAGTTGACCATTTCTTTTATTGGCTTGGTATCTCCTGAGAAAATGATGGTTCTCCCGGGTCGAGGAGGACCTAAAATATCCTCTGGTTTTATAACACGTTTATCTGTAAGTGTTACCGCATTTCCTTTTTGCAGTTGACTAAACAGAGGACCTTCAGGAATCCCCAACGCTAAGGCTTTTGGTTTATTGAATTTTCCTGGACGAAGCCTTTCTTTTATCCGATAGGCAACAGCAGGGATGCCATGGGATACCATAAGAACATCTAAGGTATATTCCGGAAACTCAATGCAATCCCCACCTACAACCTCATGGACAATGATTCTATAAGATGGTTTAAAGTACCCTAAGCTAAGGATTTGTGATAGCAATACATCAATTCCTTTCGGTCCATAAATATGAAGTGTAGATTTCCGGTCATTTAATTGCATGGTCTGGATGAGACCCGGAAGCCCAAGAAAATGATCACCATGGAAATGTGTAATAAGTATCTTTGATATTTGCATATAACTTAGTTGTGATTTTTGGAATTGCCGTTGAGTTCCCTCACCACAATCAAATAAAATTATTTCTCTTCCCCTTTTCAAAGCAACAGAAGTAACATTTCGTTTTACAGTAGGCCAACTTCCTCCAGTACCAAGGAAGATAAGTTGCATTTGAGTCATAAATCAATGGGACAACACCCCTAAAGGTAAAAGGATTGTGGTTTAACTGGTATAAATCACAAAATATCTTGTAAGACTACGATGGACTCGAAATGATAATTCCTCAACAAATGTTAGATATTCTGATCCTATTGCCTTCATGCTTGTATCAGAAATACCAACGATCACTTTCCGGTGTGGTCGGATGACCTTTGATATTGCGTGAAATGCACGCTCATATAACTGTTCCTTTTGTTCCCCCTGCAATGTTGATGCTTTACCATAGGGAAAATCAGTCACGATTCCATCTACACCTTCTGGAAAAAGCGCTGGAAGTTGACCAACATCAGCAGTATATAATGTAGCATTTTCAATTTTATAATGCATGAGATTTTCCTTACATCCATGTACATAGTCCTCTTTTATATCAACTCCTGCAGGATGTAAACCCAGTAATCCTGCTTCAATTAAAATACCACCAGTTCCACAAAAGGGATCTAAAAGGATCTCACTAGATTGCGTTTCTGTGTAATTAATTAAAACCCGAGCAATTTTAGGATGTAAGGATATTGGAGAGAAAAAAGGTCGAAATTGAGCTTTCCGCTGATCAAATGAAACACGATTTATTCGAGTGATTACATGACCTATATAAAAAGATTCATCCGTTATAATCACCCGTATTTCAATGTCTGGATGCTTTAAGTCCACAGTTCTATCTAAAGTATATGCATCTGCAATGAGTGGTATAATATCTCGAGATGAAAAAAAGCGTGATCGATTGCGGTAGGTAACAGCAATTGTTCCAGGTTTATTAAAACGCTGTTCTTGAGTTGCTTTTTTCAAATCAAGCAGGGTTGCATTACACGAAAAAAGATAAAGGCTAATAGAATATGTAAAAGCAAGACGGTCCTCTAAATGTTTGATCACATCATTGGTACATATTGATTCAATGATAAGAATCTCTTTGCTTTCTAAAGCAACAGTATAGGAGATATGTTCTGCTCTAAGACAATGTTTTATTTCCTCTGCTGCAAGAGGAGTATATTCTTTCGAGAGCTCAAAAAGATACTTCATGAAATCAAAACCTTATGCAGGGAGTTGTTGTTTTTTAAATGTTTTATTGATGAGAAAGGGAGTAATAAGTGTTGTAATAAAAGTTAAGAAAACGACAGCAGTGAGCAGTTGATTTTCAACGGTTTTCGATGATATAACTCCTTTTGCTATAGCTGAGCTAATAATGATCATCGCTAGTTCCATACGGGGCACCATACCAACTCCAACCTGTAAAGATTCTTGTCTTGATAACCCAGTCAACCTGCCACCAATCCCACATCCAATGATCTTTCCAATAATTCCCACAGCAATAAAGACAATGATAAATAACCAGATTGAAAGAAAAATTGTACTATCCGCAGCAACTCCATTAATAAAACGAGCACCAATCCAGATAAAAAACATAGGAACAAGTAGTCCATACCCAATACTTTCAACATCATTGATAATTTTTTGTGCTTTTATAGATTGTCCAATAAGTAATCCAGCAATAAAGGCACCAATAATTGCAGAAATGCCAAAGAGGTGAGCAAAGAATGTTAGCAGTAAAAATATGGCAAGAGCAATGCTGAGAAATGCTTTGGGTAGTGCAATCTTTTCTCCCAAACCTAGGATTCTATCTATGAATCGTAATCCGATATAAAGGAATATGAAGAAGAAAAGAAACACTTTTACACCTACATAAATCGTTGGATCAGTTCCAATGATAAAGGCAAGAAGGATGACCCCAATCACATCATCTATTATTGCGCTTCCAATAATGATAGCGCCTTGATGACTGTCAAGGATACGTAAATCCATAAGGGTTCGAACGGTTATACCTACAGAAGTGGCAGTTAGAATCAAACCGATGATAATCGAATCATTAATTGAAAATCCGAACAAAACACCCGCCAAATACCCAAAGAGAAAAGGGATAACAACTCCACCTATAGCAACAAATGTTGAATTTTTTTCAATACTTTTAAATTTTTGCAGATTCATCGTTAAACCAGATATGAACATAAGGAAGAGAATGCCGATTTCTGCAACTGCATCAAATTCTTCTGAAAGAAAATTGATATACGGAAGATGTACGATTCTAGAGAAAATGATAATTTCCTGACCGGTGAATACATAAAGTGATAATGCACCAAGGACAATACCTGCAGTTATTTCTCCAATTACTACAGGTAAATTAAGTTTAAAGAAAAGCTGACCAAATAATCGAGCAAATATTAGGGCAAGTGCTATGATAAAAATCAAATCATAAATATTCATGTAGGACACTCAGGGTCTTTATCTTCATCGACAAGTGGATGATATTGTGTTGCAGCATAATATTTACGGATGAGTTGATGTAAAGTAAGCTGACCAACAAGTTTTTCATCAGAGACAACTGCAAGTCGTCGAAGTCGGTATTTTACCATTTTTAATAATGCATTTTCTATTTTGTCATTCATAGAACACACAATGATTTTTGAACACATAATATCTGTAACCGTTTTTGCAGTTCCATGTTGTATTGAGCGGAGATCTGGCATACCAAAAACAAAAGAGGGGAGATGTTTTGGTGCAAGAATTGAGAGAACGTCATGTTCAGTAATAACACCAACGAGTTTCATATCTTTTTTATTGTCAACAACCCAAATATGACTTCTCCCACCAAGAATGGACAGTACATCTAGGATATCCGCTTTTTCTTCAATGAGCGGCAAATCCCATATACGTTTATCCATTAGTTGTTCAACAGTAAGATCATAAAAATCGTTAATCAATCTATTTTCTCCCATATGTTCACCCTAATTCTTTTTGCAATATTTAACAACTTGTATTTAAAATAAATAGGACCATTTTTTAGCAAAATGATATCATAAAAGAAATAACTACTTTTTCTGTTGTTTTTTCTTTTTTAAGGCAATATCAATATCCTGCTCAATTTGTTCATCATTTGAGAACCATTTTTTTTGAAATGTATGGTTTTTATCTATTTGAAGTGCATCTATCTTTTCTTCAATGTTCTTGTTATCATCGAACCATTTATGCTGATGAAATCTATTATTTGATGTTACAGTATTTTGGTGAGAAAAGGGAGGTAAATGTTGAGATTTATCAGGTGTAATTGATTGCTTTGATAGATGCTGAGATTGAGATGAGGTTGTTTTTAATTGTTGTGCAGGTGAGGATGAAATTGGGATTTGGGAATGTTTTTTGTTTGTAAACGTTGGTTTCTTAATAGATGAGGACTTGATAAACAATGTTTCCTTTTGATAATTGTTATTCTTCGGTTTTTTTGATACATATTTTGATAATTGAACATAAAGAATGACAACAATAAGAATAACGACAGCAAGAAAAACTGGAAATAATGGATTTGAAAGTAGAGATTCAAAAAATCCTGGAGTTGTATGAACCCATATTGTTTTTGTAGCCTGTGTGTAATTTTCCTTATATGCAATAAGATGAATTTCTTCTTTATTAGGTGCAATCAATGTTGCTATTCCTTCTTGATCTGTTTTATCTTGAGATCCTGTTCCTGTTTGTCCCTGTATATGCACAGTTACACTCGGAATTGGATTTGCATTTTCATCGGTTACAAGAACTGAAAATGCTTTATTTGCATCCACTTCATATGAACCAACGGTAATCACAAGCTGATAGGATGGAAATGGCTCTACAATCAAGGTTGTATTAGAGGGTTCATATCCTTGTTTAAATGCAAATATCTCATAGGTCGTTTTTGAGGTGACCAGAGGAGCAGTTAATTGTAATTCTCCCCCTGGCGTATCTTCAGTTATCTCGTAATAATCATCATTAAATTCTATGGTAACATTTACTAGATAGGGGGTAGAATTCTGAATGGATGGATCATATACACTGACGGTAAAATTTTCTCTTGAATAAACTGTTGACTGGTTTAAATCAATAATCATTATTGATGATTCATCTGAGGTACAATTAAATGAAAAAAACTGAAGAAGAAAAAACATCGTCAAGAAACTGAATAGAATGATTTGTTTCATATTATGTTTTTTTCCCATCCATTTAACTCATTCATTTTTTGGTATTTATGCTTTTTTATATCATTCGTTTTTTTTGATTTTTATAAAAATTTTCCAATCAAAGATGCCTTCTAGAAAAAGACCGAAAAATAGATAAGCATTGTAAACAAACATTTATATATTAATATGTTTGATATAATTATTTGAGGTTTAACCGAGATGCAAGCTAAAACCTATCTTTCAACACTGTCACTTTCAAGTATACTTCTTATTTCTACCCTTTTACCCCTCGGGTTTTTTTCACCGGTTGTTGCTGATTCTACCAATGAGGAAACCACCCTCTATTTTAAGGAGGCATTGCAGAGTATCGATATAAACGATATGTCTAATTTTGACCCTTTTTCAGGTTTCGATTCTGAAACTGGTATGTTTATAAATATGTCTGATTTACGTCCAACGAAGTCAACAGATTCGTTTTATCCACCGAAATTAATCAATGGATTTCAATTGAATATAAATGAAACAATTAGCTGGTTCACGCTATGGATGATTGAAATTCTCCTAGAAAGTGAAGGAATAGGGGACATCTCAGAACTTTTTGAAGAGCTAGGGCTTAGTGGATTTGAATTAATTTTTCCTCATCCGCTTCGAATAGTAGAACAATACACCTATTTTGGAAACACAACGATGTATTTCGATGATGCTGTTGAGTATAATTTATATTTTTCAACACCTCTTTCCGCAAAAATAAATAAAAACGATCAGGTAAAAGTTAGTATTTATAAACTTGAGAATTTAATATCAATTGAAGAATTAGGTAATTCAACTATTAATCTTTCATCAGAAAGGTTTTCCGGTTTCACTTCAACATCTATACAAATCACGAATATTACCGAACCAATTCGTCCAAATGAAACTTTGTTATTTTCCATTGAATTGGTTCCTGGTGATAAACCTTTAACAAATATGATTCAAAATGAATCAAATCCAATCAACCGATTGATCAATGTTACATATAATGGTCTAAAAAATTTTGCTGAAAATTTTGAATTAACAAATATCTCTAATATTTTTGTTGCAATTGATGAGGTCATCAATTTATCAAAAGAATTTAATTTAACAAAGGAAGATATTGCTGATGTTGTTGACTCCCTTATTTCTACTGTTTTTGTTTATGACTCTGTTGATCACCCCTCATCAGTAACACTACCCTTCTCGTCATCTCAATCAAACAACAAGGATTATGAGAAATACTATCTCCATGCTGATGAGTCTATGAACCCTATTATTCCAACAAGTTCAGAATATACACAAACATCATTTCTAGACCAATCAATACAGTTTAACGGACCGGTCTTATCACGGAATAAAATACTCAAAAGTGCAGAAGGATACATTTATTTAAATCATATGGACCACAGTATTGTAACACGTTCAATGATACTTGACGCAACCCTGCAATCAAACAATGTTAATATTGCATCAACATCAATTACTCTTGATAAAAACCTTGCTCAAGCTGCATCAATAACCCCTTATGCTTTTTCATTTTCCATACCAGATACAGCAAATGAGATTGAATATGGAAATAATCTTCAAATACAATTATCCCTTCAAAATACTTCTACAATAAATCTTAATCTGTTCCGTGATTTAGATCTTATTTATGATGGATCTCAATACAAATCATTTCTCTCAGTCTCCTACGAAGATACAGATCATATCTCAATTGATGGGTATGCGACACCCGCTTCCACAGAGATTATTCCAACAGATAGCGTCGTTTATACCTTAAATATATCTTGTGCACGTGATGATAATATTACACTCCAAATAAAAGATGGGGCATTTTCAACAGAAGAACAGAATTTTTGGGATGTTACTATTTCTCCTGAATCAGTGTTAACAACAGCAGGACAGAATGTAGTCGCAACTGTAACATTAACTTCAACTATTAACTCTCTTTTAGCATACGACGAAGATGCATTAGATATTGAAATAGAAGCTATTGGAAACACAGGCTATGATTCTTTCCCATTAACTGCGGTTGTATCAGAAAACGCAGTTTCCTATGATTTCTTTGTCCATGTACCTCCTGAGAAAAAAATTAGACATGGTACAACAGCAACCTATAGTTTTATTGTTGTAAATAACAACACCGGTTTATGGCCTGGTCGATATATCTTTGATGCAACCTCTGAACATTTCAATGACAATCTAACGGTAGAACCTCCAACGTATAATGACTTAGGTTTCGGTAATGAAACTGTGGTAAATATCACAATGTTTATACCAAAAGGAACCACTATTGAAAAAGACCAGTTAACATTCCGCGTCATCTCAAAACAAACAGATGAAACCTTAACGATCATCCTGAATACGACGATTATTGGTGAAACCTTCTTTGAATCTTTTTATGACTATTTTAAAGGAATATCAGAAGACCTTGGTCTCGATGATATGTTTGGTTCATCAGCACCACTTCTCCTCATTGGATTAATAGCATTGATTATATTTATAATAATAATCTTTATTATATGGCGTATGCGTGCTCACTATGCTAGACTTGTGTGTTTAAACAGAATCGCAGAGATTCCTGCATCCGAACATGCAACCTATGAAATTACTATAGAGAATCCTACAAAAAATCCTCAACAATATCAACTTCGAACAATGCTAAGTGAAACTCCAACAAAATGGCATATTGATATGAAACCCTCGCAAATTAATATACCCCCACATCAAAAACAAAAAGTAATCATTACCGTAGAACCAACAGATCAAATTGAAACAGGAGACTGGACTGAAATCACCGTTATCGCTCAAGCAAAAAATCATAAAAAAGTTGAGAAAATCACTTTAATGACGAGTATTGAGGATTCCCCAACTGAACTTGAAATCAAAGAAGTCATGCATTGGCCTAAGGCATTTCAAGAAAAAGATCGAGTACAAACATCATTTCGTATTTATAACAAAACCCCCGTTAAAACAGATAAAGTTTCAATATCTTTACATATAAATGGGAGGGAAAAGAATAAAGTAGAAGATATTGTTATCCCTGCTTTAGGATTCGCTGATATCACCATTCCCTGGATTGCTGAAAAAGGAAAAAACAAACTTGGAATTGTGGTTTCATAAGTCATTTGATACACGCTAAAACATCAATATAGGGTTGATTATGGCAGAGACAGACGATAAGAAAAAAGAGCTTGAACAACTGCGTAATGCTGAGAAAAAATATCAAGCATACATTCAAAGACGCAATGAACTCAACGATCTTGCAAAAGTCCTTCGTGAAGAACGTGATATGTTAAATGGGAAACATAAGGACATCAAGGAACAAATGAAATCCTACAAATCAGAACGTAACGAACTCGTTGAACAGATGAAAAAACATCGAGATCTTCGTAATCAATATCAGAAAGCAGCAAAAGAGCTTATTGCATCCAGGCAAAAAAAGAAGGGAGAGGTCTATAAAAATTTGCCTTTACAAGCAGAAGAGCTTAAAGCAGATGCGCAAATGCTTGAATATCGTCAAGAAACCACACCTTTAAAACCCCAAGAAGAAAATGAACTTATTGAACAAATTCGAGTAAAAAAAGCTGAATATAATGCAGTTATGAAGAAACTCAAGGAACAAGCTTCTATTCAGATTGATATCACTGAAAAAGACAAAGCAATTGATGAACTCTTCAAAAAAGCGGATGAAGAACATGAACTGGTGCAAAAATACTATGAAGAAAGCCAGAAAAAACATGAGCAATATATGAAGCTAGTCAATGAGATGTCAATAAATATAGCTGAATCAAACAAAAAACATGAGCAATATATTGAAACAAGAAATGAAGCGCAAAAAAGCCATGAGAAAGCTATGGAGATGCGCTCACATATCGTTGAAGTCAAACAGGATCGACGGAAGCGATGGGAAGAATCTAAACGAATTCTTAATGAACAAAATCTGAAAGCGAAAAAAGCAGTGCTTGATAAAGATAAACTTAATGAGCATGCTGATAAAACACTTGATATGTTAAAAAAGGGTGAAAAAATTTCACTCTAACCATATATAAATAATCGCCGATAAACGAAAAATAAATCGGCATTTTTATATACTCTTTTTTGATTTGGCCCTCTGTGACCTCGCTATGACAACAATTGGTATTGTAAGTTACGGAGGAAGCATCCCCCGTTTAAGAATTAAAGCAGATGAAATTGCCAATGTCTGGGGAAAGGATGGAGCACGAATTAGCAAAGGTCTAGGCATTATTGAAAAATCCGTTCCCTCCGTAGACCAAGATACTGCAACGATTAGTGTAGAAGCAGCGCGCGCTGCATTACGTCGCTGCAATATTAACCCGCAGGATATCGGTGCAATTTACGTTGGCAGTGAATCACATCCTTATGCAGTGAAACCAACGGGGACCATCGTTGGTGAAGCGATTGGTGCAACTCCCGACATGATGGTTGCTGACTACGAATTTGCTTGCAAAGCTGGGACTGCTGGAATGCAGAATTGTTATGCATTAGTAAAAGCTGGAATGATTACTTATGGCCTTGCAATCGGTGCAGATACTGCACAAGCTGCACCCGGTGATGCTCTTGAGTTCTCCGCTTCAGCCGGAGGAGCTGCATTTCTTATTGGTTCACAGAAAGTGATAGCCTCAATAAATAAGACCTATTCATTTACAACAGACACTCCTGATTTTTGGCGTCGAGCTGAACGAAAATATCCAAAGCATGGTGGAAGGTTTACTGGAGATCCAGCCTATTTTAAACATGTATCTAGTGCAGCAAAAAATCTTATGGAACAAATGGGAACAAAACCAAATGATTATAATTATGCGATTTTTCATCAACCTAATGGAAAATTCCCAAGACGAGTCGCAAAAATGCTAGGATTTACCAATGAACAAATAGACCCAGGTTTAAAGGTTCCATATATCGGAAACACATATTCCGGTGCTTCTATGATTGGATTAGCAGGTGTTCTAGATATTGCTAAACCATCAGATCGAATTCTTCTTACAAGTTATGGATCTGGTGCGGGAAGTGATAGTTTTGATATCACTGTTACTGATGAAATAAGCCATTTTTCAAAACAAAACGCATTATTAATTGATCAGATGGTTGAAGATAAACAGTACATTTCCTATGGTGTGTATGCCAAGGAAACCGATCTGTTATATTGGGAGTGATAATAGATGAGAGATGTAGCAATAATTGGAACGGGTATGACCGAATTCGGAGAGCTTTGGAATAAATCATTTCGTCAACTTACAGCAGAAGCAGGATCAAAAGCCATTATTGAATCAGGCATTGAAGGAACAGATATTGATGCCATGTACATCGGTTCGATGAGCAGTGGTCGATTCATTGGTCAAGAGCACATAGGAGCTCTTGTTGCTGATGCAAGTGGTTTTGCGAATCTTCATATTCCTTCCACCCGTGTTGAGGGAGCATGTGCCTCTGGAAGCCTTGCGTTTCGTGAAGGATTTTTTTCTATTGCTTCAGGGATGAATGATATCGTTATCATCGGTGGCATTGAAAAGATGAATGATGTTGGCGGAAGCGCTGCAACTGAGACCCTTGCAACTGCAGCTGATCAAGAATGGGAAGCATTCTTTGGAGTGACATTCCCAGGCCTTTATGCTATGATCGCGCTTCGCCATATGCATGAGTATGGAACCACTAAAGAACAGTTAGCTGAAGTAGCAGTAAAAAATCATTATAATGGTGTGCGAAACCCCCATGCACAATTTCGAAAAGAGATAACTCTTCAACAAGCACTTAATGCAAGTCCTGTTGCCTATCCTCTAGGATTGCTTGATTGCTCACCTGTTACTGATGGTGCAGCAGCAGTGGTTTTATGTGCTGCAGATAAAGCAAAGGACTATGTTGACAGCCCTGTTAAAATCATTGGTTCAGGACAAGCATCTGATACCCTAGCATTACATGGACGAAGAGATATTACCACATTAGATGCCACTGTTCATGCTGCGCAAATGGCGTATAAACAAACTGGGTTACAGCCAAAAGATATCCATCTTGCAGAAGTGCATGATTGTTTTACCATTGCTGAGATCTGCGCTATTGAAGACCTTGGATTTGTAAAGAAGGGCGAAGGTGGAAAAGCAGTTCATGACCATATCACAACCATTGACGGCCAGATTCCCGTGAATACAAGTGGCGGATTGAAATCAAAAGGTCATCCTGTTGGTGCAACAGGTGTAGCTCAGATCATCGAAGTAGTAAAACAACTACAAGGGGAAGCACAAGAACGGCAAATCCCGGATGCTCGTATTGGTCTAACTCATAATGTTGGTGGTTCTGGAGCAACATGTGTCATTCATATCATGGAGGCGATGGAATAATGCCAAAATTTGTACCTCGTTTTTGGAGAGAGATACCCCAACGATATAATCTTATTGGAAACAAATGCAGTTCGTGTAATACAGTGTTTTTCCCACCTAGAGAAGCATGCCCTGAATGTCGAAGAAAAAGCATTGGGAAAATGGAAAAAGTAAAACTCTGTGGTAAAGGAGAAGTCATTACGTATAGTATCATCTATGTTGGCCCTGAGGCTTTTGATGATCAAGTTCCCTATCCTATTGCTATCATTAAACTTGATGAAGGCCCAAAGATTACTGCACAAATCGTTGATTGTGATCCAAAAGAAGTATCAATAGGAATGAGATTGGAAATGGTATTTCGACGTATCCAGGAAGATGGTGACACTGGTGCTATCTATTATGGGTATAAATTTAAAAAAGCAAGAGAGTAAGGTATACTAATAGAAATAAAGGAAGTTCATACCTTTATTCTTATTTTTTTATTTCCAATTAATCAGTTTATAAATATAGTATTCATTTTCTTCTTTGTTTTCATTAAAAAACCTTGGATTAATTCCTCAATATACTTAAAAGAATCATGTATTTTATGTTTAATGAGGAGGTGAAATCTATGCCCCCAAAAAAGAGAAAACATGATGAAGAAGATGATGATTGGTAGTTCAATCTTCTGATTTAGACAATCTTTCTTCAACTCATTTTTTATTTTTTTTAATTTACATTATATCTTCTAACCCTTAAACATAAGGAATAATCAACTTTTCAGATTTGTAAGAAATAAAGATATTTAATCTAACAAAAAGGTGAGAAAACGCATGGGTAAGATGCGTTGGAGAAGAACACTGATATCAGATGGTAAGAGCTGTGATTTTTTGGTGGCAATCATTATATCTACAGTACTTATATCCGTGGAATCTTCTGTATTTATTATGCGGAGTTCCCCAGTAAAATTATGGTCTCTCTCAAAAGGTACAAGAACACTGATTTCAACGGTAAACCCTGTTGACCCTGTTTTTACATATGATCCTTTGTTTGGTTGGATATTCCATGTCCCCCACTCAGGATAGTCTATGATTTCCCAGCAGAGACTTGATCCATCTTCACCTATATTTCGTATGGTAATATTTCCAGAGAGTTTTCTTCCTGGTTTTACATCAACCCAGTGTAAAGATCCTTCGACCGATAGATCAGCTTCTGTAGGAACCCATGGATTCGCTAATGCTTTAATACAAAAATTTGCAGTGTCATCAAAGCTTGTTAAATCCACCCATTGCATTCCTTGTTTGTAATAGCTTTGTTGTTTTGATGCTGTAGAAGGGACCTCAACGGTGGGTTCAAAGGACCCTAATAATACAGGTACTTCCGAGGTACAATCATATGGGTGTCCACCACTGGACAATTCAACATAGATATAGAAATCATCACCAGAGAGAAACCCAATTGGTGTTTCAAGATCAATCGTATGAAATCCAGAAAAAGCTAGAGTTCCACTACTGCTTGAAAGGCTATCAACTAATATGTTTTGTTCGAAACAATCATAGATCATAACGGTATAATCTACAGTATCTGCAGCGGTAAAGAAGCTAATAGATTCAACAAGAATATTTTCATCTGCAATAAACGCGTTAAATGCTTCTGTTGTATCTTCTTTTGTTGCTCTCCACCCATGATAATCATGATAATAGATGTATTCATATTGGAGAGGTTCTACTTCTTGAAATGAGATTGCTCCCATCTCTGGATGATGACCACAGTGTTTATCGTAATAGGATATCCAGAAACAACCATCAAATCCCCAGGACGACCCCCAACTATTTTTACACAACCATGCACCGGGTTCTGGAGCTTGTGTTTCCTTGTCATCATCCCATCCAATAATGGCAACTGCATGATTTGGATCACTATTGCTTGATGGGGGTTGATAATGAGTGTAATTCTGTATGAACTGGCCACTGGCACATAAACAGGTGCCCATAACTCCTTCAGTCATGACTTTTTCCTTGATAAGATCAATTCGTTCAAGGTTTTCACCCACGGCGTACCATTCAATATGTCTTGGATAGAAATAATGATAACTTTCAGCATATCGCTCAGGTGGCGTTGAATACGATTGCCCATCAATCTCCCGAACAGCACCTTCACCTCTAGATAGATACGCGGAAGTGACTCGATAATCTCCTCCCTGATGCACAGTTAATCCTGTATCTGTTGGTGGAGACACATCATCATTGTTATGCTTATTAAATCCATTCCACCAATCAAGATGATATTCCGCAAGATTTGGTTCTCCCGTTTCACCATTTGCTGCCCATTCACCAGTCATGAGAAGATTTCCTTCCATTGCTGCCATCGCACCATGCGTCCAGCAAGTGCCACCGGTTTGGCTTTTAACTGATGTGACAAAAGAAGTTCCTTCAACATCACGAAGATCAAATGAGCTAGGTAGTAAAAATGCAGTTGATGCTTGTATTTGTTCTCTGGAATCAAGAATATGGGCTTGAAGTGGAACACTGAGAAAGAGTATTGCAATAAGAATGGTAAACAAACGGATTGTTAAGATACTTGTTTTTTTCATAGAGCACCACATACATATATTTATTCATAACCACCTATACAAAGGCTTGGGTCTCCAAGAAGCACCCATTGAGAGACTGTTTTACAGTCTGTTTGATCTTTCATTCCGGGGTATACGGTGAGATATTCCGTAATAGCAGATTGCCAGCAATCCCCAAGAATTGTGCTTGATCCTTGTCCATAGGATTTGAAAAAGAGAATTTCGAGATAACCACCATAAGCTTCGATGCAATCAGGGTCATCAACACCATCTCCATCAAGATCTCGGATATTTCCTATACGTCCGATACCAGTACCAGTATTACCTAATGTTGCAATGCTTCCTCCATTTTGTCTATTGGTTAGCACCCAGCTAAAACACTCTGGTGTCGGTGTAAAAAGATTTCCTGGCCAGCGTTCAAGGGCTTTAATACCGGTGAGTTCCGCTATCTCATTAATCCAGTAATTCAGAAACGAAAGTGCAGTGATATTGAACTGACTGTTATGACAGCCACCTACAACAGCAATAGGAAGTTTGTCCTCATTAGTTAATTTTACCATATCTTTCCACCATATACCCTCCGTTCGTTCATCACGTTCAAATGGACCACCTGCCCAGTGTGTATTCCATATCTCTGGGCTTCCATGCCCTGCAAAAAAGAGAAAACCGCAACCTTCGGATATCGCAGAAACGATATCATCTGTATTTGGGACAAGACCGCCATGTTCTCTATTTGATGAGTACACGGTTGTTGTGGTAAAATCAGAGAGATATTCTGCTGCTTTCTGCGTCTCAAGTTCTCCTTCTAAATAATTCGTACTACTGACATCATCAAAGGTATCTCCTCCGATGAGTACAAAATTATAAAACCAAGAAGAATCAAGTGGTGTACTTTCGTATGTAATGATTTTTTGTACACAAATATCTACTTCGTTTATATTTCGACAGGGGAGTCGACCCACTGCGATATCAGGCATTAAATCAATAATATCCTTATTTTGATCAAATTGTTTATAACTTCCAAAAATACCATCTTGATTGGTATCCCAACTTGAAAAGTTCCCTGAAGCATCATAAAGATCAGCATAATACAGATCACAGAGAAATCCAGGGTCATAGGTTGTTATCACATTGGTATACCGAATTGGGACATGCCAGTCAACGCTTCCTTGATTTCTGTCATCTCTTCGTTGTGCTTGAATCAATGAATTTAACCCACCTACAAGAAGTACATAGGATACACCAAGTGTCTCATGTAGATCTTTGATGCAGTATTTGATTTGTTCAGGTTTATCGACTCCTGAGTACTCTTGATAGATTTCCTCAGTGGTTTTCAGAAGAGTTGGAATCCCAATATCGTTTTTGTGATTTACTAGAGGATCTAAGGAGCCTGAGAATTCTTGTGGAGCAATGATCAGTAGATCAATATCATCAGGTAGTGTATTGGTTTGTTTGGGGGGAGTGTAGTTTATATTGATTTCAAGTGTTTGATAGGATATAAGAGTCTTTTGTTCTGCATGATATTGAAACGGATAACAAAGGATTGTGCAATAAAGAACCTGTTCTCCATCTTTCAGCCCAGCTCGTACTGTATATTCATACGGCGCTGAAGGATAGACCTCTAATGTGTTTGTATCGCATTGATAAGTGGTAAATTGTTGAGAACGGCTCTGTGCATTTTCAAGTGAATTTTTTACAATCTTTAATGGTTTTGATAATGTGTATTCTTTATATTGTGAAAAAGAAACATCTATCGATGAAATTTCTGATTGGTAGGGTAAGATAAAGGTTCTTCGTATTACTGGAAGTGCTGGATATCCTTCTTCAGCAATGTAACCAGTGTTTGAAGGAGAGGATACTTCTATAGTGTTTTCATGTTCAATGAAAAGAGGAGGTTGCACTTCTATAATTTCAGACACAACAACTGAGTCTTTTGTTAATGCAATGGTCTGTAAACTGCCTAGTATTAAAAATAGGATTGCCGTAAATGCAAAAAGTTTTTTATTCATAGTATAGCCCCATTATTAGTAAGTAGATTCATAAATATAAAGATTACTTATATAATAAGGTAAAAATCTCTTTTCATTTGATTGCTCTTTGTACTAGATTTAAAATTTCTAAATTAGAAACTGTTATTAAAAGAATATATTCTTTACTTTGATTATTTTTTCCCAGTGTGCTGTTTGACTTTTTTCTCATCCACCCTTGAAAGATACTCAGCAGGAACCTTATCCGTGATGAACACCTCCTCAGTCGCCTGATAGATACACACGCCATCCTGCTGTGCCTTATTGACATCAACCTGCAGGATCAATGGTTCATCACCCCGGACGCTTCCTGCTTCCACGGCTTTCTCAATACTCCGGCTGAGATGCACCTTCCGCCGGTCCACGGGCATGATCCCCTGCTCAAGCACCAGATCACATTCCTCCTCCATCACCGGGTAAAACAACACATCCACCTGCGCTGGAGGTAGATCACACAAATTCACATTCACAGAATGCCCATACTTCGCTCGTATCATCCCCCCATCGATCTGATACCGGCCCCGTGGATCCGTTGTCACTAACGCAGTGATATGATGCACACGAAGCCAGCTGAAACCAGCTCGCTCCGTGCTTAACGCCTGCAATAGATCACGGATGTCCACCCAGCCATTCCCATCCATCACCAACCCAAGTTTCTCAGGGAAATGCCGAAGGGCACCTGCGATAATACGAGATAACGCTTGCAGCTCACGATCATTCATCAAAAAACGGCCTTCCCGGTCGCACACCGGGCAACAATCACCACGATAATACCCATCATCAGGACATTCACCTAACATAAAC
>Ga0180430_10000154_pt1 | contig 76741 bp, 58 predicted proteins | sample SS_ome_9_FD_132999 | JGI IMG/M metagenome (GOLD analysis project Ga0180430, IMG submission 132999) | Hypersaline lake sediment archaeal communities from the Salton Sea, California, USA - SS_1_S_2 metaG | ecosystem: Environmental > Aquatic > Non-marine Saline and Alkaline > Hypersaline >...
TGGGAATTCATCGACGAATGCCCTCACGAAAGGCCTGGCTCGGAACGAAATCCTAGGAATCCAGTCTTGAGAGGCGTCTCCTGGCAGCATCCTTCGAAAGATTCCCAAACTCTGTGCGGACCAACCGGGCTTTGTCGCACCCGGAATTGTGGGTTGCTGATCTGGACTGCTAAACAGAACCGCCGGGTGCCACGGGCAAGCTCTGCTTGCCCGTGCCACCCCAAATGGGACGTAGCATAAACCCGGGGCAGCTTCACCGGAGTTTTGGCGTTTACGGTCTTTTCGTATAGCCTTATGCACTGTGCGAAAGGAGATTTGGATTTCCCACACCGCAATAAACGGCGTTCCGGGCACAAGGTAAATCAGATGGACGAAAGATCGTTGCTGGAAACGTTTCCCAATCCCCATCCGTCGCGCGACTATTTCATCGAGCACCGGGTACGCGAGTTTACCAGCTTATGCCCCAACACCGGCCAGCCGGACTTCGGTACGATGATCGTCAGATACGTCGCCGGCGAGCTGTGTGTCGAACTCAAAAGCCTCAAACTCTACCTCCAGACGTTTCGCGACAAAGGCATCTTCTACGAAGACGTGACCAACGTGATCCTCGACGACCTGGTAGGCTGCTGCCATCCGAAGTGGATGGCCGTCAGAACAATCTGGAGCGTCCGCGGAGGCCTCGAAACAACCATAACAGCCCGCCACGGCCAAAAACCGACGATGTGAACCGGGCATCCGCGGAAACGAGGGGCCGGACGGGGACGGCCACTCCGACTACCCGGGGATGTGAAACGACGAACATTGTCTTCCTGGGATTGAGGGCCAACTCGGCATCATGGAGACTGTTCCGGAACCCGTCCTGCTCTCGTTGTTCTTGTCCGGCGGTTACGTTTTTCCGAGCCCCAAGCGCCAGCGCGGGGTTTTCGGGCGAAGTAACACAACCCGTCGCTGGCGCTCCGGGCTCGGATTGTTGTTCGCGGGCATAGATCTTGCGCTCCGCGGTCGGCGAGGTGTTCGCTGTGACCCGGCGCTGGCACCCGGCGCTGGCACCCGTCGCTGGCGCTCCGGGCTCGGATTTGGGGACCGCAATTGGTGCGGGATTGGATTTGCGGGGCGACTGAACTGTCCTACGTGAGGTCGGCGCCCTGGTAGTCCGTTACGTACTCAACGGCGTTCCTGACGCTCTGTTCGTTCCAGAGATAGCGTGTGCTGCCGTGGTGGGACCACACGCGCGCATTGGCCGAAGCGTGTCCCGCCTCGCGGAGCCGGCGCGTCGCCCAGGACTTGAACTGGCCCATCATGCGATCGGGTGTGACCTCGGCGCCCGCGACCACGACGTGGACGTGATTCGTTCGGACGCTTAGAGCCATAAGCTCCCATCCCCGGTGGTGGCAGTGTGCGTTAATCGTCTCCTCGACGATTTCCCGGCTATGCGCATCGAGTTCAACCGGCGCATGCCGAAGTCGCGTTCTTTCGCAATTCGTGCGCGGACGGTCCAGTGGGAGAAAGGGGGAGCCCGGAACATTGTGTTCGTCGTCAACCGAGCCGCGCCGGTCTCCGTGAAGCCAGGTGCCGTAGCACGTCCACGTGAGCAGATAGGCAAATGGTCCAGACATGACGGCAGTGTACTAGGTGATGTCACGAACGTGCAACCGAATCCGAGCCCCAAGCGCCAGCGCGGGGTATGCATGACGTGAACGTGGTGAAGCGCCAGCGCGGGGTTTGCATGACGTGAACGTGACGAAGCACCAGCGCGGGGTTTTCGGGCAAAGCAGCACAACCCGTCGCTGGCGCTCCGGGCTCGGATTGTTGTTCGCGGGGACATATCTTGCGCTCCACGGTCGGCGAGGTGTTCGCTGTGACCCGTCGCTAGCACCCGTCGCTGGCACTCCGGGCTCGGATTGGCGCCCGGCCCACTCTTTGTTCCAGATCCGGCAGCTCTCTCGACAATTCCTTGTTGGCGCTCGACAATGGGTGATCGATGCCGCTACGCCGTAAGGTCATTTTGCTTTTCTGTCTGGTCCTGGTGACGGGTTCCGTTTCCGCGACCGTGTTGCACGCGCTTCGAATCCACAGCACAGCCTATCGCCTCGACCTCCAGGGCGACGTCAGCGAATGGATCGGGATGGACGTTCGCATCGGCAAGGTGCTTCCCCAATCGTTCGATAGGCAGGGCTTCGAGGACGTGGACGTGGCTCTGCCCGATACCGGAGAGCAGGTCTTCCGCTGCCGGTCGGCGGTCTGGAGCGAGATAAGCAACTCGGCGGAGACCACCCGGACGCTCACACTGCGGGACGGATGGCTGCTGGTCGGTACAGGCGCGTGGACCGGCTCGGATTACCGGCAGATGCTCGTCGGCGGATTGGGGCACGACTACCAGGCGCTGGGGCTGACGCAAGTAGACCTGAGGGATATCGCCCTGCGATTCCTTCATCCGTCTTTCGAGTTCCGGGCTGAGGTGACGTCGGGGCTGATCTTCTTCGACGACAACGGCCAGGGACGAGCCTCGCTAAACTGCGCCCGTCTCAACGGGACCGAGGTGGATGACCCGGTGAACATCTCCGCCCGGTTCACGCCCGGTTCGGGTCTTACCTTTCACGAAGTGCGTCTGGCTGTTCCCGGAATGCCCCTCGCGTCGCTGGGCTTGGATGATGTTCTCGGCGGAAATCCTCAAGCGGGCGAGTTCGCCGGGACAATCACCTATGGACCCACCGACAGGCACGGACGGATCGAGGTTGAGGGGGCTGTCCGGGGAGCACATTTGGCGGAGCTGACTCGCAAAGTGCTCGGCGGACCGTTCAGTGGCCTGGTGGATATCGAGGTTGACTCCGCTGTCTTCCAGAACCGGCGGCTAACGAACCTCGAGCTTCATGGGCAATTGAGCGGCCTTCGCCTCGCGGAGATCATCCCAGACCTCGGGGGAGAAAACGACCGGGCGGAACTGACTCTGCAGGTCCATCAGATGCACTGGCAAGACAACCGGCTCACATATCTGAGCGCCCGAGGGCAGTGCCGCAATGTACCGCTCGACGCGCTGTCGGACGTCGTTGGCGGCGGGCGGATCACCGGATCGGGCAGGGTTGTCATCCGGTCTCTGCTTATCGTGGATGAGGAGCTCAGGTTCGCCGACATGGATCTGATAGCCGAGCCGCCCCCGGATAAGCCCGGAACGATGGACCGGGAACTGCTCGTGAAAATCGCCCGTAAGTTCCTGGATATGGACCTGTCAGCCCTACTTCCGGAAGAGATCGAGTATAGTGAGCTTGGGATTAACCTGGTGGTCGATCGCGGCGTGCTGGAGCTTTACGGCACGCATGGCCCGGACAGCCAGACCATCTTGACAATCAAGATCGCGGGGCAGCCATTCCCGATCATCAGTCAGCCCGAGCGGACCTTCGACGTCTCCAGCCTGCTGGGCGAGGCTAAAGCCTACGTCACCGGGCTTGATCTGGAGACAATCCGCCGCTGGTGGCGGTCGCAACACGAGAAGGAGAAGTAGCGTACCCGTTCGTCGGCGGAGTCGTATGTTGGCCAGTATCCTCTATGTCATTACTGATCTGAAAGTCGGCGGCGTGCCTCTGCACCTGTATCATATGGCGCGGGCGATGCGTGAGCGAGGACACGAGGTGGCGGTGGTTTCTCTGTCGCCGGAAACTCCTGTGGGGAAGACGCTCGAAGGCGACGGTGTCGAGGTTGAAAACTGCGGTGGTCGCGGTGGGTTTGATTTCCGTGTTGTCTTCAGGCTTGGGCATATCATCAAGAGGCGGCGCCCGGATGTCGTTCATGCGCTGCTGTTTCATGCCAACGTGGCTTCGCGCTGGGCAGCCAGGCTGGCGGGTTTCCCGCGTGAGCGCGTGCTGTGTGAGATTCAGACCGTCGAGGTCGAGCGCCGTTGGCACTTGGTTGTTGATCGCTTCACGCACCGGGGCTGCCGGCTTACGATCGGCAACTCGCCATCGGTAATCGAACATCTGGCGTCAACCGCCCACATCCCGCGCGATCGTCTGCGCCTTGTCCGCGGCGGAATCGACGCCGACCGGATTCGCTCAGCCGCACCGGCTGACCGTTCGACGATAGCAGTGGCGGACGATGACAAGATGATCCTCTGGGTCGGACGGCTGGATCCGGTGAAGGGACTTGACAATCTCATAGGTGCATTCAGTCGTCTGCCGCAGGAGTTGCGTGCCCGCCTGGTGTTAGTGGGCGACGGGCCCCAGCGCCCGATTCTGGTCGAACAAGTCGCCCGATTGGGAGTCGCCGACCGGGTGCTTATGCTCGGTTCGCGGAAGGATGTCCCTTCGCTGTTGAAAGCTACGAACGTGTTCGCGTTTCCGTCGCGAACGGAAGGGCTGCCCAACGCTCTGCTGGAAGCCATGGCCGCCGGTTGCCCGATAGTCACCACCGACGTACCCGGATGCCGTGACCTGATCGACAACGAAGACACGGGCCTGATGGTGCCATATGGTGACATAAGCGCGCTACACGATGCCTTGCGACGACTCCTCACCGACACGAAGTTGGCCCGTGCTCTGGGTACAAATGCTCGGCGGGCGATCGAAGAGCATTGGCCCATCGAACGAACCTACCAGAAATACGCCCGCGTCTACGAAGAAGTTTTCGGGGCATAGCCGGCACGAGTCTCGGGGCACATGGATCTGCGGAACCTGCCTGGCGACGGATGCGTCCAGAGCGTCTCGACCGTTTGTGGAACGTGGGTGGCCCACCTCTTTAGAGGCGGGGGACACGATTACGACGGTCGAATTCGTGTCTCCGAAGGCTAAAGTCATGGGCCACCCTCTTGATCTAACCCGCAGAATCAAGGCTGTCGATGCGCTAGTCGACCTTCCTCCCGACGAAGAAGTGGTAACCATACGAATGGCTAAACCGACGACGCATATCGATTTCTGCTTCACTCGACGCGACCACACTAAGTGCTTCCGCGTCCCCCTCGTACTTCCGCTTGAGAGACGGAAGCTTCGCTTCTAACGGTGTGTAGTAATCGTCCCACCAAGCCGAATCCGGAAGGGTGAAATCACTGACCGATTCATAGCCGGTATCGCGAATCACCTCGTTGATAGCTTCGATGCTCGTCATCGCCGGGTACTCATTGCTAAAGAACTCGGCGACTTCCTCAGAAGGATGTTCGTCGAGCCAGACCAGCTCGGTGAAGGCGATGTAACCCCGGTGGCGCAGCAGAGGTAGCCAGGCCTTCAGGGCTTCCCGAATGCCCATGATGTAAGCAGCCCCTTCGCACCAGATGAGGTCAAAGGCTGCCTCCGGGAAATCCATCGCCGCCATGTCGGCGTTCCTTACTTCAACGCGGTCGGATACTGACGCTTCCTCTACCCGCCGGCGCAGCTCGTCGAGATACTCTTGGCAGTTGTCAACGGCGATAATGCTGCCGGAGGAGGCTTCCGCCAGCGCCATCGTCTGCATTCCGGGGCCGCACCCGACATCGAGCACGGAGGGCTTATCCGGCAGCCCCGAGCAGATGGCTAGGGCTTTGGTTGTGCTGTCGCGATCTCCGGGGCCTTGTCGCGGCAACCCGCGTTGCACCTCGAAGAACACTTCGAATAGTCTTGGATCCATGTCGTCCATTGGGTAATTCCTCGTCTTAGTTCACGCTGTCACCAATAAGGCCTTTGGCAATCGAGGCCTAGTGCATCGACAATCTTGATTCTGCGGGTTACATCAAGTGCGTGGCCCATGCAACAGATGGGTGGCCCATGGCTTTAGCCTTGGGGGACACCGATTCGACCGTCGCAATCGTGTCTCCCACCTCTAAAGAGGTGGGCCACCCGATAAGGGAGGTGGGCCACCCAACGCCGCTGATGAGGCCCCTGGCAATCGAATCATAGATTTCGCCTACTGACGGACACCCGCAAGAGGAAGGTCGGGGTCGCTCCCCGGACGTGCCAATCGGTAATGCTCAGAGTACATCCCTACACGGATTCGGCCCTAGGTACAAGATCCGATGAGCAAAGGAGCAAAGAGGGGGTCCGCGTCAGGTTCGTGGGCAGACTGGTGAACCGAGCCCGAAGCGCAAGCGACGGGACCATTGCCGCGCCAATCCAACACCCCCGCGCTGGCGCTTGGGGTTCGGTTCAGTGGTTCCATGCCCCCGTCAAACGGCAGCTACACCGGGACGGCACCTGCCCCTTCATTTAACGCGGCCCCGCAGATAGAAGAGCCCACCGGTACTTACGCGGCCGGTTGTCAGACTGATCATCTTCCAATTCACGTACCAGCCGTTATGAGAGTCAGTGTATGTGGCTCCGCTGTTTCCTTCGGTCAAAGCCATGTGCCGCGCGTCTGGAAAGCGTTTCGAAACGCCCGTAGAATGTCGACCATGAGTCTGGTGCTGTGCGTTAAGGACCTTCACAAACATTACGCCACGGGCAAAGAGACGATCCGTGCGCTTGACGGCGTGTCGCTCGACGTCGAAGAGGGCGAGTTCATCGCGATCATGGGCTCTAGCGGGTCGGGTAAGAGTACCCTGCTACATCTGATCGGCGGTCTGGATCAACCGACATCAGGATCGATCGTCATTGAAGACAACGAGTTGAACCTGATGGGCGACCGGCGACGCACGCTCTTTCGCCGGCGCCGCCTGGGACTTGTCTTTCAGGCTTATAACCTGCTCCCCACGCTCACGGCCCTCGAAAACGTCATCTTGCCGGCAATGATCGATGGTTCGGACAGCCGCGCCGTCGAAGAGCACGCTCGCAAGCTGTTGGAAGAGGTCAACCTGGGTCATCGTGTAAGCCACAGGCCACAGGCGATGTCGGGCGGTGAGCAGCAGCGGGTGGCTATCGCCCGGGCGCTGATGAACGACCCCGCGCTCATCCTGGCCGACGAGCCGACGGGCAATCTCGATACGCGCCACGCCGAATCCATCTGGCGATTGCTGGCGAAACTTTCCACAGAGCACGGTCGAACCGTGGTCACGGTGACTCACGAATCCACAGGGGCTACGTTCGCCGACCGGGTGGTCTTCCTCAGGGACGGACACGTGGTCGGATCATTGAACCCGGGCGGAGAAGGCAATGCGTCGCTGGTGGCAGCTCGCTACACGGAACTGGTGGACTAAACCCGGACGGACCCTCGCGTCGGTTCTGTCGGTGGCGATGGGCGTCGGCACGGTTGTATGCGTCACCGGTATCTACGAGACGGTGCGCCGCGTGGTCGCCGACGACGTAGTCGCCAACTGGGTAGGGACAGCCCACCTTTCCGTCGAACCGCCCGGTGCCCATTGGGGGCGGATGCAAGCTTCCCTGGCTGATTCGATCGCCGAGCTGCCCAACGTCGCACACGTCACCGCTCGCCTGAAACGCCGCATGCACGCCTCAGTCCCTATCGATCAGGGCGGATCTTCCGAGAAGCGAGGCGAACCCGTCGACGCACTGGGAATCAACCCGCAGACTGAAGAGCATTTCAGGACTCTGCCAGGTCTTGTGGGGAGGATGTTCGATCACGACCAGCGCGACGTCGCGGTCATCGAAGACACGACGGCTGAAGTGCTGCGCGTTGGCGTAGGCGATACGATTCGTCTTCTCAACCCTCGCACCGGCGCTGCCGATCTGCACCGGATCGTCGGTGTCTTCGAGAGCCAGCGGCTCGCGGAGTTCCAAAAGCCCATCGTGTATCTTCCTATCGCCGATGTTCAGGAGCTCTGCGAGCAGGATGGGGCAGCCACTGTCATAGATGTCATGCTCGACGATGGTTCGCAGGCGGGGTTAGCCGCCTCAAAGCGGGACGTGGAGTCATTGATCGCCCGGGAAGGCCTGTTCCTGAAGGTCTCGTCGGCAGCCGCCCGGAGAAGCCTGCTCGAAGAGTCCGAGCGAATCACGCGCACGATGATCATGGTGCTGGCGCTGCTGGCTATGTTGACAGCTTTTTTCATCATCCTCACCACGATGAGCATGAGCCTCTTCGAACGCCGCCCGATCCTGGGCATGATGCGTTGCGTGGGCATGACGCGAATGCAGCTCTCCTTGCTGCTGCTTATCGAGATGTTACCGCTCGGCGTGATCGGAACGATCGCGGGGCTTGTCGGAGGAATGGGGATCACTCGGCTAATGGCGTCGCTTCCGCGATGGCCTATCGAGACGGTTCACTTCGACAAGTGGGGGCTTGGTGTAGCGGTTTGCAGCGGACTTGTCACAACGCTTGTCAGCACCCTCGCCCTGGTTGTCCAGGTGTGCCGCGTGACGCCACTGGTGGCTGTCTACCCGCAAGCCCGCCCCGTTCGAATGAGCATCGTGATGATCAGCGGCGTCGTTGGTCTGGCACTTATTGGCTGGCATGAGTGGATGCTTGGGCATGCGGACGAGATCAACTGGTTTTTCATGCCCCAGTCCGTCGCAGCCTCGCTCAGCCTGTACATGGGTTACATCCTGCTGGGGCCGGCGGCTGTCGTGTTGATTGCCGGACCCGCTTCCCGATTGGTGGGCCGGATGATGCGCCTCAATGGAAAACTGGCTGAGGACCAGCTTGTCCGCACCCCTTGGCGCAGCGCCGCAATTTGTTGGATGCTGATGGTCGGTCTATCGCTGATCGTATACACCGCGGTCCGGATGGAAGGCGCGTATGCAATCTGGTCCTTTCCCGCTCAGCTTCCCGAGACCTTCGTCTGGTCTGCGACGTACGTTCCGGGAGAAAAAACCGAAGAAGTGCGTTCCCTGCCCGGGGTTGCTTCCTGTTGGGTGATTACGGATGTGGCCTGCGAGATCACTACGGAGGCAGCCTCCGACTTATCGATCGGGCGCGAGGCGCTGGAGCGAATCCTCCGCAAGTTCACTCGTCCGGTATTCGTTGCGGGTGAGCTTGACCAAATCACCTCTATGATGAAGGTGACGTTCACCGAGGGCACGCGCGAGGATGCAATCGCCAAGTTGAAAGAGGGCGGACACGTTCTGCTGCCGGCCTACGCATCTGCGCAGCACGACCTTCACCTGGGTGATCGTATCGGTATCAGGATTAACGACGTGGAGGCTGAGTTCACAGTGGCCGGTGTCGTGCAATGGCCGGCCATGGAAATCACCGTCACTTTCTTCAGGGCTGAGAGCTATCTGAAGTTTGCAGGAGCAAGCGCCGTGCTGGGCACCCGCGAGGACCTGGCAGACAAGTTCGGTCTTGACGTTGCCTCGATGTTCATGTGCGACATCGACCTGCCCCCGGCACCCGTACCCGAGCTGTTCCGGCAGGATGCAGCGCCCGATTCCACCGACTCGAAGGTCATGGTGGAGTCGCTGCTGGCTGTCCGCTATTCCCTCCCGAACCAAGCCGATTACTTCGACCCGGTTTTACCCAGTCTGCGCACCTGGCTTGAAGCAGCTGCGAAAGGCGAGCCGCCCGACGAAGCGGCGCCGGCTGTGCGGAGATTCGGCAGGGCGATGAGATACGTGTCAAGACGATGGCACAGATACGCGCCCGACCTGCGATTGAGCATATTCCGTGAGAGGCTCGTTCTGATGCGCATCGCCGACGTGATGGAACAACCCCGGCCGGTCATGGCTTCGGTAACCAGGCTGAAGGCGGCCGTGGACAAGAACTTGCGGCGTGCGATGGTCGTGCTTACATGGATTCCGATATTCGTCTTGATTGTAGCCGCCATCGGCATCGGCAATCTGATGATGGTAAGCGTGCACATGCGGTCGCGGCAGATCGCGATCCTCCGAGCTGTCGGCGCCCAGAAATCGCAGATCGTGCGGCTCATCCTGACTGAAGCGATTACGCTGGGGATGTTGGGCTCGGCGATGGGGCTTGCTTTCGGTTTCCATGAAGCAAGGAGCGTGAACATCGTGGCTGAGGTCCTGTCCGGAATCCGCCTGGATTTCGTGGTGCCGCTGGGCACGATATCAGCCGGCATCGCGCTAAGCGTCACGGTGTGTTTGATATCGGGTATCGGTCCCGCTCGCCACGCCGCCCGCAACAACATCATCTCCGCCATGCAGACGACGTAGCGTGTCTTCGGTTTCTGCAAAGCGGCCGGCTTACTACACCGCTTGACAGAAGGGTATCATTAGACCACCACAAGACTGGAGTTCTGTCTTACCCGAAGCTGCGGGTTGCCGGAGACGTTTGCCGAACCGAACCGCGACCGTGAGGGAGCGGAGACGCGCGAAATAACAGCCATAAGGGAAGGCCACTTCCTAACGGGCGCGGTTCTGATAATCCGCAGATTCAAACGTGACAAAGCACCAGAGCTCGCTCTAAAACGCGGCTCGCCGTCGCGAAATCGATGAACCCGAGTTGCGTCAAACCGCGTGTTGGCATTATGGTGTGCATGGACACCGGTGCTTCGACACTCACAAAGCCGTGGGTCGCCGAGGATGGCCGCGGAGCAGAACCGCGACCGTCAGGCAGCGGAGAAGCAAGAGATGACAGCCATAAGGGACGGCCGCTCCCTGGTAAGCGCGGTTCGGACAACCCGCAAGTTCAAGAGTGACACCGGGCGGTAAGGCGCTGCTCGACACAACAGGTAGACATCGATAATGAGTGAGAAGAAGCTGCACACTTACATAACCAACGATCCGGGTTTCATGGAAAACGGATGTACGCTCTATCTGCGCGACGGCGGGCCTTGCTGGTTTGTCGACCCGGGTATGCCCCCGCAGGCTAAGGAGATGATCGAGCACGTCCGCGAACACTCGCTCGTCCCCGAGAAGGTCGTATTCACACACGGTCACGCAGATCACATCGCGGGCGTCGATGAACTGGTAGCCGCCTTCGACGGACTGGCTGTTTACATCGCCAAACAGGAATTCGCTGCGCTGACCGACCCGATGGAGAACCTTTCGTCAAGGCTCGGACCCGGGTTCGTCACGAAAATTACAGACCCCAAGGACTTAGTTCCCGGCGAGGACCTGGAACTGGACGGCTCTAGCTGGCGAATCATCGACACGTGCGGCCACTCGCCCGGCGGGCGGTCGTTCCATTGCCGTGAGCACAGCATCGTCTTTACCGGCGACGCGTTGTTCGCTTCGAGCGTGGGACGCGTGGACTTCCACCACAGCAACGGCGCACAACTGATGTCCAACATAAAAGAGAACCTCTTGACTTTGCCCGATGATACTCGGGTCATCCCTGGACACGGACCGGAGACAACCATCGGGCACGAGCGGAAGACCAACCCGTTCGTCATGCAAGGCCTGTAGAGCCGCGGGCAGGCGCCATACCCACGCTTGCGTGAGCGCGACATCCATACAACCGTATCGGAATGCTAACGGAGCGAGAGTTGCGCGACCGCTTCAGCCAGTTGATCTATCTCTCCCCGTGAGGAGGCACAGTAGCGTTCCAGCACGGTTTCCGCTCGCGCTTGTGAAGCAAGCTCTTCGGCTCGGACGCACATGCGTCCCGATTTGTCGTAGCTGAAAGTCACCTGCACCGGAGAGCCCTTCGGCAGACCCGGCGGAAGCGGATCGATGATGCATCGACCTATCTCCACGCATGCGGACGGGTCGCGCTTGTCACCCTCGAGGATCGGGATCGAGACCCGCCTCTGGTCGTGCTTTCTGGTTGCGAAGACGCGGGCTCGCTTCGCGGGCAGCCGGGCGTTACGCGGGATCAGGACGACGTTGACCTTGCGATTCTCACGCGGCGATCGAACGACGACACCCAAGCCTTGTGATGTCACATCATGCAGGCGTACCGCGCCGGCTGCTGCGGCGAAGCCCGGCTCAAACAGCGACGAGAAGACATCCTCCGCCTCGGCTTCCGCCGACGCCGAGACCTGCTCCGACGGCTCGGAAGACTGTTCGGCCAACGGATAGTCGAGCATCTCGTCTTCGGGAGCTTCGTCGCCCTCATCACGCCGGGACGGTTCCGCTGCTTCCTCGCCTTGAATTTGCAGGATCGCGCCGAACACGGCTGCCCCCTGGGCGACGATGAGGTCCGGTTGAAGCCTGGCTGAGGGTGTCATGCCGCTGACTTCGCCAGCCATTCGCTTGAACATCGGCATACGAGACGCGCCGCCGATGACCAGCAGGTCCTCGACGTGATTCCACGTCAGACCCGCATCGCTCATCACGCTTCGGATCATCTCCCGCAAGCGCTCGATCAGACCGGACGACATCTCCTCGAAGCGTTCTCGCGTCAGGATCATGTCCGGTATTCCGTCGTAAGGCGCCGGTATGGATGCCTCGCTCTTTACGGTCAGAACGTGTTTCGCACGTTCAGCCTCCAAGCGCATTCCAGTCTTGGCACGCTGATCGTGATGCGGATCGGGAGCATTGGAGTCAAACAGGTGCTTGCACATGGCCTCCACGATGCACTCGTCGAAGTCGCGTCCGCCCAAACGCATCCCGCCGGATGCGAGAATCTCGAAATCCTCACCTGCGACGCGAATCACCGTGACGTCGAAAGTCCCGCCGCCCAGATCGCAGATCACATTGATGGCCGGTGCGGTCGAGGCAATCGCCACCTTGGAAAGATCACTTCCGTCACCACCGGCGGCGATGTAGGCATCGAAGGCGCTCGCGAGGGCGGCGGCTGTGGGTTCGTTGATCAGATCAAGCACGGGTAACCGGGCGATGGCAGCCGCTTCCAGGGTCGCGGTCCGCTCGCGGTCGCCGAAGTAAGCAGGCACAGTTATCACGGCTCCCCCGATGCGTCCGACAATCCGCTCGGCGTCCTCGACCAACCGGCGTAGCAGGATTGCGGAAAGCGCCGGCGCGGAGTATGTCTTGCTGCCGGTGTCGAAGCTCCATGAGACCTGTCCCATGTGACGCTTGAAACCCGCCACCGCTCTGTCGGGATTGCCCGTCGAGGCTGCTCGGGCTTCGCGGCCCACAGCCACTGTCCCGTCAGCCTCGATCAGAATGCAAGAGGGCGTCAAGATCTCCCCGTCGCGATCCGGCAGGCAGGTCACATGCCCGCTCGAATCCACGTAGGCAGCCACACTTTGGGTAGTCCCAAGGTCGATTCCGAGGATCGGATTAATTCTGTTCATGCACCTGTATCCTTGGTCGGGCGTGCCTTTCTCGACTGAAGCAATGGCTCGCCCATCAGCGCGGGATCGGACGCCGCACTGTCCACCGTTCTTGACCCTCTACCTCTCGTTTGACGTTGACCAAGTACTAGTCACCTTCTCCCGAGGGTTCTTACACGAGTTTCCTTGGAATCACCACTTCTGGAGATCTGGTGAGAGTTCAGGAACACACCCGTGCCGATCATTAGCATGCGGCTTGTTGTAACTTTCGGATTGACGTCTGCCCGGAGTTAGGTTGATCCACAGATGCACTAAGTTGCATGTGCCCGGTCAACCGGAATGTTGCGCCCCCGCTGCACGGTCCGATAATGATGCCCAAAGCTACACTTGACCCACGCCCGGCAAATGCCGATAAGCCTGCCAGAGAGTATCGAACGTCCTACTTTCGCCAAGCGAGGATCCCCGCAATGAGTTCCCCTGCAGCCGCAGCATCTGCGGACAAGAAGGTCGTGCGTACGATGCGGCTCGACGAAGAGCGCATCAACGCTCTTCTCGATAGCATGGACGAGAGATCAGGCTACTCGGATAGGAACATCAAGAGGGAACGGCAGGAGCGCTATTCTTTCCGCGGCAAGTCGGTGATAGTCCACCTGCAACAGCCCGGCGGAGTGTCGACACCCTTCTACGTGCATACGAGAAACATCAGTGCGGGAGGAATCGCATTCCTGCATGGCGGTTTCGTGCACGCCACGACCAGTTGCGTAACCCAGTTGATCACCCTGCACGGAACGTGGCAGAACGTCCCCGGGACCGTCAAATCCTGTCGTTACATAGAAAGCAACATACATGAAGTCAACGTGGCGTTCGGCCAGCCTATCGATGTTTCGCTATTCACTCAGGCGGCAGTGCATACCAAGATCCTCCTGGTCGAAGACGACGCCGCGATGGCCCACCTCGTGCAGCATCACATCGAGAAGCTCAACGGGCAGGTCGAGGTGGTCGAAGATGGCGAACGTGCCATTGAAATGGCCCTGAACGGTTCGCATGACTTCATCCTGATGGACATGGATATTCCGAAGAAGGACGGGTTCGAGGCTACGGCGCAGTTGCGAGCAAAGGGATATTCGGGCCTGATATTCGCCGCTACCGCGCTCACGCGGGATGAGGATCGGAAACGTTGCATCGAAGCGGGATGCGACCGCTACATATCCAAGCCCTATGACTCCGACACGCTGGCGGATCTCATCAGGACAGTGGCGCACGAGCCGCTGTACAGCACAAAAGCCGAAGAGAGCGGAATGGCGGATCTCATTAACGAGTTCGTCTCCGGTTTGCGCAATCAGATTCACGATCTCGAAGCAGCGGTAGCGGAGCAGGATGGCGAGAGGGTTGGGAGGATCGCCCGGACCCTGAAGGGGCAAGGCAGTGGCTTCGGGTTTGACCCCATCAGCACAATCGCGGGCGAACTCGAATCTGAACTTCTCGGCGGGGCACCACTCGAATCCCTCACCATGAAGATCAGGGAGTTTAAAGACCTCTGCTGGAACGCCAAACCGGTCACGTCAGGAATGACGTAGGCTCGGGATCGCGTACCCGCTGTTTCTACTTCCCTTCCAGGAACCGCTCGAAGCGCTGTTTCCACTCGGGCATTTCGCCCGGAGTTACGTCCCTCCAGAGCCCGATGCCGTTTCTGCGGGCGCGCTTCTCGATGGCCTTGAATTGTCGCTTGTAAACGTGCTCAAAACGCAGATCAGCATACGCATACCCCCTTTCCAGAAGCAACTCGTTGAACATCGGACCGTCGCGATCGATAAAGGCGTACGCCAAGAGCCGACCATACAAGCCCCGAGTTCTGTCCGGGGCAAGCACGATACGAACATCCTCGCCCAGAAGCGTCTCTCGGGCAAACGCCGAAGCCTCAACCCCGAAGTGCATCCCCTTGGTCGGACTCGCACCGCCGTCGCGGCCACGCCCGGTGCCTCCGCTTTTTGCCACTTCCGGCGTGTCGACTCCCCACAATCTCACACGCGTTGTGGGCTTGTCTGCGTCCGGAATGTCTATGTCGAACGTATCACCATCCACCACCCGAACTACACGAAAGACGCGGTCGTGGTATCTCTGATGGTCGTCTCCCGTGACCGGTCCGTGGACGGAACGATCCAACAGAACCAACCCGACAACCGACAAAGCTACAGCCACCCAGATAATGCGCCGCCACCGCCGCGAAGGCATGATGACTGAAGGTGGCACTGACCGTAGACGTTTCCTGCAAACCATCAAGGCGTTCCCACTGCTTGTGTGGCAGCATTGTGCGGATCATCCGAACCGCGACCGTCAGGAAGCGGCCACCCTCCGCGGCTGTCGTCTCTTGCGTCTTTGCCCCTTCACGACCACCAGGTGTTCCACCCATCTTGGACTTGGGGACTGGCAGACGCCATGGGATACACTTCGACCTTGCTGTCCGTCCCCCGCCCCTGGAAGGGACGGAGGACCCGCGCTAATCGCTGACGGCTGACAGCTGATAGCTGATAGCTCACTGCGGCACATCCTGATCTTCCGGCGGTTCATCCAGCCTGAAGGTTTCGTGCAGCGCCCGAACAGCTCGTGGACCGTCATCGTGACGCACCACGCAACTGATTACTATCTCGCTGGTGGACACCTCCTCGATACCGACTTCGGCGCCGGCGAGAGCGTCGAACATCATAGCCGCCACTCCTGAATGCGAACGCATCCCGATGCCGATCACGCTGACCTTTGAGACCTTCTCGCTTACCTCGACGCCGGTGATTCCGATCTCTCGTGACAGTTGCTCGCACACAGTACGGGCCTCGGAAAAGTCCGCGGAACCGACCAGAAACCCGAGGTTGGCGAGCTTTCCGCCGTCGTAAACGCCCTGAACGATGTCGTCCACCATGATCTGCCTGTCCGCGATCCGCGAGAAGACCCGCGACGCGACCCCCAAGGAGTTAGGCGCACCCACCAGTAAGATGAATGCCAGGTCCTCCTTCAAGGTGACGCCGCGAACACTCACGGATTCCATGCCCGCGTCTTCGCTCTTTATCATCGTTCCGGTGGCATCCGTAAGAGAACTGCGCACGTGAATCGGCAGGTCGAACTTCTTGCCGAACTCGATAGCGCGAGAGTGCATCACGCCGGCGCCGGTCGCCGCCATCTCCAGCATCTCGTCATAGCTGATTGCGTCGATCTTCCTGGCCTGGGGCACCAGGCGGGGGTCCGCCGTATACACACCGTCGACGTCGGTGTAGATCTCACAGACTTTCGCCCCGAGGACAACCGCCAGGGCAGTCGCCGTGGTATCCGAAGCGCCTCGTCCCATTGTGGTAAGCTCTCCTGTCGGATCGATTCCCTGGAAACCGGCCACAATGACGATCTTTTCGTCGGCCAGTTCGCGGTCGATCCGGCGGCGGCTGATGCGCTGGACCCGTGCCCGGGTATGCGTGCTGTCGGTGACCAATCCGAGTTGAACAGCCGTCAGGCTGATCGCTTCGTGCCCGGCAGCGTCGATCGCCATAGCCATCAGCGCAATGGACACCTGTTCACCGGTGGTGAGCAGCACGTCCATCTCACGCTTGGGCGGGTGCGAACAGACCGCATTTGCCAGCGAAACAAGCTCGTCGGTCGTGCTCCCCATGGCTGAGACGACCAGCACGACACCGTGCCCTTCCAGCTTGGCCCGGATAGCCCGCCGGGCTGCACGGTGAATCTTCTCCGCGTCCGCCAGGCTGCTCCCGCCGAACTTCTGAACGATAAGCGACATGCAATACATGGTACCGCCCGCGCGGTCGAATACCAGCACGGCGCCTTACCCGCCGGGTATGTGCCCCGCCGTACCCACCGCCGAAAGGGATGGAGCACCTCCACACACCTTTCACGCCCCACAGCATTGCGGGTCTTGCCAAGACACTTGGTTTTGCCGACCATCTTGTGCGGGAAGCTCGATGGCGTCCCGAGTCTATGGTTGCGAATCCTCGCTGCAAAAGGGGAAACCGATTGAGGCATCCCTCCATCCGCCGGCCCAAGGCATCTCGCCAGCGATGGCCATACCAAGCTGGCTTCCGCTCTCTGTGCGTGCTGCTATCTCCTGTGATTCTGGTTGTTCTTCTCGCGCAGGCTGGATGCGACAGTATTCCCGCTGACCCGCCAGGCGAACCGCCACCGTCTGGCCTGCACGCCGACGCGAGCGAAACGCCGACGGTCGTTGAGACAACCGAATCGTCCGCCTCAGTAGTTCTCGACGCGACAGCCTCACGAGCTGGCGGTCTTTCCATCGCGTCCTATCGCTGGTTCGAATCAAGCGTGGTCATCGCCTCAGGGCCTACGGCTGAGGTGACATTGAGCGCGGGCGTGCATGACCTCGTGCTGCTGATCGAAGACCAGGACGGGAAGACCGACACCGATAGCTTCTCTATCACGATCGTCGGGTCGCTGCCAGGTGAATACACGCTTACCGTCCGAATCGTGGGCCAGGGGGTAACAACACCGGAAGCAGGCAGTCATGTGCTTCCGTCAGGTGGTATGGTGACGCTCCAGGGGGTTCCCGATCCCGGATCGCAGTTCGTGCGATGGTCGGGCGATCTTACCAGCGAGCTGTCCCTGGTGTCGGTGCTCTTGGACCGAGACAAAACCGTGACAGCCGAGTTTGAATCACTGTCAGGCGGTTCGTTGCCGACATTCTTCTTACCCTTTGGAGCGGGGCAATCGTGGACCGTGAGTCAAGGCAATCTCGGCAGCGTCACCCACCAGGACAAATATGCCTGGGATTTTCCCATGCCGATCGGTACTCCACTGGTCGCCGCCGCGGCTGGTAGGGTCATCGAGGTTCGCGAGAGCAGCCTGCGCAATCCGGCAGATATCCAGATCATCGACCAGCCGGCCAACTTCGTGTCGATAGACCACGGCGGCGGTTTGAAGAGCATCTACGCCCACCTGGACACGCTGGCAGCTTGCGTCTCGCCCGGTCAATACGTCGTCCGAGGGCAGGTGATTGGTTTGAGCGGAAGCACAGGGTATTCCACCGGTCCGCATCTGCACTATGAGGTGCTCGACGTGGGCAACTGGAGCATCCCGACAGCCTTTTGGGACTTTGCCGAAAACGACGGCGTACCCGATGAAGGCGACACGGTGACGTCACACAACGAGCTGAGCAGTGAATCGATTTTCGGATACATCCCTTCCACATTGCCTGTGGATGCTTTTATCGTTAATGATATCGAACTTACCGGCAAGACACCTCCGGCGTTTTTCTATACGATAAACACCGACTATGAAATCACCGGTCGGGTTCTCGACGACATGACGCATGTGTGCCTGGCGGTGGTCGAACCGGAGGATTTCGAGACGGTTTCCTGCGACATTATCGAAGTACGCGACGACGGGACGTTCACGATTCCGTTTGTCTTCACGGACGATCTTATCGGAGATTACTTCATCGGTGTGGTAGGGGGGGTAGGCGGAGTTGAAGGAACCGTTACGCTGGCGGTGTCCATCACGCAGCCCGAGGACGCTGTTCCTCAACCGCTCGCTGTCGTCCGACCGCCTGATGATCCGTACGTGGATTTCCTCGAGGGCGGGTCCCTGGTCGGAAGTGATAGCTTCACGCTTCGCGAGACGGGGCTGACGTATCAGTGGGTGCAGGTCTCAGGCCCGCCGGCGGACATCGCCGACCCAACCGCCGCCCAAACGGAGTTCACGCTGCCATACGGCACGGGGATCGAACGCGTCTCCTTTCAACTCGTTGTCTTTGATGGCGAGAAGTATAGCCTCCCCGCGCAGGTGGACTATCTTATGGAGGACACCTTCCACGTGAGCGCCATCGGCGTGGCTGATGAGATCTGCGAGACGGTCGATACGTGCCCGCACCTCGATCCACCTATGGTCTCGGTCGCCACCAAGGTTGTCACCGGATGGATAGAGCTTCAAAACGCTGATGTGGGCGACGTGCTTACGTTTACAATCGTCGATCCGTCGGCAATCCCCGTTCTCACCGGTGAACTGACGATAACCGACGCGCCTCCGGCAACGAGTTTCTGGCGGTTTGGTTGGTCAAGCCTCGAACTCGAACTACTTGCGGGGCAATGGGCAGGGATCTTCAAGCGGAACGGCAACACCGAGGCTACCGTAGCGTTTCGGGTGATTCCTTAGAGGTCGCCACGCCCCCCGCCGAATACCGACTTGTGTGGAGAAGTCGCGGGTCAAACCTGGAACTGCAAGCTCTTCACGGCCACCAAGCACGGGCAAACCCCTTTAAACACCTTTCGCTGCGGACGGGATTGGCACGGTTCGTGCTTTATGGGTATCCTCGTAAGCCAAGAGAGCATCAAAGTGAGAACATGACTGTCCACGCGGAGGTATGCCCGTGTTCAATTCAACCGGTGAAGCGCTTAAGTATATTGCTGACAACGAGATAGCGATGGTGGACTTCAAGGTCGCGGGGCTTGCCGGGCAGTGGTTGCACATCACCATCCCCGCCCGCACCTTCTCTCAGAAGCACTTCGAAGAGGGTGTCGGATACGACGGCTCCTCGGGCGCGGGTTTTGGAAAGGTCGAAAGTGGCGATGTGGCGGCCTTACCCCTTCCCGAGACAGCCTTCCTTGATCCCTTCTGGGAGGTACCCACGCTGAGCTTCATCTGTTCGACCGTGACCGCCGACACCAAGCAGCCCCTCGCCAGCGATCCGCGTACGATGGCCGAGCGAGCCGTCGAATACATGAAGCAGTCTGGAATCGCGGACCAGGCCTGGATGGGACCAGAGTTCGAGTTCAACCTGTTCGACCGCCTCGAGGTCGTCAACGAACCGTACCATACCGCAGTCGCTATCGAATGCCCCGAGACTCACACCGACGGATTGAGCCCGACCATCCCGTTCAAGCGCGGGTATATGGCGATTCCGCCCACCGACAAGTTCCACGATCTGCGATCCGAGATCGCCACGACGCTCGATGTGATGGGTGTCCCAGTTCGCTATCACCACCACGAGGTCGGCGCGCCGGGTCAGTGCGAGATCGAGATCGAGCTTGGCCCGCTGGTCCGGGTCGGCGACTGGACCATGCTCATAAAGTACGTCGTCAAGAACGTCGCCCGCAGGCACGGGAAGCTGGCCACCTTCATGCCCAAACCAGTCTTCGGCGAACCGGGCAACGGCATGCACGTCCACCAGAAACTCACTAAAGGCGATAAACACATCTTTTACGATGAGAAAGAGAGCAACTACGCCAACCTCAGCGATCTTGCGCTGCACTATGTGGCCGGCCTGCTCAAGCATGGCCGGGCGCTTACAGCCATCACCAACCCATCTACCAACTCGTTCAAGCGGCTTGTGGAAGGTTTCGAGGCGCCGGTGAACCTGTTTTTCTCGCTGGGTAACCGATCGGCGGCCATCCGCGTCCCACGCTACGCTGTCAAGCCGGAGGACAAGCGCATCGAGTACCGCCCGCCGGATTTCACCGGCAACATCTATCTGACGCTCACGGCTATGTTGATGGCGGGGTTGGATGGAATCGAATCACGTATCAGTCTCGCCAACAACAACTTCGGCCCGTTCGACGTGGACATTACCAAACAGGACGACGCCTTCAAAGAGCGGATCACCCCGCTTCCACGAACACTGTACGACGCGCTCACCGCTCTCGAAGAAGATTCGGAGTTCCTCTTCAAGAGTGAGGTTGTTTCGAGATCATTCATCGAAGGCTGGATCGGCGCCAAGCGGCGCTTCCACTCCCGGGAGGCGTCTATCAGACCGCATCCGTGTGAATATGAGCTGTACCTGGACGTGTAGGCGGAATAGGGTTACCGCGTCGCCGAAGCGGTGGTCGCTCGTTCGCGCTTGCGAATGGCCTGCAGGATTCGTCCGGGAACTTCCTCCGGCGTAACCTGAACCTCCACCGCACCTATGTCATAGGCGACTTTCGGCATGCCGTAGACCACGCTGCTCTTGGCATCTTGACCGAAGGTGGCGGCGCCGGCTTGGCGCATGCGAAGCAGCCCCTTAGCACCGTCGGCGCCCATACCGGTTAGTATGACACCGATCGCCATCTTGCCGACATGCTCAGCCACGGAATTGAACATAGCCTCGACACTTGGGCAGTGGCGGTTTATTGGAACATCGTCGGTGTAGACCAGCCTCCGTTGCCTACCCGAGGCGCGTACCACCAGGTGAGTATCTCCACGGGCTAGGAATGCTCGCCCCGGAACCAGGACGTCACCGCCGGCCGCTTCCATAACTTCGACTGCGCTAAGCTCGTTAAGGCGCTCGGCGAAAGAGTTGGTGAACCCCACGGGCATGTGCTGAACCATGACTATCGCGGGAAAGTCGGCAGGGACATGGGTGAGCACGCCCCGGATGGCTTCGGTCCCTCCGGTGGAGGCTCCGATGGCGACCAGGTAACGCGCCGGATCAATGCCGGCATCCCGAAACGATGAGGGTTTCGAAGAGGCTCCTGCCGGTATCTTCGGAGGTGATACGCCTGCCATGGCAGCTGCTTTGACTTTGTACGCCAGCTCCTCACCCACACGGCGCAATCCCAGGCTGCCCCCACCTGAGGGCTTCGCCACCACATCAGTTGCTCCCAACTCGATGGCTTCCAGAGCAACACGACTGTTCGCTCCCACGGCTCCGCTGCACATGATCACCGGGACCGGGTAGTGGGCCATGATCTTCTTGAGAAAAGTGATGCCGTCCATACGGGGCATCTCGATGTCGAGGATTATCACGTTCGGGCGATGTTGGATAATGAGTTCGCGAGCTTCGAAGGGGTCCCTGGCTCCTCCTGCGACCTCGATACCCTCCTGCGCAGACAACGCGCGTGTGAGAATTGAACGAACGAAGGGTGAGTCGTCGACAATGAGAACTCTGACAGGACCGGACGATGTCACTTGTTTCCTCCTACAGGTAGTTCAGCCACTACACCTCTGTGTTGTTCTCCGCTCGACCGTCTCGCGTTGGTCGGCGCCAATACCTCACCTTCGAAGCCGGCGTTTCCGATAGTCGTACAGCTCATGGAACACCGCGTCAGAGTTTTCTGTAGACCGTGGGTTCCGCATAAGTCAAATCGTGTTCCAGGTTGTTCAGACTCTCGGAATGCCCGATTAGGAGGTATCCACCACGATGAAGCTGTCCGGCGAGCTTCTTGACCAGAGTCTCCTGGGTCGGTTTATCGAAGTAAATCATGACGTTTCTACAGAAGATTATGTGGAAACCGAAGCGAAACGGAAAACTCGGCTTCATCAAATTGAACCGCGTGAATGTGATCAACTGGCGAAGCTCGGGCACCAATTGCACCACCGGTTTCCCATCGTGAATGACCTTTCTGAAGTAGCGGTTCTTGAACTGCGGTGGAACGGTTCCAAGCCGATGAGGCTCATAGAGCGCCTGCTTGGCCTTGGCCAACATCTGTGTAGAGATGTCGCTGGCGAGTATCTTGGGTTCGATCTCGGGATGACCTCGAAGAGCATCATGCACAACCATGGCAATGGAATGAGGTTCCTCGCCACTGGAAGATGCCGCACACCAGATGCGCAAGACACGGTTGGTGCTTTTCCAGGTCTTGTCTTGGGCCCACCGCATGACAATGTCGCGCAGCAGATTGAAGTGCTTCGTTTCTCTGAACAGATGGGTGGTGTTCGTGGAGATGGCGTCCAGCAGACTGCCAATCTCCTTGCCGGAGGAATCCCGTTTCACATGGTTATAGTATTCTCGGAAAGACCTGAATCCGCCCTGACGCACCAGCTTCCCTAAACGGGAGCGTACCAATTGCATCTTCTGGTCACCCAGATTGATGCCGCTGTTGGCGTACACCAACTCCTTTATGAGGTCATAGTCCTTCCTGGTGAGATCTGCGGTTTCAGCGGGCATTCGTCCATCCTCGCAATATGCGTGTGCGCGGCGGCGTCAGGTCAGTGAGGCGTGTGCGAGAGCCTCACCTGCTCGCCGTCTACGATGAAGGCCGCCACTTCGCTGTCTTGTGCCTCCGCACAATCCGGAGTCTCTGACAGTCCCTCGATGTGCGGGATGGATAACTCGAACACATCATCCGTGCCATGGACAGCCGTTACGAACTGCCCACAGATGATATTCATGAGTTCCTTAGCGGCGTCTCTTGCCTGGGAACTGGCGTTCTCATCATCCGGATCGATTCCCAGAAGGTTCGATGCGAGGACGACAGAGAAGGCCTGGGTGCACCAGAATCTCAACGTTCCGCTAACAGTTCCTTCGTAGTTGATCGAGGTCTCCAGCCACTCCTCTCCGGACAACAAGTCTGTGTCATCTTCCTCGGAGAACATGAAGGCCAAGTCGGCGAGTATCTCAGAAAAGATCGTCGCCAGCGTCGCTGTCTTCTGTTGTTGCATCGTCCAATACTCCCAAAAGCGGTGTAAGTACGTCGCGAAGCTGTTCCGGCTGGAACGGCTTGCGAACGTACCCGGTGGCGCCAATCTTCTTCAGTTGCTCTATCCGCTCTGTGCTTCCCTCCGTCGAGGCAATGACTATGGGGATATCCCGCAGAGATGCCGTCTCCTTCATGCGCGTGAGCAACTGTATACCGTTCATCGTGGGCATATTGATGTCCACAAGCACAACGGCCACTTCATGGTCGTTTAGCTGGGCAAGGGCTTCAATACCGTTCGCAGCTTCGTAGACCTCTCCGACATCCAAGCCGGCCACCTTCATAGTCCGCCTTATCATCTGCCGGATGGTCCCCGAGTCATCTACAACAAGTACGTTCTTAGACATCTGTCTGCCCCCTAATGGACTGCGGGCTGCTTGCAAGCAGCGGAAGGCGTGGTAGCGAACAGCTGCTCAACACGCTTCAGTTCGTCCAGCACCGTAAGCCCTACAGATTCCAGGTCGCTCTCACGCAGGTCGCATCTGTCCATAACCGCCGAATCCGCACGATAGCTCAATCCATCCTCACCCAACCCAATACCAAAAAGCAAGCAAACGCAATCCGCCAGATAAACCACATCCACCAGAGGATCAGGAGTTTCCAGCGCACTTGGTACGTGGTGATGCTGAATGCACAAGACGATCGGTTCGGGAAGCTGCCAGGTTCTGCCAATCATCCCCCCGATTTCTTCATGGGAGAAACCGAGCACCTGCTGCTCCGCCTCGCAGAACGCAAGGCCTTCATCGCTGACACGGCGGACGATTTCCACAAACTCATCCGCCACGTACTGATTCAGCACGACCTTTCCGATGTCGTGCAGCAAACCGGCCGTGAACACCAGGTTTGCGTTTGCCAGGTTGGTCTTTTGTGCAAACACTGCCGAAGCAAGTGCCACTGCGACCGAGTGCTTCCAGAGAACACCCGGATCGAGCCCGTAACCATGTTGCTCCTTGGAAAGCGCCGAGCTCGTGTGAACCGACATCACAAGCTGCAACACCTTGATCGTTCCCAAACAGACCATTGCGTCATCCAGTGACGTGACCTTGCGCGACAACCCGAAGTACGCCGAGTTACACAATCTGAGAACTTGCGTGGTGATCGCCTGGTCGTATTTGATGGCGTCTACTATGTGAGCAACCGAGCTCTGCGGATCGCCAAGAACATTCATCAGCTTAATGGCTGTACTGGGCAGCGGCGGCAGCGAACCGATCTGGTCGACGATGTCTTGTGCGTTTCTCATAACTCTCTCTCCCCATCGCGGTTCTTGATCGTTACCCGGCCTGTGTTGACATCCATCCTCATGGTCCGGCTGACTGAACCCCCGACGTCTTCAGCGTCAATGAGAATCCCGTTTTTCCAGAATATCTTCCTGAGCATGACGTAGTTGCGCTTGCCGATGTTGAACGTGCCCTTGTCGTCCAGGAGTTGCGAACCCCCGGCGACCTTCACGATCATCCGTTTCTTCTCGGCGCCGAGCTTATATGCAGCCCGGAACATGATCGGAACCCCAGAGTCAGCAAACATGGCGGGACTGGCCTTGGCCTTTGCAGGAGAAAGAGACGATTCCGGAAGCATGTAGTGGATCATGCCTCCGACTTGGGCTTGCGGGTCCCAGATCGTCATTCCAATACAGCTGCCCAGCGAATACGTTATGAGCGAGGCACCGGCCTCGGCTGTAACCGCATAGTCGGCAATGTCAACGACGACGTTCACGCGATTGCTTCCCCCTGGGAATTCCACTCTTTGTCAGGCCATACACAGTGTGTCACCGGAAACACAATCAGCTGTTCCGATGAACCGGGCGATCTCAGCTAGCAGTCCCTAAGGTCTCTACGAGCTCCTCGGTCGTGAGAACCCTGTCGATGTCGAGGAGCATCTTGACATCATCCCCCACCTTACCCATGCCCAGAATCAACCCAGTGTCGGCCGCAGACCCCAACGAGGGGGCAGGTTCAATGTTCTCGCTTGGAATATCGTCGACTTGCTGCACGCGATCCACGATGATGGCCATCAATTCCCCGACATCCACAACGATGATACAGGTCTGCTGATCATGAGCCTTGTGTTCAAGACGGAACTTCGCGCGCAGGTCGACCACGGGAATCACCTTGCCGCGAAGGTTTATGACACCTTCAACGAATCCGGACGTTTGAGGTACCTGGGTGATGTCCATGATGCCGATAATCTCGCGCACCTTCAGAATGTCGACTCCGTAAGTCTCGTCCCCCAGCGTGAATGTGAGGTACTTACTTCCCAGACTATCATCCGCGCCAGTCTCTTCGGTGTGCATATCAGTGGCTTCAGCTACAGCTTCCATCTCACAATCCTTCCTGGTCAGGCAAGCAAAGGTTCCTCAACCGCCGGGTCGTTACCTGCAACACCATTGCGATCCGCAGTCTTACCGGCGACCGTTTCGTCCCGTGTATCCGATGTCCCGGAATCCCCGTCGCCAAGGTCCATGTTCTTCTTCTGTCTGATTATCTCCGTGGGATGGTTATGGTGGGCCCCCACCAGTCCGGACAGCTCTATGATCAGACCGATTTTGCCATCACCGAGGATGGCTGCCCCGGAAATACCACGCAGCTTCTCGAATCGCTTGCCAAGACTCTTGATAACCACCTGTTGTTGTCCCAGAAGCTCCTCGACCACCAGCCCGACCGGCCCACCTTCATACTGGGCGATAACCACCATCGCCTCGCAGGGATCCACCCGATCGGTCAATCCGAACAGTGAACCCAACTGGATCAAGGGGATCAACCGACCTCGGACGTTGAGCACCTCGCCTCGATGTTGTACGGTGGTGATCTGCTCTGGTTGTGGACGCAACGACTGCTCCAACGTGACGGTCTGGATGATGAACCGTTCCTTCCCGACGCGCACAATCATTCCGTCGATGATTGCCAAAGTCAGAGGCAGACGAATTGAAAACACAGAACCCTTCCCCAGCTCCGACGTAATGTCCACTCGGCCTCTAAGCTGCTCGATATTCCGTTTGACGACGTCCATTCCGACGCCACGACCGGAGATGGCAGTCACCTTCGTGGCGGTTGAGAACCCGGCTGCGAACACCAAGCCGTAGGCCTGCTCGTCGGTCAACTCCTCTCCGGGTTTCACGATGCCCCTCTCGATTCCCTTGGCGATGAGCTTGTCGCGATCAAGCCCCTTTCCGTCGTCGCGAATCTCGATGACGATATTGCCCCCATGGTGGAAGGCGCTCAGGTGGACCGTTCCTCCTTCGGGTTTGCCCGCCGCCGCGCGCTCTTCGGGCGATTCGACTCCGTGGTCCACCGCGTTACGCACCATATGCACCAACGGATCACCGATCTGTTGAATCACGTTCTTGTCCAGCTCAGTTTCTTCGCCGGAGATGACCAGGTCGACCTTCTTGCCGGCCTTCCGCGAAACATCGCGGACCAGACGTGCCATCTTTTGGAAGGTCGCTCCGATGGGGATCATCCGCATCGCCATCGCTACTTCCTGCACGTCACGGACGATCTTGGTCACCTGGTTGACGTTTTTGTTGAGTTTCTCCTCGGAGAGCACGCTGGAATCGGCGCCCACCTGGGTCTGGGCAATTACCAGCTCTCCAACCATGTCAACCAGGGCGTCCAGCTTGGCTGTGTCGATACGAACTGACTGGTCACCAGCGGACTTGCTTGAGGCCGGCGGTTCCTTGGAGGGCTCCTTCTGCGCCCTGATGGCCTGACTGACCTGCTTGGGAGTAGCCGCCTTCATGTCCACCAGGATCTCGCCGGTCTTCTTGTCCGGCTTGTCGTTTTCCTGACGTTCCAGGGCGAAGTCCACCACCTCCTTGGGCACGGAACGCTGTTCGACGAGATTCTCGCCGACCTTGGCGCCAGACCCTCCAGCCGGCGGGTTCACACCTTGAGGCTCGTCGCCACCCGCCACGACCTCTCGCAGCTTGGTGACCATTTTCGATATTGGAGGCTGGGGAATCTCATCGCCTGTAGGATCCTGCGTGTACGCGGTGATCGCTCCGATCTGCGTCTTCAGGATGTCGACCACCTCGAAGATCAGGTCGATCAACCCCGGTGTTACTTTGCGATCTCCTTTGCGGGCCTGGTCGATCAGCGTCTCGACCTCATGGGTCAGCGAACCGATGTCACGCAGATTCAAGAACCCGGCCATTCCCTTGATCGTGTGGAACGGACGAAACAGGTCGTTTATCTTCTCGGTATCTTCCGGGGCTTGCTCGACGCCCAACACAGCGGCTTCTATTGACTCGAGATGCTCGTCGGCCTCCTCGGTGAATGCCTGCACAAACTCGATCTCGCTGGCGTCTATCTTCAGCGGCTCGGATTCGTACGAATGCCCAGCTGCGGTTGCGGATGGCCTGCTCGTCTCTGGAGCGATACCCGTATCGCCTTGTGCTACGTCTTCGGTTTGTCCTGTTACTTCGGGCGGCAAGGAGGTTGAATCCTCTTGAGCGACCGGTTCCTCCTCGAAGATATTGGCCAGGTCCGCCTCGACCTGCGAACAGCTCTTGGAAGAAGCGCCCGCCGGCGCCTCGTCGTCAACGGCCACAGCATTCCCACCACCGGCATCGCCGCCGGCAAGGGAGGCGATGGTCTTGGCTATCGAAGCGATGACCTCCTCCGGATTCTCAGCCTCCCCCAGAATGACCGATTCCAGAAGCGATCCTGTTGAGCGAGCACGCTCACATTGCTCCGCAGATGGTTGCTCGCCGTCTGGTCCCGTCAATCCAACCAGCGCCTCGCACCAGCCATGCATCTTGGCAAGCACGCTAAGGTGGTCCTTGTCGACAGATCCGACAGCCTCCTCAAGTTTGCTGATCAAATCCGCGGTCTTACAAGACGTAGTTTGCTTATCGCTCATTAGTCATCCCCACATGCGCGTTGCTCCCATGGCAACGCGACATCAGCCACCGAAGTGCAATACCTATGGACCGCTTCAGTCACTTGAGCGCCAGGCCCAAAGAGAACCCGATCTACTCGTGCCCGGGCAAAGCCGCAGCCACCTCATCCAGCTCGTCGCGACTCAACACCCTGTCGATATCGAGCAGAATCTTGACTTCCTCGCCCACCTTGCCCATGCCGAGAATGAAAGACGTGTCCAACGAGGCACCCATCTCGGGTGTCGGCTCAACGTTCTCGTTGGCAACATCCAGGACCTCGGAAACCGTATCAACAATGATGCCGATCTCCTTGCCGACATCCACGACAATGATGCAGGTCTGTTCCGTGTGCGCGATTTCCTCCAAGTCGAACTTCAGACGAAGATCGATCACCGGGATCACCTTGCCTCGCAGATTGATCACGCCCTTGACGCACGAGGGCATCCGGGGGACAGCCGTGATGTCCATCACCCCATTGATCTCCCGGACCTTGAGAATCTCTACGCCGTACTCTTCGTCGGCCAGCTTGAACGTCAGGTACTTGCCACCGAGGTTGTCCGGCGTTCGTGCCGTTGTGGTATCGCCTTCAGTTAGTAACGTCGCCATATCGCTCTCCAGTACAGTTGCGGTTAGCTGGTCCACCAAACGTCAATCCCGACAAGGGGCGGATACCGGAAGGTGATTCCGGTATCCGCCATTGGCTCCTGACTTCGAGCTCTTGTTAGAAGTCCTTGATGTCTTCACCACCATCGCCATCGAAGGACATGAAGTCTTCCTCAGAACCGCCGCTCACAGGCAGAGCAGCCTTCTTTGAGGTTTTCGCCTTTGGTGCCTTCGCAGTTGGCGGAGCCGGGCTCGAACCGCCGCCTGATCCGTCCTGGTTCCCGTTGACCAAGGCCCCAAGCTCGTTCACCATCCCCTTTACCGTTTGGGCTTGTGCGGATAGCTCCTCGGCAGCCGACGCGGATTCCTCAGCCCCGGCGGCGTTCTGCTGAGTTACTTTGTCCATCTGCGAGACGGCTGTGTTGACCTGATCAACACCCTGGGCCTGTTCCTCCGACGCCTTCGATATCCCGTCGATCAAATCCGTCACCTTGCCCACGTCGCCGACAATCGTACCCAGCGCTTTGCCGACTTCGCTGGCGACGTCCGTACCCTCTTTAGCCTTGTTGACCGAGTCCTCGATCAGACTGGTGGTTTCCCTGGCAGCCTGGGCAGCACGCTGAGCCAGATTGCGCACCTCGTCCGCAACCACAGCAAAGCCCTTGCCGTGCTCACCGGCTCGAGCGGCTTCAACCGCTGCGTTCAACGCCAACAGGTTCGTCTGGAAGGCGATCTCTTCGATGACCTTGATGATCTTGCTGATCTGTCCCGAGGATTCATTAATGGCCGTCATGGCGCTGTTGAGCTTCTCCATCGTCTTGTCGCCACCCTGAGCGGCGTCCCGCGCTTGACCGCTGAGTTCGTTGGCCTGCTTGGAATTCTCCGCGTTGGTGCGGGTCATTGCGGCCATCTCTTCCAGGGCGCTGGAGGTTTCCTCCAACGACGAGGCCTGCTCGCTGGCGCCCTCAGCCGATTGCTGGCTCGCGCTGGACACCTGCGATGCTGCATCGTTGACCTGATCAGCGCCTTCGTTCAGACCGGCGATGATGCGGTTGATCGGCTTGCTGATGGACCGGGCGACAAAAACGCTGACAAAAGCCACCAATAGCGCGGCGATTCCTCCCAGCGATCCCACCCAGGTCACAAGGCCTGATGTGGCGCTGTTGCTGGTCTGCTGCATATCTACCACGGCTGCCAACGCTTCCGACTCGTCGATCTCAGCCAGAAGCGCCCACTGGATCCCGAATACATCGATGGGCGCATAGGCGCTTAGCACTTGGCTGCCGTTGTAGTCGGTGATGATCTTGGCGTCGGTTTCGCCCTTGAGGGCGGCGGTGGCTGCGTCGGTATCCACCGAGCCCTTGGATGGGTTGGCGAAGGACGCCGCTACCGTGTGATTGGCCGGGTCGAGGAAGGAGTCCGAACGCATCAGCTTGTCGGGACCGATCAGGTAGGTTTCGCCAGTCTCACCCATGCCGCTCCGAATGCCCATGATCCCGTTGATGGCATCCAGCGGCAGCTGCAGTGCGACGACCAGCTCGGCCTTTCCGTCCTGCATGACCGGCTGGGCAATGAAGGACGCCGGCGTGCCATTGCTCGGCGCGTACGGTTTGAAGTCAGCGAAACCGAACGTGCCACTATCGAGCACCTCGCGCACCACCACGCCCAAGCCCGAGTCTGCGTATTTGCCGTTGACCAGGTTGGTCTGATAGTCCGCTTCCTGGCAGACGGTGAAGAAGCAGTACCCGTCCGGGTTGATCAAAAACAGGTCGTAGTAACCGTACATGTCGGAGTACTTCTTAAAGAAGTACTCGCCATTCGCGTCTTTGGGGCAAAAGGCTTCGGATACGTCGATCTCTGCTATCAGCCCCCAGGTAGTGCCGAACACGTCGACCGGCGTATAGGCGCTCAGCACCGGGTTGCCGTTGTAGTCGAGTATTACCGTCGCGTCGGTCCTCCCAGCCAGGGCTGCTGTGGCTGCGTCGGTGTCAACGGAACCCTTGGCTGGGTTGGCGAACGAAGTGGCTACCGTGTGATTTTCGGGGTCCAGGAACGAGTCTGAACGCATCAGCTTGTCGGGGCCGATCAGGTAAGTCTCGCCCGTCTCACCCATGCCGTTTCGGACGCCCATTATGTTGTTGATCGCATCCAGAGGAAGCTGTAATGCGACGATCAACTCAGCCTTTCCGTCCTTTATTACCGGTTGGGCGACGAAGGCAGCCGGCGTACCGTTGCTCGGAGCGTACGGCGCAAAGTCGGCGAAACCGAACTTCTTGCTTTGCAGAACTTCTCTGGTCAAGCGACCCAGGTTGGAACTACTGTACTCGCCGTTCACGAAGTTCGTATGGTAGTCCGCCTCCTGTGCTACCGTGTAGAAACAGTACCCGTCAGGGTTGATCAGGAACAGGTCGTAGTAGCCGTACATGTCGGCGTACTTCTTGAAAAAGTACTCGCCATTTGAGTCCTTTGGGCAGAAGGCCTCTTCCACGTCGATCTCAGCTAACAAGCCCCAACTCAGGTCCTCGAAGGTGATGGAGGTGTAGGCTGACAGAACCGGGTTGTTGTTGTAGTCCATGACTACCTTGGCACCGGTTTCTCCGGCACACGCCGCCTTTGATGCTGCCGTGTTGACGCTGCCTGTTGAGGGATCCTTGAACGAAGCCGCCACGCTGTGGTGTTCGGGATCGAGGAACGAATCGCTGCGCATGAGCTGGTCGGGACCGACCAGATAGGTCTCGCCGGTCTCACCCAGCCCCGCCCGCATCTGCATGATGGAGTTGATCTTGTCCAGCGGGAACTGAACCACCATCATACCCTGCATCTGGCCATCCTCGTCGCGGATCGGCGCGCCGGCAAAGCAGGCCGGATCGCCGTTGCTGGGCGAGTAGGGCTCGAAATCGACAACAGCCCGGCCGTCCTTCTCCTTGATCTTGCTCCAGAGCTTGGCCAGATGGCTGTCTTTCAGCGTTCCATGCCCCAGGTTGGCGCCCATGTCGGACTCCTTGGCGCAACTGTACATGACATGGCCGTGCGCGGCGCAGACCATGAACACGTCGTATACGCCCGTGTCCTTGTAGTATTGGAGGATCTTCTGGCCATGTTCCTCCCAGAGCTGTTTGTACTCCGGCGTGGTCACGTCGTATGGGCCGTCGGGCTGGGTATCCGTGTCGATGTGATACTGCTTGAGCTTGGCGTACAGCGAAGCGACATCCTCGCTGCGGGCGAACACCTCCATGTCGAGCAGCGCCTTTTCGAGGTATTCCTCGATCTGCTTCTTCTTGATCTCGCGAACGGCGACCAGCTTGTTGAACGCCTCGGTGCGTAGCGTGTCGACTGTCTCCAGCAGCACGCCCATGTCGCCCTGGCGCTCGCCGAAGTACGTCTCGACCTGCTTTTTCTTAACCTCGCGCAGTGCGACGAGCTTGTTGAGCGACTCTTCTCGTAGCGTGCCGACGGTTTCCATCAGCACGCCCATGTCCCCCTGGCGCTCGCCGAAGTACGTCTCGATCTGTGCCTTCTTTACGTCACGCAGCGCGACGAGCTGGTTGTAGGCGTTTTGTTCCAGTCCTTCCTCGCCCTTGGCGTTGATAGTGTCCATTCCGGTGCTGGCCGTCGAGTAGCTCATGTAGGCGACTACACCCAGCGGAATAAGCCCACAAGCCAGAAATGAACTGACGAGTTTAGTTCCCAAGGTCATGACCGTTTCTCCAGTAATGTGCCCAACTTGACATGAATCTGCCTGAAACAACGACGTGCTCGATACCATCCCGTGGGCTGCTCGTTTCGAGGGAAGCAACCCAAACACCCGAAACGCAACTCCCCCAATCCTGCTGCCGTCCGACCCAACCCTGCCCCTAGTACGCTCGTTTCGGCGCATACGGGCGTCGGCGAGCCTTGAGGTTCTCGGCGCGCTGAAGACGCCGTGTACGCAAACCCCCTGATATCACTCTGATAACACGCGACGACATGTGCCCAGCAGCTGCTGGCAGGCGGGTTCCGCTAATATGTCGAGTATTACCTGGGCGCTCACCGTCCAAGGTCAGAGCGTTCAGGACCCGCACCCCAGTTCACAATCCTTATTCGGATCGCAAACTGCGCGGGTTAAGCTCTTTACCCAAAGTGGTGCCGCCTCCAACTTCTCGGACCTATGGGCGGAACAGACACGATTGATGGGGTTCGTACGCTGGATCCTCCGCTGGCACGCCAGGAGTTCGCTGTTGCTGATTTCCGGTCGGAATCAGCCTCTCGGCGATGGCCCAATAAGGATGAAACGCTGGCCGACGGCCAAAAAATTCTTTGCACATGCCTGGTAATGGCCTGTTTTTCTGTGGCCAACTCGTGCCAATGACCGATAATGCCCATGATATCGTCCAGGTGTTGCGAGCGTTCTCGGACCGTGTGGCCTGCGAACGCACGTGAGTTGTTATGCACGAAAATAGGTGCATTTCGTTCGACTATCCGTATTGCCTTAGGAGAACACAAATGAGCAACAGAAAGATGAAGGTCAGCGGTCTCGTTCTGAGCGCCGGAATGGTGTGTGGGATTGGAGGCGGTTGCCTGCCTGATAATTTCTACGCAGAGTTGTACGGTGACACTGTCAGGGAAATCGCCACGACCGTAATCGATGTCTATGTGACCGACACGGTCCTCGATTGGGTTGCACCCGAAGAATAGACGAGTCACCCGCTTGACCGGCCAGCGTACAGGCCGGCCTCGCACAACCAGGAGAATGAGTATGCGCGTGAACTCCAATATCGGGTGTTGGCTACTGGTTCCGGTAATCGCCATGGGGCTTACCGCGAGCTCGGCCACCGCCCAAGATGCGGAGAGCACCACGGTTACCACGACCGAAACCACCGTGGGCTGTCCGGCAACTTTCGAGATCACCTACTCCCTCTACTCCGATTACATCTTCCGTGGTATCAACTTCTCGGAGTATGCTTGGGAAGGACGCGAGAAGCCCAACCATCAGTTGACAACGTCTCTGGGGATCGACGTCGGCGATTTGGTCGGCGCTGAACCCGGCACATGCGGCACCTTCCAGTTCGACACGTTTTTCGAGTGGTTCGCCGCTCAGAAGCAACTCGACCCCGTCAGCGGCGGTCAGAACTGGCAAGAAGTGGACTATACGCTTAGCTGGGCCTACGACATCGAACCCATGAGTAGTACCCTCACGCTGGGGTGGACCTTCTATGCGTTCCCCAACGCCAAGCAGAACAACACCCACGAGTGGTTCGTTTCCATCGACCACAACGACGCGTGGATGTGGAAGTGGCTTTACCCGGACAACGAGGATGGCGTGTTGAACCCGTCGTTGGCGCTCTACCACGACGTTGGCGTTGGTGCGGGCGACGCGGCCTGGGTGGAGTTTGGTCTGAGCCACGAGTTCGAGGTGGCTGAAGATCTGACGATTACTCCGAGTTGGACGCTGGGTATCGACCACACGTACTACCACTACTTCGCCGGTGATCCGGATGACAGCACGACACGGTTCGCCAATATGCTATGGGGACTCGACGTCACCTATGACATTACCGAACTGGTCCGCTTCCCCGAGAAGTGGGGGTCGGTTGCCGTGTCCGGGTTCATCTTTTTCAGTGACGCTCTCGGAAACGCCGAGGACAACAGAGTCATCCAGGATGAGTTCTTCGGTGGAATGTCAATCGGCTGGTCATTCGGCGGCTAGAGCAAGCTCCAGTGGCTGGCGGCGGGTTGGTTACACCCCGGTCGGGCTTATCAGTTAGGCCCTGAAAGTATGTACTGCACGCGGATCCGATTCTTGCCACGATGGCAAGCGGGTCCGCGTTTTTCATTGCCTGGCGCAAACGGGACGGTTCAACCACCACACAAGAGCACGGCTTACTCTGGCGGTCTGTCAGGAACCGATGCCCAGGTCGGCCTTGGTGAACAGGGAATCGAAGACGAATCCTGCCGACTCGACGTTCTCCCGGGCACCCTCCTGCCGATCGATGACCGATACGATCCTTTCGACCCGTCCCCCGAGCGACACGATCACCTTGGCGGCTTCGAGAACTTGCCCGCCGGTGGTGGCTATGTCCTCGACCAGCAGCACGCTGTCGTCGCCGGACAGCTTCCCTTCGAAGGCCTTGCTCGTCCCATAGTCTTTCTTCGCGTTGCGCATGATGACAAAAGGCTTGCCGGACGCCATCGAAGTGGCGGCAGCCAGGGCGACACCACCGAGCTCCGCACCGGCGATCAACGTAGTCGCGTCAGCCACATAACCGGCGAACATCTCGCCCAGCGCGTGGAGAATGTCCGGTTGGGTCTCGAACAGATACTTGTCCAGGTAGTACTTGCTCTTGCGTCCCGATCGGAGCGTGAAGTCACCCTCCAGGTAGGCCGTTTCGCGAATCCGCTCAGCCAGTTCTTTTCGTTCCATGTGTCTTGGTCCTGTAAACCGTGTTCTATGAGAGTCCCTTGAAAGCAGGACGGATACGACGCACTAAGCGTCGCATCACACGTGTTCCTGCAGCTCATCCGAACCGCGCCCGTCAGGAAGCGGTCGCTCCCTGCGACTGTCATTTCTTGCGTCTCCGCTCCCTCACGGTCGCGGTTCGGTTCCGCAGGTGCGTAACTTGTCCGCCAGTGTGAGCACGCACCGCCAGCCCGCGGTCTGCCCTACACGTGCAAACCACTATCGCGCTCTAAAGCTGTACGATAGCGGCGCCTGATGGGTGTCACGTATGCTTTGACGAATTCGTCCACCTGCTGCGGCGCCCGACCGATGTATCGCCCAGGGTAAAGCACGTCGGCAAAATCGACACCCTCGAAGGCTGAATCGCCGCGAAGACGATCGATAAGATCGTTGCTGCGCCCTTCCATCTTGACACGCGCTGCCGCCTCCTGGGCATGTCTGCGGATACGCTCGTGCAGTTCCTGGCGGTCGCCGCCCCGGGCGCTAGCCGCCATCATGATGTTCTCCGAGGCCATAAACGGCAACTCCGCCCGCAAGTGCGATTCGATGACCTTCGGATAAACGACGAGTTCGCGGGAAACGTTAGCCACCAGACGCAACATCCCATCTGTGGCTAGGAATGCCTCCGGAACGCTCAGGCGCTTGTTTGCTGAGTCGTCCAGCGTTCGCTCGAACCACTGCTCAGCCGCGGTCTGCAAAGGCGACTGGACAAGCGAGAGAACGAACCGCGCCAGACCAGTTGCACGCTCACAGCGCATCGGATTGCGCTTGTAGGGCATCGCGCTGGAACCGACCTGCTCATGCTCGAAGGGCTCCTCGATCTCCTTGAGATTGGACAGCAGACGGATGTCGTTGGCGAACTTGTGCACGCTGACAGCCACCTGCCCCAGCGCCGATACCACGCGGGCGTCCACCTTCCGCGAGTAGGTCTGCCCGGTTATCGGTTCGATCTTCTTAAAGCCCAGCCGCTTGGCAACGTTCGCCTCAAGCCGCACGACTTTCGCATGATCTCCTCCGAGCAACTCCAGGAAGCTTGCCTGCGTACCGGTTGCGCCCTTGAGACCTCTAAGCCGCAAGGTGTCGATCAGGTGCTCTACCTCGTCAAGGTCGCGGACGAAGTCGTAACACCAAAGAGCCGCCCGCTTGCCGACCGTGGTCACCTGCGCCGGTTGATAGTGGGTCAGGCCCAGCGTCGGCATCGACCGGTGCTTTTTGGCAAAGCGCCCCAGAGCGTCGATGACAGCCGCCAGCCAACCGGCGATAAGATGCATGGCGTCGCGCATGATAATCAGGTCGGCGTTGTCCACAACGTACGCACTGGTGGCGCCCAAATGTAGAATCCCGCGCGCTTCCGGTGCAGCGTCGCCCCATGCCCGCAGGTGCGCCATTACGTCGTGGCGGAGTTCTTTTTCATACCGAGCAGCCCGTTTGAAATCGACATCCTCGAGGGTGCTCTTCAGGCGGGTGATCTGCCGCGCCGAGACCGGCAGACCAGCGTCGCGCTGTCCCTCAGCCAGGGCACACCAGAGCTTCCGCCAGGTGAGAATGCGGTGTCTGGCGCCGAACAGCTCGCTCATCTCGCGGGAGGCGTTACGGGTGACCAGAGGTGATTGATAGACGGTGTTGTCGGGCATGGGTTCTGACCAGTCGTTTGTCCGTGTCACCTGGAAACAGCACAGGAACCGGTGCCACCTGCCGCCAGCGCCTTGAACGATGTCACTATTTAGCTAATATTTGCGCCGAGAGCAAGTTGTGACCCATGCTCGGCGCGATCCCGGATGCCGTCCGAGCGTCAACGACCTGGGAGCCCGCTGATGAAGTATGTCCTTACCGCGGTAGTCGCGACCTTGGCCCTGACCGGCACGTCCTGCCTTCCGCCCATACCCGTTAGTGATCTCGCCGCTCTGGCAACCGCCTCCCTCGCCGAGGTGGTTGAGGGTGAGACCGTCGAGTTGCAAGCGGCAGCATCGAACGGAGCACCGCCCTACCTCTATCGTTGGAGCGTCGAGGTCTCACAGTCTGGCGGCCAGGAACTACTCGGCGAGCCAACTTCTCAAACCGTGCAGGCGGGTCCTCTCCTGGTTGCGGGCGAGTACGTCTTTCGCCTGACCGTCACCGACAGCCAGGGATTTACAGATGTTGATTACGTCAACATCGACGTTGTGGAACCCGACCCAGGCGAGGTTTTCGAGGTCTCGATCGACGGGGTGCCGCTGATCCCGCTGGGCGAATCCGAAACCCTGGAGGCAACCACGAGCTACGCGGGCGATGTCAGCTTTGTTTGGGAGGTTATCTCAGGGCAGGGCGATCTCGACCCCGAAAACGAACAAGCGACGACCGTAACGCCGACAGAAATCGGAACACTTCTGGTGAAAGTGACGATGTTCGACAACGCCCAGGACCGCTCCATTGATGCGCAATTCGAAATCGACGTCGTGGAACCCGAAGTACTCCGCGTCGAGATCGACAGCCCCACAACCGGAGTCGCCGAGGAGGAGATCGGTCTTTCGGCAGAGACCTTCGGCGGCAGCGACGACATCTCATATCAATGGGAGATCGTCGACGGCGAAGCAGCGCTGGAAGACGAGAACACCTCTCAGGCTACACTGATCGCAGACGCCGCCGGTGAGATCACCATCACATGCACGGTGACCGACAACGAAGACGGCGAGCAAGCGACAGCCCAGATCACCATTGACATCACACAAGCGAACCCCGTGGAACCGTTCACCGTCGAGGTCGGTCAACCGAGGCTGGCGTCTCCCGGCGAGGAGGTTTCAGCCGAGGTCACGGTTGAAGGCGATCCTGGCGAGTTGACCTACTTCTGGCGCGATGTCACCGGTGATCCGATCATCGTCAACGCCACCGGCGAAAACGCGCAGATCAACCTTACCAGCAGCCTGACCACTCACATAGTCGCGGAAGTAACAGCCACCAACGAATTCGGTAGCACCCGCACCGAAACCGACGACCTCTACATCTCGGTTATCGAGGATCCCGACCCGGTCGTCGTGTTCGAGTTCGAGGAATTCGGCATCGTCCGGGTCCAGCTCGATTCGGAAAACGCCCCGATCTCCGTCGCCAACTTCCTGAGCTACGTCGATGAGGAGTTCTATAACGGATTGGTCATTCACCGGATCGAGCCGGGAGCGAGTTTCCAGGTTATCCAAGGAGGCGCTTTCGAGCCGGAAGCTGCCCCTGATTATCCGTCCGGCGACACGATGCCCACGCACGACCCTATCATCAACGAAGCCGAGTTCGGAGCCTCGAACGACCGCGGGACCATCGCAATGGCCCGGACATCAGACCCCGACTCCGCGACCTCACAGTTCTTCTTCAACGTGTCCGACAACAGCGGCAGTTTGGATTATAACCCTCAGGGCAACGACGGTTATGCCGTATTCGGCACCGTACTGGAAGGCATGGATATATTAGATCGAATGATCGAAGAGGTCGAGCTATCCGGTTCGGGTGGTTTCCACGCGGTGGTCAATCCACTAGTGATGACCTCCGTCGCGCGAGAGTAGAGGCTATTCACTGACGCACGAAAGTCAGCAAGTAACGAGTGTTCTGACGCGGCTGAAAACGACAACCTGCCGACGCGTGAGGGTACCACCGGCAGATGCTCCGCCGGTGAGCACAAGCATGCAAGCTGCCCGCAGCACCTGTCGGTTGATCAGCCGCGGCACCAAGGACCCAACAGAGAACCCGCCAATGGCATACGACAACCCATCCGCCACCCTTCAAGACCTTTCTTCCCGGATCGTTGCGCTCCGGGACTCTCTTTGACTTCGCGGCAAAGCTCGAGACCCTAAAAACGCTGGAAACCAAGATGTCCGCCCCAACCTTCTGGGACGACCAGGAATCCGCGCGCACTGTCGTCGCCCAACTAAAGGCCGTCAAAGCCGTCGTCGTGCCGACCGCCAAGATCACCGATCAAGCGGACGATCTCGCAGCAATGCTCGAGCTCTTAAACGAGGCGGAAGACCCCGAGGTCCGGGCTGAATTCGACGGCGGCCTCACAGAGCTGTCCGTCAGCGTTGAGCGAATAGAACTGCTCACGCTCCTGTCTGAACCCAACGACCACCGAAACTGCTTTTTCAGCATCCAAGCGGGAACCGGCGGTGCCGACGCTTGCGACTGGGCCCAGATGCTCCTTCGTATGTATCAGCGTTATTTCGAGCTCAACGGCTACGACCTGGAGGAACTATCAGTGCGCGCCGGCGAAGAAGCCGGCATTCAGTCGTGTAGCCTCCTGGTCACAGGGCCTTACGCTTTCGGGTATATGTCCTGCGAGACAGGCGTCCATCGCCTCGTACGCATATCGCCTTTCAGCGCCCAGGGAAAACGCGAAACCAGCTTCGCCTCCGTCGATGTCCAACCGCAAATCGACGATATTCAGATCGACATCGACTGGGACAAGGATGTGCGCGAGGATACATACCGATCAAGCGGCAGCGGCGGACAGCACGTAAACAAAACCTCCTCAGCCGTCCGCCTCACACACAATACGACCGGTCTGGTAGCCCAGTGTCAAAACGAGCGATCCCAGCATAAGAACCGCGCAACCGCTCGCGGGATGCTGATGGCTAGACTCTATCAGCTCGAACAAGCCAAACGCGACAGCGAGCTTTCCGCCATCTACGATCAGAAGGGCAACATCGGATGGGGAAACTCCATCCGCAGCTACTTCCTCTATCCAGAGCAACGAGTAAAAGACGCCCGCACCGGCGAAACTAGCCACAACACGCAAGGCGTACTCGATGGCGAAATCCAGATGTTCATAGACGCCCAACTCCGCCGCAGAGCAACCGTCAGACACAAATAGGCCAGTAAGTCAGGACAATCCTGATTATGTAGCTGTTTGCTGCACCGCACGGGTAGCGCGAGCATCCTGTCCGCCAAGCAAGATGGCGTAGGCGGTGAAGACTACTAAACACCTCTTTGCCCGAGTTGGACCACCCGTCTATCGATCCTAGCGAGGTTAACGGCACTCGGTAACCTCGGCAGGATGGGATGCGGGAGAATAAGAACGGGCCGCCCCCAACGGAGCGGCCCGTGATAGGTCTTGGCTGTGGGCTCCTCTGTTTGAGTGTTTCCGGTTCTTGCATAGCGAACGGTCTCTTGCACCGTTCAGCAGAAGAGCATCGTTCGACCGCCACGCAAAGCTAGAGCTTGCTCTAGCGCCGGCGTCTGATCGCGAGCAGACCGCCGAGAACGAGCAACGACAGCGCGGAGGGTTCCGGCGTGATAACGAAGGCCATGTCGAGCGAAACATCGGGCATCAGTGGGTCGTACAGCTCCCGCCAGTCCGGCCTCATCCAGCCCTCGTGCGGGTAGCCGGGCGGCACCGCCACCAACGAATCGTAGTAGGTCGCATCATCATTCCAGTGATCCACGGACGTCTTCCAGCCCCATTCCGTCCCATCTGAAGTGTAAGCCTGGATCATCAACCAGTAAATCGTGTCCTCTTCCTGGAAGAATGGATTGGGAAGCCATGTGCAGTCAACGTTGTACTGATAGTAATCGGTGTGGTCACTCTGAATGGCCGTCTGGTCATGCGGATCATACCACCCCTGGTCGCCGGCGCCATACCAGCGCTGTGTGTACTCCCCCGGGTAGACTCCGTAGTACCACACCTCTCCCAAGTTGCCGTCTTCATCCCGATAGAGAGGCATGCTGTAGGGGTTGTCGTCGAAGTACCCGCCCGGACCAGCGGGGTCGTCCAGCCAGATAGAGATATAGAACGAATCAATGGTCCCCACAATCCCGTTCTTCCACGAACCCCAGAAGTGGATACTATCGACTAGGCCGGTCTCGCTGCACCGCCAGTCGTCAGCCACGTGACGAATAATCCCTGGTGCTGGACCCGTTGGGGTAGCGGCGACGTCCCAGCCGTTCGGATCCGGCAATTGCGGGTAGTGCATCTTGTGGCCATCGCCTGGGTCCCAGTCAGCCAAGGCCGGTGCGGCCGGGTAGCCAACTGCAAAAGCCGCCGTTGTGAAGATCAGTATGAAGCGTCTCATGATTTGCCTCCTGCCCAGCCCCCAAGGAATGAGAGCCCGTGAATTGAAGAGAGCCCCAAAGGCATCTCTCTGCCATACGAACGATATGTCTGGCGGAGGCAACGCCCTGTCTACCTCCGCTATATTCCTGCCACCCATAATGTGGCACAGGATCATGCAAAAAGCAAGAAAAAACAGTTCTACTGTATACGGTGCTGCGCTCTCGCAATAGCAGCGCGCGGACGAAGTTCGCGCGTACAGATGAGGACCTTACTACCCCCTTGCGGAAACTCACGTAGCGGACCTTACCCCGGATTCCCCAGATGGAGCGCAGGCGATGGCATGATACATATGTGTTCTCCCTCTGGCTCAAGGGAGGGGGGGAACGGGGACCTGGATAGTTCTTACGTGGTGGTCTGGGTCTCTTCGTTTCAAGCCCGTCGCGGTCTACGATCGCAGCATGGCCATGGTGTGCCCCAGTCCGGGGCCTATGATCTTCTCCATCGCCAGCAGCACAGCAGACGGTGAACCGGGCATTGAGAATACGACGGTTCCTTTGCAGACGCCGGCCGTCGCTCGTGACAGCATCGCTCGTGGGCCGATCTGCTCGAAGCTCAGCATGCGGAAGATCTCGCCAAAGCCCTCGAGGGTCTTCTCGAAAAGTGTGGAGACGGCTTCACATGTCGTATCGCGAGTCGAGACCCCCGTCCCCCCGTTAAGCAGAACTGCCTGACAGTCATCCCGCACACACAACGCAAGGACGCGATCGCGCACCTGGTCGGGCTCGTCCGGAATGATCTCGTAGGAACATAAAGTATGACCGGCGGACTCGAGAACATCGCGGATGCATACCCCGCTCTTGTCGGTTTCCTCCGTCCGAGTGTCACTTACTGTCACAATCGCGCAGCTTACGCGCGGGACGGACTTCTCTTCATGTTTTCCCGTAGCCATTCGCGGTTTCCTTTTCCTGCCTGTTATTACACTGTTTGTGGACAGCCCGCATCAACGCTAATCCAACACGGGCGAACACCGAACGGTTATCGCAGTGCCTTATGCCCGGCAGCCGTTCGCATCTGGTTCACCCGCTCCCAGACCTTTGGATCATCCTTCAGAAAACTCACGAGCCGGCCGGTCGAGACGCCCATCAGATCAGCCGCCGCACCTATCCTCAAGTCACATGCAACCAGCACATCCAACAGCTCACCGACAAAACCGGCGTAGCGATGGTCTCGCCGTCCCACAATAATCCTGCCGTCGCCGGTGATGCACTCAGCCGCCTGCTCACCGGGCGCGTACCCTTCCAGATTGACATCAGACCGGATGTTCAGCGCGATGGTCAACCTCAGTCGCCGGATCGCCCGGCGTTTGTTGACGTGCTGCGAGCGGTCCTCAACAGCCGTCGCGACAAGCCCGGTCGGGCGATGCCGCAACCGGACGCCGGAACTCGTCTTGTTACGCTTCTGCCCGCCAGGCCCGCTCGCGCGAAAGCAGTCCACCTCGCACTGGTCAACAAGCGCCTGGTCGTCAAGCATCAAAGAATCGAAATTTTCTTGCTTGTCATTCACAGGTCCCATCCTAGAGCAAGCTCCAGTTTTGTGCAGCGGCTGAACTGTGCTTTTCTGCCCAGCGGTGCCAGAAGCCGACCGCCATCCAGAAACCGAGAATGCTCCAGAGCAGATTCTGCCCATGCTTGACTATGGGCGAGATGCTCTTGCGACCTGTTACGTCTATTCGCGAGAGCGTGAAAGTCTTGCTTTGCGGCGACTTAGCAGTCGCGTCGCCAGCCAGGCGACCGCGAAGATAACGATCAGCCATGGCGCCAGGATGATAAAACCGTAGGCAATCAGACCCAGCGACTCGCAGAGGGCTTCGAGAGCATCGCGAAGCCACTTGCGAATCGTGCCGCCGGCCTTGCCCGGACCGGGGCGAATGGCGCCCTTCTCAGCCAGCGTGAACTCGATCACTCCCAGAGCTTCCGGGTCGACCCGCGACAGATCGCCCAACAGCAGACCGCTTATCTGCCGGGATTCCACCCGCCCAATCGTCTCCAGTTGCGAGACGACGGATTCCATGCGGGTAGCCTTGATTCCCAGGCGGAACTGGCCCACCCACGTCCCGTCGGTTCGCTGGTCACCGGTGGCGCTTAGCACCTGGAGGTCTTCTGTGGCGACAAGAGAGCTGAGCGTCGCCCGGGCATCGGGGAAAGAGACAACCTCGACGACCATGCGGCCGCTGGGAATCTCGCGAGGCCTCTCCGCCAGGGTAAGGACCAGTTCTCGAAGCACGTCGGCTGCTCCGCCAGGGATTCGGCCCGCTTCGCCGGAGATGTTCTTGGCTGTCGTCCGCCCGATGGGCTCGATCAGCGACACCAGATCGGCGAACCGCCCCGCCGGTAGACGGATGGAAAGACGGGCTTCGCTGGACCCGTCGTCGCGCCGGCTGGTCGTGTTCGAGACGACAGACCCACCGGTGCTCTCCAGAACGGCATCCAACGCGGCCAGGGCCCCGGTCAGGGATTCGATCTCGAGAGTCATCCCGCCCTCGGGCAACTGCCGCGAGCGTTCATAGAGCACCAGATTCACCGGGCAATACACTTTCGACGCCCAACCGGCATCCTCGTCGCCCGGTTGATAGTCGTTGATCTGCCGCTGCTCGACGCGGCCCAGCGATTCGATCTCCGCCAGCAACCGGGCGAAGCCAGCCAGGGAGACCTTCACCTGGTATTCGCCCTTGAGCGAACCACCTTCCCACTTCGAGGTCTGGCCCGACAGCAACCGCCCGCCGAGCTTCGCGAGCGATTCACTCAGCGCCTCGGATGAGCCATCCAAGGAGACTACCTCAACGGAAAGTGATGCGGACGGTATGATCCGGGCCGGTTCGTGCAGAGTTACCGTTATGGTCGACAGCCCTATTCGGTCAGCCATCACCCGAAGCCGGCCCTCGTGCTGCTCGATCTGCGAGCGCACCCGCGTCAGCTCGCGCTCGACCTCCAGCAAAGCCGCCACCTCATCGAGAAACGACTTTTCCTTGATAAGCTGCTGCAGTCTCTCTTCCGTGATCTTCAGACTTTTGATACGGGCTTCGAGATCGACGAAGTCAGCCGTGACGTCAGCCGCCCTGGCGCCTTCCGATTCGACGCGACCAATAGCTTTGAGGGCATCGAAGAGCGCCTCGAAACGCTCGGGCGAAACCCGGATGACGACCCGGCCGCTCAGCGCCCCGCCGGCTTGTTCCGTCGTCGAACCATCGGCGACAAAGCCGCCTTGCTCTTTGACCATGGACTCCATTCGGTCGACCGACTGCTCGTAATTGTCAACCTCGATGGTCAGCTCACCGGTCTTGATGATCTTAGCCTGGCGGGGTGGAGTCGGCGGGGTCTCTACCGGTGTGTCGGCTGTGTCCACACCCTGAGCATCAACAGTGGCCAGGCCGCCTGAGTACCAGGCAGAATCGGCTGCAGACGCCGCCTTGTCCGCAACACCTGCATCAAACGCGTAGAACCGGGCGCCACCCCTAGACCGCCTTGCCGGACTTTCCCGCCTTGGTGCTCGACTGAATTCGAGAGAATCGGCAGCCGCAGGTAGCGATTCGTCTTCGTAGTCGGCTTCTTTGAGGTCTACGCCGGCGACCGCAGCAGGCTGAAACCCCAGTCTGTTGAAGACGCGGGGAGAAGGTTCCTCGCCCGGTGGCCCGGGAACCTCATAACCGTATGAAATGCTGGGCATCTTGCTAGAGTCGATCCTGCTGACGTCCACGGGCTCTTCACGACGACGCGTACCGACGAATACACCGCGAGCGAGCTCATCTCGTCCCAGTTCATCAGCGGCCGCCACCAAGGACACATGCGGTTTGGAACCTCCCAGAGTGAAGGGCACGCCGAAGCTGGGGCGTCCCTGGTAGTTCCAGTTGCCGATCAAGAAGGAGAGCACAAGCACAGCCGCCGTCGCGAGGCTAATGGCTGCGAATCGAAGCACTGGGATCCTCTTCGTCCAGACAGAGTCGTTCATCCCAGAATCCTGCCCGGACGGGGACGGACCTGCTCCGACGGCGGCTTGTTCTATCGCTTGCCACATTGTTCGCTTCTCCGTATCGGTAGGTGTGTCGTTTTGCATATCAGTGAGCAACGCTCTGGTGCGGACAAGTTCCCCGAAGTCAGCCCGGCAGCGGGAGCAACTTTCCAGGTGGGCGTCAAGCTCCGAGAAGTCGGGTGACGCTCCATTGCCTGTTTCGCCCAAGCCCTCGGCCCGGTCGGTCTCGTCCAATGAGGTGGATGTCGCCTTCGCCGGATCAAGAAGTGCTTTTCGATCGAGCGACTCGACTCGAAGATTGATCAGTTTTGCGGCCTCATGACAGTCCATGACACTGTTCCCGTTTTCGATTGACTCCCTTCCGGCTGACGGGTTTTCGCCGGAAGCTCACGTTCCCCATCGCGCGAGCAGTTCACCACCTGCGGCTTTGAGCTCGTCGCGCATTCGCCGCCGCGCTCGAAAGAGCGTGGTCTTCACGCGCGGCTCGGACCAGCCCAGCACGTCCGCTGCCTCTTTTATGGTCAGCCCCGAAAGCTCATAGAGCACTATCGCATCGTGTTGTGCCCCGGGCAGGCAACGAATAGCGCGACGTACTGATTCCCGGGCTTGTTCCCGATCGGGCACCTCGCCCGGATCGTTCCCGTCAGAGACGAGACGGAGCACGAGGGGCTCGCTCACCTGGTCGCGAGCTGATCTTCTACGGATCTCGATCGCCACCGATCGGGCAATCGCGAAGATCCAGGTCCCCAGTGAGCTGCGTCCCTCGAACCGGTCGATCGACCTTATGACCCGCAGAAAGGTCTCCTGGACAACCTCGCCAGCTCCCTCGCGCGACCGGGTGCGGTGGTATCCATACCGCCAGACCCGATCGACGTACTCGTGGTAGACCTCCTCGAGTGCCGCTCGATCGCCGGACCTGCATCTGGCCGCCAGTTGCGACTCCGCGTCAGACATCGCGTTCTCCTGCCTGTTTAGAGGGACGCGAACGGGGATAGTTACGAGAAACTTCCAAGAATTCTGCTGCTCCGGCGCGGTGCGTGTCCCCCACGGCTAAAGCCATGGGCCACCCATCCATCAGTCGAACGTTGGTCGAACACTGATCGAGGTTACCGGACTTTCGCCCGGTTGGCATGGCTGCGGGTCGGGATTCCGTGCGAATGAGCCTCCGGGCGAGCCCTAGCACCGCTCATTCCGGCATCTCCGCCCCCAAGGTCCCTCGCCGGCGTCTCAGCCGCCATACCTGAGGTATCTTCAATCAGCTACTCGACAAGGAGGTCCTCTCTGTCGTATACGTCGCGTGGGAGAGGCGGTGCGCTTCGGATTTTCCGGACTCAAGCCGGAACCGGTCCCGGGCCGATGGTGCTAGAGCAAGCTCTGGTTCTGTGCATCGGTAGGGCGGCAATTTCCTGCTGAGGAGCTAGAGAAACCGCCGCCATGCAAGAACCGATAATGCTCTGGTGTACGGCTAGCCTTGATCTTGTTAGGTTTGGTTGGCGCGGGCTTTGGCCCGCTTCGAACAGTTTGGGTGTCCCGCCCCTTCAGGGGGTGGCGCAGTAATCCCGGGACTGTTAGATCATCTGCGGAACCAGCTTGGCAAAAGTTCGGTTTCGCCTCAAACGAGTATCGATGTTCCATAAGGAGGACTGCCGGTGAGCCCTTCATGCCGCTGGATTGCCGTGATGGTACTTTTGGTTCTGCTCCCGATCAGCGGAGGCTGCTACAACCTGGCGGAGCTGTACTACAACCAGACCGCGTCGCTTGGCGGAGACACGGTCGGCGGGCGAGGCGCCGTCGGGGTGGTGTTCATCAACAACACGCCGTACCGGGCGGTCTTCACAGCCGGCTCATACGACCAGACTGACCAGTTCGCCGTGCCGGACTTCGAGCAGTTTGGCCTCGTCGATGACGAGTTCCCGCTGGAAGGCGAAAGTCAGACGGCGGTTCTGGAGTTCCGCTGCGCCCGCGTCTTCGGTGTCGGGAGCTCAAACCTGCACCTGTTGATGGAGCAGAACCTCCAAGACGTCGAACTTATTGAAAGCGCCCGGATCGAAGGCGTGGAGTTCTTCGCCGAGGAAGGCGGGACGCAGGTCAGCCAGGGGCTCGCGCCACCGCTTGAGGTCCTGTTGGGAACGGACTTTCCATGCGAGGGGTTGCTTATTTTCCGGCTCGAACTCGACGACGTAGGGGACTCGCCGTTCCGGGTTGACTACCAGGTGGTTGCCTCCGAGTCGACCCGTTAGAGCAAGCTCCTCTGGTAGGGTGTGTCCCGGACGCACCATTTCTTCTTCGGCACCTCCCACGTCAAAAGCTGATGACTTGCCATATTCCGAGTTCCGCGGTCAGAAATCGGTAGAGCCTCAAGACGACCCGAGGTAACCTGCCAACATGACATCAATGCCCGCACAACCCGAAATGGAGAAGGCACACCGTCAGCAGGACGAATCCTATCATGGGATTTTCTCTCTGGGCGTCCCCACGACGGGGATATTCTGCAAGCCCTCGTGTCCGGCGAAAAGTGATGTGCTGGCCCGGCAGCTACTGAATCAAGACGGAACGACTCAGGCCGCTGGTATCTTTCAGGTGCGCTATTCAGGCAGCACGCTTCGGACTTAGGTCTAACTGTGAGGCTGAATCATGGCGAGTGAATGGCAGCTCAAGCAGGAAATCTGCGACATCGGACGACGACTCTACGCACGCGGGTATGCAGCCGGTAACGATGGCAACATCTCGTACCGCCTATCGGGCGACGCGATATTGTGCACGCCCACGCAGATATGCAAGGGGTTTATGAAACCGGAAGATCTCTGCACGGTAGACATGCAAGGGAAGCAGATCGGTGGTAAGCGACAGCCAACCAGCGAGGTGCTTTTGCATCTGGAAATATACAATTCAGACCCATCGGTGAAATCGGTAGTTCACTGCCATCCGCCTCACGCGACTGCATTCGCCGTAGCCCGGGTGGAGATTCCCTCGTGCATCTTGCCAGAAGTCGAGATTTTCCTCGGCATTGTGCCACGGGCGGAGTATGAGACGCCCGGAAGCGAGCAGTTCGCCAAGACGGTTCGCCCCTTCATCGGTAAAGCCAACACCGTTGTTCTGAGCAATCACGGGACGGTCAGCTGGGGCGCGAGCGTCGAGCAGGCTTATTGGCACACCGAGATCCTCGACGGATACTGCCGAATCCTGCTGCTGGCTGAACAGATCGGCAACGTCGAACGACTGCCAGACTCGAAGGTCGAGGAACTGCTGGACTTGAAGGAGCGATTTGGTGTTGGTGTTGATGTTCGTCGTGAGAAGGGCGGGGACCTCCGGGTCAACACGTCTTTTGGCTGCGGCGCTGAGAACATCGCCTCAGAAAAATCGTCGTGCTGCAGTTCTGAGGAGCCGGTGGATAAAGCAGCGGGGCAGCCTGACGATTTCGAGGCACTTGTCCGGACGATTACCACGCGAGTGGTGGAGCAACTACAATCGGGTTGATCGTCAGGGGCGTACTACGAGAAGAATGACGGTATGTTGCAGGGCGGTGGCACATCGGGCGGCATCGGCGTGGGCAAGGAGTTTTTCGAGAGTGGCTATCCGTCCTCGGTCATCGTTTGAGGATTTCTGGGCATCGACCGGGCAGCCGATGTGATCAGGATGTCGCCGAAGCAGCCAGTGGCTTGCCCCGGGATGACCGTTCGAAACCTGCTCTACCACGGCGTTGTGATGTACTTCACGGCTACCGGCAGTGCAATCGCCATTACGTTGTACCGCGAGTGGATCGACGCGCTGAGGATCAAGCTGGACGGGAAGTGGGTTTACGCAGAAACTGGCAAGCCAGGAGATTCCTTCACGCTTAGACTGGCCGGCGAACGTCGTTTCCGCATAGCGAGGTAGGGACCGACAATGCTCTAAGGCCCGTTGCGGCGTGCTGGCGTTTCACGAACGCTGGTTCAACGCTGTGGGTGTTTGAACCGAACCACGACCGTGAGGGGGCGGTCTGCGCCACTGCTTTTGAGAAATACTCCCCGAGGGAAAGCGTCAATGTTGTACGACCATCAGCAGGCACGCGATCGCGTTTCCGAATTCGTCAAGACCTGCGTGCGACCGGCGAGTTTTGAGAAGGTATGCGATCTGGACATTGAGGTCCATCGTTGTGGGGATCAGCCGTGTTCGTTTGCCGAGGCGGTCGATGCCGAATACGAAGGCGCGGCACTGGGCTTTTCCTGGGGCCCACCGTGGGCGACGGTTTGGTTTCGTATGACCGCGTCCGTCCCCGGCGATCATCCGCAGCGCGAGCTTCATGCCCGCATCGACACAAACACGGAGGCTTGTGTCTTCTCGACGGCGGGCGTTCCCTATCATGGTCTGGGTCAATTCCACAAGACTGTGCCGATCGACAAGTCCTTCCTGAGTGACAATCGTGTCGTGCTTGTGGTGGAGGCTGTCGCACACCGGATGTTGGGGCTGCACGGTGTTCGCCCGAGCTACCCGCAGGAGCCGATAGGGCGGTTGAAGGAAGCGTGCCTGGTTCGCCGGTTGCCGGAGATCGATCTGCTTTGCCAGGATATGTCCTTTGCTCTGCAATTGGCTGACGACCTTCAGCAGGATCAACCGCGACGGCGCAAGCTTATCTATGCACTCAACGTTGCGGTCAATGCGATCAACCCTCACGACATTGCAGGAACTGCACGAGAGGCGAGAGTGCTGTTGCAGCCTGTACTGGGCATGCCGGCGAAGGCCTCCGCGGGCAACTGCTACGCCGTGGGACATGCGCACATCGATACGGCTTGGTTGTGGCCCATACGTGACACGCGTCGCAAGTGCTATCGTACGTTCTCGACGGCGCTGCGTAACATGGAGCGGTATCCGGAATACTGTTTCCAACAGTCGCAGGCACAACTTTATGCGTTTGTGCAGGAAGATCATCCGGCGCTTTTCGATGAGCTGCGCCGGCGCGTGCGCGAAGGACGTTGGGACGCGGGCGGCGGGATGTGGGTGGAGCCTGACTGCAACCTGGTCAGTGGTGAATCCCTGGTGCGGCAGATTCTCCACGGCGTTCGCTACTGGTCGAAGGAGTTCGGAGGCGAGCAGACGTACTTGTGGCTGCCAGATACGTTCGGATATGGAGCGACGCTGCCTCAGCTTCTACGGCAAGCCGGGCTCAACACGATCTTCAGCCAGAAGATGTCATGGAACCAGTACAGTACATTTCCGCACCACACCTTCTGGTGGACGGGACTTGACGGTACGAAAGTCCTTGCGCACTTCCTCACGTCCGACACGTACAACTCAGACTGTTCACCGAAGCAACTACGCTACAGCGAACGGGCCTTCAAACAGAGCGACCGGTGCGACAGCTGGCTATATGCCTACGGCTGGGGAGACGGCGGCGGTGGCCCCACGACGGAGATGCTCGAAACGCTGAGACGCGCCGCTGATTGCGAAGAGATGCCAAAGGTGCAACTCTCCACGGTTGGCGAATTCACGCGAGTCCTGCACAGAGAGGCAGCACACCTTCCCACCTGGGATGGAGAGCTGTATCTGGAGTATCACCGCGGGACGTTGACGACCCATGCCGCGGTCAAGCGGGCGAACCGCCGTGGCGAGTTGCGGCTTCGTGACGCGGAGATGTTGCACGCCCTGTCGCCGCAAGGTCTGGCGGAGTACCCAGCCGCTCGACTTGACGCCTGTTGGAAGCTGCTTTTGCTAAACCAGTTTCACGACATCCTGCCAGGCTCGTCCATCGGCGAGGTCTATGCTGACAGTGCCCGTGACTATGCTCGATTGGACACCGAGCTTTGCGAGCTGCAGCGGGAGGGAATGCGAGCGTGGGTGGAGGCGGCTGACACGTCTGCGGCTGACAATCCTATCATCGCGATCAATACGCTCGGTTGGTCGAGAACTGAGGTTGTTGAATTGCCATCAGGTACCCCGGCAGGGACCAAGAGCATCCATGCGGCGGACGACGATGCAGACGAGGTCGTCCAGGATGGTGTAAACGCCGCCGGTGAGCCAATCTGCCTCGGGTTGCTGAAAGATGTTACGCCGATTGGGCATCGCGTGTTCGACGTGAATCCGCGTGAGGTTTCTGGCAATTGTGTGCCGCCTGTCTGCGGGACAGAGAACCGCCTTGAGAACCAGTGGATCATGGTCGAGTTGGATCAGGCTGGCCGACTGGCACGTGTGTTCGACAAGCGTGCCAGCCGTGAGCTTCTCGGAGAACAGGAGAAAGCCAACCAGTTTGTGTTGTACGAGGATCGGCCCAACAACTGGGACGCTTGGGACATCGACGTCTTCTATCTCGAAAAAGGGCAGCCTCTTGACGACCGCGCGGAGATCGAGCTTGTCGAGAGCGGCCCGCTTCGTGCCTCCGTTCGAGTCAGACGGTCGATCGGCGGGCACTCGGAGTTGACACAGTACATTCGTATGACTTGTGCTTCACCACGGATCGACTTCGAGACATACGTTCGTTGGAACGCCGATCAGGAACTACTGCGGGTTCTGTTTCCAGTGCGTCTTCGCCGGTTGTTCGCCTCGTATCACCATCAGTTCGGGCACATCGAACGCCCCACACACTTCAACACGAGTTGGGACCTGGCGAGGTTCGAGAGCAGCGGCCATCACTGGTGTGACCTCAGCGAACCGGACTACGGCGTCGCTTTGTTGAGCGACTGTAAATACGGATACAGTTGTCACGGTCACGTTTTGGGGTTGAGCCTGCTTCGGGCACCTGTGTATCCCGATCCAGGAGCTGACCGCGGCGAACATCGCTTTACGTACAGTCTGTTGCCACATCCGGGCGGTTTGTGCGAAGGCGGTGTCGTGCGTGCGGGTTACGAGTTGAATGTCCCGCTTCACCTCGCCATGGCAGAGCCCCACACCGCGGAGCGTGAAGCGGGCTCCTCGGCGATGCACTGTGATCAGGCGAACATAGTCATCGACACCGTCAAGAAAGCCGAGGACGACGACCGCATCGTCGTGCGTTTGTATGAGGCGTCCGGCCAGCACGGCCCGACCCGACTCCACTGGCACCCGTCGCTGGGCAGCGCGACACCGATTGACATCCTGGAGCGCCCTTCCACAGACATGACTATTACACATTCACAGCCCGGCTGCCTTGAATGGCTACACCGACCATTCGGCATATACTCGGTCGCCATCGGTTGAGGGAAAAAGGGGGCAGGCTACTTCATAGTAGCCGACCTCTGGCGCGGGTGCTCCATTTGTCGCGCAGCGAAGGGTGTGCGTCGGAGTGGTTTGTGAAGCAATACCGTTCGATCAGTCCTTCCCCCACCCTTTTCTGTTGAAAAGGACATGGTACCCCAGTCCTGTTCGGCATGAGGCGTGCTTACTGGACGGTGTTGGAGGCGTCTGCCGGAAGTGAGAGGACAGGATTCACAAGATTGACAAGATGTAGAGAAGGAATCCTGTAAATCCTGTCTTTTCCTCTTAGAAACACGGTGTTGAGTGCCGCGTGCCACGTTCCCACATTATCGCGGCAAAGCCGACCCCTTTCACACCACCCCGGCACGCGCTCCGCGTGCAGAACAGGATGTGGGGCCCAAGCGCCCATAGTCAAGCATGGGGGGGCACCCACCGCGCGTCGGGCAACACTGTGCTGACAAGGCCAATGTGTGTTAAGATCAGGCGGTCATGACGAAGACGCCGGATGAGACAGACAGGACGGAGGAGGATCGGCTGGCCGGCACTTGTAGCGGAGTGTCACATCCTGGCATATGCGAAGCCACAGGCCTGGGAAAGGGCGACGTGCTCATCCTCGCCGCGGTCGCGTTGGTCGCCCGCCTCGTGTATCTCGCAGAAACCGCGGACGTGGTGTTTATCGGGAACCTGGTCGGTGATGCGAAGGGCTATTACGACTGGGCTTTGCGCATTTACGGCGGTGAGTGGGTGGGCTCCGAGCCGTTCTATCAGGCGCCGCTGTATCCTTATGTGCTGGCGACCTGGATGAAGATTGTCGGGGACAGCGTAGCCGGCATCCGTGTGCTGCAGTCACTGTGGGGTGTTGCGGGTTGCGTGTTTCTGGGGCTGACAGCCGGCAGGATGTTCAACCGGCAAGCAGGCATTGTTGCGGGCGTCATGCTCGCTGTTTATCCGTCGGCGATTTTTTTCGACGGCATCGTGCAGAAGGCATCGCTGGGTTGCTTTCTGCTGTGCCTGTTGCTGTTTGTGATGTCGAGGTTCGCGGCTGGCCGCCGGGCGGGATGCGCCGTGGCTGTCGGCGCTGTTGCGGGCCTGCTTGCTCTGACGCGGGAGAACGCCCTGATCTGGGTGGCGGTGCTGCTGCCGTGGGTATGGTGGGTTTCCAGGCAGAACGGTGAGCCGGATACGCCGCTCGAAGATCCTGGTGATCCAGCCGAAAGCGCGCCGACGGACGGTGGTGATGCGACGACGCCTCAACGCGACGAACTCTCCGGATATAGAAGCGCGGGCTGGTGGATGGCGTGTTGGTATCTAGCTGGCGCGTTGTGTGTTTTGGGGCCGGTGGCGGTAAGAAACGCTGTCGTGGGCGGGAGCCTGTCACCTACGACGTTTCAGGCGGGGCCGAACTTCTACATAGGCAACAGTGCCGACGCCGACGGCCGGTATCGACCGCTGGTCCGGGGGCACGAAACGCCGGCGTTTGAGAGAAGAGACGCCACGCGGCTGGCGGAGCGGGACACTGGACGCCATCTGAGCTCGCAGGAAGTATCCAACTACTGGTTTGCCAGAGCATGGCGCGACATCAAGGGCGATCCGGCAAGGTGGGTACGGTTGATGCTGACCAAGATCGCCATGGTGATGAACCGCTACGAAGTCTCCGACGTTGAGAGTCAGTATGTTTATGCAGAGTTTTCGGGTCTTCTGCGAGGCTTGGGAGTGGCGTGGCATTTCGGAATTCTCTGTCCGTTAGCGGCTGTCGGAATCCTGATGACCAGGCACTTGCGATGTAGATTGTGGATACACTATGTTCTCATCGTGACAATGATTGCCGGCGTTGCCTTGTTCTTCGTGCTGGCGCGATACCGCTTTCCACTCGTGCCGCTGTTGATACCTCTTGCCGCCGCGGGCTCTGTTGAGTTGTTCAACAGGGTAAAGACGCGTGCGTGGTCGGGCGTGCTGGTCACGGTGATTGTCGGTTGCGTCGTGGGTATTGCGACCAATTGGCCGGTGCATGACCAGAGACGACTTGACGCTCTGGCCCATATGAATCTGGGTATTGCACTGGCGAGCGCCGATGGCAACCGTCTCGAGGAAGCGACCAAATACTTCCGATTGGCCGTTGAGGGCAATCCCACGTCGGTCGAAGCTCATTTCAATCTGGGTCAAGCTCTGGCGCTGAAGGGCGATGACGGCGGCGCCATCGCCGAGTATGAGGCTGCGTTGAGCCTGGAGCCGAACCTTGCAAATGTGGACTTCTATCTTGCACGGGCTCTCGAGCGCAGCGGCAACCTTGAGAAGGCCCTGAAGCACTATCGGCGGGCGATCGAGCTTGCACCCGATGACCAGGAAGCACGGCAGGCGATCGATCGTATAGAATGAAGGAGTCAGGCTGCGTCAGTTGTTCACTCTATCGCCGACGCGGAGGGATCAGGATGGGTGCCTCATGGCTTTAGCCGTGGGGGACTGACGGACATGCTGGGCCGTAGTTCGGTTATGCCATCCGTCCCCCGCCCCTGGAAGGGACGGGGCACCTGTTAATTCAGCGTTGTCGGAGCACTATAGCAGTTTCAACCATCTTGTAGCGTCCGGACTAGAAGTTTCTCAAGAAGAAATCGACTTCCCGACGCTACGACAAGATAGAGCTTGCTCTAGCTGTTCGTTTCACCGCCCGCGCGGAGAAATCGTTCACAGCGAAGTAGCCTGCCCTCTTCGTCTGCACTACGCGCCCTCCTCTTCCAGGGCGAAGGCGTCCGGATGTGTTCGTTCGTAGGCCTCTTCGCTTATGCGTGCCGCCTGGGCGTCGCCCCGTTTCTTGAGGTAGAATCTCAAAGCCAAGTTGGCGAGCAGGCAGATGGCCATTCCGGCGATTTCGAGGTGGTAGATGCTCCGTGCTACCACGCCGGCACAAACCGCCGCGATTACAGCAGCCAGGAACCAACTCGTGACCACCCAGATCGATCGTCCGACCTTCAGCTCGGCGTCGCCACGTTGGAAGATGCGGTCAGCCATCCCGGTCGCGATGACGGCTGCGAACGCAACGTAGGTGGTCGAGACGGGCAGCCCCAGGCTGCTGGCGGTGGCGATGACGCTGGCGGAAACAGCCATGATAACCGATGCTCGTAGCGTATCGTAGTGAATCGTCTTGCCCGCTTGGTTGAGGGTCAGACGAGGGGCAAGGGCTGGCGCCTCTTTGCGGAAGTGCAGCGCCCACCGCGCCAGATCCATACACCACCGGGGAGCCCAGAGTTTGACGTGGTCGCCCATGCTCCCAGCCGCGATCTGCATCTTCGTAACGCGCTCGGAGTTCTTGGTGGCCATTCCAATGAACAGCAATATTCCGCACAGAAACAGGAGTCTCCTGTCGATGTCCATCTTCGTGGCGATCTCGACACTCCGTTCCTTGAGCAGATTGACGGTGGCGAGTCCCGGCGAAGCGCAGTTCGCCAGGTCGTTTTGCCCGAAGGCGAACGCCATCGAGACCATTCCGAATATGGCCAGCATGGGGAAGAGCAGCTTGGCTGCCCGCTTGCGGTATACGACGAGCGCCAGGTGAATGATGATGGCGAACACTCCCCATAGGATGATGATGGCGGGCAGGTCTCCTATAGTGTCGAGGTATTCGCTCTTGATGTGTTTGACGGCTGCGACGTTCTTCATACCCTTAAGCAGTAGGAAGTAGCACAGTCCGGCTGTCAGCCCGCCACCCACCCAACCGCCGTGAAGCAGCAGCGTCGGCAGGTGCTGAGCCCGGTCGCGTATGGCCCCGCGCGCCGCCCGTTGAATCATAAAGGCTGCGATTCCGGTGATGATGATGGAGCATACGATCCCCATCAGGACCGTTCCGGCTTTGTTCCAGTTGACCACCGTGAAGTTGATGGCAACGGCGGCGCCCAGCAACTCGAACACCAGGCAGGCTGTCGTACTCACCGGCATGCCAAAGGCGGAATACCCGTACAGGAGGATGGTATCGACGATGTACACGGAGCAGTAGATGGCCAGGGCAGCCTTGAGCGCGTCGAGCTTTGTGGGGTCGAAGATACCCTTACGGGCTGTGTCGATCACGTCGGAGCTGAGGGTAGCACCGGCGATGACGGCGATCCCGGCGACGATGATTGCCGTCCGCCGTTGCAGCACCCTGGCGCCGAATACGGCATTGACCAAGTTGGCGGCGTCGTTACGCCCGACCTCGACGGTGTCCCAAAGCAGCATGCCCGTCGCCAGCACCAGGCATGCGAGCTGGAACGTGTCGAGTTCACCCACAAAGTCGATCAAACCCATCATGCGACAGTACCGCTTCTTACTGACGCCCTGCCCCGTGAGCCGCTGGCGTGAATTTTCATCGCTCGCAAACCACAGCGACACTCCGGGATGCTGATTTTGCTATGACGGAGTCTTGTCGAGATCATGGCAAAGAGCGCCGGTGGTCCGGGCGACCGATTACCCGTCGAGACTACGAGGACAGCATTCGCCGCAGGCGATCGCCGGTCTTCTCCGCGAAGTTGGCGAGTTGGCCCAATTCCCCGAAAACGCGGAACCACAGGAAGATGTCCGTCGCCTTCATTTCGTCCTCCAGCGCGAACAGCCCTTGCGAAACAGAGTATTGCAGCCTGTCAGCCTCCCACTCGAGAAGTTCGACATCCGCCACCATCTTGAGGGCCTTTTCCGCTTCAGGACCGACCAGATCGCACTCGACCAGTTTTGGTAGATAGTCCGAAAGAACAGACATTCCCCGGCAGACGTCGGTCACCTTATCTGCGTACTGGAGGGTCGGTTTTACCAACTCTGCCGGAAGCACCAGCTTCTTGATCGTCAGCAAAACGGCAACATCTTCGACCGAGTCAGCCATGTCGTCCTGGAGCTTGACGTACCCCAGCAGGTCACCGCGATAGACCGGGAGAAAGAAACGCTTGGGAATCGCCTGTCGGATGTCGTCCTTGATGGTGTCCGCCTTGTGTTCGGCTTTGAAGACCTTCTTGGCGAGCGATTGGAGTTCCTTGTGGTTGCCGTCGCGAACCGCCTTGAACATCGGTTTGACGAGGTCCACGCAGACCATCACCGCCTGCATATGGCGGCGCAGCGGCTCGAAAGGGGATTCGCGAAAGAGCTTCTCGATTGTCGTCATGACGACTCTCCAACAGACCTGCGGTACCGGCGACCTTGAGCCAGCGCGGACACTATGCCCACCTGATACGTCTAACGCAACCTCAATAATTCGAAAACACCACCCCCACCGGCCGGGCTCAGACGGAATGACACACCGACCAAAAGCGAGGCTGCACTCCGAGCCCGACACGGACTGCTCAGAAGATGGTCACGCTGCCCACCAGGCTCAGCAGCAGGCCCTGCATGAACCCCTCAGTGAAATTGGCAAAGGACTGCCTCAGTGCCTCTTGATCGGCGGGGGTGACTGAACAGCCTGTCGTCAGAAAAAGTAGCATGCCCATAGCTGTGAACGAGGCATATCGCCCGAACCTTACGAACGTGAACTTTAATTTCATCATGATTAGACGTCTCCATGCTGTCGTCGGCAGAGAGGATCGCGCAGAGGACCAGACGTGTCAAGGTGTTTTCCGGGCGACCATTGGTTCCTAGGCGTGGGCTTTTCCGGTCGTGGTAACGGATTCTCTGACCAACGCCCCGTACCGTATCACGAAAGAGAAGGCGGCTGTTATCGGACCGTTCACGCCCACCGAAGGCCCGGCAGGCGTTTTTCAGTGAAGATCCAAATCCTCCGATAGAAAAGGAGCTTAACGACCCTGGTGGCCGGTTTGCGCGCAAGTGACCGAACCTCGATCCTGCCCGGGAGCGCGATGGAGCCAAGAACGGAACAGCACGACCAACCTCAGAACCAACGACGTCTTCGGACCATCGTGGAAGTGCTGCGCAGTTTGCAGTGCAAGTCTACGGTATTGGTTGTGGCTCTGACTTTGTCGGTCACGGTTCTGGTTTCAGGGTATCTTCTTCGATCTAGCGTCAGATGGGCACGCGAGCAGCACGACCAGGAGATGATCCGCTTGTCCTCGCTGATAGCTCAAGCGGCTTCGCAATCGCTTGCAGCCGGTGATATTGAGGGTTTGGCGCAGTTGGGTGAAGAGATCGCCGACGGCTCACCGATGCTTTACACGGCGTTCACCGGCACCGATGGTCGTCTGCTGGCCAGCGCATCGAGCGAGGGTTTTGGAGGCATGCCGCTGCTATTGCAGCCTCAGGACTCTCCACTGCCGCCGGGCACGCCGGTCCACCATCCAGCCACCAGGACGACACCTGCCTTCTTGGATATCACCTACCCCATCAAGATCGACAATCCGAGACAACAAAGTGGCGGGGAAGCCCCTTCCACCCAGCTGATAGGCTACGTCCGCGCCGGAATGAGCGTGCAGGGATGGCAGCGAGCAATGTCAAATGCCCTGGACCTTGTGACCGGTGTGGGGACCATTTTCATCGTCGTAGCCATCCCCCTGGGTTTCCTGCTGGTGCGGCGGATCGTCACACCTCTGTCTGAGGTGTCCCAGGCTATGCAGCAGTTTTCCGAGGGCAAACTGCACGTGCGCAGCAGGGTGCGACGGCGCGATGAGATCGGTCAAGTAGCCGGCGCATTCAACCTCATGGCTGACCAGCATCAACAAACACACAATCGCATCGTTAAGCTCAACGCTGAACTCGAGGAACGCGTCGCCCGCCGCACGCGGCAACTCCGTGAGCTTGCATCGCGTGAACCTCTGACCGGTCTTTACAATCGACGCCATTTCGGGGAAGTGCTTCGGCGTCGCTATTCCGAGGCAATTCGATATGACACCGGGTTGTCATGCATGATGATAGACGTGGACGACTTCAAACAAGTCAACGATCAATGCGGCCACCACGTCGGTGATAACGTGTTGGTTCTTGCAGCGACGACAATTGCCGGACAGCTCAGAACAGCCGATCTGGCCGCTCGCTACGGAGGCGACGAGTTCGTCGTGCTGCTTCCGCAAACCGAAGCGGATCGCGCCCGTGTGCTGGGCGAGCGTATCTGCGAGGAGTTCATCAACGAGGCGACGAATCGCTTCCCACAAACGCGGGTCAGCATGAGCATCGGTATCGCCAGCCTGGGATCGCTCAGCGAGAAGGCGCCCGAGGCCCTTATCCGCGCGGCTGACGGTGCGCTCTACGAAGCCAAAGCTGCCGGCAAGAGTTGCATCATGACAGCTACCCCCGCCCCCGAACCGACGGCGAACTGACGACACACCCACAGCGGAACACGCCACATCACACCAGCATACCCTCACACGCCTCATGCCTCGTCGCATACGACACGACAGGCTGCCAACGCATGGGATGACCCATGGCTTCGGCTAGAAGCAACGCGTTAGATCGCTAATTCGAAGCGCCGCCCGACAGGACTACGTTAAACGGTTTGTTGGCCCAGCTGATTGGTGTCTCTGGACTCGTTGACGCCTCTTCGGATGTGCTTCGGTCACCCGACCCCATAGAACCCGGAATGGAATCGGTAAACGCCTCGTCGGCTGCGAAGAGCAGCAGAGCGTTGCAGTTATGAAACGCGCCGCTGAACTGTTCAGGATCTTCGTAGAAGACAACGTCCAACCTCGCGAAGTTCATGGGAGGACAACAATACGGAGCAGGCTCAGCCAACACCCCCAGCGGGCACTGCGTCTTACTTCCGTCGGCTTCGTAAACTTTCTGAATCACCGTGGCCAGCCGGGTTCGCGTATTGATGGCCGAAGCGTCCGCCCGAAAGTTCCACAGATACCGTTCAGCCGCAACACCGACCCAACCGACAACCAGACACGTCGCAACCACGCCAATCACCTTGTACTTGCCTTCTATGATTTGGATCAGCAGACAGCCCGTCCCGATGGCGAGGGCCGTATTGGTGAAGATGCCGAACCTGCCGTATTCTCCAGGTTTTCCGGCACCTATCAGGACGAACTGTAGAAAGAACACGCCGGCTACCACAATCAGCGGAACGGCGGACGTCTTGCCCTGCGCCAAGGCAACAACCAGTGCTACAACCCCGAAGATCAGAACGGGCAGCGTCGCTCCCTCGATTGTAAGTTCCAAGACGCGCATAAACCCCTCGACAACACGATCGATCTCATACATAGCTAGAGAGTTACCGAAGTTGCTTGCCAATGTCTCCCGGTTCGAGATTGCGTTGATTACAATGTACGGGTTGGTGATAAGGTAGACGGCTGAGGCCACGACCAGACCGGCCACAGCCCGCTTGATTGGAGCGCTTGCCGTACTCACATGCCGAAGCTCCGCGGACTCATACGGCGCGCTGCCGCCACATGAACTCTTGTCATTGACAACCTTGCCGTGTCGTCGCCACGCCAGCCAGGCAACCAGTGGGATCAAAACGAAAACCGGCAGCGAGGATAGCACCATCCCAAGTGATGCCCCGCAGCAGACGCACATCAGCCACCAGTCGCAACGACAGCGCCGCGACACCACGTCCGGCCTTCTCACAGCGCACTTGTCGTCCGGATCTTCAATCGTCACCTTCCGCGCATCCAGGTGTCTCATGGCCAATAGAGCAGCCGCCAGCATAAGCACGGCTCCGGGAAGGTGCGGCTTGCCTTCGTGAGACATGCACACGACGACTGGCATGAGCACGAACAGGAGACAGGAGACGATCCCCGCCCACCAGCCAGCCAGTCTGCGCCCAATGGCCCAGACCACGATAAGCCCCAGCAATCCCCATCCGGCGGCGTACCCCCGGGCGACGATGTAGAACTTTCCGAACTCGTCTGGATTGTCGAGGTAATAAACGACGTCAGAACGAACGTCTACGAGGCCGATGGTCCCACAAAACCCGATCAAAGCGCCGACCGGATAGATGAACAGTCCGCCGTATTGATAGAGTTTCGGATCGAGGTCGAGTTCTCGCGGGCTCATGCCCGAAAGCGACATCATGGTAATCATCTCGTCGGGCTGACAGGTGAAGAGGCGATAGCGCCGGTATATCTCCGCTACAGCCTGCTCGGTGCTCGTCAGATGAATGGGAACGCCGGAACTCTTGTCGATCGGATTCACATCGACATCAGCCCCGAGCGAGACTTCGTGCCGGCCGGCGTCGCCGGCTAGCCGGTTGATCTTCTCACCCGACCAGGGTTGATCGCTGCCGAAAAGGTATGCGTCAAAGCTCCTGGATGGAAGCCCCCAGCCGATCCCGGCAACGGAGACGCACACATATAGCAATGCCAGCAACGGCAGCGCCAAGCGAGAGACTCTGGCAGACCTGATGTGTGCGTCTTTCACTCTTGTGGTTCCAGCGAGAGTAACAACTGGAGTCGACGTCTGCTTTCACATTATTGCGTCACTCCGCTCACCACAATAGCGCAACAACGCACAGCCCCTCTGTAAGCACGGAGACAGGCTGTGCGCTGTCAGACCATCTTGGTTGAACTCTATCGCCTGGGGCGACGTCTGGCCCCTATCCCCTCTTGGAACGTTTCGCCACCAGCAGGGCTCCAAACGCCAGCAGAAGCCCCGAAGCCGGTTCCGGGGTCGGTTGTGGCGTGGGTCCCGGGTCCACGGGCTGCTGCGGGTTGGTCGGCCTCACCGGGATAGGGACCGGGTCTATTTCCGGCTCGGGAACCGGGTCATCCGCCGGATCATCCAGAGCAATCTCGGTCAGCGGTGCCGGCGGCGGATCAGGGATGATCGGATCCAGATCTTCGCTCGCCGGTTCGGGTTCCTCGTCCCTGGCTGGTGTCGCAGCGATTTCTTCGAGCATCATCGCCGGAGTGATGTTGCTCAGACGCCCACTGCCTCGCTCTGGCGGTGGCGCAATCGGAGCTCTCGGTGCCGGGGCACGCGTGACCAGCGGGAGACCTATCGGAGACGAACCTCCTCCGCTGCCTCCTCTACCCCCGGCACTTCCCCCTCTGATGCCCGACGGCGGAGTTAGCCCGCCGCCCAAGGGCATACTCGACATGCTTCCCTCTGCAACAGATTCTAAGACTCCCCTGGGCTCGCCGCTTAGGTACATCATCACCTCGGTGCCCGGCGGAGCCGCCAGCTCGGCGCTGATCCGAAACGAATCGACCCATCGCGAGGCACGAGACTCCAGTGTGAACCCCGGAGCGAGCCTCAAGCGAATCTCGCCGAACTGCCTCTTCTTCGATTGGATAACAAGAACATCGTCGGTCATAAACACGCTGTCGCCCAGACGTATCGACAGGCGCTTTATGACAGCCGTTGTCACAGGCATATCGGACGGCGCGGATACGTCCACACTAATGATGAGCTCGTCGGCTGGCAGGTTGTTTTCCCGGACCCAGTCCACGACGCGTGCCAGGGAAAGGTCGCCGTGGTGGGAAACATCGCTTCCAACTCCGTCCGCACCCGCGCTCGACCAGTCGTTACCGGACACCAGATGCAGAACCTCGAAGACCAGCTCAGTGGGCATGCTGGCATCGCGGCGGAATATCTCGAAGTCTCCGCTGACCGTCTCGTTCGATGGCATCTGATCCACGCGAATCACATCCGCGAAAGCACCGTTTGCCACCACACACATCACAGCGCAAAGCCACATGAAATGACGCAAATTAATCCCCCCTCAGCGATTCCCCCTACCGACTGACACCCCCCCCAGGGGACAGCGGATGGCTCTTTTCCCAAGTGACCATAGCCGCAACCTGTGTGGACGGCTCTGATCAATCAAGTCTAGGCAAGGCGATGGCGCGCTTTCCACCGGCTGTGCGGGGTGCCTCATGGGCATAATACCACCGTTACCGGACCGAGACTCGCAAATCGACTGGCGACGTGTGGCCCGCGCTTTGTGATCCGCTCCCGGATTGCATTGTCGTTGACTTGCCCCAAGATCGGTCGTAGCCTGCCGACTGAACGCTCCGCCCCTTCGATGATGCTCAAGGATAGGCTGACAGGCTGAGCGCTTCATTCTCGGCGCGAGCGAAGCGGCGGGAAACGGATTGGCTACCAGAATCGGTGATACTGCGGAATGTGACGGAGAGCATCCCATGCTTACTGAACTACCTTTAGGAATGCACGAACGGTCCTGGTGTCCCGCCTCTTCCAGATGCAGAGGACGGATCGCCAGATCGTCCAATCACCGCCGAAACCAGCTTGGAGCGAAACTGATCGCACTTGCACTCGGGTGCCTCGTTGCCATCCCAGCAGCAACACGTGGTGACACGCCCGAGGCGCCCCTCGGTGACAAGCCCGCGGTGCCACAGAGCGGCACTCCAGAGGTCCTGTCGGTGGTTCCAGCCAACGCTTGGGCGGTATTGACGCTGCGCGATCTGGCGGGGCTTAATACGAAGATCACCAAAGAAATGGCCAGGCTTGAACTGCCGCCAGTGAATCCCTTCCTGCTTGCAAAGGGCTCATTGGAAATCGTTGAGGGCATCAATGAGAAGGGGACAGCCGCCCTGGCTGTCATGCCTCCAAGCCCGCTGACGACGACCCCACTGAATCTGGTTCTTTTCGTGCCCACTTCGGACCGCGACAAGCTGTTGGCGTTTGTAGGCCCTAAACCGGTCGAAGATGGTTATCAGAAGGTCACGCTTAAGGGGAAAGAGACGTTCGTCGGCACAAAGGGCGGGTACACGGTTTTCGGAGCCGACCTCGAAACGGTCAAATCCATCGTCGCAGCCAAGAGCGGCATCGGAAGCAAGTTCTGTGAGCATCAGCTCCGGCGGTTTGCAGTCAACGATGCCTCTCTCCATGTGAACGTCGCCCAGCTCAGCAGCGAACCGTCCTTTATCATGCTGGCCACAATGCTATCACAGGCGACGGGCGGATCGATTGGAGCGCTCAAGGACTACAAGACCTGGCAGTTGTCGCTTCGCCTCGATCCTGAAGGGCTGGCGCTTGAAGTCTATTCTGAACGGACAACGGCTGGTCCCCAAAAACCGATTTGGGGAACGAAAAGAGAACTGCTGGCGGGTCTGCCGGGGGAGCCTTTCGTGCTGGCGATGGGAATGTCCGAAGGCGAAGGTCGAGGTTCCGCCCGTCTGGTAGAGAAAACTCTCGACCAAGTCTCTAAGATTGGGGCGATCGATCCCTCCCGCCGCAAAGAGTTGGAGGAAGCAATCGGACCGCTGTCGGAGGGAGTCGTCCAGACGGGCGCCGTGCTTAGCGCGCTTACTCCCGGTCCCGACGGATTGATCGGGTTCGCGAAGGTGGTCGAGACAAAGGGCCCGGCGCGTGAGATGCTCGACAAGCTGGCGCCATTGCTCGAGCTGCTCAAGAGCGGTGTAGTGATCGAGCCCCAGGCTGTTGCGACACTTAATCGTCTGGAATACCGCCGGTCAGCCGAGACGCTGGGCAACGTCCTGATCGATCATCTGGTGGTGGACCTTGCGGGTCTGGAAGCGACCGACGAAGAGCTTCTCCGGAAGGTGGTCGGTGAAGAAGGCATACTGATTCGCATCGGAGCCGTTGATGACAAGCATACCGTCGCAACATTCGGCGGCGGGCTTGCCCGTTTTGAGGCTGTCGCCGAAACGGTACGGTCCGGTGCGGCGGCACTGAGGTCACATCCGGGAATCACGAAAGCGAGCAGCAAGATGCCGGCGGAGCGGTCCCTCGAAGTCTACTTCGCATTGGATCGGTTCGCGACCCTTGTTCGGGATGTCTTAGGCGTGCTGGACGAGCCCAGCCCGCTACCGGCGATGCCCGGAGGCGATGTGCCTGTTTCGATAGTCATTTATCCGGTAGGTGCCGCAGGTGAGCAGGTCGACGTTTTCGTGCCAAGTGGTGTCATTTGCGAAATCAAGACACTAGCCATGGATAAGATGGCGCGTGCCATAAGCCCTGGAGCGATGTTACCCTCACCGTAGACAGCGGTTTTCGGTTCCGCAGTGACAACGGCCAGGCGATACCGGCTGTTTGGAGTTTTGTCGATAAGAGTCAAGGAGGTATGAACTCATGTCTTTCAATCCACTGGGAGCGGACGTTCCCCTTTCACTTCGCAGCCTGCAAGACGAGATGAACAATCTGCTAAGCCGATTCTATCATGGTGGCGTGTCGACAGGCCCCTTTGACGGTCAGGAATGGGCGCCCCCGATCGACCTGCTCGAGCGCGACGAATGCTATGTTCTGCGCATGGATGTCCCCGGTGTCAGCGTGGACGATATCGATTTGAGCTACCAGGAGGGTGTCGTTGCGATCCGCGGGAACAAACCTCAGCCTGACCAGGAAAAGGCCAAGGAACGCCGGGTTCGCGGCGAGCGGCGTTTCGGAGCATTTTGTCGCAAGGTGGACATGCCGGTGGACATCAACGCGGACGCAATATCCGCAAAGTGCATCGGGGGAGTGCTTGAGGTTACCTTACCCAAAGCACACACTTCCATTCCCAAAGCAATCAAGGTCGAGAAGGCCCAGTAGGAGGGGCTAAGGTCGGAGCCCGTGTCCCTTCCAGGGGCGGGGCAACCCAATCCTGTTCGACAAGAAGTTCGCACGTAAGGGCGAACTGATTAAATCTGCGCCAGTATATGAAACCTGTGAACAAGGCGGGGGCACCTGCTTCGGAGTGAACACGGCGCAGGGCGCACGAACACCTTGATAAGAAATACGTGGAAGTGGACTTAGTTCGTTGAGGGCGTGCCGGCGGGGTCGCCGAACTCCAGCACCCAGTAGATGTCGTAGTCGCCGCCGAGGCGAACCGTGACGCCGATCTCTTTCCATCGTGGATCGAGGATGTTGTCACGGTGGGTGGGGCTCTGCATCCAGATCTTCATAGCTTCCGCCGCCGATTCCGGTCCGGCAACCAGGTTCTCCCCGACAGCGTAGAAGGCGTACTTGCCAGCGACGGCGCGCTGACCAGGGTCTCTACCGGTCAGGGGGTCCTGATGGGCGAAGAACTGCTCCGTGATCATCAGGCAGGCGTAATCGCCGGCAATCTTCTCGAGGACGGGGTTGGCGACCACCGGAGGCAATCCGGAGGCGGCCCGCTCGAGGTTGACAAGTTGGAGAATCTGATCGGCAAGGCGATCGGTATCCGGACTGCTGACACAGGCGGCTTCCTCACGCTCCCGCTCGACGGACTCATCCTTGTCCCCCGACGCCGCAGGTGCATAGCACCCTGTCGTGAGCACCAGCGACAGCGTCACCGGCAGAAACAGAACTCGGAATCCTCGGACCAACGAAGCCACCTCACACGTTCTGGCGTCTCCCGGGAAAGTCCTCCAAACGCCTGTTGACCCCATTCTACATGTTACCCAAAGTTCTAACAAGCCCCGAACGGTCGTTTCGACAGGCGTGACAAAGCTGTTACGTCTGGGCAGGGCCTTTATGTAAAAGCAGTATTGTAATATCGTCCGGAGGACTGCCATCCTTGAGGTAGGACCCCAGATCCACAAGAAGGTCGTCCAGTGTGGCTGACGCTGACTGGCCAAACCCGTCGCAGAGGGCGTCGACGAAGCGCGTTTTCCCCAGCGGCTCGCCGTTCTCGTTCCTGGCAGCCGCACAACCCCAGGTGAAAAACGCCAGCGTCTCCCCGTTTCTGAGGTGTTCCTTCTTGACGGCGTATTCAAGAACCTTGGCTGAGCCGACAGCCGGGTTGTTCGATCCGGCAAGCGATCGCATGTTGCCCCGGGCATCGACAATGAGGGCACCGATGTCGCCGGCGATGCAATACTCCGCAAGCCCCGTTTTGGGGTTCATCACGATGACGGCTGCGGACAGAGAGCATGGCTCCTTCTCGTCGTACAGAAGCCAATTGAGAACCCGAAGCTGCACATGCGGCGGGTCGGCGTGCAGTGAGCCGGTTCTAAACGCGGCTCGAGCTTCGGTCATCGCTTGGGCGGTTCGGAGAGTTCCAGCGCTGGAGACGTTCCCCACGAATGTGGTTACGAGCCCATTCGGCGGGCGCACGATGTCATAGATGTCGCCGGCAGTCTCAAGCCCTGGTTTCGCGAAGGCGGCAATCTGCACACCGCTCCACTGGGGAGCATTGTGGGGATCGATGCGAGACTGCACCTGCCGCAGCAGCGACAGCTCACCGGCTGCGTTCTGCTCTCGCTGATTGGCGACCTGGTCGATGATCGCTTCGAGTTGAGAGTTTACCAAGCGAGAGACGATCGTGACGAAATCGAGGTCCGACTCATCGAAGACGCGTGTCCGGCGCCGAGTGTCCGAGACGATAAGCCCGATGGCCCCGCGATCCCCCACGATGGGCACGGCGATCAAGGACTGCGTTTCGGGATCCGTGGTCTTTGGAATACGAATATACTGATGGCGGGTCATGCAGCGATAGCACAAGCCCTCGAGCATCCAGGGCTCGCCGGTGTACTTGCCCTTCGCCGATCGCCCAACCACCTGCTCCAACGGCCCGGAGTTGCTACGCCGCACGCCTATCCACGCCGTTCGCGCACCAAGTTCAGGCAACAGTGCCTCGAGCGTGACGTCCATCAATTCGGGTGTATCAACGCAGGCTCTTAGCTTCAGTCCGAAATCCGCCAGAGCCCGCTGCTTGGCTTGCGAAAGCACAACGTCGTCGTCCCCCTTGCGAACGTCAGCTCGCGGAGGGAGTGGATACTGCTTGATCTTGGCGAGCTCGTCGAGGTCGCCGGGCTCGGGCAGGGCAAGTTCAGTGGGCAGATCGAGCGAGAACAGAATCTGGAAATACGTGATCGTGATGACGTCGCCGTCTTCCAGTTGGATTGGAGCCGCAACCGGCGCGTCGTTGATCAGAATCTCGACGTCAAGCGCCGTCGGCTGGAGCAGCCACGCGTCTCCCTCGTCCCCCTGGGGCAGTACCATGGCGTGGTATTGGGGGATGTTCGTGTCAGGTAGTTGAATGGTGTTCGCGGACGCCGAGCCGATCGAGATCGGCGTGTTGTGGAACTCGAGCTTGCGACGCTTCGGCGTCTCGTCGGATAGCGTACGTGTGTCCGTGATCTCCAGGTGCATCGCAGAATCGCCAATCAAGCAGGTTAGGACATAAGCGCGACTTGCTCTCCTGTCCAACCCGGGGTCTAATAGCCTCTCACGCGGGCCAATATAGCTGTCGATCGTCCGCCTGACCAGTCATTATCGAGAGTAGTCCGCCCATGCACAACAAACACCTCACGCTGGGTCATAGCCCAGACCCAGACGACGCCTTTATGTTCTACGCCCTGGCAGAAGGGAAACTCGACACCCGAGGGTGGGCCTTCGAGCATGTCTTGCAAGATATCCAAACCCTCAACGACCGGGCGATGCGCGGCGAACTGGACATAACAGCCATCAGCATCCACGCCTACCCCTACGTGGCTGACAAATACGCCCTCACCAGTTGCGGTTCCAGCATGGGTGATGGATACGGACCCATCGTGGTCGCCCGCGAGCCTGTCAGCCTCAACGATCTGCGGGGCCGGCGGATCGCGATCCCGGGCGAGCGCACCACCGCCTTCCTGGCTTTGAACCTCCTGCTGGGCCAGGCGACGTTTGACCACGAGGTCGTCGAGTTCGACAAGATCCCCGAATACGTAGCCGCCGGTAAAGCCGACGCCGGGCTTATCATACACGAGGGTCAACTCACATATCAGAACCAGAACCTCCACGTGGTGGTGGATCTAGGGCAATGGTGGACGTCGACCACCGGGCTCCCCCTACCGCTCGGAGGCAACTGCATCCGCCGCGCGTTGGGCGCCGAAGCCATGACTGAGGTCACGACCATTCTTGCTAAGAGCATCCAGTACAGCCTGGACCACCGTGAAGAGGCGGTGAAGCACGCACTGAGTTACGCCAGGGATATGGGCTTCGAGCTGGCGGATAAGTTCATCGGCATGTACGTTAACCAGTGGACGATCGACTACGGCCCCCGAGGGCGGGAGGCGATCAGCCTCCTCCTGAAAAGAGGATTCGAGGCGGGCCTGATTCCCGAAGTCAAGGAGATAGACTTCGTCACGCCGTAGTCAAGAAGTGGGCAAGTCAAGAAGGGGTCAGGCTACTGTGTTGTGACCGCGTGCACGTGGGTGCCCCATCCTCTTCTCCAGAGAAGACGGGTAGCCCACCTCTTTAGAGGTGGGGGAGACGATGATTCCACGACCGGGCGACATTCACGCTTAGCTTGGACTTCTGGGCACAGATCATCGCGTCCCCCATGTCCGAAGGACATGGGCCACCCGGCTGATCGAACGGTATCGCTTGGCAGGACCTTCCGTCCCCCACCCTTCGTTGTGCGAAGAACCGGGCATCCACGCAACTTCACCGGCGGGCGGGCATGTTCCGATAACAGTGCTTTCGGAAGCACCGTCGGTACAATGCCGGTGACCCGGAAGACGGCAGGGAGTTGAGATTCGGACTTACCCCCGGGTTTATGGCAAGGGACTTCACCGATTGTGACAGGTGCATAAACGCAGGAGCGTCTATCAGACGAAGATGAGCGTGGCGACGACCGATCGACCTTATCCGGAAGAAACTGCCATCGATGCGATTCGCGACGGCGATAGACATGCGTTCGCAGAGTTGGTGCGTCGTGAGAATCGCTTCGTCAGGGGTGTCATTCTCGGCGTCCTGGGTGATGCGGATCGTGCAGATGATGTTGCCCAGCATGTGTGGGCGACCTTCTGGGGGCGGATCGGCGAGTTGCGGGACTCGCAACGCTGGAGGCCTTGGCTTTATCGGCTCGCTCGAAACGCCGCGGTCGATGCCGGTCGCCGCGTCACGAGGCGCCGCGAGAAGGAACAGTCAGCCATGCGGGTTCTGCCTCGTTCACAGACGCAATCAGGCCCGGATCAGGGACTGATAGGCGAGGAAGAGCGGCGGCGGGTGCTGACGGCTGTTGAGGCACTTCCAATCTTGTATCGGGAGCCTTTTGTTCTGCGGCACCTGAACGGTTGGAGCTACAAGCAGATCGCGGAGGTCATGGACATGCCGGTCGATTCCATCGAGACGCGCCTCGTACGGGCCAGGCGGTTGCTCCGTGAAACGCTGAGCACCGAGCTTGCGGCGAGCGGTCAGCAAGAACGCTCGACAAACGAGCAGCAAGGTGGGAAGTAGACAGTGAAACACGCGCAGGTAACGGTGGGACGGGTTTGCAGGACTGTTCGTACTCCGGTTACCGACCACCACGCAAAAGCGCTACTAAAGCCCCGGAAATTTCGATGACTCAAGAAGACCGAAAACACGACGAAGACATTGAGAGGCTCGTCAGCCGGCACCTGGACGGTGACCTGGGCCCGGATGAGAAGCTCCAGCTCGACAAGACTATCCTCCGTGACCCCGAAGCGCGGCGTCTGCTGGAGGAATCGCAGCGAATCGACGCTTTAGCATCAGCGGCCCTTTGCGAGGCCGTCTCCGATGCGACACCGGCATTCGACCCTCTTGAGCTTACATGCCCGAAGTCGCAGACATGCAGGCCGGGTTACCGCAGGACATGGTGGTTGATGCCGGGAGCAATAGCCGCCGGATTGATGCTGCTGTTTGCCGTCCGATCAAACGTGACACCGCTTGTCACCGAAGGCCCAATGTCTCGCAGCGGTCCGGTGGTTACGCGAGCCTTGGACGAAGCACCGGACGTTCTTGAACCTGGAATGATAGACCTGGCGAGTTACGGGCCGCAACGAATCAAACGCCACACCGATCGCGAGATGATAGGTATTGTCGGAGAAGACGGTAACGTCTACTGGCTTGAGATCGATCGAGTCAAGACGCTCAAGGGTCCTCTCCCCAAGACACCGAAAAGGGGTGCTCTCGGGGACATGTAGAACTTTGGAACGTACCCCTGGAGTCGGAATCCACTCGGTTCGGGCCTCGTTGGGGAAACTGAGTGCGAATATCACAAGGAGAAGGAATTATGATTCATGTAGTGCTTGCCGGATTGTGTGCGTCCTTCGTCCCGCTCCCGTTGCTTTACGCGGCATCGGCGCCGGTCGAAGAGGTCGAGAGCGAAGCCACGGTGCAAATGGTCTACGTGGTCTCCGGTGACGAGACCGGCACTATCGAGTTGGAGGAAGGCACGGAGGTGGCCAACTCGGTGGTCATGTCTTTGTGCGGCGGGTCTAACGCCGTTGCTCTTGGAACCCCCCGAGTGATGACCGTTGTCGCCGGCGCTCCGGGCGAAAACGCCACAACGATCTGCAAGAAGGTGAAGCCCTGCAACAAGTCGTTTGTCTACACTACTGCACTGGCGGACGACAAGGATCGCGGCTGGTTGGGCGTCCAGATCGCTATGGTCCCCGATGCTCTTGCCGCTCAACTCGGCACGGAATCAGGGGGCGTGCTTATCGATAACGTCGTGGAAGGCGGTCCGGCGGACCAAGCTGGCCTGGAGCGCCACGATGTCATCATCGCGATGGACGGTGATGATGTTCCCACCGACGTTATGCCGGCGGTGAAGATGCTCGATAAGTACAAACCCGGCGACACCGTCGAACTGACTGTTCTCCGTGCCGGTAAGGAGCTGAGTTTCAACGTCGAGCTTGGTGAGCGGGCTGTCATGAAGGAGGGTTGGAAGTTCGCCCATACACCCCATCTCGAGTTCGAGGACCAGGTTCATGCCCGTGGCCGGATCGTCCTCAAAGGCGAGGACGGCGAGTGGATCGTCAAGGAGCTTGGCGATCTCGGTGAGCTGCCCGGTCTTCCCGAGGGAATCGCCGGCATCATGCCCAAAATCGGCTGCCGCACCGAGGTCCTCGTCGACGGCAACCTCAGCACGATGACCCTGTCTGTCAACTCCGACGGCACGAACCTGGCCATCGAAAGGAAAGACGACGGTTCGATCATCGTCAAGCGCGCCGACAAGGATGGCGAGGAATCCGAGAAGACCTACGCCAACATGGATGAGCTCAAAGCCGGTGATGAGGAGGCCCATCAATTCCTCTCCGAAACCGGCTGCGGACACGCCATGATCAAGATCGGCGACGGTGGCATGAAGACCTTCGATATCGCCATCGAGGACTTCAGCAAGCGAATCGGCGACTTTGATATTGCCGTTGGGGCCTTTGATACAGCCAACGAGTCCTTTGAGGATGCAATGGAGAAGTTGTCAATCGTGCTGGAAGAGAACACTTCTGACATGTCAACCACGCTGAAAGAGCTTCTGGAGTCGCAAAAAGGGCGGCTTGGCAAACTGAAGGATGTCTACGTTCAAGTCGGCAAGCCCGAGCATACTTTCACGGTCAACGAAGAAGGGAAGATCGAAGTCCGCATCCGCAAGGACGATTCCGAGCTGGTTCAGGTCTTCCAGGACGCGGACGATCTTGAAAAGCGCAACCCGGACCTCTTTGAGAAATACGATAAGTTGATGTCACTGGAATAAGCCTAACTTCTCCTGAAGACTGCCCTGGCAGTGGCCAGGCTTTGATGCAGACGGACGCCGTGCCCACCGGCGTCCGTTTTGCATTGTCCACAGATCATGCTCAGACTTGGGTCGACCGGCAGGTTCAACCCTAGGCGCGAAAGCACGCGCCGGGCGGGACTGCCCACCCCTTTGGGAGTGGGGAATACGGACTATATAGGCGGACCATGGCTTGTTGGCGGGCGGTCCTGTTTTACCCGGACCTCCTTGTTAAGGATGACTTGCGTCTGCCCTCGGGATGTTCTAGTATCTTACGAATGTCGGAGATGCGGGAGCCCGAGCAACCGGGTGCGGTTCCCGTGGGTGCATGTCCCCTGATGGAGGACGTTGCTCCTCAGGCTTTATGAAGCCTCCTGGGATAACAGCTGGCAGAGCGGCTCTTTCCCCCAGGAATCTCCAGTCGACCCCCGGCGGCGTACCCAAGTGGACTAAGGGGGCGGATTGCAAATCCGTTATCGTGGGTTCGAATCCCACCGCCGCCTGTTTCGCCCCCCCCAATACAAGACTCACGCCAACAGCAACCCAGGCGGAATTCCCCCAGAAACTGAATCTCCTGTACTTATTTTGCCCGAATATGCGGGAAGGACAGGCTGTTCGCGACGTGAAACGAACCCAAGCCGCGAGCGTCGCCACGGTCATCTGGAACCACATGGCTGCCCGGCGCTCCTGACATCACAGCACGCGAAACACGAAGGCCAAAGTGAAGTAGATGCCGACGAGGATGAAAATCGTCCCGGTTATTCTGCGCGCCCACCACTCGAACTGTGTGATCTTCTCAAACGCTCGGGCGAAAGCCTGGGTTCCGAGCGCGATAAGGAAGGCGAAGATGAACACCGGAAGGGCGGTGCCGACCCCGTAGAGCAGCGGCAAGAGGACGCTGGATTCATATTTGACAGCTAATGGGATCAGGCTTCCGAAATACAGCCCGGCCGACAAGGGACAGAAGGACAGCGCGAAGATCACCCCAAGTGCGAAACCGCCCCACACGCCCCATTCTTCGACCCGTTTGCTCATCGTTTCACTCATCGCGAGCCCCGGGACGCCTATTCGGATCAGGTCCAGCAGGAGCATGCCGACCAGGATGAGAACCGGTCCTAGCAGCTTGTTCATGTACCTCTGAAGGAAATCGGAAACGACCGGTGCGGACAGCAGGCTTGCGACAAGGACCACGGCCAGGACCGTGTAGGCGAGCGATCTGCCGGCGGTGTACAGAATCCCCGTCATTACGACCGCCTTCGGGTTGCCAACCCGTTTGCCAATAAAGGAGATCGCGGCAACATTGGTCGCCAAGGGGCAAGGATTGATCGAGGTCAGAATCCCGAGCCAGGCAGCGGAGGCCATTCCTAGCACCATTCCGTCTGTCACGGGCCATCCTCCAAGAAGGGGAACGCTTCCGCCTCCACATAGGCTTTGAGTTTCAGCTCGTCATCGACCAGGTTCCAGACCTCCTTGAGCTCTCGCCATTCGTTTGCCTCGCCGCCGAAGGTGTCCACGAGGACCAGAGCACTGGAAACAAGCTCGTATTCCTCCACGAAATGTCCGTTGCCCGGTTCTTCAACGTCGACCAGGCGCCACTCAAGCTCTCCGGTTTCCAGTGCTTCCGGGAACGCGTCTTTGAGTGCTTCTTCCGCATACGCCTCGATCGCCAGGCACGTTCGGCACCGCTGTGTGCGGTGAAAGTAGTATGCAATCAGCTTGTGCTTCTGGTCCTTGGCGCTGTCTGGTGCGGCGGTCGGTCCTGGTGGCGTGCCTGTATGCTCGGCATGTACGGGTGAGGCCTTTTCGCCGCTTGGGTCAGGTCCGGATTGCGGTCGTGATTCGCTTGCTATCATGTATACGACACTTGCAACCACAAACAGCAGCAAGACGCCGGATACGATGCTCTTGGCGCTCATGTTCACTCTCCTTCCACCTTTCTCAGCGAAGGCGTCACAGGCCTATGCGTCGCCTTTGTTTGCGAGCGCCTCTGTCAACATTGCGGTAAGCTCCGCCTCTTTCTTGGCTTTGCCCGAGCACTTCACCTGTCCATCGATGACCAAAGCTGGCGTCATCATCACACCGTATGATACGATCTTGGTGATGTCGGTAACGTGTTCGAACTCGTATTCAAGCCCGAGCTTGTCGGCGGCGGCTTTTACCGATTCCGCCATGGCGTGACACTTCGGGCATCCGGGTCCCAGCACTTCGAGCTTCATCGTCAATCTCCTCATGCCAATGTTCCGTAGATGATCCCCGCAACCGTCGAAAGCACAACGACCAGCGCGACGTACACCATAGTCTTCTGCGTACCCATCACCGAGCGAATGACCAGCATGTTGGGCAATGACAGCGCAGGGCCGGCCAGCAGCAGGGCGAGCGCGGGCCCCTTGCCCATACCGGCGCCTAGCAGGCCTTGCAGAATCGGGACCTCGGTCAGTGTTGCAAAGTACATCAGCGCGCCTGCGAGCGATGCGAAAAAGTTGGCGCCGATCCCATTACCGCCGACTGATCCCGCGATCCATTCCTGTGGAATCAGGGCGGGATGCCCCGGGCGTCCCAACAGCAGACCGGCTACGATAACACCGGCGAACAGCAGCGGGAGAATCTGTTTCGCAAACCCCCACGTGCCGGCTACCCACTCGCCGAGCTCAGGCCGCTTGAACCAAAACGCCAGCATCAATGCCAAAGCGACGAGAAGTCCGCCGGTGATAAACCACTTCACCGACCAGATCATCGCGCCTAAGCCGGTATCGTCGAGCTTACCCCAGTTGGCAAAGACGAGGATGCCGATCATGGCGGCGAAATACGCAGCGTTTTTCCAGAGCGGGCGTGCTATCTCCTCTTCCGGGATGAACACGTCTCCCTCGACGATTCTCGCTCGCTCCTCCTTGCGGTAGATCAGGTGCATCATGAGGCCGATTATGACGCTGAATATGATGGCGCCGATCGCCCGAGCGGCGCCGAGTTCCCACCCCAACACCCGTGCCGTCAAGATGATCGCCAAGGCGTTGATGGCTGGTCCCGAGTAAAGAAACGCCGTCGCAGGACCCAGCCCCGCACCACGCATGTATATGCCCGCAAAGAGCGGTAGGATCGTACATGAGCATGCCGCCAGGATGGTGCCCGAGACAGCGGCTACGCTGTACGCAACAACCTTGTGCGCCTGTGGGCCAAAGTACTTCATGACTGTCGACTGCGAGACGAAACAGGAGATTGCCCCAGCGATAAAAAGAGCAGGCACCAAGCATAGTAGCACGTGGTGGCGGGCGTAATCTTGAAGCATGAGCAAAGCTTCACGGCCGACGGCTGTCGCCTTCGCGTCTGTCGGAATCGCCTCGAACGGCAGGAAGTATGCAAGCAGAAAGACGGCTGCCATAACAACGAAAACGATCGCTTGGCTGGCCTTGGGTCCCGTTGACACGAGGTTTGCGATGCTGCGAATGTAGCTAGTGCGGCTTGACAAGCTCATCTCCCCAGGGCTGATCGCTGCGCTTTGAGGTTCTCTTTCAGCACCGATTCGACGCATTCCCAGAATCCCGAGAGGCAGCACACCTTAAGCCGGTAAAACGTCATGGTTCCGTCTTTGCGGTCGTCGACGAGTCCGGCGTTGCGGAGCACAGCCAGGTGTTTCGACACGGTAGACTGGTCGGCCCCGACCAGATCGGTCAGGTCGCAGACGCACATCTGTTTTTCGTTGAGGGCGTCGAGGATCAACAGGCGAGTCGGGTGAGCGAGCGCCTTAGCCACTCCGGCCCGGGCTTCGTAGACTTTTCGCGGTTTGGGCTTCATGCTTATATGGCAATATAGCCATGAAAAGGTGTCGCGTCAAGGGGCCCGGTGCAAAGGAAGTGTGAGACAGTTCCGGCGGGGTGTGATCAGAGCCCCAAGCGTCAGCGCGGGGTCATCCCCGGGAGGTGTAGGGTCCGCTGTGCGGCCCGAACGGTTCATTCTGTCACCCCAGAGTGGTCCGCACAGAGTTTGGGAATCTTTCGAAGGATGCTGCCAGGAGACGCCTCTCAAGACTGGATTCCTAGGATTTCGTTCCGAGCCAGGCCTTTCGTGAGGGCATTCGTCGATGAATTCCCA